>Ga0209706_10000096_pt1 | contig 40852 bp, 33 predicted proteins | sample PPLLaktember2015_6_FD_187263 | JGI IMG/M metagenome (GOLD analysis project Ga0209706, IMG submission 187263) | Freshwater sediment microbial communities from Prairie Pothole Lake near Jamestown, North Dakota, USA - PPLs Lake P8 Core (1) Depth... | ecosystem: Environmental > Aquatic > Freshwater...
CGCGAGGTGGCCGTCATCACCGGCCTCACGGCCCGTCAGCTGCAGTGGTGGGACAAGCGGGGCATCTTCACCTCCGCCATCCCCGCGCATCGGACCGAACGCGGAGGGTTCACCGAGCGTCGCTACACGCCCATCGAGTTGCTGGAACTGATGGTGCTGGCGGATCTGCGCCGGCGGGGGTTTTCGGTGGCCCGGCTCCGGCGCCTGCTCACGGTGCTGCGTACACGTTTCAAGGTCCGCCTCTACGAGGCCATTGAAGGCGGCGGGCCGCTGACGCTGTTCATCGACGGCGACAAGATCTACGCGCGCACCGCGTCCGGCGACCTCTTCAACGTGCTCGAGCAGCCACGCCAGCCGCTGCTGATGCTCGGCGAGAACGTTCGCCTGCGCGAGCTGACCGTGCGCGAGTCGCCTGGCAGGAAACGGAAGAAGACTACGGCACCTGCGCGTTCATCGACTGTCGTACGTCGATGAGCGCCTGCTGGCTGACGGTCAGGGTTCCTTCCTGCGGGCGGTCCAGATCGACGACGAGCGCGATCACGGCGGAGAATGCCAGGGCCACGGCAATCACGGCGAGCGAACGAGTCGTGCCGACCAGGCCCGAGTGATAGCCCATCGCCCCCAGCGAAAGCACGGCAATCGTGAACAGGGCCACCCAGATGGTGCCAGGGATGCGATTCCTCAGGCCGGCGGTCACCCTCCTGGCGTGCAGGTCGATCACCTCGTTGAGCGACTCGACGAAGAGACCGGCGACGATGGAGTTGGGGTGTTGCTGTCCGATGGCCGTGGCCTCGCTCCACAGCCGGGCCTGTAAGTCCTCTGCGCGCCGAAGGCCTTCCGCCATGTCCCCCGACTGAACGGCCCCCAACCGCGCGTCCACGTAGTCGCGGAGCAGTCCACGCACCTCGTCGCGCCGGTCCGGCAGCATCGCCGCGCGCAGGTACGTCGTGCCGATCGCGTTCGCCTCTTCGAGGACCAGCGATTTCCTGGCGTCGAAGCGCGAGGCCGCCATCCCGAAGGTGAACGCCAGCATGAAGGCCAGGAGGCCGAGGGTGGATCCCACCATCGCGCCGACGGGCGCGTCCTTCTCCTGCTCGGATCGGCTGCGCCTGTAGCGGCCCACTCGATAACCGCCGTCGATGGAGAACAGGACGAGGACGACGATGACGAGAAAGAGGCCCCACAGCGGCAGCATGTCGAGGACGGTCGTGTACTGCATCACCTATCCGCCGATCAGCATACGATGCTTGCGTGAGCCTGGCGAGAACGAACGATGGGGCGGCGGGCGGGGCGAGCGAACGCTGCGCGAGCGGCGTGGCCGATACCTACCGCGCGCGCCGGGAGGCGCGAGCCGCAGTGGTGGCGGACCACGAGCGTCGTCATGCACAGCTTGCGTGGTGGCGGCTCGGCATCGCGGCCGCCGCCGTCGCGCTGATCATCTGGCGCGGGCGCTCCGGGCTCCCCTGGCTGGTCGTGCCCGGACTGGCCTTCGTCGTCGCGGCCATCGTCCACGCGTTCGTGCTGAACGCGCGCGATCGGGCCGCGCGGGCCGTCTCGTTCTACGAGCGCGGCTTGCGCCGTCTCGACGACACATGGCCCGGCACCGGTGAAACCGGTGAGCGTTTCCGATCGGAGCACCACCCGTACGCCGACGACCTGGACCTGTTCGGCCGCGGCAGCCTGTTCGAGCTGCTGTCGTCGCCGCGCACCGCCCAGGGCGAATCCACGCTCGCGGCCTGGCTGCTGGCGCCCGCCCCTCCCGAGGTCGTGCGGGAACGGCAGGACGCCGTGAAGGAGCTGCAGCCGAGACTGGACCTGAGAGAAGGCCTGTTCGTGTTCGGCCCCGACGTGCGCGCGGTGGTGGATACCGAGGCCCTGCGCGGATGGGCGCAGGCGCCGCCGCGGCTGGTGGCTGCGTGGCCGCGCTATGTGCTGCCCGTCCTTGCGGCGCTGACGACCGCTCACGTCGCATGGTGGATCTGGACCGCCGAGCCGCCCCGCTGGCTCGGCGTGCTGCTCGTCGCTCAAGCCGCCGTCGGCTGGTGGTTCCGCAGGGATGTGCGCGAGGTCTCCGAGCAGGTGGAGCGCCGCGCGCAGGAACTGGGCGTGCTGCGCGATCTGCTGGCGCTCATCGAGCGCGAACCTGCCACGAGCGGCCGGTTGAAGGCGCTGGCCGGCGAGCTGACCGCCACGGGTCGTGCGCCCTCCGCCGAGATTGCCCACCTCGTCCGGCTCGCAGACCTGCTGGCCACGCGGCAGAACCAGTTCTTCGTCCCCATTGCCGCGCTGCTGCTCCTGGGCACGCAGACGGCCATGGCCATCGACCACTGGCGCGCGCGATGCGGGGCCAGCGTGCCCCGATGGCTCGACATCGCGGGCGAGTACGAAGCGCTGGCGGCGCTCGCGGGCTACGCGGCCGAGCACCCCGGCGATCCGTTCCCGGCGATCGACAGCGAAGGCCCCTGCCTCGAGGCCGACGAGCTCTCGCACCCGTTGATCCCTGCCGCCCGTGCGGTGCCGAACAGCGTGCGCCTTGGCGGCGACGGACCACACGTGATGCTCGTCAGCGGCTCGAACATGTCGGGCAAGAGCACGTGGCTGCGGACCATCGGCATCAACGCCGTGCTGGCGCAGGCCGGTGCGCCCGTCCGCGCCCGGCACATGCGGCTGTCGCCCCTCCATGTCGGAGCCACGCTTCGCATCCAGGACTCGCTGCAGGCCGGGCAGTCGCGCTTCTTCGCCGAGATCACGCGCCTCAGCGAGATCGTCGCGATGGCGAAGCGTCACGCGGCAGAGCCGCTGGCACCGGCGGTGCTGTTCCTGCTGGACGAAGTGCTGGCGGGCACCAACTCCCACGACCGCCGCATCGGCGCCGAAGCCATCGTGAGGGGCCTCGTGGAACTGGGTGGCATCGGGCTCGTGACGACCCACGACCTTGCACTCACCGACGTTGTCGCGGGCCTGGGGCCCGCGGCCGCCAACGTGCACTTCGAGGACCGGTTCGAAGACGGCATCCTGCATTTCGACTTCCGGCTGCGCGAAGGCGTGGTGCAGACCAGCAACGCGCTGGCCCTGATGCGGTCCGTCGGGCTGGATGTGGGCGACGGATGAGGCGGCAGTGTAGGATCCACGCTGCCCCCGTGGTGCCCGTGTCGCCCATGCACCAGAAGCCCGAGTCCGCGTCGATCCTCGAACTGCGCAACGCCAGCCTCGTGCGGGATCATGCGCGCGTGCTCCACGACCTGTCGCTGACGGTGCACCGCGGCGAGCACGTGGCCATCGTCGGCCCGAACGGCGCCGGCAAATCGTCGCTGATCCGGATGCTGACGCTCGAGGCCTATCCGCTCGCCACTGCAGACGAGGTGCCGCCGCTGCGGCTCTTTGGCCGCGTGCGATGGGATGCCACGGAGCTTCGCGCGAGGATGGGCATCGTGTCGGCCGACATCCACGAGCGCTTCACCGGAGGCCCCTGGGTGTCGCAGGTGCCGGCCATCGAGGCGGTGCTGTCGGGATTCTTCGCCAGCCGTGGCGTGTTCGACCACCACGAGGTGACCGAGGAGATGCGCGAGCGGGCGCGCGGGGCGCTGGCGCGCGTGGGCGCGCTGCACCTGGCGGCGGCGCGGCTCGATCGGCTGTCCACCGGCGAGGCGCGGCGGGTGCTGATTGCGCGGGCGCTGGTGCGCACGCCGGAGCTGCTGGTCCTGGACGAACCGACAACGGGCCTCGACATCGTCGCGCGGCATCGGTTCATGGAGCACGTTCGGCAGGTGGCGCGTGAGGGCACGACGATTCTGCTGGTCACCCAGCACATCGACGAGATCATTCCCGAGATCGGCCGCGTGGTGCTGCTCAAGGAGGGCCGGATCATCGACGATGGCCCAACCGAGCGCGTGCTGCTCGGGCCTGGCCTGGCCGCCGCCTTCGGCGGGCCCGTCCGGGTGACGTGCGAGGACGGCTACTACTACGTTCGGCCCGCGCCGGTGGACCAGGTCACATGACCCGCACGTCCACCTTCTCGCCGCGGATGAACTTGCCCTTCATGGACTTCGCCACCCGTGTCGCGACAGCGGCCACCACCTCCACCGTCGAGGCGTCGTCTCCGATCCGGATGGCACCGAGCTCCCGCGAGGTCACGCCGGCCTCGCCGGTAATCGCGCCCACGAGATCGGCGGGGCGCACGTTGTGATCGCGTCCCACGCTGAACGCCAGGACCACCATGTCGCCCTCGGTGGCGCCACGGCCCCGCGGCGGCGCTGCCGGACGCGGAGGGTACGGTGCATTCGGACCACCCGACCGCGCCGGCGCTCCCGGCCGAGCTGACCGCCCGTAGCCGGCATCGTCACGGTGCCGGCCAGTGGGCCGTCCCGGGCGAGGGGCGAGGGGCGCCTCCGGCTCGGGCTCCCTGGCCGCCGGCGTCTCGCTTACTTCCTGCATCATCGCCACGGCCGCCGCCGCGATGTCGATGGCGTCGAAGTCCTCGGCCAGGGCCTGCACCAGCGCGCGCATTTCGTCCAGGTCGCCGGCGGCGATTCGAGTGGTGAGCGCGGCGCGCGTGGCGTCGAGCCGCCGTGCCTTGAGCGCGGCCAGGGTCGGCAGGGCAGTGATGTCGATCTTCTGCTTGGTCAGCCCCTCGATGTAGCGCAGGGTCCGCTGCTCGCGCGGGTCGACCAGCGTAATCGCCACGCCCTCGCGCCCGATGCGGCCGGTGCGGCCGATCCGGTGCACGTAGACCTCCGGCGCCGTGGGGATGTCGTAGTTGACGACGTGCGACACGTGCTCGATGTCGAGCCCGCGAGCGGCCACGTCCGTGGCCACGAGCACGTCGGCCTTGCCCGTGCGGAACATCTGCATCACGCGGTCCCGCTGCCGCTGGTCCAGGCCTCCGTGCAGCGCCAGCGCGCCGTACCCGTGAGACTTGAGCGTATCGGTCAGCTCGTCCACCTCGAGGCGCGTGCGGCAGAAGACGATGGCCGATGTCGGATCCTCGAATTCGAGGATCCGGCCGAGCGCGAAGCCCTTCTGCTGCCGCGACACCACGTAGGCGACCTGCCGGATCTGCGGCATCTTGCCGGGAGCACGCTTCTCGGCCTTGATGGTGATGCGCTCGGGCTTCCGCAGATGGCGCTCGGCGATGGACGCGATGCGAGGCGCCATCGTTGCGGCGAAGAGGGCCGTCTGGCGCGTGTCCGGAGTGGAGGTGAGGATCGCCTCGAGATCCTCGGCGAACCCCATGTCGAGCATCTCGTCGGCCTCGTCGAGGACCATCACCTCGAGTGACGCGAGGTCCAGCGTCTCGCGGCGCAGGTGGTCCAGCGCCCGGCCCGGCGTGGCCACCACGACGTCCACCCCGCGGCCGAGCGCGCGGACCTGCTGGTGCATGGGCGCGCCGCCGTAGAGAGGCACCACCGTGAGTCGTGTCTGCTTGGCGTACTTGTGGATCGCCTCGGCCACCTGCATGGCCAGTTCCCGCGTGGGCACCAGGATCATCGCGCGCGGGGCGCCCTTCTTCGTGGCCGGCGTCTCGAGCAGGCGATGGAGCAGCGGCAGCGCGAACGCGGCCGTCTTGCCGGTGCCCGTGCCCGCCTGGCCGATGATGTCCCGGCCGGCGAGCAGCACCGGAATGGCGGCGCGTTGAATGGGGGTGGCTTCCTCGTATCCCAGGGCCAGGACGGCCTTGACGATGGGATCCGCGAGGCCAAGGGAGGCAAAGCCGGCAGGAGCCGGGCTGTCAGTTCTGGTGTTCACGATCCATTGTAGCCCGCGCGCCGCGGGCGGCGATTCACAGCCGCGGTGGTACCACGGCGGTCAGGCCAGCGTGCGCGTGACGTCGAGGAACCGCTCGATGTCGTCGCCGGTGTTGAACAAGGCCGGCGACACCCGCACCTGTCCAAGGGCGCCGCGCACCGTCACGTCGATGGACCCACGTTCGAACGCGGCCGTCAGCGTGGCGGGGGCCTTCGACGTGTAGTACGTGACGATGGACGAGCGATTACCGTCGGGCGTGAACAGCCGGTAGCCCTGCGACGCGAGGCCGGAGCGCAGCTGGTGCGCGAGGGCGACGGTGTGCGACTCGATGCGGTCCACGCCCACGCGTGCCAGGTAGGCGAGCCCCGCGCCCAGCTGATACACCTCGCCGAACGGCAGCGTCGAATAGTCGAACCGCTTCGCCGTCTTGTAGAGATCGAACCCACCATCCTCCCGGGCGCGCTCCACGTGGAGGGCGCCGAAGCGATCGAGCCGGATGCGGTCGAGCAGATCCCGCCGCACGTAGAACGGCGCCACGCCGAAGCTGCCGAGCAGCCATTTGTAGGTGCCGCTGCACATCACGTCCACGCCGGCCGCCTTGACGTCCGTGGGAAACATCCCGACGGCCTGGATGCCGTCGGCATAGAACAGCGCGCCCCGCGCGTGCGCCACGTCCGCGATGGCACGCATGTCGTGGCGGAAGCCGTTCTGGTGCGAGACCCACGCTACCGATACGAGGCGGGTGCGCCGATCCACGAGCGCCTCGACGTCGCGCGCCTCGACGCGCCCGTCGCGGTGCTTCGCCACGCGCAGATCCACGCCCCTGGTGTCGCGCAGGTGCCGGTAGAGGACGAACTCGGTCTCGTAGTGCAGCTCGTCGATGACGACGTTGTCGCCCGCCTTCAGGTCGAGAGCGTTGGCGACGACGTTCTCGCCCTCGCTGGTCGAGAAGAGGAAGCCGATCTCGTCCGGTGCGGCGTTGATGAGCCGCGCGAACTGCGCGCGCACCTCGTCGGTCTTCCGGAGCATCTCACCCAGCGGAATCGGGCGCACGGCCTTGCTGTCCACGAATGCCCGGCCCGCGGCCACCACCTGCTCGGGCACGGGAGTAATGTAGGCCGAGTTCAGCCAGGTGCGCCCGCGGACGATGGGGAAGTCGGCCCGCACGCCCAGGGGGTCTGGCCCTGGTGCCGAGCCCGCGGGCGCCGTCGGTTGGGCCGCCTGCGCCGAGACCTGTTCGGTTCCGGCGGCCACACCCGCTGCAAGCGACGCGCTGGAAGCGATGAATCGGCGGCGGGAGAGTGGCATGGTGGCGCCCAGTGTAGATCGCGCAGGGGCCGCGGCGGCCACCTCAGCGGCACACGCCTTGCTGTCAGAGCCCGTGACGCCTGTCCTTCGTCTCCACAGGCGGACAAACCGGCTGGTCTCGACCGCACAGTGCCCTCGAGCCAGCACATCTTCTGGAGCAGTTATGACAATCGTCACAAAGGCGCCGATCGCGGCGCTGGTCGCATTCATCTGCCTCGTCCCGTCCCTCGCTCAGGCACAGGACGAGCGCTTCCGCGCGTCGTTCAACTCCGCGGCGGCCACCGTGTCGGGCGACGCTGAGCTGGCCCTGGGCGGGTCGTTCGGCTACCGCTTCTCGGAGCACTTCTGGTTCGAGGGCGACTTCACGTGGATCGATGCGGCCGCGGGCGGCTTTACCGACCGGGTGCTGGACTTCGACGGCCGCACGGACGGGATGCGAACCCTGACCGATTGGATGTCGAGCCGTGCCGGGAGGTTCGGGACCGGTCGGTTCGGCACGCCGGGCTTTCCGAACCTGCCCAACTTCCCTGGCACCGTTCCCCGGCTGCGGGCATCAACCGACGGACAGACCATGATTGGGACGCTCGGCCTTCGCTACGAACTGCCCGTGCAGACCGAGCGCTTCCGCCCCTACCTGGCGGGCGGGCTCGGGATCAACAACACGGAGCAGGAGTTCAGGTTGGACAGCACCGCGTTCACGCCGGCGTTCGACGAGTCCGTCTCGCACACGGGGTATGCCTTCAGCGCGGGCGTTGGTGCCAGTGTGCGCCTGGTCAGCGCGCTGTGGGCGGACGTGGATGCGAAGTACTTCCGCCTGTCGCGCGAGCGCAACATCATGCGGCTCGGCGGCGGCGTGAGCGTGCGGTTCTAAGAGTCTCCTCAGGGGCGCAACATCGACGCGGGCAGCCTGTGGCGCCCCTGGGCGCGCGGCAGGGCGATCCCCATCCTGCCGGCCACCGTTGGCGCCACGTCGCGCATGTCGAGCCGACCCAGGTTGCGCCCCGCCGGGACGCCCTCGCCGACGATGAAAAAGGACGCCTCCATGTCGGCTGGACCGGGTAGGTAGCCGTGCGTGCCGCCAGGCGCGGCGGCCGGTCGCACGAGGGCGCCGCTCACCGCGCTGCCGGTCTTGGAGCCGGGCTTCAGGCCTCCGAGGAGCGACGCCGTCGGGAACCCGCCGAGGGCCCGAGATCGCGCTCGGCTTCGTCCAGCAGGCCCGGCGTGGAGAGCGCGCGCAGCAGCTTGCGGTCTTCACCCACCGCGGCGCGCCAGTACTGGACGATGCTGTGCCTGATCCGCGCACCCACCGGATCGTCGTATGGCTCGGATAGGTGACCGTCGGCGTCACACCGGTGACGCCCGTCGCGTACGCGCCATCGGCGACCAGTCGCCGCAGGTTCGCCACCTTCAGGCCGTGCGTGTCGGCGTCGAGGGCATAGTCACGTTTCAGGCCGTCGATCGACAGCAGGATGACGGGGACGCGGGCGCCCTGCGCGCGCGCGGCGTCGATGGCGGCGATGCCCGACAGCGCAGGCGCCGCCGCGGCCAGCCAGTGCCGGCGCATCCTGCTCATCGCCCCTGATGCATCACGGCACCCGCTTGCACGGCGTTGGCCACGACTCGCAGGCGCCCACACTGGCGAGGCGCGTGAAGACGAGCGAACTGGCACGGGTCTCGGGGCCACTGGCGGCCGTGACCGCGATCGTGAGCGTCGTCCCGTCCGCGCTCAGCGTGTAGACCTCCTTCACCTGTCTCACGGTCGTCGTGGTACCCGCGGCCGATTCCTGCGTGCCTTCGGCGGAAAGCGACCGTCCGCTCCACGTCGACACCATCGTGATGGTACCGGCCTGGCCCACGGGTGTGGTGGTCCTGCCGCGCGGGGCGTACATCCGCGCGTGCCCCTCGTTGATCTGGCTCTCGACCACGAGCGTGCCGTTGGCGGGCTGCGTGATGTGGAGCGTCGGCGGCACGCCCGCGCCGATGAGCCCGAAGAGCCCCGCGCCGGCCTGAACCCTGCTGCGCGCCTCGTCGAGGCGCCAGGTGCCGCCAAACCCCGGCGCCTGCGCACCGAGGGTGGTTAGCTGGGCGCCGATGAACGCGGCCAGGACGAGCCCCTCGGGGCACGGACGCCTCGCCATCATTGCTGCGCCCCCAGGTCGATCGCGACGATCTTCTCGCGGTCACGCGCGTACAGCGTGGTCCCGGCCAGCGAAGGCACGGTCCACGACGTCGTGTCGAACACCCTGGACTCGGACAGAATCGTCACACCCTCCGGCGCCAGCCTGGCGAGCGCCAGGTCGCCGTCCTCGTCCAGGATGATGGCCTTGCCATCGGCATGGATGAGGCTGGCGCGGCCGAACCCGCGGTGTTGCCACGCCGCTCGCCCTGTCCTCACGTCCAGCGCGGTGAGAAACGCCGGGCCGAAATCGCCCGTGGTGCCGTAGACGAAATCGCCCAGCCGCAGCGCACTCAGGAACATGAACCGCACGCGGTTGGTGAACCACGCCTCCTCGGTAAACGTCGCGTTGCCCTCCGGCAGCAGGCGAATCGCCCGGCTCCCGGCCTTGTAGGCCGACGAAACGACGAGGAGGTGGTCGGCGCCCCACAGCGGCGTGCTGCAGTTGAGATCGTTGCCGGGATCGTGCGGATGGGACCACAGGATGGCGCCCGTCACAGGGTCCAGGCCGTTGATGGTGCCGCCGCCCACGACGACCAGGTGCTGGCGCCCGGCGATGTCGATCAGGGTCGGCGGTGCTTCGGAAGTGAGGAAGTCGCCGCTCCTCCAGGCGACGGCGCCGTCGCTCTGGCGGAAGGCCATCACCGACTGGCCCGGCCCGCCGACGCTGCAGATGATGGTGTCGCCGAAGGCGATGGGGCTGCAGCCGTACCCGCTCTTCACGGCCGGGCGGATGAGGAGCTCCGGTGCGCCGAATTCCGCGATCAGATCGTGCGACCACAGCACCCGGCCCGACTGCTTGTCGAACGCGAACATCTGCTTGTTGGTGCCGATCGTGAAGAGCCGATCGCCGACGATGAGTGGTGTGGAGTGGGGTCCGGCGCCGAAACTGAAGTCCTCGCGCCGCGACGGGTAGGTATGCTCCCACATCGTCTTGCCGGTGGCGGCATCGAGCGACACGACCCTTTCTTCGGCGTCCCACGGGCCCTGCCTTCGGCCGCCGCCGCTCTTCCCGTTTCCCACGCGATACATCGTGTAGAGCCGACCCTCGTCCACGAGAATCGCGGAGTGGCCGGTCCCGAGGGGACGGCTCCACAGCACGGGTGGCCCGCCCTCAGGCCATGTCTCCGCCAGGCCGGTCGAGTCGGTGGTGAAGTTGCGATTCGGCCCGCCCCACTGGCGCCATGCGCCCTCCGATGGCGCCTGCGCGTTCACGGCCGGATGCCATCCGGCCGCAATCAGGGCGCCCGCGAGAACCGTCACCAGACCCGGGCGACCAATTCGCATGCGGGCGAATCTACTACAGATGCCGGCGAGACCCTTCAGCTGAGTCCGAACGCGAGCGCCGAGATGATCGAGCGCGTGTACCGCGTGCCAAGCGCTACCACCCCGACAATGCGGAGACCGGCACGAGCCGCATTCGACCGGGTCGTCAGGTAGCGCCCGGTTCGCCGCGCGTCACCGGCCGACTGCCTTCCGTTCGGCCGCGCGGTAGCCCCTCAACATGTTCTCCAACGAGTAGTTGCCTTCGTGGCAGGCGAACTCGTAGATGTTGTCGGTCGAGCGGGTCATCGTCAGCTCGCCCTTCCAGGGCTGCGTGTACGCCGTCGGATCATCGATCTCGAACTGGTAGAGCAGGGTGTCGGCGTCCATGAGGCTGAAGCGCTCGACCATGTGCAGGTTCTCGTCCCAGGCGAAGTTGCCGCCTGCATCGCCGTAGAAGCCGCGGCCATCCTTGAAGTTCGTCGTGTCCACGACGAGCGTGTTGCCGTCCCAGCGGCCAATCGAATCGCCCATCCATTGCCTGATGCTCGACGGGAGATGCGGCCGACCGTCCAGGTGGATGATCCTCGCGTCGTGGATCATCTCCGCGTGGACGACGACGGCATCCTTCGTCACCACGATCTGGTAGTTGCTGTTGTAGGTGTACGGCAGCAGGGGCGGTCCAGCCGTCAGGAACGCGAGGCACTGATCCTGCAGCCCCAGGTCTTCGGGGTTCTCAGCGGCCCGCATCCGCTCCACGCGGCGGCGCTTGATCTCGGCGGCCGCGGGCGTCAGTGCGGGGATTCGGCCGTCGGGAGGGTCGGTCACGATCGAGGTGCGGCGCGTCTTGACGATGTGCGTGCCGAACTCTCGGTAGAACGTGTTGTAGGTGCCGGTGCCGGTCCGCGCGGACCCGGGCGGGGGTTCCTCATTCCTCAGGGCGACCTGCCGTTCCCACTCGGCCGCTTCTTCGGCCGTGAAGAACGCCTGGTCCTTCAACTGCGCCGGGCGTTCGAGGGGCGTCGCGGTGGCGGAGTTCCAGATGCCCTCGAACCCCTGGCGAGTGGAGCGGCCGGCGTCCTGGCCCGATACGAAGCTCGGACCGAGGCCAGCCGCGGCAAGGACCGGGACCAGGAACAGCATCCGTCGCGTCATGCTCATCCTTTCGACCTCTTCGCGCACGCAAGCGACGAGTCTACCGGAGCCTCAGGCTCAACACCACTCCGCGCGCGTCGCCTGTCGGCAATTGGGGAGCGTCGGCTACGGCGACGGAAACAGGACGCCAGGTCCGAGCCGACCCGTGGGATCGAGCGCATGTTTCACGGCGCGCATCGCGGCCACTCCGGCGTCTCCGTGCAGCTCGCGGAGCAGCAGCTGCTTGACGGCGTTGCGGCCCACCCCGTGCTCCGCGAGCGGGCACCCGCCCAACGCGGTGACCTCGCGGCCCAGGGCCAGCACGGCCTCCCGGCCGAGTTCGACGTCTGCGTACGAGCGGGGAATCAGGTTCGGGTGCACGTTGCCGTCGGAGATGTGCCCCCACACGGCGAGATCCAGCCCTCGCTCCTCGAAAAGGGCGCGGCAGACGCGCATCATCTCGGCAAAACGCGTCAGCGGCACGATCACGTCCGCCGCTGTTTTCGAGATGCGCGGGTCGATGCTCGATTTCGCCAGGGCGACGCGGCGGTTCACTCCGGACGGCACGGCCTCGCGCAGCTCGATGAACTGTGCCGCGCGGCGCGCCTGATCCGGTAGGGCGATCTCCGCGTCGTCCAGGCACCCGTGCGCTTCCAGCATCCGGCACAGCCGCCCCATGGTCGTGCCGGTCGCGCCGGGCTCGCGGGCGTTGGCGAGGTCGTTCCAGAGATCGCGCGCCGCTTCGTCCGGCGAGAGCTCCAGCTGGACGAGCAGGACGACATCCGTTCCGGTCGGGACGTCGATGTCGAGCCTGGCGAGCACGCCGTCCTCCCGCACGATCTCCAGCGAGCGCCGGTCGAGATGCTCGATGGCGGCCAGGTCGACGCCGTGCGGATCGCGGCTGACCCACGTGGCGCGCGCGGCTGACCGAAGCTCGTCGACGAGCGCGATGGCGGCCAACTCCGTGGGCACGGGCACGAGCGCCCAGCAGGTCCCGGCGGGGCGCCGCTGCACGCGCAACGTGGCATCGACGATGACCCCGAGGGTGCCTTCGGCGCCGATGAACAGGTCGATGGCGTCCATGCCGGTGGCGAGCGGATATCCGGCCGAGCATTTCGGCACGTCGGGCAGGGTCAGCGCGTGGATCGGGATGACGGCGGTCCGCGCCGGAGACACGAGATCGAAGCCGCTGACGGAAGCGGCGACCGCTCCCCGCGCGAGCTCGAGCACGCTGCCGTCCGCGAGCACGACGGTGATGGCCTCGACCCACGGTCGCACGTTGCCGTACTTGAATGTCGCCGCGCCGGCGGCGTTGGTGCTGACGACGCCGCCGACCGTCGCGCCGTAGTACGTTGGCGAGGGCGGAAACCAGGCGCCATGGGGCGCGAGGGCCTCGTGGAGTGCCTGCAGCGTCACGCCCGCGCCCGTCTTGACCCGGTCGCACTCGAGGTCGATGGACGTCAGGTGCGCCGTTCCAATGACGAGTTCGCCGAACGGCGTGGCCCCTCCCGTCAGCGACGACTGCGCGCCCGCGACCAGCACCGGCGGCCCGAGTGCCAGCACCGCCGCGACCTCCGCGGCCGTGCGCGGCTGCACGAGACCGCTGGCATGGCCGCCGGGATAGTGCGCGGCGTCCTCGCTGATACGGGCGAGCCGGTCCGGGTCGCGCTCGATGACCGGAGGTGACGCCGAGCCGGCCCGACGGCTCCGCAATACGTGCGTCGACACGGGTGGAAGTGTAGTCCCGGGACAAACCTTCCCGATGCCCTGATCGACGGCTATACTTCACCCTTCCCGGAGGTCCTCTATGCGCTCGGTCGTGCTCGCATCGCTCGTGGTCATCGGCGCGTCGGGTCTGCACGACGCGGGTCACGCCCAGTCGAAGCGGCCCGCCACCTTCGACGATGTGCTGCAGGTGAAGGCGGTGGCGAGCCCGGTGCTGTCGCCAGACGGCACGAGGGTGCTCTACACGGTCCGCGCGTGGGAGCCTGCGTCCGAGCGACAAAAGGATCGACTCGAGGCCCGTACGCGCATCTGGATGGTGCCGGCCGACGCGTCCGCGCCGGCGCGGCAGATCACCTTTGGGGAGCGCGGGGACTCGCAACCGCAGTGGTCCCCGGATGGCCGGTTCATCAGCTTCCTGTCGGCACGCGGCCAGGCCAACGGCGAGAGCGGCGAGCCGAAGCCGCAGATCTACGTGATGCGCGCCGACGGCGGCGAAGGGCAGAAGCTGACGGATGGCAAGGAGGGCGTCTCGTCGTACTCCTGGTCGCCCGACAGCGCACGCCTCGCGTATCTCTCCCGCGACCCTCTGACTACCGAGCAGGAGGACGAGGTCAAGAAGCGGGATGACGAGCGCGTGTTCGAGGGCGACTTCCGCTACACGCACGCGTGGGTGATCGAGGCCAGCCCCCTGGACGTGGCTCGGGGCGGGGCCGGGTCGAAGGCGAAGCGCCTGACACAGGGCACCGACTACACGTTGAACGGCGTGCCGTCGTGGGCGCCCGACGGCAAGCGGTTCGTGATTGGCGCGTGGGCGACGCCGATGCTGCGCGACAACCGCCGCGACGTCTACATCGTGGATGTCGAGGCCGCGACGGCCGAGAAAATCAGCACGAATTTCGGGAGCGACGGCGCGCCGCGCTGGTCGCCGGATGGCACGACCATCGCCTGGACGTCCGAGCCGTACAGCGGCCCGCCGGTGGCCGACGGCACGGCGCCGTCGGTGATCACGCAGTCGCGGTTGATGCTCTACAACGTGGCGGCCCGGACCATCCGCGATGTGTCGTCTCCTGCCTTCGATACCGATGCGGGGGCGCCGCAGTGGACCGCCGAGGGCAACCGCGTCGTGTTCCTGGCCGGAAAGCGCGCCTACACCGAGGCGTTCGCCTACGACCTCGCGAGCGGAGCCTACTCCCAACTCAGCACGGGCCGCACCATGCAGGCCACGGCGCTCAGCAAGGACGGCCGCACGATTGTCGTGGCGATGGACGCGCCAGACGCCGCCACCGAGATCTACGCGACGGACCCGCGCTACTCGGACTTCCGCAAGTTGACCGACACCAACCCGCAGATCCGCGAGCTGGCGCTGGGCGAGACCGCGGTGGTGACGTGGAAGAGTACGGACGGCGTCGAAGTGGAGGGCGTGCTGCTGAAGCCCGTGGGCTATGAGGTGGGGAAGCGGTATCCGACGCTGGTGGTCGCGCACGGTGGGCCGTCGGGCGCGTACGTGAACAACAACCGCCTCGGCGGGCTCGAGGGTGGCCAGGTGTGGGCCGGCAAGGGGTGGGCGGTGTTCTATCCCAACCCGCGCGGCAGCACGAACTACGGGGAGAAGTTCCTGCGCGCCAACATCAACGACTGGGGCGGGGGCGACTACAACGACATCATGAGCGGCGTGGATGCGCTGGTGGCGCGCGGCATCGCCGACCCCGACAGGCTGGCGCACATCGGCTGGAGCTACGGCGGGTACATGACGGCATGGGTGATCACGCAGACCACCCGCTTCAAGGCCGCGATGGTCGGCGCCGGGCTCACCAACATGTGGAGCATGTACGGGACCAACGACATCCCGAGCGCGCTCATCGCCTACTTCGGCGGCATTCCCAACGAGAAGACGCTGCCGCTCTACCTGGCGAAGTCGGCGATGTCACACGTCGACAAGGTGACCACGCCCACGCTGATTCTGCACGGGGGGAATGACGAGCGTGTGCCGATTGGTCAGGCGCAGGAGCTGTTCCGCGCGCTGAAGGACCGCGGCAAGCCCACCGAGCTGGTGTTCTACCCGCGCGAGGGGCACGGCATCCAGGAGTACTACCACCAGAAGGATCGCCTGACGCGGATCCACGAGTGGGTCACGAAGTACACGCTGGGCGCAGGGGGAACCGCGACGGCGCAGCGGTAGGGCCGCGCCCATCGAATGTGCGGAGGAAGTCGACCATGCGACGACGTGATGTGCTGAAGCTGGCGACACTGGCGCCGATGGCGGGGCTCGCCTCGCCGCCAACCGCGGCGGCGCAGGCTCGCCCGGCCGTCCGCCTGCGTCCAGGTGGGAGCGACGATGGGTTCGATCCGTGGGTGGAGGTGATTGCGTCCGCGTTCCGGCACAACGCGGGGGAGGTGAGCCGGCTTGCCGGCGGACGTCCCATCCTCGCCGTCGTGAAGAACAACGCCTACGGCCTCGGCGATCAGGTCGTCGGCCCCATCGTCGACGGGTGCCCGCAGGTGAGTGGGCTGGCCTCGGTCCGGCCCGCAGAGGCGCTGGCGATGCGCGCGGCCGGCGTGCGCAAGCCGATGCTGACGATGGCCGAGCTCGGTGAAGAGGAGTCGGCAGAGCTCGTGCGGAAGGACGTGACGCTGTCGTGCTGGCTCGACAACGCGGGCGAGCGGCTCGCCCGCATCGCGAAGAGGGCGAAGCGGCGCGTGCCGGTGCACCTGTATCTCGACACGGGGATGAACCGGGAAGGCATGCCCATCGCGCGCGCCCTCCCGTGGATGGAGGGGCTGGCGCGGCAGCGCGACGTCCGCCTCGACGGCGTCTACCAGATGTTCGTCCACGACATCGATTTCGATCGCGTCCAGCTCGAACGCTTCGCCGGCTTCCTCGACCGCGCCTCGGCGGCAGGGTTGCGGCTCGGGATGCGTCACGCGGCCGCGACCTTCGAGCTGCATCGCCTGCCGGAAACGCACCTGGACGCCGTGCGCGTGGGCAACGCGCTGTTCGGGTCGCCACCGGGCCCGGGCGTCACCCACGCCTTCGACGCCCGGCCTGTCTTCCGCCTGAAGGCGCGCGTCGTGCGCGTGGAGCGCGTAGAGCCTGGTGAGAGCGCCGGCTTCAACCGCGGGTTCATGCCGACTGCGCCGACCTCCGTGGCGCTGCTGCCCGTGGGGCATACGGACGGGTATGCCAGCGCGGCTGCCGGCACGTGTGAAGTGTTGATCGGTGGCCGCACCTATCCGGTGGTGTCGGGTGGGGTGAACTCCGCGCACACCATCGTGGACGTCGGTGCCGATCCGGCCGTCCGCGTCGGCGACGTGGCGACGTTGATCGGCCCCGATCATCCATCGATCCTGCCGGCCGAAGTCGGCGCGCGGACGAAGACGGGCACGTTGCAGGTGATGACGCGGCTGAGCGCGCTGCTGCCGCGGCGCGTGGTCGAGGCGTAGGGGCGCGCCGTGTAGTGGCGCCCGTGGATGGTGAAACGACTTCCTGCCCGACCGCCATTCCAGTCGGGAAATCGGCCGTGAATCTTGCCAAAGTCATCGTAAGCGGCTAATGTTTGGTCCATGGATCCAGCCGTTCGGGCCTACCTTGCCACCATCGGGCGCCGAGGCGGATCGAGGAGCCGTCGGCAGCTTCCCTCTGAGACTGCGCGGCAGATGGTGCGGCTCCGCGAGGCGCGCCGGGCCTATCGGCAGTTCCACACCCAGTGCTTCTGGTCCAGCGATCCTGACTACCAGGTGACGGCGGCGGACATCCCCTGGGTGGCCGAGCGCCTGATGACATACGGTGGGCGGGCCGGCTGGGAGCTGGGAGCGCGCCTGTGCCGCTGACACCCTACCAGCGAGAGGTGGCGCGGTTGCTCTCGTCGAACCGCACGTTCGACAGCTATCTCGCCGGGGGCGCGGCCATTCATCTCGAACCCAACACGACGCGCTACAGCAACGACCTCGACTACTTTCACGATTCCGCGGACCGCGTGGCCGAGGCGTTCACCGCGGATGCGGCGGTCGTTCGCGCGGCCGGGTACGACCTCAGGATCGAGCTGCAACTGCCCGGCTACATCAGAGCCACCGTGAGCAAGGGCGCCGATCACACGAAGGTGGAGTGGGCGCACGACTCGGCCTGGCGCTTCATGCCGACCGTGCGCCACGAGGTGGTCGGGTTCACACTGCACCCGGTCGACCTCGCGATCAACAAGCTGCTCGCGCTCGCGGGGCGCGACGAGCCGCGGGACTTTCTCGACATCCTCGATCTCGACCGCCGCACGCTGCCCCTTGGCGCGCTGTGCTGGGCCGCGGCGGGCAAGGACCCGGGGTTCACGCCACTCGCGCTGCTGGAGATCCTTCGCCGGCGGGGCAAGTACCACGCGGAGGATTTCGCGCGCCTGCACCTTGCCGAGCCGGTGGACTTGCCGACGCTCAAAGCCCGTTGGCTGACGGCGCTGGCCGAGGCAGAGACATTCGTACGCAACCGGCCGCCGTCAGAAGTCGGCTGCCTCTACTACTCGCGGGCTCTGGATCGCTTCGTGGTTCCCGGTACGCCAGGCTCGGACGACGCGGTGCCTCACTATGGCCGTCCGGGAGGCGTGCTGCCGCGAGTGGTTGAAGACCCGGTGTAGCGGGGTGACTCACAGAGCCCCCGTCGCAGCTCCTCGACAGCGTCGTGGCACGCGCGGGCGGTCAGCGCCATGTAGGTGAGCGACGAATTCTGGTTGCCGCTCGTCGTCATGCACGCGCCGTCGGTGAGGAACAGGTTGAGCGCGTCCCACGCCTGGTTCCAGCGATTCAGCACCGAGGTCTTCGGGTCGCGGCCCATGCGCGCCGTTCCCATCTCGTGGTTCGTGTTCCTGGGCGTGCTGATGCGCGCGTTCGGGAGATCCAGGTCGCGAGAGGAGGGGCGTCCACCGACGTGGTGGAAGACTGGTGAATCTACTTCCTGGGGACGATTGGGAACACCTTCTCGAGGCTCTCGTCCGGGCGCGGGATGACGTGCACGCCCACCAGCTCGCCCACCTTGCGCGCGGCGGCGGCGCCGGCATCGGTGGCGGCCTTCACGGACCCCACGTCGCCACGCACGATGGCGGTAACCAGGCCCGCATCCACCTTCTGCCATCCGACGAAGATGACGTTGGCGGTCTTCACCATCGCATCGGCAGCCTCGATCATGCCGATGAGGCCCCGCGTTTCCACCATGCCGAGCGCTTCGCCGTAGTCGTTGTCAGCCACGAGGACATTCTAACCGCGTGCGGGCAGGTCTGGCCGCTCGCCCTGAAGGATCAACGTGTCGATGCGCCGGACCGCGGTCGCCTGCATTTCGGCCCTGGTCCCGAAGTGCCGACAGCAGGGTATCCGTCCTGTTGCACGGAATTTTCTCGTGTGAGGGCTTGTGTCGTTGACCCCGCCTGACTCATCGGTCATATTTCCGATCCGAACGTCGATTTCCCCGGAACGAACCGAACATGAACACCCGCCAACCTGTCCCCCAGCGAGGCGCCGAATGTCGAGAGGATCTCACCGCATCCGCGCTGAACGTGTTCAGCGCGAGCTGGTGTCTCCGCACGCGCGTGGATGCGATTACGGCAGACGCCGGCGTCGGCAAGAGCACGCTCTACGCGAATTTCGGGTCACAAGGCGAGCTGTACGCCGCGGCCCAGCGCGCCGCGGGAGAGGGCCTCGGCCAGCGGTGCGTCCGTGTCGCTGACCAGCCGGCGGACAGCCACGACGCAGGCCTTCGCGACGTCATCGGCGACCTGATGCTCAGCTCCGGGGCCGCCGCCGACACCATCGAGCGGATTGCTGCGATCGTCGAGGCGACGTTCGGACGCGGCGCGACCGCGCTGACGCGCTGACTGCCATGCCTCGCCACCACCGACGGTCGCCCGGGTCAGGCCCCGCCTCCAAGGCGCCGCAAGGCGCGTCGGCGCGTCCGAGCAGCCGTCCAGCTCGAGCGCCTCGCAGTCCGCGGAAGCCGGACGCCGCCCTGGCGATCGCCGCGCTCGACGCCGTGCCGTCCCACGTCGTCATCCTCGATCGCACGGGCCGAATCGTGATGGCCAACGAGTCGTGGCGGCGCTTCGTGGTCGAGAACGGCGGTGATCTCCGCCTCCTCGTGGAGGGGGAGAACTACCTCGCGGTGTGCGACTCGGTGAGCGGCTCCCATCCAGATGTGGTGGACGCCCGGACGGTCGCTTCCGGTATCCGCGACGTGCAGGCGGGGCGGCTTCCGGTATTCATGCACCAGTACACGTGCCATGCGCCGGCGGGCCGCCGCTGGTTCCAGGTGCGCGTCACACCCCTCCCGAGCGCCGGGCCTGCGTGCGTCGTCGTGATGCATACGGACGTCACGCATAGCCGGGCGGTGGAAGAGGCGCGTATCGCGACACAGCGACGATTCGAGTCGCTGTTCCAGATCGCGCCGGATGCGCTCTTCGTCTCGACACCCGAAGGGATCATCCGGCAGGTGAACCTCGAGGCCGAGCGGCTGTTCGGCTACGAGGCGGGCGAGCTCGTCGGCGCGTCCATCGCGGTGATCGTGCCCGAGGACCTCCGCGGCGCGCACCGGGAATTCCGGCGGTCGATTCTGGCGGCCGCCTACCCCCGAAAGCTTGGGGCCGCCGGCCAGCGAGTCCGGCTGGTCCGCAAAGACGGGTCGGAGATCTTCGCCGAGGTGACCGTGGGCCCGCTCGAAACCGAGGAAGGCCTCGCGGTCGTCTCCGCCATCCGGGACGTCAGCACGCGGTGTGCGCTCGAGGATCAGCTGCGGCAGGCTCAGAAGCTCGAGGTGGTCGGCCAGTTGTCCGGCGGCATCGCGCACGACTTCAACAACCTCGTGCAGGTGATCCGTACGTCGGCCGAGTTCGCCCTCAGCCAGCTGCCTGAGGGGGGCCCCGCCCGGCCGGAGGTCGAAGTCATCCACACGGCAGGGATGCGTGCGTCGTCCCTCATCCGACAGCTGCTCGCGTTCGGTGGACGCCAGATGACACGCCCCGAGGCACTCGACCTGTCGTCGGTGGCCGCGGGACTCGAGGTCCTCCTGCAGCGCCTGATGGGCCCAGCCGTGAGTGTCGAGATCCGGTGCCACGGCCACCTGCGGCCCGTGCAGGCGGATCCGACGCAGATTGAACAACTGCTTCTCAACCTGGCGGCCAATTCAAGGGATGCGATGCCGGACGGCGGCACTCTGACCATCGAGCTGTCCAGCGTCACGACGAGCGCGGCCGGACGAGGCCGTGTGGATGCCGCGCTGACGGGCGAGCTGGTGCAGATGGTCGTGAGGGACACGGGGGTCGGCATGGATGCAGACACCCGCGCCCGGATCTTCGAGCCGTTCTTCACGACCAAGTGTCGCGGGAAGGGTACCGGGCTCGGACTCCCCACGGTGTTCGGCATCGTCAGGCAATTGGGCGGCGACATCCAGTGTGACAGCCAGCCGGGGCTTGGCACGACGTTCACCATCCACCTGCCGGGCGTTGACGGCGAGGCCAGGCCATTCGCGGCGCCTGTAGAACAGGAAAAGGACGAGCAGTGCCGAGGCACCGAGACCATCCTCGTCATCGACGACGAGGAGTTCCTGCGGATGACCCTGGTGCGGGCCCTCGAGCGGAGAGGCTATCGGGTGCTCGCCGCCGGTTCTGGAGACGAGGCGGTGTGCCTGGTGGAGGCGCACGACGGCCCGCTGGACCTGGTGGTCAGCGACATCCTGATGCCTGGGCTGAGTGGAGTGGAGGCGGTGGAGCGGATCCGCGAGCTCCGGGACGTGAAGGCCCTGTTCATGTCGGGCTACCCCGACGAACAGGCCCTCGGTGAGCGTCTCGACTCGCGCGACGCGTGCTTCATCGCCAAGCCCTTCAGCGGCGCGTCGCTGGCCCGAAAGGTGCGCGAGGCCCTGTCGGCGCCGGACGAGGCGCTCGCGGCGGGATGAGCGGCGGCGCGCGGCCGCTACCGGCGCATCAAATCGCGCATCAGCGGGCGCGTCTTGCAGGCCACGCGGTGCCGTCCGGCGCGCTTGGCCGCGTAGAGCGCCTGGTCGGCGCGCTCGTACAAGCTGGCGGTCGAGTCGCCGGCAGACAGTTCGGCAAGGCCGCAGCTGACGCCCAGCGTTCGTGACGGGTCGCCCCCCTTGGCCATCTCGGTCCGGAGGGCGGCGAGGATTGAGGTGAAGCGGACCTCCGCCTGGCGGAGCGTCACGTTGTCGAGCAGCGCCGCGAACTCGTCGCCGCCCACACGCGCGACGAAGTCATTGTCGCGCAGCGCCCGCCGCAACCCTTGGGCGACCGCTTTCAGCACCCGATCCCCTTCCGGGTGGCCGTACGAGTCGTTGACAGTCTTGAAGCCGTCCACGTCCAGGATCGCGAGGATTAGCCGCGACCCGGTCCGGCGCACCCGGGCTTCGTATTCCGCTTGGAACGAGCCCTGGTTGGCGACACCTGTCAGCGCGTCCATCGACGCCTGCTGGCGTGTGGTCCGGAGCTGCTGCTCGAGGGCGGTAATCCGGTCGCCGAACGTCTGGCGCTGCGTCTCCCACGACCTGCGCCGCTCGACCACCAGCTGTTTGAGCAGCGCGACGTGGGCCATCACCAGATTCTTGACCTGTTTCGGATCCTCCAGGGTTGCGATGGCCTCGAATCGGCTCCCCGAGGCCTCGATCTCCGAGTGAATCGAGTCGAGCTCCATCCCGGCGGCAGCCACGGCCTCCCGGACCAGGGCCACGATGGCCGTCAGTTCGCTCCGTTGCTCGGTGCGGCGCTCTTTTGCGCGGCTGGCCAGCGGGCGAGTCCGCTCGAGGCAGTCGAGACCGGCCCGTGCCGACACGGGAACCGGCGGCGCGATGCCGTACTGAACGGCCAGGTGCTCCAGCTCGCCGAGGAGCGACGCATCTTCTTCCTGCTCTTCCGCCGCGACGAGCTCGCGCACGACAGCGAGCGCTCGCGCGATCAGGCCACGGAGCTCGAGGGACGGATTCTCCGAGGCCGGTCGTTCCTTGAGGTCCAGGGCTATCAGATCTGACATCGGCATGGCACGACTCCAGTTACCGGCCCCATATGGGGGACCTGCGGCCAGCACTCACGGAGGGCAATCGGCACAAGGGCTGGTCTCCTTGAGGGCCGCGCTCAAGTCCCTCCACTCGGGGCCGATTGCTCACACGGATGGCCCCTCACATCGACACCGCCGAGAGTCTCGCCGGCAGCGACCCCGTGCATACCCGCCCCTGTCTGGACATGCGGCTGGAGACACCGCCCCGGGACGCCGCGCGGTGCGCATCGGATCGCCTGCGCCTGCCTCCCACACTCTCGATCACCCGCAATATTCGGCTCGCCGTCGGCCTGGTCGCCACCGGCAGCCTCGTCGCTCTGCTCGTCATCTGCGTCGAGGCATGGACCGTCAGGGACCGGTACCGGGGCCTGAGCGCGAACAGCGAAATGGGGGCGGACGCCGTGGCCCTGGCCGTCGCCACGGCGGCCTACGGTCAGGGCGTGCTGGAGTACCTCGACACGCCGGACGCCGGCCGGCAGGCGCGCCTGAACGAGACGGGGAAGGATCTCGCCGAGCGGCTGGGTGCCCTGACAGGGCTGGCCAATACCGACGATGAGCGCCGGTGGGGCAGCGAGGTCAGGGCCATCCACGACCGATTCACCGCCCAGGGCGGTGCGATCGTGTCGGCGCACGACCTGATCCGGGCCAGCCAGGCCCGGATCGAACGGCACCTTCAGGATGCCGAACGGACAGTGGCGAGTCGCCCCCGCGTGTCCTCCGCGATCGCGAACCTTCGCCTGGCCATGGCCGCGTACGTACGGAGCCGTGACAACGCTGAGTGCCAGCGGTTCGCGCGGGCACACGCGGCGCTCGAAGCAGCCGTCGAGGCTGAGGCGTCGGGACCCGCGCTCGGGCTCGTCCACGAGGCAGCCCGCGAGGCGCAGGCGCTCGTTCGCGACGTCGATGCGCTCGAAGGCGGAGCGTCCCGCTTCGTGAGGGTTCGGGATCGGATGAATGCCACGCTCGCCGCGCCCCTGCGGGCCGCCAGCGACGCCGGTGCGTCGATCGGCAGACTGCCCACTGCCGCCATCCTGCTGATGGCTGTCGGGGTCATCTCGGGTCTGGGCGCCGTGTACATCCTTCAGGCCCTCGTGCTGCGGCCGCTGCGCGACCTGGCCGAGGGCGCGGCCGCCATCGGCGCCGGCCGGCTGGATCACCAGATCCGGGCTCGGACCTTCGATGAAGTCGGCCAGGTCGCCCTGTTCAACGAGATGACCGCACGCCTCCGCGAGCATCACGTGGCGCTCGAAGATCGGATCGCGGAGCGGACCCGGGAGCTGATCTACCTGGCCAACCACGACGCGCTGACCGGACTGGTCAATCGGGCCGGCTTCGGCCAGTCGCTGGCCGATGCGCTGAAGGTGGCCAACCGGCGCGGCGAGGCGCTGGCCGTCCTGCTGCTGGATCTCGACGGCTTCAAATCGGTGAACGACACGCTCGGGCACGAGCAGGGGGACCACCTGCTGCACGAGGTGGCGCAACGCCTGCGCGCGCACTGCCGGGAAGTGGATGTCGTCGCCCGTCTCGGCGGCGACGAGTTCTGCATCCTGCTGAATGCGGTCGGCGGCATCCACGGCGCGGCTGAAGTCGCCGAGCGGTGCCTGACGGCGCTGCTCGCACCGGTGGAACTGCTGGGCCGATCCGTGACGCCGCGCGCCAGCATCGGCATCGCGATGTACCCGGACGACGCCCGGGATGCCGTGGGCCTGCTTCGGGCGGCCGACACGGCGATGTACGCCGCGAAGCAGGCCGGCAAGCACCGGTACCAGTTCTACGACCCGCGCATGACGCGGGACGTCGAGGAACAGATGGCGCTGGAGGCGGAGCTGCGCGCGGCCGTCGAGCACGGCGCGTTCGAGCTGCGGTACCAGCCGAAGGTGGCGCTGGCCTCGGGCCGCCTGATCGGCGTCGAGGCGCTCATCCGATGGCCCAGGCGGGGGCACGGGCTCGTCGCGCCTGATTCGTTCATCCCGACGGTCGAGCGGATGGGCCTGATCGAGCCGCTCGGGGACTGGGTGCTTCGCACCGCCTGCGCGCAGGCGTGCGCCTGGCAGCGTGCCGGCCTGCCGCCGTTCGACATCGCGGTGAACATCTCGCCCACCCACTTCGGCGCGCCGGGCTTCGCCGGGAGCGTGGAGCACGTTCTGTCGGCCAGCGGCCTCGATCCCCGGTGGCTCGAGATCGAGCTGACCGAGAGTGTGATGAGGAATTCGCCCCTGCTGGGCGACGCCTGCCGCCGGTTGCGGGCCCTGGGCGTGCGCATCGCCATCGACGACTTCGGCGCGGGCTTCTCGTCGCTCACCGCGCTCAAGCACACCTCGATCGACACGCTCAAGATCGATCGCCAGTTCGTCCAGGGCCTGCTGGACGACCCCGAGGCGCCGCTGCTCCTCGGCACCGTGCTCGGCATGGCCGCGGGCCTGCAGCTGACGACGGTGGCCGAGGGGGTGGAGACCCTGCACGAGGTGCAGGTGCTCCAGGCGCTCGGCTGTCCCGCGGCGCAGGGCTACTACTTCTCGCCCCCCGTGCCGGCCGAGTCGATTCCCGCCCTGGCCCGCGCCGCGTTCTTCGTGCGAGCGGCCGCCGGATGAGCGTGACGAACCACCGCCCGCTCGCCGACCCGCGGCGGCGCGTCAGCGAGACCGCGTCGCTCGTCCCGCCCGCCGTGCCGCCGGCCGTCGTGGGCCTGCTCGCCGCGATTGGCAGCGACGACACCGGGATTCCGGTCCTCGCATCGACCGTCAGCGAGTTCCCTTCGATCGCCGCGCGACTGCTGATGCTGGCCAACTCCGCCTGGTCCGCTCCCGCGCGGCCCATCACCAGCCTGCACGACGCCTGCCTCCGACTGGGCTTGCGCGTGGTCCGGACCGTGAGCCTCGCCATGGCCGTGGCGCGCCCGTTCGATCCGAACCGCTGCCGTGGGTTCGACGTCACCCGCTACTGGTCGAGCGCCCTGCTGACGGCCGAGGGCGCGGCCCTGCTCTCGCCGGTTCTCGTCAGGCATGACCCGGCCTGCGACGATGGCACGATGCGGAGCGCGGGCCTGCTGCACAACCTGGGCCTGCTGTGGATGGCCGACCGGTGGCCGGTACAGACGGCCGAAGCCCTCGCCGCCGTCGCCTCCGGGGTGTCACTCGAGGACGCGCTGCGCGCGACGGCCGGCATGGACCACCATGAAGCCGCCGGCGAGCTGGGACTGACCTGGGGCTTGCCGGGGCCGCTGGTCGCCGCCATGCGGTTCTACGCCTACCCGGGATATCGGGGGGACCACTGGCGCGTCGCGGTGGGATGCGGACTGGCCGCCGGCCTGGCCGGACGACTCGACGCCGACTCGGAGGGTCCCGCGGATTTCGAGACGCTGGCGGTCCGGGGCCTCGTCTCCAGGGACACGCTGGCCGACGCGTACGACGTCGTTGCCGCCAAGCGCGAGTCGGTGGACGCGTTGACCACGTGCCTGTTCGGCAAGCAGGGGGTCAGGCGCTGATTCACCGGGCGTTCCGCTACTCGATGGCGGCACCGAGCGGCGTTGCCGGCCGGCTGGCGCACGCCGCGGCATCGAGCACGGTCCCCCGATGCCGGGCGTTCAGCACCTCGCGGACCTTGCGGGTCAGCAGATGGCGGGTGAACGGCTTGGGCAGGAACGCCGCGCCCGGCTCGAAGACCTCCTCGCCGAACATCGAGTCGCCGGCGTAGCCCGACATGTACAGTGTCTCCATGCCCGGCATCTGCCGGCGGAGCTGGTCGGCCAGCGCGGTGCCGTTCATCCCGGGGAGCACGACGTCGGTGACAAGCAGGTCGATTGGTGTGCGGTTGCGCGCCACAAGGCTGAGCGCATCCTCGGCACTCGCGGATTCGAGCACCTGGTAGCCGGCCGCCAGCAGGAAGTCGCGCACGAGCTCGCGGACGAACTCCTCGTCCTCGACGAGCAGCAGCCTTTCGTGCCCGCTGGCCGCGGGCACCGGAACGGACGCCAACGGCACGGGCGCGCGGGCCGATTCGACGCGCGGCAGGAAAACGCGCATCGTCGTGCCGATTCCGGGGCTGCTCTCGATGGCCACGCGGCCGCCGCTCTCGGCGACGATGCCGTTCACGGTGGAGAGGCCGAGGCCGGTGCCCTCGCCCGGCGCCTTCGTGGTGAAGAAGGGCTCGAAGGCGTGCGCTGCGGTCGCCTCGTCCATGCCATGTCCCGTGTCGCGGACGGCCAGCTGGACCCAGTGTCCCGGGAGCCGGGCAGACGGCATGTCCCGGTCGTCGGGGCTGGCGTCGATGTTGGAGGTCTCGATGGTGACGGTGCCACCCTCGGGCATGGCGTCGCGGGCGTTGATCGCCAGGTTCATCAGCACCTGCTCGATCTGGCCCGGGTCGGCCTCGACAGCCCCGAGCGCAGGGTCGAGCGAGGTGGCCACCTTGATGCGCTCGCCGAGCACGCGTTCGAGGATGCGCGCGATGTCCCGAACGATGTCGTTCAGATCGACCGGTCGCGTTTCGAGCGCCTGGCGGCGGCCGAAGGCAAGCAGCTGCCGCGTCAGGTTCGCCGCGCGCTGGCTCGACTGGTAGATCAGGTCGAGGTCCGTCCGGAGGCGGCTCTGTTCGTCCACGGCCGCAATCATGCGCTCGCAGGTCCCGTTGATCACGGTGAGCAGGTTGTTGAAGTCGTGTGCGATGCCGCCGGCGAGGCGGCCGACCGCCTCGAGCTTCTGCGAGTGACGCAATTGTGCTTCGAGCGCGGTGACCGCGGCCTCGGCCTCGCGGCGCCGCATCCGCTCGGCCCGCTCCTCGAGGGCCCTGCGCAGGGCCGGCCCCAGGCGTGACATCCGCTGCTTCAGCACGTAGTCGGTCGCGCCGATCTTCAGCGTCTCGAGGGCCAGGTCCTCGCCGAGCGATCCGGAGACGCAGATGAACGGCACGTCGGGGCAGATCTGCCGCGCCACGGCCAGCGCCGACAGCAGGTCGAAATCGGGCAGCGCGTGATCCGCGAGGATGATGTCGAAGCCGCCGCGTTCCAGCGCGCCGAGATAATCGGCCTCGCGGTCCACGCGCGTCACCACGCAGGCGATCCCCTCCAGCGCGATCTGGCTCCTGATGAGCCGCGCATCGCGCGGATCGTCCTCGAGGTGGAGCACCGACACGGTGGCGCCGCCGCTCACGCCGCCGCTCCGGTTCGTGGCGCGAAGGTGGCCCGTGCCGGGCGCACCTCGAGTCGGGCCACCACCGCGGGCCCGACGCGCGCCTCCACCAGCATCGCGCGGGCCGCAGCGAAATCCGTGCCGTCGTCCCTTGAGCTGTCCCCGCGCGCCGAATCGTGCACCGCCGTACGCCCCGGCGCCCCCGCCGGTGTCGGCCTGCCGACACTGACGGTCGGACAGGCCGCCGCCGGCACGTTGGCTCGCTCGTGCCGCAGGAGTGGGGACACTAGACCTCCAGCAGGCGGCGGACCCGCTCGATCAGCGCGGCCGCCGTGAACGGCTTCTGAAGAAAGGCCGCGCGCGCCTGCTCCGGCGAGCCAGGCTCCCAGCCGTCGGCAGGATGACCCGAGATGCCGAGCAGTCGCATCTGCGGCCGGTCACGCAGCAGCGCGGCCGCCAGGTCGTCACTCCGTGCCCCATCGAGAAGAACGTCCGCGATCAGCAGGTCGACAGGCGTGCCCTGGCTGAGGCGCAGGGCGGCGTCGGCACTGGCCGCGTCGAGCACCCTGTAACCCTGCTGCGCGATGATCTTGACGATCACGCTGCGCACGGCGTCGTCGTCGTCCACGACGAGGATGGTGGCCGGCGAGGCGTCGGCGGGCTCACGCCCCGGCGCGTCGGCCTCGCCGGCGACGGCTGGCAGCAGGACCGTGAAGAGGGTCTCGCCCGGGCGCTCGCCTTCGAGCCACATGTAGCCGCCGCTCTGCTTGACGAGACCGAAGGCGGCGGCGAGACCCATGCCGTCACGGACCGCGCCCTTCTCGCTGAAGAAGGGCTCGAACATGCGGACGTGCGTGTCGGCGTCGAGCGTCGTGCCGATGCAGGTCATGTCGAGGCGGACGAAGCGGCCCGGCTTGACGAAGGCGCGTGTCGGCGACCACTCGGGGCCGATGTCCGCGTTGCCGAGGCAGAAGGCCAGCGCGCCACCGTCGGCCATCGCTTCGATGGCGTGCGAGGCAATGGCGGAGAGGGCGCGCTCGGTGCGGCCTGGATCGACCCGGACGCGCCACGTCGGATGTGCGACCTCCGTGCTCAGCGAGAGGCGATGGCCGACCGCGCGCCGGAGGGTGGCTTCGACCCGGCGCGTCAGGTCGGCCAGGTCGATCACGTGCGGCTGGAGCACCTGCCGGCGCCCGAACGAGAGCAGCTTCTCGGTCAGTGTCGCGGCCCGCGCGGCCGAGGCCTGGATGGCGACCACGGACCGGTTCATCGGGCTGTCGGGGGCGAGGGCGACCGAGAGGCACTCGGCGTGCCCGCTGATCACGGTGAGGAGGTTGTTGAAGTCGTGAGCCACGCCGCCTGCCAGCCGCCCGATGGCCTCGATGCGCTGGCCGAAGAGCGTGCGTTCCTGGCTGCGCCGCCAGTCGGAGATGTCGAAGATCTGGGCCCGGATCGCGGTGAGAAAGCCGGCCTCGAAATCGCCGACGAGGTTCACGACAGCATGGACCGGACGGCCGTCGAAGGCGACGAGGTCGGCGTCCCAGCTGCCGACGTAGCCGGCGGTCCGGATGGCCTGCACTGTTTCGGCGAAGCGCGCCGGCTGGCGACAGAACCGGCGGAAGCTCAACCCGCGCACGTCCTGGCCGCCCGGCAGGCGGAAGATCCGCCTGGCCGGCCGGTTGGCCTCGGTCATCCACCCGTCCGGCGTCATCAGGATGTCGCCCGCGGCGTGCTCCTCGAGCCAGGCGGCTGCGTCGAACTGGGTGGGGCCATCCGATCGAGCCAGGGTTGTCGTTGTCATCGCCTGCACTCCGAGGCCCCTCGCCCAAGCCTGGCGGGGAACCCGGCTCAAGGGGAATCGGCAATCCCGGCACCCCCTTTAGCCCGCCCCACCGCGCGGGGGGACCGCGCGCGATCGGCGTTCAACCTGCGACCGGCAATGCCGATAGTTTTTGTGTATGACCGTCAACCCGGAGCCGGCCTCCATCGAAGGTATCGCGATTGCCAGGCAGCCCCTGCTGGACGCCCGCGGCGAGGTCCATGGATACGAGCTGCTGTTCCGCGAGACCGCGCGGCACACGTCATGCACCGGCCCGTCGACGCTCGCCAGCGCCATGGTGGTCGATGCGGCGCTGTTGTCGGTCGGGCTCGACACGCTGACCGCAGGGCGGCGCGCGTTCTTCAACGTCACTCAGGAGATGCTCCTCGACGGCACCGTGACCCTGCTGCCGCGGGAGGCCAGCGTGCTCGAACTGCTGGAGAACATTTCCGCGGACACGCAGACCATCGAGGCATGCCGGGCCCTGCACGCGAGCGGCTACGCGCTGGCCCTGGACGACTTCGTCCCGGGACCCCAGAACGAGGCGCTCTTGCCGTTCGTCAAGTTCGTCAAGATCGACCTGCTGGCCACGCCGCCCGCGCGGCTCGGGCACATCGTCCGGTTCCTGCGCGGCCGAGGCGTGACGGTGGTGGCCGAGAAGGTCGAGACGAAAGAGGCCTACGAGACCGCCAAGGCGGCCGGGTGCACGCTCTTCCAGGGCTATTACTTCTGTCGGCCCGAGACCGTGGCCGCGCGCGAGATTCCGCCCAACTATGTCGCGCACATGCAGCTGGTCGCGGCGCTCAATCGTCCCAACGTCTCGGCCATGCATGTCGAGGATCTGCTGAAGCAGGATCCACGGCTCAGCCTCCGCATCCTCCGATGCGTGAACTCCGCCGCCTTCGCCACCCGGCGCGAGATTCAGTCGATTCGCGAGGCGGTCGTCCTCATGGGGCTGAACCAGATCCGCCGGTGGGCGGCCGTCTGGCTGCTCACGAGCATGAACGGTGGGCCCAGGGAGCTGGCCAGCATGGCCGTGCTTCGCGCGCGGTTGTGCGAATCACTCGGCGCCAAGCTTGGCGGTTCCGATCAGGCGGGCGAGCTCTTTCTGCTCGGCCTGGCGTCATTGCTCGATGTGATGCTGCAGCGACCGATGCCGATGGCCATCGCCGAACTCCCGCTCGGTCCGGAGATCCGCGCCGCTCTGCTCGGGGAGGACAACGCCGCGCGACGGGTGCTCGACGCGGTGAAGCACTACGAGCGCGGCGACTGGGAGCCGGCCTGGACGGCGGCCGAACGGGCATCGCTGGACATCAGCGATCTGGCCGACGCCTACCAGGACGCCCTCCGCTGGGCGAAGCAGTTCGGCGCGGCGGCTGGCGAGAACTGAACGCCAATCGCGTGCCGACCAGGACGGATTCTCCAGAGGCGAGGGTGCGGCGCCCGGTATGAGGCTCGCTAGGCGATGGCCGCCAGGGTGGGCGAGCCGTGCTCGTTCAGGGCGTCGTCGACCGGCGCCTCGGTGACGCTCAGGCACACCGCCAGTTGCACGTCGCCGTCCACCGAGGCGAAGCGCAGCGTGACCGGTGAGACGCCGGCCACGTCTGCGTCCGGATCCGGAGTCGACGTGCGCAGACTGGGCGTGGTGAGCGTCATCGGCCCGCCATCGGAGCCGATCTGCGACTTGACTCGACCGGTGATGTTGGTGAGCACCTCACCGAGCGCCGACAGCCCGTCCTCAGGCGAGACATCGTCGTCGGCGCGGTTCGCGATGCGTGCGGCGATGCGGCGGGCGCCGCCGGCCTCGCCGAGCAGGGCCAGCCGGACGGCCGCCCGCTCCGCCTGCAGCGTCATCACCACGGAGGCCTCGAGCATGCCGGCCGGCAGCGAGGCGTCGGTGTCGAGGAGGGCCACGTCTATACCGGCCATCATCCCGAGCGTCTCCTGGGTGGCCGAGGCGACGGCGGCTCGCACGATGTCGATGACACCCGCGTCGCGCGGCAGCGACCGGGCGGCCAGCTGGCGGAACTGCCGGGCAAAGTCCTCGGGCACGAGCGAGCGCTGCAGGACCGCGTCGAAGGGCGTCGGGTCGCCGATGTTCCCCCGGGCACCGTCTGGCACCACCAGCACGATGCGCATATCCTCGAGCGTCGCCTGGCGTCGCAGGCGCCGCGCGAGCAGCCGCGGCGAGAGCAGGCCCGTCTGGGTCCCCATGACGAGCACGGAGAACTTGCGCACCTGGCAGGCGCGCAGGGCGTCGAGGCCCGTTTCCATCTGGGTGGTCGCGTAGGTGGCCATCAGTGCACCGGCCACGAACTGGCGAAACTCGGCGTTGCCGTCCACGATGAGCGCCGAGCCCGACACGCCGGGTTCGGAACTGGGCATGGTGTGCAGGGCCCCGGCCGCCGAGATCGACTTGACGATGCGCTGAAGGCGCGTCTTGACCACCTCGACGTCGAACGGCTTGGTGAGGCAATCGGCCGCGCCCAGCTTCACGATCTCGGTGACGGTGGCCTGGTCGGTTCCGGCCGTCACGATGACGACCGGGAGGTTCGCGTACGTCTCGGACTCGCGGATGACGCACAGCAAGTCGAGCCCGGACAGCAGCGCGGCCTCGGCTTCGACGACCGCGAGGTCGATGCTGGAGGACTGGAGCGCCTCCAGGGCCTCGCCGCCGTCCGCCGCCTCGTGGGTGGCGCAGCCGAGCGAGCGGAGGATGCGCGCGTACAGGCTGCGGACGCCGCTGGCCTGGTCGACGACGAGTGCCTGTATCGCCATGGCTGGTTCCGCCATCACTCGTGTGGCGCGGGCTGGACGGGGGCCGCCGCCTGCTGGCTGGCCTGCACGGCCGCGTCCAGCGCGGTGGCGGCATGGCTCCGCACGACGATCGAGACGCGCCGGTTGCGCGGGTCGAGCGGCTCGTCCGCGAGACGCAGCTGCGTGTCGGCGAAGCCGCGCACGCCGCGCACCTGGTTCTCGTTCAGACCCGCGCGCTGCATGGCGCGGCGGGCCGCATTGGCACGGTCGGCCGACAGCTCCCAGTTGCCATATCGCGCGCCGTCTGCGTAGGGACGCCGGTCGGTGTGGCCCTCGAGCACGACGTCGTTCTCGAGCCGCGCCAGCTCCCCGGCGATGATCTGGAGGATGCGTTCGCTCTCGCCGCGCAGCTCGGCGCTGCCGCTGTCGAAGAAGCTCGAGTCGGCTCGCTCGACCAGATCGATCTTCAGCCCCTCGGACGTGATCGTGAACTCGATCTGATCCGCCAGCGTCGCCAGCCCCGGGCTCTGCGCCAGCCGCTCGCGAATGTGCTCGGCCGCCGCGGCCAGGACGCGCTGCTCCTGGAGCAGGGCCTGGGCGTCGGGCGGCGGCACCGGCGTGGGCGCCCCGCCCGGCTCCACCCCCGGACGCCCGCCGGGCAGCATGCCCGTGGACTTCTCGTAGTCGAACACGCCCGGCTCCCGGAAGTAGCCGGCCACCGAGGCGCGCACGTCCTGGCTCTGCGTCACCAGCCACATCACCAGGAAGAACGCCATCATGGCCGTGACGAAATCGGCGTACGCCACCTTCCACGCGCCGCCGTGGTGGCCGCCGTGGTGCCCTTGCTTCTTGCGGACGATGACGATGGGGGCCGCGCTCTTCATGGTCAGGCCGCCGCCGCTTCGGTTCGTGAGGCCCGGCACAGCCGCTCGGTCTCCTCGAAGCTCGGGCGGACCTCGTGAGGCAGCACGCGTCGCGCGAACTCCACCGCGATGGCTGGTGGCAGGCCCTTGAAGGTCGCCATCACGCCGGCCTTGATGCACAGCTCGTAGCGACCGTCCTCGGCCACGCGGTGTTCGAGGCTGGTGGCGACCGGCTGCGCGAAGCCGTACGACATGAGGATGCCGAGGAAGGTGCCCACCAGCGCCGCGCCCACGTGATGCCCGATCTCCTCGGGCGGGCCGTCGATGGCCTGCATCGTGATCACGATGCCCAGCACCGCTGCGACGATCCCCAGGCCTGGCAGGGCATCGGCCACCTTGGTCAGCGCGCCTGACGGGCCCCGCTCGCTCTCGTGGTGGACCTGGAGGTCCTCGTCCATCAGGGACTCGAGGTCGTGCGGGTGCATGCCGCCGACGATGATCACCTTGATCGAGTCGGCGAGAAACGCCACCGAATGGTGGCGGGCCAGGAACTTGGGGTACTTCGACAGGATGCTGCTCTGTTCCGGGTTGTCGAAGTGGGACTCGAGCGTCATGATGCCGGACTGCGCCTGGCGGAACACCTGGTACATCATCGCGAGCAGGTCGGCATAGTCCTGCGCGGTCAGGCCCGGCTGGATGAGGAGGCGGCACTGGCCGAGCAGCTTGGAGAGCACCTTGGGCGGCGTGCTGATGAGCAGGCTGCCCGCGGCCGCGCCGCCGATGATGACGAACTCCGAAGGCTGGAGCAGCAGGATCAAATGGCCGCCGGCCATCAGGTACCCTCCCACCACCGAGCCCAGCACGACCACGAGACCGACGATCAGCAACATGTCCTTGCCTCTGTTCCCCTCAGCACCCGCGCTAGTTCCAGCGCGCCGGTGACGACCACCACGGCACGAGCGCCGGCGGCACGGCCACCTCGCTCCGCAGCCAGGCTGAGACCACCTCCGGATCGAACCGCGAACCGGTCTGTCGCACGACTTCGGCACCGGCGGTTTCGGCCGGCGCGGCCAGCGCGTCGCAGATGGCGTTGAGCGTGTCGAGCGTGTCGGCCAGGTGCAGCACGCGCGCCGGCAGCGGGATGTCCTCGCCGCGGCGCCCCTCCGGATAGCCGGAGCCGTCGAAGCACTCGACCGACGCCGCGAGCATGGCGGAGGCCGGCGCGAGGAAGGGGATGTCCGCCGTGATGGCGCAGGCCATCTGCACCTGGGCGGCCCGGCGCTGCAGCGTGGCTGCGTCCCGACGGGTGGCCGCCAGCGCCGGCGGGTCGGGCAGCGCGAAGCGGCCGATGTCGTGCAGAAGCGCGGCGCGCTGCAGGTCTGCCATGTCCTCGGCCGGGAGGCCCAGCTCTTCGCCGATCCGTATGGCGAGCTCGGCCACGCGTCGCAGATGGCCGAAGCCCTCGGTGTCGTCCCGATAGAGACATGCCAGCAGGCTCTCGAGTGCCGCCGTCGATCCCACGGCCGTCTCGGCGAATGCCGTCGTCACGCGCCACGCGCGACTGGCCTGATCCCTCACCCCTTGCGAAATGCACCCGTCCACGTCGTCCTCCTGCCATGGGGGAATCGGCGGCCGCGGGAACTTCTTGAAGCGGCACGCGGCTTGCCCCCGGCACGGGGTACGGCCTGCGAACAGGCCGGGAATGCGCGGGTTCTTGCGTGCGTCCCGGCCCTGGGCGACGGACGGTCGACGATAGGTGTCGGTTGGCCGACTCCTCATCGCCCACGCGGGCTCCGAGAGATTCGATGGCGACCGTGCATTCCGACAATGTGCAGGCGCTCGAGCGCCGTTTCGGGATTCGTCTGCCCGGCGATCGGGAGGGACCGGTGCGCGTCCGCCCGCCGCTCGCCGAGGGCGAGCGCCCGACGGTGGAGGTCGAGGCGGGTGACGCCCGATGGGTGCGCCTGCTGAGCGCGCGCGATCCGCTGGCCGACGCCGCCCGTTGGGCTGACGAAACCGTCCTGGCCGGGCAGCCCGAGACCGTGATCCTGGTGGGCAGCGGCCTTGGCTACGTCCTCGACGCGATGGAGAGCCGCGAGGCGAGGACGCGGGTCGTCGTCCTCGAGCCCGACGTGACACTCGCGCACCTTCTGCTCGAGCGGCGCGACTGGCGGCGGCGTATCGAGGCGGGGCGCCTGGCGCTGCTGGCTGGGCCTGGCTACGACGGGCTCGCCGCCGTCGCGCGCCTGGTGCCGGGCGTGGACACGGCGCCCGTCCACGTGCACCCGGTGCTCGCGCAGATCTGGCCAGATCGGATCCGCGACGCGCGTGCGGCCGCGGAGCGGCTGCGGTTCGAGGCCGCCTCGAACGAGCAGGCCAGGCGCGCGCTCGCCGGCCGTTATCTCCGGCACACGCTGGCGAACGCGGCCCGCATGACGCGCGAGGGCGACGCGGTAGCGCTGGAGGGGCTCTTTGCCGGCACGCCGGCCGTCATCGTGGCGGCGGGGCCCTCCCTCGATCACAACATCAACGATGTGCACCTGGTGCGCGATCGCGCGCTGATCGTGGCCTGCGACACGGCGGTGCGGCCGCTGCTCTCGATTGGCCTCGAGCCGCAGCTGGCGGTGGCGATCGACCCCAGCGTCGCCAACGCCTGTCACCTGGGCGGGTTGCACGAGCCGCGCCGGACCTGGCTGGTGGCCGAAGCCAGCCTCCACCCCCCGGCATTTGCATACTTCGAGGGGCGCACGTTCTTCGTTCGGATCGGCAACCACGCACCGTGGCCGTGGCTGCGCGCGGCGGGCATCGATCGCCTGCACCTGAACGTCTGGGGCTCGGTCGTGACGGCCGCGCTCGACCTGGTGCTGCGCATGGGCTGCGATCCGGTGGTGTTTGCCGGCACGGACCTCGCCTTCACCGGCGGCCGGCCATACTGCCGCGGCACCACCCTCGAGGCGCAGTGGGCGAGCTGGGTGGCGGGCGGCGACACCTACGAGCGCGCGTTCGACGTGCTGATGGATCGCTGGCCGACGGTCACCGAGCCCGATGTGCACGGCCGGCCCACGCGCACCGCCGCGCACCTGGTGGCCTTTCGCGACTGGCTGACCTCGCGCGCCGACGCCGCATCGTCGATCCGCGTGGTCAACGCGACTGGCGCAGGCATCCTGCACGGACCAACCATTCACCAGGGGAGCGCCGCCACGTCCCTCGCGGCCCATCCAGGTCTCGACCTCGATCTGGTGCAGGCACGGCTGGCGTCCGCTCATCGGCCCTCGAGGGATCCGCGCGCGCTGTTCGAGCGGATTGCGGATCTCGAGCGACATCAGTGGCGGTTTCCGGATGACTGGGCCTCGCCGGACCCGGCCGCCGATGCCGAGGCGCTTCGCGCGGCCCTCGCCGGGCCGGAGTACAGGGCCTGGCAGCTCGCGCGAGCCCCGAAACCGACAGTCGAGCCTCCACCTCCAACGCCCGCACACACGCCCTCGACGGATCTCTCATGACCATCTGCATCGTCACCTGCGACATCGTCGGCCCCATCAGGAACGGGGGGATCGGCACGGCCTATTACTCGCTGGCGCGTCTGCTCGCCAACGCGGGGCACCACGTGACGGTGCTCTACGCGCTCGGCCGGTACTGCGAGCACCACACCATCGACCACTGGGTGGAGGAGTACCGGCGCATGGGCATCGAGTTCGTACCGGTGCCCGACGATCTCGACGTCCGCGGCCACTCGTCGATGCGGATCGCGCACGCCGTCCATCGCTGGCTCCGGGACCGGAGCTTCGACGTGGTGCACGTGCACGAGTGGCGCGGCATCGCGTTCTACGCGCTCTCAGCGAAGCGGCAGGGACTGGCGTTGCAGGACTCGCTCGTCTGTGTCGGGGCCCACAGCCCGGTGCTCTGGCACAAGGAGGGGATGAACGAGCTCGCGTCGGCCGAGGAGATCGAGGTGGACTTCATGGAGCGCCAGTCGGTGGCCCTGGCCGACGTGCTGTGGAGCCCCAGCGACCACATGGTGCAGTGGATGCGTCGAGAGGGCTGGCGGCTGCCACGCCGCGTGATCACGCGGCAGTACGTGGTGCTCGGCGCCGGCCGTGACGCCGCGCCGCCCGCGCCGCCGATGCCCATCCGCGAGCTCGTGTTCTTCGGCCGTCTCGAGACGCGCAAGGGGCTCGACGTGTTCTGCGACGCGCTGGATCGGCTCGTGAGCCGCGGCGTGGCCGTGCCGTGCGTGACGTTCCTCGGCAAGCCCGCGACCGTGGGCGGCGTGCCGAGCGAGACCTACCTCGGCCAGCGCGCGGAGCGCTGGCCGTTCCGCTGGCAGATCGTCGGCGAGCGTGACCGGGACGGGGCGCTGGCCTACCTCGCGGAGCCGGGGCGGCTGGCCGTGCTGCCTTCCCGCATCGACAACCTTCCCTACACGGTGCTCGAGTGCCTGGAAGCGGGCATCCCGTTCCTCGCGTCGAACACCGGCGGCATCCCGGAGATGATTCGCGACGACGATCAGGACGCGGTGCTGTTCGACCTCACGCCCGCCTCCATCGCGGGTCACCTGCAGCGGGCGCTGCTCATGGGGGCCCGCTCCGTGAAGCCGCGCGTGGCGTTCGAACTGGCGAACCGCGACTGGCTGGAGTGGCACGCGCACGCGCGCCGGGGCCGGCCGGTCAGGCTGCGGCCGACCTACACGCCGCTGGTGTCCATTGTCGTCACGCACTTCAACCGGCCGGCACTGCTCGCGCAGGCACTCGAGTCGATCCGGCGCCAGGACTATCCGGCCCTCGAGGTCGTTCTCGTGGACGATGGCAGCGACGCGCCTGAGGCCGTGCGGTTCGTGGCGTCGCTCGAGGAGGAATTCGAGGCCCGCGGCTGGCGCATCGTCCGGCAGCCGAACCGCTACCTGGGCGCGGCCCGCAATACGGGCATCCGCGAGGCGCGCGGCACCTACGTCCTCTTCATGGACGACGACAACATCGCCGAGCCGCACGAGGTGAGCACGTTCGTTCGCGCGGCCACGGCGAGCGGCGCCGACATCCTCACCTGCTTCCTGAGGGTCTTCCAGGGGACGGAACCGAGCACCTCAGACGAGGGGACCTACTGCTGGCCGTTCCTCGGTGCGGCGGTCTCGCCCGGGGTGACGCGCAACAGCTTCGGCGATGCCAACGCGTTCGTGCGGCGGGCGGTGTTCGGCCGGATCGGCGGGTTCACCGAGGATGTGGGCATCGGCTGCGAGGACTGGGAGTTCCTCGCGCGCGCGACCCTCGCCGGCTGCCGGCTGGTGGTCGTGCCCGAGCCGCTGGTGCGCTACCGCCAGGGGCAGGGCATGCTGAACACCACCTCGCAGCACGCGAACCGGATGCGGGCTCTTCGGCCCTACTTCCAGCACATCCCGCCGGCGCTGCGCGGGCTGCTGCACCTCGCGCACCCGCCGGCGCAGGCGCCGCCGGGATCGCCGGGCACGGCGCGGCTGGATCATGTGCGGCGCGCGGTCGTGTTCGGCGCCGGCGAAGGAGGACGGGCCGCCCTGAAGCTGGCGGCGCGCTGCGGATGGACCGTGGAGTACCTCGTGGACAACAACGCCGGCGTCTGGCACACCGAGGCCCACGGCCTGGGCGTGCGGCCTCCGGCGGCGCTCGAGGCGCGCGACTACGACCTGGTGATCGTCGCCTCGCAGGCCGGGAAGGGCGCCATCTTCAACCAGCTCGAGAACATGGGCCTGTCGCATGCCGAACACTTCGTGCACTTCCTCGAGCCGGTGTCGGTGTCGGGCGTGACCGCACAGGTGGTGCTGCCGTGACCAGCGCGGGCGACAACGCCGCGTTCGATCGCGTGGATCGCGTGCTCTCGGCATGCGGGGGGGGCAAGGTGCTCGTGGCCGGTGGCAATGTCGAGGCGACGCTCCAGGCGTGGCGGCGCCGCGGCGTCCCCGCACGGGCCGGCGCGATCGGCGATCCCGGGGACCGGGCCCCGGTCGATCTGATCTGGCTCGACGGCCTGCGCGGCACGCCCTCGGAGGCTGACGTCGCGAGGCTGATGGCCGACCTGGGCGCGCGATCACCACGCGTGCTCGTGGCGTCCGTGGACGGGCCCCGCGACGAGTGGGAGCGCCGCATCCTCCGTCACGGGTGGCGCAAGCACCCGCTCTGCCAGCAGGTCGTCGACTACGCCGCGCTCGAACGGGAATCGGACGCGCTGCTGCTCTTCGAGCCGATACCGGCGGCAGTGACCTGGGGCGCCGGGCTCGGCGACCTGGCTCCGGGACGCGATCTTCACATGGACATGCTGCGCGAGGTCGGTCGCCGGGCCGACGCGCACGTGGCGCGCTACATGTGGGCGCGGCGATTCGTGCGCCCCGGCGATCGGGTGCTGGATGCCGCCTGCGGCATGGGTTACGGGAGCCGCGTGCTGGCCGACGGCACCCTGGCCGAGTCGGTCCTCGGCCTCGACGTGGACCCGCCCGCCGTCGCCTATGCCTCGGAGCACTACGCCGCCGCGCAGCCACGGCTCTCGTTCGCCGCACGCGACCTGGCCACGCTCGGCGATCTTCCAGAGTCCTCGTTCGACGTGATCGTGAGCTTCGAGACCGTCGAGCACCTCCAGGATCCCGATCGCTTCCTCGCGGACTGCCGCCGCCTGCTGACGCCAGGCGGGCGCTTCGTCTGCTCGGTCCCCAACGAATGGCTGGACGAGCACGGCCAGGATCCGAACCCGCACCACCTGCACGTCTTCAATCGCGAGCGGCTCGAGGCGCTCTGCGGCCGGCACTTGCTGCTGGAGCACGTGTTCGGGCAGACGGCCGGTGGCGGCATGAAGCTGCCCGGCGCCGGGCGCGCGTTGTGGGATGCCGCGGCGCGCCCGGACGAGGCCGAGTGGTGGCTCGCCGTGGGCATGACACCGCCCCTGGGCGCCGTGGCCGATCCGGTGGCGACGCGATGGCAGCCGGCGCCGCCCGCCGTTCCGCCCACGCTCATCGACTTCGCCGGGCACTACGAGCACCCGTGGCTCGTGCGGGCGCTCGTCTCGATGGGGCTCCGCACCGAGTCGGCGGAGCTGCGCGATCGGCTTGCCCGCCTGGCGCTCGAGGCGTCATCGGCGGGGAGCGCCGATCGGGGCGCGGCACTGTGCGTCCGCGCGTACGCGCAGCTGTCGAGTCCCGAGGGCGTGACCGCCGAGACCCTCACCGCGATCGATCGCTACTGCGACCTACCGGCCACCGGTCCCCACGTGGCCCGATGGCACATCTCGCTGCGCTATGTGCAGGGCCTGGCCGCCATGAGCAGGGGTGACGGGGCGCGCGCGGTGAGCGCCTTCACCGCCTGTGCCAAGGCCGATCCACTGGCCTTCAACCCGTTGCTCGCCACCAAGACCGTGAGTGCCTGCTGGCTGCTCGGCTGGCTGGCGGCGCAGGCGCGCGACCTGGACGCCGCCGCCCGATGGTGGCGCGCCGGTGTCGATCACGCCGAACGTGCACTCCACCGGCCGTGGAGCGAGATGATGGCCGACCGCGATCGGCCGGTCCTGTTCGGCCTGCGAGAGGCGGCCGTGGTGGTGGACCTGGCGAGTCAGTGCGCGGCCGGCTTGCACCTGCTGCCGCACGCCGCCGATCGCCCGGGCATCCTGTGGTCGCAGATCGCCGAGTCGATGACCGGGCGCGCCGAACGGCAGGCGCGTGCGCTCGACGGGCTCGACGCGGTCGCGCGGCGCCTGCAGTCCGAGGCCGACGAAGCGTGGCGGCGCTGCCAGGCGGCGGCAGCCGAAGCCGGACGACTGCGCCTGGAGCTGGCGATCCCCTGGGCGCTGCGCGCGCCCGCCGACGTCCGCAACAGCCTGCGCGTGGCGATTTTCGGGACGGGACAGGGCGGGCGGAGGGCCCTGACGCACCTCCGCAGCCTCGGCGTCGGCGTCGACT
>Ga0209706_10000099_pt1 | contig 40545 bp, 32 predicted proteins | sample PPLLaktember2015_6_FD_187263 | JGI IMG/M metagenome (GOLD analysis project Ga0209706, IMG submission 187263) | Freshwater sediment microbial communities from Prairie Pothole Lake near Jamestown, North Dakota, USA - PPLs Lake P8 Core (1) Depth... | ecosystem: Environmental > Aquatic > Freshwater...
GAAATCGCCGGGCGCGGCGATTCCGTACGCCGCCGCATCGCGCAAGCGGAAGGCGACACCGAGCGCGGACACGCTCGCTGTGGGGTCGACGAAGTCGATCGTCAGGCGTCCCGCCTCGGGGTCGTCGCGCCACGACAGCATGGAGCGGCGGCCCGTGTGGTGATCCTCGAACGCGCCGCGGATCTCGACCTTCGTGGGCGGGTAGTCGAGCACGAGGTGCGCGGCCGACGGCCGTCGGTCGGCGAAGGCGAGCACGAGCTTCGGGTTCGGCACCACGCGCGGGAGCCGGGGGGTGAGATCGAAGACGTTGGTGTCGACCGCGAACTCCGGGCGGTTCGGGCGCCCGGTGACGGCGCCGACCGCGGCAGGGAGCACGTCGAGGTCGGTGCGGAGGAGCGGGGCGGGCAGCTCCGTGAAGCCGCCGCCCGGCGCACGTCGACGCCGGCGAGCGTCGACCCGGTAGCGACCGGGCGGAGTGTCGGCGGGGATCTCGAGCACAGCGAGCGTCTGGGAGAGCCCGAGCGGGAAGGGCGCGTCCGGGTCGACCGTATCCGTGAGCGCCGCCTCCGACGCGGGGTCGGGAAAGGCCCGCGTCACGAAGAGCGTGCGCAGGGGGCGCTCCGGGCCCGCGGCCGGCACCAGCGCGAAGACGAGCTCGCCACGCTGGTCGTCCGCGAGGCCCGAGCTCGCGAGCCATGCCCCGCCGTAGCCGAGGAAGTCGCCCTGGGTGGCGTCGCCGCCGATCGCGACCGCGACCGTGCTGCCGGCCTGCGCCGAGAGCGGGAGCACGCGGGTGGTGCAGGCGGAGACGGCGCCGAGCGCAGCGGCGAGGGCGAGCGCGCGCGGCGCAGCAAAGGACCGGCGGGAGGCGGTGGACGGACGCGAGGCGACGGCATGCCGGACGGCGATGCGGGCCATCGGCGGGCTCCCCGGGACCGGGTGCCACGCCGACATTGCAAGCGGCGCGCCGGCGCCGCGGCGTCACGCGACGCGGTCTGGAGGCGGATCAGCCGGCGTTCGGATTCCCGGCGGACACGGAGCCGTGTACGGACGGCCGCGGCGGGCGCGCCGACGCCGCGCGCTCGCTCGCGGGCGGCTCCTCGGGCGCGTGCTTCGCCGTCCGGAACCGCGGCTCCGGGCGGCAGCCCCCGGCGCCGCAGAACACGTCCTCGAGCACCTCGCCGGCGACCTGCGAGGCGTGCATCGACCAGCGGCGCTGCTGCACCACGACGACCGCGATCGCGACCTTCGGGTCGTCCGCGGGCGCAACGCCGGCGAACCACTCGTAGCGGCCCGCCGGATCCGGGCCCGAGAGGCTTCCCGTCTTGCCGGAGACGCGCACGGGGCCGAGCCGGCTCCCCCCGCGTCGCGAGCGGAAGCCCCGCCGCGCCGTGCCGCTCTCGGTGGTCTCGATCAGCATCTGGCGCAGCTCGGCCGCGAGGCCGGGCGTCATCACCTGGCGCGGCGCGCGCGCGCCGGGCAGCGCGAGCTCGCGGCCCTCGCCGTCGGTCACGCGCTCGATCCAGCGGGGCTGCACCAGGCGGCCGTCGGCCAGGGTCGCGGCGAGCTGTGCCGCATGCAGCGGCGTGATCCAGGTTCCCGCGAGGCCGCAGCCGAGCTTCCCGAGATCGTAGGCGTCGGTGCCGGGATCGATGTGGCCGGCGTCGTGGCCCGGCGCCGGCGGCTGCAGGAAGCCGAAGCGCAGGATCGCGTCGGTCATCGCCGCGTTGCCGAGCGCGTGCACGGCGAGCTGGGCGAAGCACTGGTTGTTCGAGGTCGCGAGCGCGCGCTCGAGGCTCACGGTCTGGCCGCCGCGCGGGGGGTTCACGCGGGCGGGCGTCAGCACGTACGGGCTCCCGAGGAACTGGCAGGGCTGCTCCGCCCGGGGCCGGTCGTGATGCAGCGCCGCGGCCGCCGTCACGACCTTGATGAGCGACGCCGCGGGGTAGGTGCGGCTCGCCGGGAAGTGCTCGGGGTCGGACGAGACGTAGGTGAGCACGCGTCCGTCAGCCGGATCCATCACGATCACGTGGGCGAGCGGGACGCGGCGCGTGCGCAGCAGGTCGACCACGCGGCGCGTGAGCGCGCCGTCGAGGGTGTACTCGACCTGCAACGGGCCTGCGTCGCCGGCGAGCTGCTCCACCAGCGGGTCGGAGGGAGGAAGGGTCGATGCGGGCACGGCCTTCGGGATGCCGGCCGCGGCGACGAGAGCGCGGGCGTCGGGCAGATGCGCCAGCACCGCGTCCGGGACACCGGGCAGCGTCGGGGAGACCACCGCCGGCGCGCTGGGGGCGGCCTCGGCCACGACGGCGGGGGCGGTCGCGTCGCTCGGGCGCGAATCCGCGCTGAGCGGGGCGTCCTCGGGGAGCGGCGGTGCGGCGACGCTCGGCGCGGCGGCAGACGCCACGCGATCGCTCGAGCCGTGAACGGCCCGTGCGATCAGCGAGCCGGTGAAGGTCAGGCCGAAGGAGAGGGCGAAGATCGTCGCGTAGCCACGCGGTCGCATGCCGACGCGTCCGCGCGCGCGGCGGATCGGCTCGCGGCGCTTCAGCAGCGTCGGCCCGCCCGCGCTTCGGCGCGGCTCGGAGCCGTTCGGCTCGGATTCGGAGAAATCATGCTCGCCCCGGACCACCGGGCACCCCCCATCGCATCTGGGTCCAACACATCTGGGTCCAACAGCTCCGGTCCCACAGGACCGACGCCTCCCCTCGCATCTCGCGCCCCGTCAGGCCGTCCGCCTGGGCCCGCCGGGCCCCTGCCACATCTGCCGGTCAGTTGGATCGCGTCCGGTGCCTTCGGGTTCCTGCCCTGGTCGTCCGCTCCGCTGCTTCTACCTTGCCGCCCTCGTCGCCGGGTGCCGGATGGGGGGTCGGCACGCGGCCTTCGAGGGGCTCGCGTCGCACGGCCTAGACCGCGACGACCTCCACCACCTCCGGAATCGCCTCCCGCAGCCGGGCCTCGATCCCGAACTTCAACGTGGCCCGGGAGCTCGGACATCCGCTGCACGAGCCTTGCATGTAGAGCTCGACCCGTCCGTCCCGGTAGCCCGCGAAGATCACGTCCCCGCCGTCCATCGCGACCGCCGGGCGGATCTCGCGCTCCAGGATCTCCTGGATGCGAAGGGCGATGTCACCCTCGGCCCCGGTCGGCTTCGCCACGTAGGCGGGCCCCAGGGCCTGATCGCCCGAACCGACCACCGACTTGATTGCGTCGACGAGCGGCTGCGCGACGTCCGTCCACTCGACATCGTCGGATTTCGTGACGGTGACGAAATGCGAGGCGATGAAGACGCCGACCACGCCCGGCACCGAGAAGAGCTTTGCCGCGAGCGGCGACACGTCGGCGGGCGGTGCGGCGTCGAACTGCGCGCTCTGGCCCTCCGGCGCGATCGCCTGTCCGAGCACCCACTTGATGCTGTTCGGATTGGGCGTGCGCTCGGCGTGCATCCGGAAGCCGGGGTCCATGCGAGCTCCTGACTGGTGGGGGGTACCACCAAGCTAGATCCTACTACTGACGCTTGGCAACCGCCGCGCGCGATCCCTACGCAAATAGCTGCGCCTCTGCGTCCTCGAGCGTGCAGACGAGGTGCCCTCGCGCGCGGGCCAGCGCGTGCTCGCGCGGCCCGTTGTAGCCCCAGGCGGCGAGCGCACCCCGGACGCCGAGGCCGCCGACGTCGTCCAGGTGGTTCACCTTGTCGTCGACGAAGGTGAGCGCGGCGAAGGGCAGGGCGAGGCGCGCCGCGAGCGTCTCGAGATGCGCGCGCTTCGAGACCCCGGTCTCCTTGTCGAGCACGAGCGCCGGGTCGAAGAGGTCGCGCGCACCCCACGCCGCCAGCAGGCGCTCGACCGACGCGTGATCCTTCGCGGTGGCGATCGCGTAGCGGACCGGGCCGGCGCGCCGCCGGAGCAGCGCGAGGAAGGGCGCGTAGGGTGGATTCAGCGCGAGCCAGCCCGAGGGGTCCCGCTCGGCGAGCGCGGCACGTTCCTCGTAGAAGCGCGCATGGAAGGCCCTCAGCCAGCCGGGGTCGAGGGCGCGCCGGTGGGCGTCGTAGGCCGCCTGATCCGGCAGCGCGACCCCGCGATCGAGGGCTGCCAGCAGGGCGCCGAAGTCCTCGGCCCGGTTGCCGAGGGGCATGGCGGCGACGAACCCCACGTAGAGCGCGTCGCGGGGCGCCGTGCGAAGCCGCGAGCCGGGCTCGAGCGCGAGGTAGCTCGCGAGGCCCACGGCGAAGGTCTCGCGTCCGCTCTCGCAGAGCACGCCGTCGAAGTCGAGCACCAGGGCCTTCATGCCGTCCCTGCGAGCAGCGCGCGCAGCTGCTCGAGCGAGTCCGCGCTCGCGAGCACGAGCAGCCGGTCGCCGCCTGCGAGGCGCGCCGAGGCCGGCGGATTGGTCTCGATCGCCGCGTCGCGCTCCAGGGCGAGCACGCTCGCGCCGGTGCGGGTCCGGAGCGCGAGCTCGGCGAGCGAGCGCCCGACGGCGGGGCCGGCGGGCACCTCGACCCACTCCGGTGCCCCGTGGCGCAGGAGCTCGCCGAGCCATGGATCGAGCAGCAGCGAGGGCGGTGCGCGCAGCAGCTCGTAGCCTTCGCTGCGCATCTGGTCGGCGAGGCGCTCGACGGCTTCCCCCGGGAGACCGAGCGCGCGCAGGCAGCTCGACAGCAGGTCGAGGGTCGCCTCGAACTCCTCCGCCACCACGATCGTCGCGCCCACGTCGTGGAGCTCGTCCACCTCCGCCACGTAGCGTGTTCGCACCACGATCGGCACACGCGGCGCGAGGTCGCGCGCGAGCGAGACGGCGGCCCGCGTCGCGAGCGGGTCGGAGATCGCGATCGCCACCAGCCGCGCCTCCGCGAGCCCGAGGCGCTCGAGGGTCGTACGCCGCGCGGCGTCGCCGAAGAGGATCGGCTCGCCCGCGCTCCGCGCCTCGGCGACCGTGCTCGCGTTGCCCTCGAGCACGCAATAGGGGATCTCCACCGTGCGGAGCACGCGCGCGAGGGTGCGCCCCGTGTTGCCGAATCCCACGATCGCGACGTGCGCCTGCGCCGGTGCGTCGGATCCGCGCGCGGGGCGGGGTCGCTCGCTGCTGCGCGTGAGCAGGCGCGGCGCGAGCGCCAGGACGAGGGGCGTCGCGAGCAGGCTCAGCAGGGAGCCGCTGATGAAGATCTGCTGCAGATCGGGCGAGACCAGCCCGAAGGGCAGCGCCGCCGCGATCAGGACGAAGGAGAACTCCCCGGTCTGCGAGAGCGCCGCCGCCGTCATCACGCCGACCCGCCGCGGGTTGCGGAGCGCGTAGACCGCGACGCTGTAGATCACCGCGGCCTTGATCGGCAGCACGGCGGCGACGAAGAGCAGCACCTCGCGCCAGAGCCGCGCCGACTCGCGGATGTCGAAGAGCATGCCGACCGCGGTGAAGAAGATCCCGAGCAGCACGCCGCGCAGCGGGCCGATCTCGGTCACGAGCTGGTGCGAGTAGGGTGACGAGCCGAGCACCAGCCCGGCCGCGAAGGCGCCGACCGCGAGCGTCAGCCCGAGCCACTCCGCGGCGACGGCGCCACCGAGCGCGAGCAGGAACGCGAACAAGCTGAAGAGGTCGCGTGAGCCGAGGCGCGCCACGCGGTCGAGTACGCGAGGCAGCACGAAGTACGCCACGCCGAAGAGCACGCCCAGGGCGCCCCCGGTCTTGGCCAGCGCCAGGGCGAGCGGGCCCGGCGCGGCGGGCACCGCACCCGCGAGGATCGGAAGCCCGAGCAGCATCGGCACCACGCACAGGTCCTGGAACAGCAGGATGTAGAGCGACAGCCGTCCGTGCGGGGCGTCGAGCTCGCCGCGCTCCTGGAGCAGCCGGACCACGAGCGCCGTGCTCGACATCGCTGCGAGACCGCCGAACACGACCGCGGTCGCCGGCGTCGCGCCCGCGGCCCAGGCGAGGGCTCCCACCGCCGAGATCGTCAGCGCGACCTGCAGGCCGCCCGCGGCGAGCGCCGTCCGCCAGGCGCGGCGCAACGAGGCGAGCGGGAGCTCGAGGCCGATCTCGAACAGCAGGAAGACGACGCCGAGCTCGGCCACGCCGCGGACGTCCTCGGACGGCGGTGCGAGGCCCAGGGCGCCCGGGCCGACGAGCGCGCCCATCACCAGGAAGCCCGCGATGGCCGGCAGACGGAGCCGCTCGAAGATCGCGACGCCCGCCGCGGCGATCGCGATCACCAGCAGCAGCTTCGTCAGGAGGTCGTCGCCACCGTGCACCGCCGCAGGGTAGCGGGATGATTCGCGCGCGACGGGGCGAGGCCCGCGATGTCGTCGCACGTCGAAGCGGCGACGCGAGCGCGGGCTGGTAGGCTCGCGCCGTGTCCCGCCCGCGCCTGCGCCCCCTCCTGCCCTGGATCGTCTCGTTGGCGGCGCTCGTCTACGTCTTCGGGTATGCGACCGACTGGCGCGCCCTCGCCGTGGCGACGCGCGCGGCGGACCTGCCGGTCTTCGTCCTCGTCACGATCGCCGACAAGGTCGTGTTCTTCCTGGTCTGGGCGCTGCTCCAGGCCGAGTGCCTGCGTCGCTTCGCGGGGCCCGTGCGGAGGCGCGAGGTCGTCGCGCTGCGCGGCGGGTCGGAGCTCGTGCGCGCGGCGAATGGCTCCCTCGGCGACGCCGCCTTCCTGCTCGGCGTGGCGCGCCTCCTGCCGGGGCGGCTCGCGGCCGTGGTGGTCGCGACGACCATCCCCTTCGTCTGTCACCTGCTCGTGCTCGTGAGCCAGGCGAGCCTCGCGCTCCCTTTCCTCGAGGGCTCCTTCGCCGCGAATCGGGACGTCGTGATCATGGCGCTCGCCGGCTGGGCCGTGCTCGTCGGCGGGGCGCTGCTCGTGCGCGTCGGCCCGCGCCTCGGCAGCGTGCTCGGCGCGCGGCTCGCGCGCTGGCTCGAGCTCGTCGACCTGCGGGCGCTGGGCTGGGTCCTCGCCGCCTTCGTGCCCCTCGCCGCGGTCGACGTGATCGTCCAGAAGCTCACGACCGCGAGCTTCGGCCTCGAGATTCCGTGGTCGGCGATCATCGCCCGCATGCCGATCCTCTACGCCGTGATGACGGTTCCCTCCCTCGGGAACTTCGGCACCCGTGAGCTCGCCTGGGCCCACTTCTTCGGCGAGTTCGGCGACCGCGACCGGCTGATCGCCTATGCGTTCGCCACCAACGCGAGCTTCCTGGTGCTGAACGTCTTGATCGGCGTCTGCTTCCTGCCGCGCGCCATGGAGCTCATGGCGGAGGTGCGGCGCGCGCGGGCCGCCGGGGCGTCCGTCGACGGGCCGCTGCTCGTCGATCGCAGCGACCCCTGATCCGGCTCTCCCCCGAGATGCTTCTCGGGGCTCCGCCGGACCTCCCGTACGAAGAACGCGGAGCCGGGCGTGGGGAATCAAGCACGCCCGATCCACCTCCGATGAGCCATGCAGCGCGTCGATCGGACCGACCCCTCGCGCGGTTGCGAGGGCGGTCTTCCTCCACGGTCGGCGCGCGCCCTGCTCGGAGGTCCGATGCGCGTTCTCGTCGCCGACGACGATGCCGCCCACCGTCGCACGATCGAACGTCGCCTCGAGAGCTGGGGCTTCGCCTGCGTCGGCGTCGCGGACGGCATGGCTGCCGCGGCAGCGCTCGGGCGCGACGGCGCGCCGCGGCTCGCGCTGATGCGCTCGCGGCTCCCGGGCCAGGACGGCCTCGCGCTCTGCCGCGCCCTGCGCGCCGACGAGGGCCGACCCTACACCTACGTGATGCTCTGGGGCGAGGACGCGAGCCGCGTCGCGACGCTCGGCGCACTGCACGCCGGCGCCGACGAGTACCTGGTGGCGCCGATCGACCCCGAGATCCTCCACCTCCGGCTCTTCGCCGGCCGCCGCGTCGTCGATCTGCAGGAGCAGCTGATCGCGGCCCGCGAGGCGATGCGCTTCCAGTCCGAGCACGACGTCGTGACCGGCCTGCCGAGCCGGGCACGGCTCGCCCAGGCCCTCGATTCCGAGCTCGATCGGGCGCGGCGCTTCGACACGCCGGTGGCGGCGCTGATGTGCGACGTCGACCACTTCAAGCAGGTGAACGAGCGCTACGGCCGCGGGGTCGGCGACTACGTGCTGCGGGCGATCGCGGTGCGGCTGCGCGCCGGCGTCCGACGCTACGACACGATCGGGCGTTACGGGGGCGAGGAGTTCGCCGCCGTGCTCCCGGGCTGCGACCGCAAGCTCGCGCTCGAGGTGGCGGAGCGCCTGCGCGCGGGCGTGGCCGCGACGCCGGTCGATTCGCCGTCGGGCCTGGTGCACGTCACCGTGAGCATCGGCGTCGCGACCAGCGAGGTGCACCCGGCGCGCAGCGAGCAGCTCCTCGCCGCGGCCGACGCGGCGCTCTACCGCGCGAAGCGCAGCGGTCGCAATCGCGTCGACTACGCCTACGAGCTGGTCACGGCCGGCGGCGAGCTCGGCGCCTCGCCCGGCGCGCCGGCGCCGCGCGCCTGAGCGCCCGCGCTCAGCGCGAGACGTCCACGAAGATGGGGCTCGACCAGGCGCGCTCCTGCACGGGGGCGGGGCAGTCGTCGCCGATCGGCGTGCGGTAGTCGCCGAAGCACGGCCGGGTCGCGACGGCGTTGCCGGCGGCGTCGAACTCGGTGCGCAGGTTCGCGCCGTTCACCGCCGGCGTTTCGACCTGCAGCGCGCGCGCGTAGTAGAGCGTGTCGCGCCCGAGCGACGGGAACTGCAGGTCCTCGAACGCGACGGCGCAGCCCGCGGGATCGGGCGCGCACTCGAAGCGCAGCCACGGATCCTCGATCAGGCGCTCGACCGGCTCGTCGGGAAAGGCCTGGGGCCGGATGCGCACGATCTCGATCGCGGCGATCGGATGTCGCGCGTCGCCGGGGTTGTTGCACTCGTCGCGACAGAGCCGCGCCAGGCGCTCCGGCGGCAATCCGCGCACGCTCGTCTCGGGACACCCGGGGCGCTGGACCGGCGCGCCCACCGCGCGCACCTCGAAGCGCGGCGCCGCGCCGAGCGGGACCTCGCTCCCCATCGGCGCCGCTCCGCCGGGCGCGTTCAGCAGGTCGAACCAGAGCAGGATGCGCGGCCCGCTCGTGCCGTAGACCTCGCGGCGTCCGAGCGCGTCCCAGATCGCGTCGCGGCTGCGCCCGGCGGAGTGCACCGCCACGAGGCCTCCCGGATACAGGAAGCTCGCGACGCGTTCGGTGTCGCCCTGGACCAGGCCGACGACTTCGCCGACCTCGAGCGGCACGCGAGCATCCTTCTGCCGCTCGAGCCGGCCGCGCCGGCCGAGCCCGTCGTAGAACTCGGAGCGCACGCCCGTCGCCTCGGTGAAGCCGCGCCGGGCGAACTGCTTGTAGCCCGTGCCGGGACGCGCCGTGTGGTTGTCGCTCGAGGAGAGGAAGCCGTAGCGGAAGCGGAGCGGGCGACCATCGGCGTCCTTCTCCGCGAAGTTCGAGAGCGCCATCGAGTACTGCACGCTCTCGCGCGGGCGCAGCGAGAGCGGGGGCTTGAAGCAGTCGCGGCACTGGCCGCAGTCGAGCCAGTCGCCGGCGCGGGTGTCGGGAAACACGAGATGCGGGGAGATGCCGCCGTCGAGGGCGAGGCGACGCGCGTCGGCGACGCGCCGCTCGCATTCCGCGGCGGGGAGGTCGCCGCAGCGCTTGCGCATGATCTCGCCCGCCTGCCAGCAGCACGGCAGGTAGTCCGGCGTCGGCGCCGGGCAGACGCGATGGCCCGCGGCGTCGACGTCGAACTCGCGCCACCAGCGGAACGGCTCCGAGTTGCCGTGGCCCGAGAAGATCTCGATCGCGGGCTCGCGCGCCGGGTCGTAGTCCTTCGAAGTGAGCTGCTTGTCCATGGTCGTGCCGGGCGGCGTGTAGAAGCCCCAGGCGGTGCCGTGGGGGATCACGTAGGTCTCGGCGCCCCACTGCGCGAGCTTGTCGAGCAGCACGTCGGGCGTGCCGGCGCTCTCCTCGCAGTCGGCCGGGAGCTCGCGCGTCGGGACGCCCTCGGCGCAGCGCGGCCGCGCGGCGAGGCCCTGCAGGTGGGCCAGGAACTGGTCGTACTTCCGCCACGAGAGCGGATCGAAGAAGCGCAGGCGCGAGACCATGTCGAGGCCAGCGAAGAGATCGTTGCCGTCCGCCGCGGACTGGGCGTCGATCGGGCGCTTCGGCAGCGACGACTCGGCGTCGTCCTTGAAGAACACGCAGCGGTGACCGTAGTGCGTGTCGGCGGTGCGCCCGACCTGCGTCCACTCGAAGCCCGGGAAGACCACCAGATCCGGCTCGTCGGCGCCGGCGGCGCGCGCGTTGCACTGCCGGACCGATTCCTTCTCCGCCGCCCAGATCTCGGGCGTCAGGGCCTCGGCGTGGTCGGTGAGGGCGAAGAAGTCGAGCTGCGAGCAGTAGCGGGCGAAGTCGCAGGCGTCGGCCGGCGGGTGCGCGCCCTCGCCGGAGAAGACGGGCAGCGTGAACAGGAAGGCGTCGAGCGAGTAGCTGGTGTGGACGTGCAGGTCGCCGAACAGGATCCGCTTCTCGGCGATCGAGCGGCGCCAGCCGGACTGGCTCGCGAGCGTGTCGGCGGCGCTCGACTGCGCCTGGGCCTCGGCCGCGGCGAGCTCCGGCGCGCGCGCGGCGCCCGCGACCTCGCCCATGTCGATCGGCGCTTCGCGACTGCACGCGGCGAGGCTCGCGCCGAACGCAAGCGCGGCGAGTAGGGTGGCGCGGCGCTCCGGACGGCGCTTCGTCAAGCCCCCTCGCGCGTACGCTGCCGGTCGGCGCCGAACTCGAGGGGCAGGTTCAGCACCTCGCGCGGGAAGGCGTCGACCAGGAGCTCCACCACGTCTCGCACGGAGACGACGAAGGCCGGACGGTCGTCGGCGTCGACGATCGGAACGTGCCGGAAGCCGCCGACGCTCATCTTGTTCAGCACCCACGCGACGGAGGACTCGAGCGGGAGGCGCTCGGGATCCGGCGTCATCACCTGCCCGAGGGGCAGCGTGCCGAGATCGTGGCCGCGCTCGAGCGCGCGGCGCAGCACGTCCCGCTCCGTGAAGATGCCGATGAGCGGGCTCTGCGCGCTGCCGTCGGCGGTCACGAGCACGGTGCCGCGGTGCTCGCGCTGCATCGCGCGGACGGCCTCGGACACCGGCGTCTCGCTCGAGAACACCAGCGGCTTGCGCACCGGCAGCACCGAGACGGGCTCGCGCAGGAGAGCGCTATCGAAGTGGCGGATCGACTCCGCGCCGACCGCGCCGCGGTCGAGCTCCTCGATCTCCTCGCGCTCGAGGTCGGGCTCGTCCTCGGGGCCGAAGAGCCCGTGCTGCATTGCTCGGTCGGTGATCTGCGGCATCTCGACCTCCGGCGCGGTGCGGCCCCCCAGAAGACGGTGATAAACCGTCGCAGGCATCGGAGGCAAGTGGAATCACCCAGCGCAGGACGGCGGCACGTGCGCTGCGAGGCCCAGGGTGGTCGCGAGCCGCGCGAAGAGGCCGAGGACGTCGTCGTGGATCTCGCCGCGATCCATCTCGCGCGCGAGGCGCCCCGGCGAGACCGGCCGGCCGAGCACGCGCGAGAGCGGGCCGCTCTCGCGTAGCAGCGCCTTCGCGTTCAGGTCACGAAGGGCGCCTTCGTCGCCCTCGTCGGGAAGGAGCCCCGCGAGCAGACGGCGCAGGCGCGGCTCGCGCGGCGGCAGACCCACGCTCCGCAGGATCGCCTCGGGCACGAGGAGATAGCTCTCGATGTGGCGTCGGCTCCAGGTGAAGAGCTCGAGACCGGGCGCGAGAGGCGGATCGGCAGGCGGCGGCGGCAGATCGTCGCGGTCGAGCACGCAGACGCCGCGCGCGGCGTCGCCCGCCGCGAGGCGCAGGCCCGTGAAATGCTCGGCCGCGCGGTCCGGCTGGCGGCCGCCGAGGATCACTGCCGCGTCCATGAGGCGAGTCGCGAGGTGTGGCGAGACCCGCCACGCCCAGGCGCGCAGGATCTCACGGTCGCGCGGCCCCTCGACGTAGAGGGCGAATGCCGACGACGAGGGAGAATCGACCGGAAGGCCCGGCAGCTGGGACGCGGACACGCGCATCACCCCCGCACGCGCGCAGCGTATCGCGCGACGGTGGCGCGCGTCAGGGCCATGCGCGACGGCGCCGCCAGGCCGCCGATTCGAGGTTTGCCTTAGGGATTCGAGGGGCTTAGGATAGAAGCGTGACCACCGTCCTCATCGCTGACGACCATGGCATCGTGCGCGAGGGCCTTCGGCGGCTGCTCGAGTCCGACAGCGATATCGAGGTCGTGGGCGAGGCCGGGGACGGCGAGGACCTGCTCCGCCAATGCGAGCGCCTCCGGCCCCAGGTCGTGATCCTCGACATCACCATGCCCAAGCTCGGGGGGCTCGAGACCCTGGAGCGGCTCCGCAAGAGCTATCCCAACGTGAAGGCCATCCTGCTCTCGGTGCACAGCGACCCGCCCTTCGTACAGAGCGCCGTCTCCCTGGGCGCCGACGGCTATCTGCTGAAGAACGGACCGGCTGCCGACGTGATCGAGGCCGTGAAGGCCGTGACGAAGGGCGGCAGCTTCTTCAGCCCGCCGATCGCGAAGGAGATCGTCGAGCAGCTCCGCACGCCGCAGCGCGGCGGCGACCCGTTCTCCCTGCTCTCCGTGCGCGAGCGCGAGATCCTGCACCTGATCGCCGACGGCCTCTCGGCGAAGGAGATCGCGAGCAACCTCCAGATCAGCACCAAGACCGTCGAGGCCCACCGCACCAGCCTGATGCGCAAGCTCGGCGTGCGGAAGGCGACCGAGCTCGTGCGCTACGCGCTGCGCCACGGCCTCGTCGAGCCCTGACCTCTTTCGCGGCGCGCTCCGCTCAGTCCCGCTCCAGAACCGCCAGCGCCTCCACGTGGGGTGTCTGTGGGAACAGATCGAAGCCCGCGAGCGAGCGCAGCACGTAGCCGCGCGCGACGAGGGTCGCGAGATCGCGGGCGAGCGTCGCCGGATCGCAGGCGAGGTGGACGATGCGTCGCGCGCCGAGGGCGGCGAGCGCTTCGGCCCCGCCACGCGCCATCCCGCTGCGGGGCGGATCGAGCACCACCACGTCCGGCCGCTCCTCGCGCCAGCGCGCGAGCACGTCCTCCGCGCGCTCGCGCAGCGCCGTCGCGCCGGGCGCCGGCGCGGCGGCGAGGTTGCGCGCGAGATCGCGTGCGGCCGCCGGATCCGATTCGACGGCGACGAGCCGGGCGAAGCGTGCGGCGAGCCCCAGGCTGAAGCAGCCCGCGCCGGCGTAGAGCTCGAGGGCGAGGCGTCCGCTGCCCGCGGCGGCGAGCACCGCTTCGACGAGCGCCGGCAGCAGCAGGGCGTTCGACTGGGCGAAGACCTGGGGCGAGAGCTCGAGCGCGTGGTCGCCGGCGCGCAGGGTGACGCGCGTCGCGTCGGCGCCGCGCGCCCCTCGCCGGCGCCCGGCAGGCGCTCCGTCCGCGAGGAGCGTGCTGCGCACGCGGCCCGTCGCATCCGCCACGAGCTCCCACTCTCCGTCTGTGGCCGGCGGATGGGCCGCGAGCTCGCCGAGCGCGCGCTCGACGGGCGCGAGCAGCACGGGACAGCGCTCCGTGGCGCAGAGCACGTGTGAGCGGGCGCGCCGGTAGCCGACGCGCCCTCCCTGCACCAGCACCCGCGTTCGGCCGCGGTAGCCGTACGGCGAGGGCGACGGGACGAGGGTGATCTCGTCCGGGAGCGTGAGGCCCCCGAGACGCACGAGCGCGTCGCGCAGGATCGCGCGCTTCGCTTCGAGCTGCGCGGCGTACTCGACGTGCTGCCAGGCGCAGCCGCCGCAGGAGCCGAACACCGCACAGACCGGATCCGTCCGGCTCGCGCCGGGCGCGAGCAGCTCGATCACCCGGCCACGTGTGAAGCGCGGGCGCTCCTCGATGAGCTCGATCCGCACGCGGTCGCCGGGCGCCGTCGCGGCGACGAAGCAGACGCGGCCGTCCGCGAGGCGCGCGACGCCCTCTCCCCCCGCCGCGAGCGACTCGATCCGCACCTCGTGGCGAGGTGCGTCCCCGCTCACGGCGCGGCGCTCACGGATGCGACGGGGTCGTGGGCGCCGCCGTCGTCGTCGCGCTCGGGTCGAGACGGATCGGCACCGAGCGGCTGAGGTCGACGAAGCGCCCGAGGATGCGGTCGGCGGCGCCGTACTTCGCCGCCATCGCGGCGTTCACACGCTCGCGTGCGGCTGGGTCGTCCAGCGGGACCGCGAGGAAGGCCAGGCGCTCGCCGTGGCGCTCGATCCTGATCTCCGGTCGCTCGCGCAGCCGCGCCAGCCACGTCGCGTCGCCGCGTCCGGCGCGCAGATAGAGCGAGCCCGCATCCTCGATCACCCAGACCGAGGTGTCGTAGCTCGCGCCGGCGGCGTTCGAGGTCTGGAGCGTGACGACCTCGCCTTCGTCGAGACCGAAGGCGCTCACCAGCACCACGAGCGCAGCGAGCAGGCCGGCGGCGAGCAGGGCGAGGCGCATCCTTCCCCCGAGTCGGCGCGCACGGGCGAGCCGGGCGCCGTGGTTGAGCGGCGAGAGCGCGGTGAACGTGAGCGGGACAATGCTTACCATGGCGCCGCGCCGGCGGCCCGCCGCGCGCGGAGGCGGCGGAGGGTCGGCATGCCGGCGAGGCGAAGGAGGGCGTCGAGGCGGTGGCGTCGCGCCCGCATGCTCGCGCTGTTCGCGGGGCTCGCCGGCCTCGTGCCGGCGCCCCGGCCCGCGCGCGCCGAGGCCGCGTCGGCGACGCCGCTCACGGTCGCCGCCGCAGCGAGCCTGCGCGGCCCGGTCGAGACGCTCGCCCGGCGCTTCGCGGAGCAGCCGGACGGCGTGCGCGTCGAGACGAGCTTCGGCGCGACGCCGCTCCTTGCGCGCCAGGTCGAGGCCGGCGCTCCGTTCGACGTGCTGCTCGCCGCCGACGAGGCGACGGTCGACGGCCTCGCCGCCCGGGGCCTGCTGCTCGGTGATGCGCGGGTCGCGTTCGCCGGGAACCGCCTGGCCGTGCTCGTGCGCCCCGAGCTCGCCGCGCGCGTGCGCTCGCCGCGGGCGCTCGGGGGCGCGGAGGTCGCGCGCGTCGCGCTCCCGGACGCGGCGGTTCCGCTCGGCGGCTATGCGCGCGAGTGGCTGATCCGCCTCGGCCTCGAGCGCGCCGTCCTCGCGCGTGCGCTCCGCACCGAGGATGCGCGCGCAACGCTCGCCGCAGTCGAGTCCGGCCACGCCGACGTCGCCATCGTGTACGCGAGCGACGCGCGCCTCGCCCGGAGCGCGCAGCCGGCGTTCGCGATCCCAGACGCGGACCAGCCGCGCATCGTCTACGCCGGCGGTGTGGTCGCGCGGACGCGCGACCCGGAGCGCGCGCGGGCGTTCCTGCGCTTCGTCGCTGGCGCGGGCGACGTCTTCGACGCCGCGGGCTTCGCGCCGGCGCCGACCGCGCCGTGAGCGGCAGCGAACTGCTGGCGATGTCGCTGCTCACGCTCCGCGTGGGGCTCGCGGCGACGCTCGCGAGCGCGCCCCTCGCGATCGGCTTCGGCTACCTCCTCGCCCGCCGTCCGTTCCGAGGCAAGGCGCTGCTGCAGGCGGTGATCGCGCTGCCGATGGTGCTGCCGCCGGTCGCCGTGGGCCTCGGTCTGCTGCTGCTCGTCGCGCGCAACGGCCCCCTCGGTGGGCTGCTCGAGCGGGTCGGGCTCCCGATCGCGTTCACGCCCTGGGCGGCGATCCTCGCCGCCGCGGTGGTCGGCTTCCCGCTCTTCGTGCGCGCTTGCGAGCAGGCTTTCGTCGAGACCAGCCCGCGCTTCGAGGCGGTCGCGCGCACGCTCGGCCTAGGACCGCTCGCGCGCTTCGTGCGCGTGAGCCTCCCCCTCGCCCGGCGCGGCGTCTTCTACGGCGCCGTGCTCGCCTTCACGCGCGGCCTCGGCGAGTTCGGCGCCACCGCGGTGGTGGCGGGAATCCTGCCCGGCCGCACCGAGACGCTCGCTCTCGGCATCTGGTCGCGCGTGCAGGCCGGCGACGACCGGGCCGCGCTCGTGCTGTGCGCGGCTTCCTTCGTCCTCGCGCTCGGCTCGATGCTCGTCGCCGAGGGCTGGCTGCGCCGGTCCCGGGGCCCGGGCGCGTGAGCGCGACGCAGCTTCGGCTCGCGGGGCGGGTCGGCGCGCTCGCGCTCGACGTGGACGCCGCGTTCGACGAGCGCGTGGTCGTGATCGTCGGGCCGAGCGGGTCGGGCAAGAGCACATTGCTCGCGGCGATCCTCGGGCTCGAGCCGCGGGTGCGCGGGGCCGTCTGCATCGCGGGCGCGTGGCTCGAGGATTCCGCGCGCGGCCTGCGCGTTGCGCCCGAGGCGCGCGGCCTCGGCTGGGTGCCCCAGGCGCCGACGCTGTTCCCCCACCTCGACGTCGCGGGAAACGTCCGCTTCGGCCTGCGTCGCGGCGGCGCCCCCGGCGAACGCCTGCTCGCGCGCGCGACCGAGGTGCTCGAGCTCGGGCCGCTGCTCGGACGCCGCGTCGAGACGCTCTCGGGCGGCGAGGCGCAGCGCGTGGCGCTCGCACGGGCTCTCGCCTCGTCGCCGCGCGCGCTGCTCCTCGACGAGCCACTGGCGTCCCTCGACCTCCCGCTCCGTGCGCGCGCCCTCGCGCACCTTTTGCGCGTTCGCGACGAGCTCGGGCTGCCGATGCTCTGGGTGACCCACGATCCCGACGAGGCGATGTGCGCGGGCGAGCTGGCCGTCGTCCTCGACCGCGGCCGCGTGGTCGCGAGCGGCGCGCCGCGCGAGGTGCTCTGGAGCCGTGCCGTGGCGCCCCTCGCCGACGTGCTCGGCGTCGAGAACGTGCTCGAGGCGCGGGTCGCCGACGGTGGCGCGGCCTCCGCGCACGCGAGCACGCGGAGCGGGCTCGCGCTCGTCCTGCCGCAGGCGCTGCCTCCGGGCACGACGCTTCGCCTCGGGCTCCGCGCCGACGAGATCCTGCTCGCCGCCGACCCGCCGGGACGGATCTCGGCGCGCAACGTGTTCGAGGCGACGGTCGAGGGCGTGGACGTCGAGGCTTCGGTGGCCCGCGTACGCTGCCTCGTGTCGGGCGAGCGGCTGGTCGCGAAGCTCACCCTCGACGCGGTGCAGAGCCTCGGGCTCGGGCCCGGCTCGCGCGTCCACGTCGTGGTGAAGGCCCAGGCGCTGCGGCGGCTCGCCTAGGCGCCCGCGCCCTCGGCGAAGGGGCCGAGCTTCCGGCGCCGGAGCTCCGCGGTCATGACGTCGCGGAACTCCTGGTTCTTCACGAGCGCCATCTCGACCATGCCGAAGTAGCCGTACGGGAGCTTCGGCGACTCCTCGAAGTGGCGGAGCTGGGGATAGGGCCGCGACGCGTTCGCGTGGTGATCGCTGTGGCGCGAGAGACCGACCAGCGTGTAGAGCGTGAACCACGAGTCCGTGTCCCAGGAGTCGATCGGCGTCACGCGCCGGCCGCTGCGCGTGAGGCCCCAGTGCTCGAAGTAGTTGACCGCCTCGAGCAGGTGCACCGCGATCAGCGCCTGCAGGAAGTAGATCGCGAAGGCCGCCGGGCCGAGCGCGGCCCCGATCGCGATCGCGACGCCCCACTCGACCACGAGACCGTGGAGCACGCGGCTGCCGAGGATGCGCCGGTCCCAGGGCTTCATGTCCTCGTCGCCGAGGCGCTTGGTCTCGAGGCGCCAGGCGCTCTTGAACTGCGCCGGCACGGTGCGGCGCCAGAAGCGGCGGAAGGTCTCGCCGAAGCGCGCCGTGGCGGGGTCGGCCTCGGTGCCGACGCGGTTGTGATGTCCGCGCAGGTGCTCGGTGTAGAAGTGCTCGTAGAGCACGCTGCAGAGCAGGAGCCGGCCGAGCCACTGGAAGTGGCGCTCGCGCCGGTGGATCAGCTCGTGGGCGACGACGATGCCCGAGTAGCCCGAGTTCACGCCCACGAGGAGCAGGCCCACGAAGGCGTCGGCGCTCAGCAGGCCGTGGGTCGCCACGAGCTGCACGAGCAGGCCGACGTTCACGAGCTGGAGCGCGATCAGCAGGTAGAGCACCGCGTCGAAGGGCCATTCGGGCAGGTCCTTGGCGGGCTGGCGCAGCTCGCGGCTCGCGTGCTTGTCCGTGATCACCGAGACCACGATCACGAGCAGCCAGGGCAGCGAGAGGTACCAGGCGTGCGGCGCCGTGAGCAGGAACGCCAGGCTCGCGAGCGGCAGCACGAAGCAGAGCAGGTGCTTGACCCAGATCGCGGCGACCGCGAGACGCGGCGTCGGGGCCTCGGTGGTGGAGGGCGGGGCGGTGGGGCTGGCGGCGGACATCGCTTTCTCCATCGACGCCTTCTTCATCGTCGGAATACACATACGGCTTCGTATGTGGACTTGTTATCCCGCATACGAAGCGGTATGTCAAGCGTCATGGCCGAGATCGTCCCCGCCCGCCCCCCGCGCCGCTCCGCAGCCCCGAGCCGGGAGGCCGCGAAGGAGGAGACCCGCGAGGCGCTCCTGCTCGCGGGGCTGGCCGAGTTCGCGGAGAAGGGGCTCGACGCCCCGAGCCTGGACGCGATCTGCGCCCGCGCCGGCTACACCCGGGGCGCCTTCTACGTCCACTTCAAGGATCGCGACGACTTCCTGGTGGCGGCCATGGAGCGCGTGCTCGGGCCCTTCCTCGACGCCGTGATCGCGACCGGCCGGGCGCCCCAGGACGTCGCGCGCACGGTCCAGCGCTTCGTGGACCTGGTGCACACGGTGCACGGTGCGGGGGGCGCTCCGATCCTGCCGGTCGCCGCGGCGGGCGCGCCGGCGGAGCTGCCCGCCGCAGGCCTGGTGCAGCTCCATCGACTGCTCGAGGCCTGCGCCCGCTCGCCGCGCCTGCGTGCGCGTCTCGTGCGTCTCCTGCGCGGGGCGATCGAGCGTGTCGCTCGGACGGCGAAGGCAGGGCAGGACGCTGGAAGCGTCCGCGCCGACGTGGACGCGAACGCCGTGGCGTCGCTCCTCGTGGCGCTCGCGCTCGGCGTGATCACGGCGCTCGAGATCGGCGTGCCGCTCGATCTCGCGACGATGCGGGACGCCCTGCTCGCGTGCGTGGCCGGCGGCGTGGCGCGGCGCGCGTAGCTTGCTGCGCGTCGCGACCGCGTGTAGCGCGGTCGCGCGCGGGGGTCAGCCGACGCCGTGCAGGCGTCGCGGGTTCTCGACCATCATCTGCCGGATCTGCGCGTCCGTCGCACCGCAGGCCTCGAGCCACGGCAGGATGTTCTCGTAGACGTGCGAGTAGCCCCAGCCGCCGTGGGCCTTGTAGCAGGTCTTCCAGCCGATCTCGGCGCAGAGCAGGACGCGGTCCGCGAAGCCTGCCTCGAGCATCTGCATCACCAGCCCGACCTCCTCCTTGTCGGGCGTGAAGCCGCGACCGGGGCCGATGCCCTCGCAGTACTCCTCGTGGCCGAAGTGGTCGTACGAGACGAAGCCGACGCCCCGGCGCAGGAGCCGCTTCGGGATCTCGACGTCCGGGAACAGACCGAGGTGCGAGACGTAGAGCTTCCCGAGGTCGCAGCCCTCCTTCTCGAGCACGTCGAGGTAGAGGTCGAAGTGGTCCACCGGCTTCTCGCCGTGGATCAGCAGGTGCGCGTTCGGGTGGATCGTGAGCGAGGCGCCCGTGCGCGCCTGCGCCCGCGCCGCCGCGCGCAGCACCTTCTCCTCCGCCGGCTGCCAGGGATCCTGCGGCATGCCCGAGAGCCCGATCTCGCCGATGTTGCCGGCGCGCACGCCGGTGCCGTCGATGCCCTCGGTGAGCTCGCGGACCATGATGTCCGAGAGCTCCTCGACGCTCTTGTTCGCGATCTCGGGCGGATGGCAGGCCGCGATGTACCAGCCCGTGCTGGCGACGACGTGCAGGCCCGTCTCGCGCGAGATGCGCTGGAGCTTCCGCACGTCGCGGCCCATGCCGGGCAGGTCCACGTTCACCAGCGAGCGGCCGCCGGCCTTCGCGTACTCCTTCACCTCGCGGATCGTGAGCTCGACGTCGTCCTGCACCAGGTTGCGGCGCCAGGCGAGGCCGTTGCGGCGGATGCGACCGATGTTGGCGAGCGCGAACTCACCCTCGGCCTCCTTGGCGAGCGCCGGATCGCCGTACGGCATGTGCCAGCACAGGATGTCGATCGTGAGATGGACGTGGCTCATCGTGCCGCCGAGGTCGGCGGCGTCGATCGGCCCGAGCACGGTCTGGACGGTGGCCACGCGCTAGAACGCCACTTCGACCGGCTGCGAGTAGAACTGGCGATACCACTTCCGGAAGCGGCTGATGTCGCCGTCGCCCTCCGCCAGCACCGGCGCCGGCCGGAACACCTTCGTGTTCCAGAGCGGCATGTCGAGCTCCCAGTCCTTCGCGTAGAAGTCGAAGAAGCCCTCGGCGACCTCGCGGTTCGAGTCCTTGTGCAGGTAGTAGTTGTGCGTGAGCTCCATCTTGCCGGGCTCGATCGGCGTGAGCGACTGCACCGACACGCCCTCGATCAGCCCGGAGACGCGAGTCAGCGACAGACCCGGCCCGAACATGAAGCTGCGGATCGTGGCCAGTCCCTCGGCGCTCGACTGGTTGGCGGCGTCGCGCGCGAACTCGAGGTGGAGCTTCATGATCGGCCCCTCGGCCGTCAGGTTCACGCCCTTCACCTCCATGCCGTGGAGCGTCTTGAAGTGCGCGATGTCGAAGCCGTTCTCGTAGAGCTCCTGGAGGTGGGCGGTGAGATCCCACTTCCGCCGTCCGAAGAGCGCGTAGTCGGGATGGCCGACCTCGGGGATCACGTCGGGCGTCCAGTCCGCGGGCTTGCCCTCGGCGTGGAACCAGGAGATCACGAAGCCGTTCTGCTCCAGCACGCGCCAGCAGCCGATCTCGGCCTTCGCGGGGATGCGCTTCGCGTAGGGCACGTCGACGCACTTGCCGTCGTCGCCGCTCCAGCGCCAGCCGTGGAAGGGACAGCGCACGGTGTTCTCGACCACCTTGCCGCCGACCCCGAGGTGGGCGCCGAGATGCGGGCAGTAGGCGTCGAGGGCGCGGGCGCGCCCGTCCTGGCCGCGGAACACGACGAGGTCGCGGCCCGCGACGCTCACCGGCAGCACGCCCTCGGGCCCGAGCTCGTCGGAGTAGCAGAGCTTGAACCAGCCGTTGGGGAAGGGCGGAAGCGGGATGCGCTCGGTGACGTCCATGGCGGGGGCCTCCCCGGGGCGCCATCCGCCCCGAAAAATGAAACGTGTTTCAGTTCTCATTCTGCCCGAGCTGCCCGGCATCTGTAAAGGGGGGTTCCCCGATCGGACCATTTCGGGAGCCCGATCAGGGGATTCCATGCCGCCGGCGCGTCCCCCGTCGACTAGCCTGTGGGCGGTGGTCGGTCGCCTGCTCCGCGCGGCGACCGGGGAGGCCCCGGCCGATGCACGAAGAGCGCCGCGGCGAGACCGCGACGGACGTGGGTCCCGAGGTCGCCAACGTCGAATATCGGGCGCTCACCGAGCACGCCCATGATCTGATCTCCGAGATCTCGACCGACGGCCGCGTGCTCTACGCGAGTCCGAACCACGCCGAGCTGCTGGGCCTCGACCCGGTCGCTCTGATCGGGAAGAGCGTGCTCGACGGTCTCCATCCGGACGACGTCGCCGGCGTGGCGCAGGAGCTGTCGCGCGCGGTCGCCTCGAATCAGAGCACGAGCGTCGAGCACCGCTACCGCGATGCGGGCGGGCAATTCCGCTGGCTCGAGAGCTCGGGCCGCACCTATCGCGCCGACGACGGCACGATGCGGGTCGTGGTCGTCTCGCGCGACGTGACGGCGCGCAAGCAGGCGGAGCGCGAGCTGGACGAGACGCGCGCGCTGCTGGAGGCGGTGCTCGAGGCCAGCCTCGACGGCATCAGCGTGTACCAGGCGATGCGCGACGAATGCGGAGGCATCGTCGACTTCCGTCTCTTGCGGATGAACTCCGCGGGCGAGCGCATCACAGGCAGGCGGCGCGAAGAGGTGGTGGGTCGCACCGTGCGCAAGCTGTTGCCCGCGCTCTTCGACGACGGCGGCTTCGCGCGCTGGTGTCGCGTCGTCGAGACGGGCGAGCCCATCGAATACGAGGTCGGCCTGTCGGACCAGGGGGTGCCGCGCTGGTTCCAGGCCCAGGCAGTGCGCGTGGGCGACGGGCTCGCGATCTCGTACTCCGACGTGACGGAGCGTCGCCGTCTCGAGGACCAGCTCCGTCAGTCGCAGAAGATGGAGGCCGTCGGACGGCTCGCGGGCGGCGTCGCCCACGATTTCAACAACCTGCTGACGGCGATCCACGGCTACGCCGCCCATCTGCTCGAGCGCTTTCCGGCCGGCGATCCCAGCCGCGACGACGTGAGCGAGATCCTCCACGCCGGCGAGCGAGCTGCCGCGCTGACACGCCAGCTCCTCGCCTTCAGCCGGCGCCAGGAGCTCGCCCTCGAGGTTCTCGACCTGAACGTCCTGGTGGACGAGAGCGAGCGCATGCTGCGACGCCTGATCGCCGAGGACATCGAGCTCGTGCGCACGGGGAGCGCCGGGCCGCTGCTCGTGCGCGGCGACCCGAGCCAGCTCCACCAGGTGGTCGTGAACCTCGCCGTGAACGCTCGCGACGCCATGCCCGAGGGTGGAAGCCTCACGATCGAGACCACGCGCGTGCGGCTCGAGGGCGGCGGTCCGGAGGGAGCGCCCCGCCCGCCGGGCGAGTGGGTGCGACTCGCGATCTCGGACACCGGCATCGGGATGGACGAGCTCACCCGTGCGCGCGTCTTCGAGCCGTTCTTCACCACGAAGGAGCCGGGCCGGGGCACGGGGCTCGGACTCGCGTCGGTGTACGGCATCGTGCACCAGAGCGGCGGGCACGTGGAGGTCACGAGCCGCCTCGGCGCAGGCTCGACCTTCGCGGTCTATCTGCCCGCGGTGCGGGAAGAGGGCAGTGCCGTCGCGCCGACGCGCACCGCGGCGTCACCGCTCAACGTCGAGACGCGCGGAGGCGAGACGGTGCTGCTCGCCGAGGACGAGGAGCAGATCCGGCGCCTCGCGCGTCGCACGCTCGAGCGCGCCGGCTACCGGGTGCTGGACGCGCGCGACGGCGCCGCCGCGTGCGACGTGGCGCTGCAGCTCGCCGCCTCCGGGGAGGGCACGCTGGACGCCCTCGTCACCGACGTGGTGATGCCCCGCATGGGAGGTCTCGAGCTCGCGGATCGGCTGCGCCGGACCTTCCCCGCGCTGCGCGTGCTCTACGTGTCCGGCTACGGCGAAGGCGTCCACGGCGCGCGCGGCGCGAAGCAGACCCGCTCGGCGCTGCTCGACAAGCCCTTCCTCCCGAACCAGCTCCTCGCCGCGCTCCGCGCGCTGCTCGACCGCGACGACTGAGCGACGCTCCGGACTCGCAAGCGCGCAACCCGCCGCAGGCGAGCGACCGTCAGCCAGCCCCGGGATCGAGCTGGAGCGCCTTCGGCTCGAGGAACTCCTCGAGGCCGTAGCGGCCGAGCTCGCGGCCGTTGCCCGACTGCTTGCAGCCGCCGAAGGGCGCGATCGGGTTGAAGGGCGCGCCGTTCACGTCGAGCTGCGCGGTGCGGATGCGGCGCGCGACGCGCTTCGCGCGCGCGACGTCGCGCGACCAGACCGCGCCCCCGAGGCCGTAGATCGTGTCGTTCGCAATGCGCACGGCCTCGTCCTCGTCGCGGTACGGGATGATCGTGAGGACGGGGCCGAAGATCTCCTCCTGGGCGACCTTCATCCGGCTCTCGACGTTCGCGAACACGGTCGGCTTCACGTAGTAGCCGCGCGGAAGCTCGGCCGGCTGCTCGGGTCCGCCGCAGACGAGCGTCGCTCCGTCCTCGATCGCGCTCCGGATGTAGGCGCGCACGCGCTCCTGCTGCGGCTTCGAGACCAGCGGCCCGTAGCGGAACTTCCCGCTCCCGGGATCGCCGATGGTGAAGCTCTCGGCTTCCTCCTTCGCGATGCGCACGGCCTCGTCGTGGCGGGCGCGCGGCACGAGCATGCGCGTCCAGCTCGCGCAGGTCTGGCCCGAGTTGATGAAGGCGTGGCTCGTGCCCGCGCGCACGGCCTTCTCGAAATCCGCGTCGTCGAGGATCACGTTCGCGCTCTTGCCGCCGAGCTCCAGGGAGACCTTCTTCACCGTCTTCGCCGCGAGCTCCGCCACGCGCCGGCCCGCGGCCGTCGAGCCCGTGAACGACACCATGTCGACGTCGGGATGCTGCGCCAGCGCCTCGCCGACGACCGGCCCCGCGCCCGTCAGGAAGTTGAAGACGCCGGGCGGGAGCCCCGCCGCGTGCACGATCTCGGCGAAGAGGAAGCAGGAGAGCGGCACCACCTCGCTCGGCTTCACGATCACCGTGCAGCCCGCGGCGAGCGCCGGCCCGACCTTCGCCACGATCTGGTGCAGCGGGTAGTTCCAGGGCGTGATCGCCGCGACCACGCCCGCGGGCTCCTTCAGCACCAGCGAGTTCCCGATCCGCTCCTCGAACTCGAACGTCCCGAGGAGGTCGGCGTAGAAGCGGATGGTCGAGGCCGGGAAGTCGACCATGAACTGCTCGGTCATGGGCCGCGGCGCACCGAGCTCGCCGATGATCACCTCCACGAGCTCTGCGCGGCGCGCCATCATGCCGTCGGCGATGCGTCGGAGCGCGTCGGCGCGTTGCTTCGGCTCCGTGAGCGCCCAGCCCTCGAAGGCGGCGCGCGCGGCCCGCGCCGCGCGGTCGGCGTCGACGGCGCTGCCCGCCGGCACGCGCCCCATCACCTCTTCGGTGGCGGCGTTGGTGACGTCGAAGTGACCCTTGCCGTCGGGCGCCACCCACTCGCCGCCGATCAGGAACTTCTCGAAGGTGATCATGCGCTGCCTCCTCGGTCTGCCGGCCATGGCGCACCGAACGGGGGATACGGGTCGCCCGGGATCTCGATCAGCTCGATCAGCGTGCCGTCCGGGTCCTGCAGGAAGACGAGCTTCGAGCCGTAGCCCGGGTGGTGCGTGTAGGTGTCGTCGAGGATCGTGACGCCGCGCTCGCGCATGCGCGCGATCATGCCGTCGAGGTCGTCCACGCGCAGCATCAGCGCCGCGAAGCCGGCGCGGTTCATCGGGCGCGGCGCGGGCTCTCGCTCGACGGCCGGCTTGCGGAACGCGAAGAGGGCGAGGCGCACGCCGTCGCGCTCGAGGAAGACCGTCGTCTGGTCCACGCCCTGCAGGCGCAGCAGGCGATCCGACTCCGGGCCCGACACCTCGACGCTCGTGAGCGGCCGGAAGCCGAGCTCGCCGGCGTAGAAGCGCAGCGCGCGGTCGAGATCCGAGACGCAGATGCCGAGATGTCCGACCCGCAGCACCGCCATCCGCCCTACGCCTCCTTCGCCAGGAGCTCGCGCAGGTCGGGCTTCCGGACCTTGCCCATGGGCGTGCGCGGAAGCGCCTCCACGAAGTGGATCTCCTCCGGCACCTTGTAGCGCGCGAGCTCGGCGCGGCAGCGCGCGACGAGATCGTCCGCCGCCACGGTCGCGCCGGGCACGAGCTCGACGAAGGCGACCACGCGCTCGCCGAGGCGCTCGTCGGGGCGGCCGACCACCGCCGCGCCGCGCACGCGCGGGTCGCCGTGCAGCACGCGCTCGACCTCCGCCGGATAGACGTTCGCGCCGCCGCGCAGGATCAGCTCCTTCTTGCGCCCGCGCAGGAAGAGCGTGCCGTCCGCTTCGAGGACCCCCAGATCGCCGGTGCGGAGCACGCCGGCCTGCAGCGCGTCGCGCGTCTCCTCGGGCTTCTTCCAATAGCCGAGCATCGGCGTGTAGAGCCCCGCGAAGGGCCCGCTCGTCGCGGGCGCGACGCAGACCTCGCCGACCTCGCCGGCCGGCAGCGCGCGTCCCGCGTCGTCGAGGATGCGGATCTCTACCTGCGGCAGCGCCCGGCCGCAGATCCCGGGAAGGTTCGGCGAGCCGGGCATCGCGCGCGTGACGGCGGTCGGCGCCTCGGTCATGCCGTAGCCGATCGAGACGTCGGTGCCGAAGCGCTCGCGGTAGAGACGCCGGAACGCGTCGGGGCAGTCGGCGCCGCCGACCTCCGGGCGCTCGAGCGACGCGAGATCCGCGGGCTTCACGTCGGAATGCGTCAGCAGGTCGTGCAGGATCGCCGGCACCGCGTGGAACGAGGCCACGCGCTCGTCGCGCACCCAGGCCGCGAGGCCGGGCGGATCGATCCGATCGATGCAGACGCAGGCGCTGCCGATCTGGAAGGCGGCGACCGGCACGAGCACGACGAGGTTCAGGATCGTGAGCGGGAGCAGCACGCCCTGCCGCTGATCGGCCCGGAACGCGTCCGAGCGCGCGAGCACGTGGCCCGGCAGCAGGATGTTGTGCTGCGAGTGCACGGCGCCCTTCGGGAAGCCCGTCGTGCCGCCGGTGTAGGCGATTGCGGCAGGCGCGAAAGGGTCGATTGCGACGTCCGGCCGCGTCGCGGGCGCGGCGGCGACCACGGCGCGCCAGTCGAGCTCGCCCGGCCGCAGCGCCTCACGCGCCAGGCCGCCCGCGTCGGCCCGCACGATCGCGCGCAGCGCCGGCAGCTCACCGCGCTTCGCCGCGACGTGCGCGGCCGTCGTCTCGTCGCCGAGGAAGACCGCGACCTCGCCGTCGCGCAGCATGTACGCCTTCTCCGGCGGCGCGAGCGGACGATTGATCCCGACCCAGATCGCGCCGAGGCGCATGCAGGCGAGGAAGGCGACGACGATCTCGGTGTCGTTCGGAAGCGATGCAGCGACCCGGTCGCCGGGCGCCATGCCGAGCGCCGCGAGCGCGTTCGCCGCGCGGTTCACGGCGGTGTCGAGGCTGGCGTAGGTGTATCGGCCGTGACGGCCGACCAGCGCCTCGCGCTCGGGATCCTCGCGCACGATGCGGTCGAGCACCTCGGCGACGGTCTGGGGGCCGCCGGGCAGGGCAGGGCGCGCAGCCGGCGCGACCAGGCCGAGTGCAGCGGGATCGAGGGCCGTCACCTGCGCCTCACGGCCGCATGTAGAAGCCACCGGAGACGTTGATCGACTCGCCGGTGATGAAGCCCGAGCGGCGGTCGCTCGCCAGGAAGGCGATGCACTCGATCACGTCCTCGGTGCGGCCGTAGCGGCGCAGCGGCGTGGCATCGATCATGGGCTGGAACTGCGACGCGAACTTCTCGACGAAGCGCGACCAGATCAGGCCCAGCGCGATCGCGTTGCAGCGCACCCCCACCGGCCCGACCTCCGTCGCGATGTTGCGCGTGAGCGAGAGCAGCGCCGCCTTCGCCGCGGCGTAGGCGGGCTCGCCGTCGCGCGGGTTCGGGTCGCCCATCCAGGCCGCGATCGAGGCGACGTTGATGATGTTGCCGCTCCTGCGCTCGACCATCTTCGGCAGCACGTGGCGCGCGAGCCGGAAGTTCGCGCTGAGCGAGACGTCGATCGTGCGGTCCCAGTCGTCGACCGAGTAGGAGACGATCTTCCCGAGCTTGTTCTCGCATGCGTTGCAGATCAGGATGTCGACCGGGCCCAGCGTGCGCTCGGTCTCGTCGATCATGCGCGCGACCTTGTCGCGCTCGGCGATGTCGAGGTGGAAGTCGAGGACCTTCGCGCCCGTCTCCTTCCGGATCTTCTCCGCCCACTCCCGCAGCCGGCGCTCGTGCATGTCGCAGGAGACGACGTGCGCGCCCTGCTGCGCGAAGAACATCGCGGTCGGGCCGCCGATGCAGCCCCCGCCGCCCCCTGTGACGAGGACGACCTTTCCTTCGAACTCGCGCTCCGCTCCGGGCTGGGTCACGCCGGGAGCCCCACCAGGTGCCGGGCGTTGTCGCGCATCACCTTCTTGAGGTCGTCCGCCGAGAACTTCCCCTGCATCTCCGCCAGCCACTCGTCGGGATGCGGCACGCACTCGGGATGCGGGTAGTCGCTGCCGAAGACGACGTGGTCGACGCCGATGAGCTCCGCCAGCGCCACGTGATCCTCCTCGTGATACGGGTTCACCCAGACGTGCTGCTTGAAGATCTCGCTCGGCCGCCCGTGCACCCGTCCGCCGAGCCACGGGCCGTTGCGCCCCATGCCCTTCATCTTGTCCATCACCTTCATCAGGTACGGGACGAAGAGCGAGCCGTTCTCGACCGAGACGACCTTCACGTTCGGGAAGCGCCCGAACAGGTTGTGCATGATCAATGCGGAGAGGGTGTCCATGATCGGCCTGTCGCCGTAGAAGTTCGTCCACTGGAACGCCGACTGGCTGTGGGACGACGGATTTGCCTGCTCGCCCCAGTGCACGCTCATCATCTCGTTGTAGCCCGACTCGCCGACGTGGTAGGCGATCGTGAGGCCGGCCTCGTTGGCGCGGGCCCAGAACGCGTCGTAGATCGGATCCGCCGGCGAGCGCGCGCCGTCCGGCCGCGCCACCGGGCCGACGCGGATGTTCACGATGCGCGCGCCGCGCTCGAGGGCCCAGTCGAGATCCTTCACGGCCTCGCCCTCGTCGAGCAGCGAGATCACGGGCGAGGCGAAGATCCGATTCTGGAAGCCGAAGCCCCAGTCCTCGTGGAGCCAGCGGTTGAAGGCGCGCAGGTTCGCGTAGGTCTGCTCGACGTCGTCCTTCATGAAGTGCTCGACGCACACGCCGAGGGTCGGGAACAGGAACACCGACTCGATCCCCTGCCGGTCCATCATCGCGAGCCGCGCCTCGCGATTCACGAACGCGGGATCGACCGGGATCTGCACCGGATCGGCGTCGGCGGGCTGCTCGTGGGTGAGCGTGCGCAGGAACTCGCGCAGCGAGCCCGGGCGGACGGTGGTCTCGAAGTTGAGCTCCATGTCGGCCAGGAACGTGAAGCGGCGCTTGCCGATCCAGATCGTCTCGGAGCCGTCGGCGGACTTCTCGCAGCGCACCGCCTTGTCGCGGAAGCGGGGCTCGAGGTAGCGCGTGAAGGCGTCCCGCGGCTCGTAGTAGTGGTTGTCGCCGTCGAAGAGGCCGTAGGCGAGGCGGGTCATGGGAGTCCTCCCGGGCCGGAAACTGAAACCTGTTTCAAAAACAGGGTGCCCTCCCGGGGCGTATTTGTAAAGCCGCGTCCGCGAGGCGACTCTGCGCGGCGGCGGCCCCATTCCGGGGCCCGGAGGCGGGCATGGATCGGCGGATCGTCGACGCCTGGATGCAGCACCCGACCCGCCGCTTCCTCGAGCAGCCGGTCTTCGACTCGCTGCGTCGCTGGACCCGTCAGGCCCTCGCTGCCGACGACCTGCCGATCGAGCTCACCCTCGCCGCACTGGACGAGGGCGGGGTTCGCGTCGGCCTGCTCTCCGCCTGGCACGGGCCGCAGGGGCCGCTGATCTCGAACGACGAGGTGGCGGCCTGGGTGCGCGCGCATCCGCGCCGCTTCGCCGGCCTCGCGAGCGTCGATCTCGCGCGCCCCATGGACGCCGTGCGCGAGCTTCGCCGTTGCGTGCGCGCGGGCGGCTTCGTCGGCCTGCGCATCGTTCCATGGCTCTGGGGCCTGCCGCCGGACGACCGCCGCTACTACCCGCTCTACGCGGAATGCGTCGAGCTCGGCATCCCGTTCTGCACCCAGGTCGGCCACACCGGGCCCTTGCTGCCCTCCGAGACGGGCCGTCCGATCCCGTACCTCGAGCACGTCGCCCTCGAGTTCCCGGAGCTCGTGATCGTCGCGGGGCACGTGGGCTTCCCGTGGACGAACGAGATGATCTCCCTCGCCACGAAGTTCCCGAACGTCTACGTGGACACCTCGGCCTACACCGCGAAGCGATACCCGCCCGAGCTCGTCGCCTACCTGCGGGGACACGGGCGGCGCAAGGTGCTGTTCGGCACGAACCACCCGATGCTCTCGGCGAAGCGATGTCTCGCGGACTTCGACGCGCTCGACCTCGACGGCGAGACGGCGCGCCTCTTCCTGCACGAGAACGCCGAGCGGGTGTTTCAGCTCCCCGCGATCGAGTCGTAGATCGCCTTCACCGCGAACATCACGCGGAAGCCGCCCTGCAGCTCGTTCTGCATCCGGTTCATCACGATCGCGACGCCGAGGCGCGCGTCGGGGTCGGCGAAGGCGACGCTTCCGCCGTAGCCCGCGTGACCGAAGCTGCGCGGGTTCGGGCCGCAGGGCGTGAACGGTCCGCCGAGATGCCAGCCGAGGGCCCAGCGCATCGGGAAGCCGATCACGAAATCCTTCTCGCCCTCCTTCGCCTGCAGCTCCGTGGCGCGCGCGAGCGTCGCCGGCGACCAGAGCCGGACACCGTGGAGCGTTCCGCCCTCGGCGAGGGCTGCATAGAGGCGTGCGAGGCCACGCGCGGTCGCGATGCCGCCCGAGGCCGGGTACTCGGCGGCGCGGGCGAGACGCGTGTTCATGTAGGCGACGAGATCGCCCTTCGGGCGGAGCAGCGTGCGCGCCATCAGCGAGTCGGGCTGCTGCATCTCGGGCGGCGCGTTGGCGCCGAGGCCGTGGCCGGCGGGCGGCGCCTCGAGGGGCGCGACCGTCGGCTCGAGCGCCTCCGGCAGCCCCACGTGGACGCCGTCGAGGCCGAGGGGGCCCGCGATCTCGTCCTGCAGGAACGTGCCGAGGCTCTTGCCCGAGACGCGGCGCACGAGCTCGCCCACGAGCCAGCCGAAGTTCACGGCGTGGTAGCCGCTCCCTTTCCCGATCTCCCACTGCGGCTCGAGCTCTTCCATCTGCGTCGTCATGAAGTCCCAGTCGGCGGTCTGCTCGAAGCGCGTCACGGCGTCGGGGCACTGGGGGATCGCCGAGGCGTGCGAGAGGAGATGGCGCACGGTGATGCGGTCCTTGCCCTTGTCGGCGCCGCGGCGCGCGAAGGAGGGCCAGTGCTTCACCACGGGGTCGTCGACCGCGAGCAGGCCGCGCTCGACGCAGAGGTGCAGACACGCCGCCGTGACGCCCTTCGTGGTCGAGAACACGGTCGCGCGGGTGTCGCGCGTCCAGGGCGCGCCGCCGGGCGTCACCGCGCCGCCCCAGCAGTCGACCACGGGCTCGCCGCGCTCGTAGACCGCGACGGCGGCGCCGAGGTGGCGGCCCTCTTCGAGCTGCTTCGCGAGCAGCTCGCCGAGGGCGGAGAAGCGGGGCGGCAGCGTCCCGTGGATCGGCATCCGGTGCTCCTTCAGGCGAGCCCGAGCCGCGCGAGCTGCTCGGGAGGGGATTCGAGGGCGAGGAGGGCGGTGCGCAGCAGCTCCGCCGCGCGCTTCTCGTGCGGCGAGCCGCAGAGGTCGCGCTCCTCGTCGGGATCGTTCGCGAGATCGAAGAGCAGGTTGCCCGGCGCGACGGCGCCCGCCCAGTACGGCACGAAGTCGCCGGCAGCGAAGGGCTGGCGCAGCACGGGCACCGTCGAGCCCGGCATGCGGCCGAGCGTCGCGCGCTCGTCGGGGAGGGGCAGGCGCAGGTCTGGCAGCCGATGGATCGGCATCGTGGACCAGCGATTCGAGAGCATGACCAGGGGCTCGTTCGCGCCGGCGGGCCCGCGCGCGTACTTGAAGCAGTCCGCGTCGCCGCTCGCGCTCCCGACGCCGCCTCCGATCAGGTGCACCTGCCGTCCCCAGACTCCCGCCAGCGCCCAGTCTCGCACGGAACGGGCGGCTCCGGTCAAGAGCGGCGCGAGGGAGCGGCCGTGGGTGCGCTGTCGCGTGGTGACGCCGAAGAGGTCGAGCAGGGTCGCGTGGACGTCGACGCTCGTGGTGAGCGCGTCGCAGGCGCCCGGCGCGACACCGGGCCACGACACGAGCAGAGGGATGTGCCCGAGCGTCTCGTACACCGGGACGCCGGGCTTCCCGAACACGTCCTTCTCGCCGAGGTAGTGGCCGTGGTCGGTGAGCAGGAAGAAGGCGGTGTCGCGCCAGAGGTCGCCGCGGTCCATCGCGTCGAGCACGCGGCCGAGCCAGGCGTCGATCATCGAGAGCTTCGCGCCGTACTGCGCGCGGATCTGGCGCGCCTGGCGCGGCGTGAGCACGCGCTTCGCGACGCCGCCCGCGACGTAGGGCGGCCATACGAGATGGGGCCCCTCCCAGTCGGGGTCGTAGCGCGACGCCCAGGGCTCCGGCGTGTCGAAGGGCTCGTGGGGGTCGAACTCGTCCACGAAGAGCAGGAAGCGCTCGTGGTGGGGCGCGTCCTCCGCGAGCCAGCGCGCGGCGGCCGTGAGCGTGCGCGGCCCCGGGAAGTCGCTCTCGCCGCGGAAGAAGCCGCGCGAGCGCTCGTACGGCGCATGGACCGTCACGAACTCCGGCGCGCCCAGGAAGCTCGGGTCGGGACGCGTGCGCCAGGGGTCGCTCTCGTGTCCGCGCTGGTAGTCCCAGGCCGTGAAGTCGCAGTGGTAGTTCTCGCCACCGGTCTCGAAGAGATGCGGGTGGTCCGAGACCAGCTTCGTGACGACGCCGGCGCGCCGGAGCGGCACGGTGATCGGCTCCTCCCAGAGCTCGATCGAGCCCCAGGGCTTCCACAGGAAGTCGAGGGCGCCGCAGAGCAGGTCGTGACGCGCGGGCATGCAGGGCAGCGAGCCGACGTAGTGGCGGTCGAAGCGCACGCTCCGTGCGGCCAGCCGGTCGAGGTTCGGCGTCTCGAACTCGCGTCCGCCGTAGGCGCCGATCAGGTGCCGGTTCAAGCTGTCGAGCAGCACCACGACGGCCCGCGTGGGGCGGCCCGGCGCGGCGGCTTCGAGCGCGGTCATGCGACGCCTCCAGCGGTGACGGCAGTCACGGGTAGCGCAGCGCCGGTGGGCCTTCCGGCGATGCGCCGTTCGTGGGACACTGGCCGATCGTGTCCCGCCGCGCCTTCCATCGCTGGACGTTCGCAATCGCCCTCGGGCTCGCCGTGCTCGGGGCGTCGCGCCCGGGCGCCGCGAGCTCGCTGCGCGCGATCCGCGTCGAAGAGCTGCTGGAGGAGGCAGAGCTCGTCTTCGAGGGGCGCGTCGTGGCGCTCGAGGTCGAGGACGGCGGCGGCGCGCGCCGCATCCGGACCTGCGCGCGCTTCGAGGTGCTCGACGTCCTGAAGGCGCCGCCGGCGGGCGTGCCGTCCCCGCTGCGGCTCTGCTTCGCGGGCGGAAGCGGGCGCGGCGGAATGCGCCGCGTCGAGGGCGTCGTGATCCCCAAGCCCGGCGAGCACGGCGTCTACTTCGTCGAGTCCCTGACGCAGCCCCTCGTGAACCCGCTGCTTGGCTGGGACCAGGGGCGCTTCCGGATCGTGACCGACCCCGACGACCCCGAGGGCCGCGTGACGAGCGCCGACGGGCGCGACGTCGTCGGCGTCGACGACGGACGCGGCGAGCCGCCGGGCCTCTCGACCGGCGTGGCCCAGGGCGTGACGGTCGGCGACGCACCGCCCTCCGCAGGCGCGGCCGAGCGCCGGAGCGCCGCCCGCCGCGCGCTCTCGCCCGCGCTCTTCAAGCAGCGGCTCCGGACGCTGCTCCCGGCGGCGCGGTGAAGCGGACCGTCCTCGCCGTCGCGCTCGTGCTCGGGCCGGCGCTGGCGATCGCCTTCCAGATCACGGACGACCGCTGGCCGACGGCCGCGAAGAACGTGCACACCGGCCGACTGCCGCCGGCCTTCGCGACCGCCGTCGCCCAGGCCGCCAGTGCCTGGCGCAGCGCCACGCACTTCAACCTCACGACCGACACCGCCGTGCGCGGCTCCTGCGACGTCTTCAACGGGCCGCTGCTCGACGGCATCGAGCTCGCGAACGTCGACTGCAGCGGCATCGGCTTCGGAAGCCGCGTGCTCGCGCTGACGGAGTGGTACACGGACGGCGCCGGCACGAAGCTCGAGTTCGGGATCACCTTCAACTCGAGCGAGCGTTGGGCCGTCTACGACGGGCCCCTGCGCTTCAGCGAGATCGACTTCCGTCGCGTCGCGCTCCACGAGCTCGGCCACGTGATCGGTCTCGAGCACGAGAGCTCCCAGCTCGCGATCATGAGCGCGACGATCGGCGACCGGTACACGCTCCTGCCCGACGACGTGAACGGCGTGGTGGCGCGCTACCCCGAGCTGCGTCGCGTGCGCATCCTCGCCCCGACGGGCGGCAGCGACGAGACGGATCCGCTCTTCCAATGGCAGCCGGTGTCGGGCGCCACGCGCTACGGCTTCCGGCTCGAGCCGCCCGACGGCTCCAAACTCACCGAGCTCTACTCCCCGGCGCAGGTCGGGTGCGCCGGCGCCGCCGGTGTCTGCTCGCTCCGACGCGGGCAGGTCCTGCTCCCGGGCAAGTACACGTTCCGCGTCTTCGTCGAGACGAGCGGCTCGGCGGGGCCGTGGTGGCCCCAGAGCTTCGAGGTGACGGGCCCGTCTCCCGTGCCGCCGAAGCCGAGCCTGATCGCGCCGAGCGGGACCGTCCGGACGCCGACGCCGACGCTGTCGTGGAACGCCGTCAGCCCCGCGACGGAGTACCGGCTCGAGCTCACGCGCCCCGGCTCCACGACGCCGCTGTACGGGTGGCTCGCGGCGGGCGACGTTGGTTGCGGCGCGGGCGAGGCGACGTGCAGCGTCGTCGCGCCGGTCGTGCTCGGCGAGGGTGCGCACCGCTTCCGCGTGAAGGGCGGCAACGGGGGCTTCCGGGGCCCGTGGAGCGCGGCGCTCGGCTTCACGGTCGCGCTCCGGCCCACGAAGCCCGCGCTGCTCGCGCCGACGGGGATCTCGACCACCCGCCGCCCCGACTTCGTCTGGACCCCGGCGCTCGATGCGGAGAGCTACCGGCTCTACGTGAAGGACGCACGCGCGAACGTGAGCCGGATCGATCGCAGCCCCGCCGATCTCGGCTGCGACGACGGCGTGAGCCCGTGCAGCTTGCCCTTCGACGGCGAGCTCCCCAACGGCAGGACGCAGGTCTGGGTGCGGGGAATCAATGCCTACGGGAACGGCGCGTGGAGCGACGAAGTCCGCTTCCAGGTGCAGGCGCCGATCGTGCTGCCCGGTGCCGTGACACTCGTCGCTCCGCTCGCGGACGGGACGTCGCGCCGGCCGGACTTCGTCTGGACTCCGGGCGCGGCGGCCGCCTCGTACGTCGTCCGCCGCGTGGACCCGCGCGGTGTCGTGACCGCGCTCAGCATCAGCGCGTCCGCCGCCGGTTGTGCGCCGCCCGACGCGACCACGTGTGTGCTCCCGACGACGACGAACCTCGGCTTCGGCACCCATCGCTGGCAGGTTCGCGGGAGGAACGCGTCGGGCAACGGGCCGTGGAGCCCCGAGGTGGGCTTCCGCGTGCTGCGGCCGCCGGCGCCCTGATGTCGCTCCGGAAGCACCTGACCTACACGGCGTATGGGCTCGGACAGATGGCGGAGGGGCTGAAGAACGGCTCCTTCGAGGTCTACATCTTCTTCTACTACACGTCGGTGCTCGGCCTCTCGGGCACCCTCGCAGGCCTCGCGACCTTCCTCGCGCTCTTCGTCGACGCCGTCTCCGATCCGGTCGTGGGATCGCTCTCGGACCAGACGCGCGGTCGCTTCGGGCGCCGGCATCCGTGGCTCTACTTCTCGCCGATCCCGCTCGCCGTGCTGTTCGTGCTGCTCTTCCGCCCCCCGGCGGGTCTCGGGGAGACGGGGCTCTTCCTCTGGCTGCTCGGCTTCGCGGTGCTGACGCGCTTCGCGATCACGCTCTTCCACGTGCCGCACATGGCGCTCGGCGCGGAGCTCTCCGACGACTACGCCGAGCGCACGACGATCGTCGCCTACCGCACCTTCTTCGGCCTCATCGGGGCCGGCCTCGCCGCGGTGGTCGGCCTCGCGCTCTTCTTCCAGGCGACGGAGCAGCATCCCGACGGGCGCCTGAACGCCGCCCAGTACCCGCCCTACGCCGTCGCCGCCGCGCTCTGCATGGTGGTCGCGATGTACCTGTGCGCGTTCGGCACGCACCACCGGATCCCGACCCTGCGCCAGGGGCATGCGGAGACCGAGGCCTTCAGCCTCGGCCGCGTCTGGCGCGAGATGCGCGAGGCGCTCTCGAACCCGTCCTTCCGCGCGCTCTTCATCGGGATCGTGATCTTCTTCGTGACCCGCGGCGTGCAGACGACGCTCGGCCTGCACATGGGCACCTATCTCTGGCAGCTCACCAAGGGCGAGGTCGCGCAGATCAACGGCGTGCTGTTCGCGGGCTTCGTGCTCGGGCTGCCGTTCTGGACGGTCGTGTCGCGACGGCTCGACAAGCGCCCGACCTTCCTGATCGGCGTCGCGATCTTCAGCTTCTTCGTGTTCCTCGCGCCGACGCTCTGGCTGCTCGGCCTCTTCCCCGAGCATCGCAGCCTCGCGTACATGGCGTCGTTGCTCTGGATGAGCTTCGTCGCGGCCTTCGGCGGCACCGCGGCGCTGATCGCGGCGGGCTCGATGATGGCCGACATCACCGACGAGCACGAGCTGCGGGTCGGGCGCCGGCAGGAGGGCGTGTTCTTCGGCGCGCTCGCGTTCGCCGGCAAGAGCGCATCAGGGCTCGGCAACATGGTCGCAGGCCTCGGGATCGACGCGATCTCGTTCCCGCTGAAGGCGGAGGTGGGCGCCGTGCCGGAGGACGTGCTCACGAAGCTCGGGATCCTCTACGGGCCGGGGATCCTGATCCTCGCGGTGATCGCCTTCGTGTTCCTGCTCCGCTACCGCCTCGATCGGGCCCGGCACGCCGAGATCGTGGCCGCCCTCGCCGCCCGACGTCACGCGGCTCCAGCGTCCTGACGACCTTTCGACACCCGCGGGGCCTCCCGCGCCACCCACCAGAAAGCGCCTCCGCGGCCGCGGTTGCGATTGTTCCGCTCGTTCAGGACTGGCAGGATGCGGGTTCGCCGTACTGGGGGAAGCCATGCCGAATCTCATGAAGCCGGTCGTGTCCGCGCTCGCAGGCGTCGTCGTCGCGAGCGCCCTGGGTCTCGCCGCGGGGCCCGCCCGGGCCCAGGCGTCGTTCACGGCCTTCGAGTCGGGGCCCGTCCGGCCCCTCGCGCTCTCGCCCGACGGCCAGCGCCTCTTCGTGGTGAACACGCCCGACAACCGGCTCGAGATCTTCCGGATCGGCAGCGGGGGCATCGCCCGGGAGGCCTCGGTCGAGGTCGGCCTCGAGCCCGTCGCCGTGGCGGCGCGCACGAATGGCGAAGTCTGGGTGGTGAACCACCTCTCGGACAGCATCTCGATCGTGAGCGTCGCAGCGTCGCCGCCGCGCGTGGTGCGGACGCTGCTCGTCGGCGACGAGCCTCGCGACATCGTGTTCGCGAAGGCCTCGGCCGGCGCGACGGAGCGCACGCGCGCCTTCATCACGGCGGCCCATCGCGGGCACCAGCGCCCGAGCGCCGCCGACTCGCCGCTCGTCGACCCGCAGCTCACGACGCCGGGAGCCGGTCGCGCCGACGTCTGGGTCTTCGACGCGCTGAGCCTCGGCGCCACCCTCGAGGGAACGCCGGTCACGCGGCTCACGCTCTTCGGCGACACGCCGCGCGCGCTCGCAGTGAGCCCGGAGGGGACCAGCGTCTACGCCGCGATCTTCCACTCGGGCAACCGCACCACGGCCCTGAACGAGGGGCTCGTCTGCAACGATTCCGCCGCGAACGGCGTCGTCGCCGGACCCTGCAACGTCGGCGGCGTCACGATGCCGGGCGGGCTTCCGCTTCCGGAGACCGACGCCTTCGGCCAGGCCCGCCCCGAGGTCGGGCTCATCGTCAAGCACGACGGCACGCATTGGGTGGACGAGCTCGGGCGCAACTGGGATCCGGCGGTGCGCTTCACGCTGCCCGACCGCGACGTGTTCGCGATCGACGCGACGCAGACGCCGCCCGCGGTCGTCGCGACCTGGACCGGCGTCGGAACGATCCTGTTCGACATGGCCGTGAACCCGGTCTCGGGCAAGCTCTACGTCTCGAACACCGAGGCGCGGAACGAGGTGCGCTTCGAGGGCCCGGGCTTCACCCCGCCCGCCTTCGCGACGACCACGGTCCAGGGGCACCTCCACGAGTCGCGGATCAGCGTGCTCTCGCTGGGGGGCTCGGTGGCGCGGCGCCTGAACAAGCACATCGACTACGCCGTGCGCCCGGCGCCCGCCGGCACGAAGCAGAAGAGCCTCGCGACCCCGCTCGGCATGGCCGTGAACGCGGCCGGGACGACGCTCTACGTCGCGGGCTTCGGCTCGAGCAAGGTCGGCATCTACAACGTGGCGCAGCTCGAGGCCGACAGCTTCGTGCCGAGCACCGCGGACCAGATCCAGGTCTCGGGCGGAGGTCCGAGCGGCGTCGTGATCGACGGCGCGCGCAACCGCCTCTACGTCGCGACGCGCTTCGACAACGGCGTCTCCGTGATCGACCTCGCCTCGCGCAGCGAGTCCTTCCACGTGACGCTCCCCGACCGGGAGCCGGCGATCGTGAAGACCGGCCGCCCGGTGCTCTACGACGCGGACCTCTCGTCCAGCAACGGCGAGGCCTCGTGCGCGAGCTGCCACGTCTTCGGCGATCTCGACTCGCTCGCCTGGGACCTCGGCAACCCGCACGACCCGACGCTCGACAACCAGAACCCGTTCCGCCTCGGCCCCCTGACCGGCTTCGTGGACTTCCATGGCATGAAGGGCCCGATGACGACGCAGACGCTGCGGGGGATGGCGAACCACGGTCCCATGCACTGGCGCGGCGATCGCTCGGGCGCGAACGATCCGGGCGGAAGCGCGTTCGACGAGAACGCCGGCTTCCTGCACTTCGCGCCCGCGTTCGAGGGGCTGCTCGGCCTCGAGGCGCCGCTCCCGACCTCGACCATGCAGCGCTTCGCCGACTTCATGCTCCAGGTCGCGCCGCCGCCGAACCCGATCCGTCCGCTCGACGGATCGCTGACCTTGACGCAGCAGGCGGGACGCAATCTCTACTTCGGCCGCGTGACCGACACGGTCTTCAACTGCAACGGCTGTCACGTGCTCGACCCGAGCCAGGGCTTCTTCGGAACGGACGGCCGGTCGAGCTTCGAGGGCGAGACGCAGCACTTCAAGATCGCCCACACCCGGAACGCGTATCAGAAGGTCGGCATGTTCGGTTCGGGCGCCGCCGGCGCCTTCCTGGGCAACCAGGTCCGCGGCTTCGGCTTCCTGCACGACGGCAGCGTCGACACCGTGGCGACCTTCCTGACCGCGGGCGTGTTCAGCCTGAACGCGACCGAGGAGGCGCAGCTCGAGGCCTTCGTCCACGCCTTCGACACCGTGCTCGCGCCCGTCGTCGGCGGCCAGGTCACGCTCACGAGCACGAACGCCGCCTTCGCGACGCCGCGCGTCGCGCTGCTGAACGCCCGCGCCGCGGCGGCCTGGACGATGGCCGACCACGCCTCGACGCCGATCGCCGGCACCACGGAGTGCGAGCTCGTGGTGCACGGCAACGTGCTCTCCGGCGCCGACGCCGGCCACCGCGGTTGGGCGCGCCAGGCGAACGGCAGCTTCCTGTCGGATCGCAACACGACCTACACCGACGCGCAGCTCCGCGCCCTCGCCACGACGCCCGGGCAGGAGCTCACCTACCTGTGCATGCCGCCCGGCACCACGCCGGGCGCGACCGCGCGTCGCGCCGGCATCGATCGCGACGAGGACACGCGCCTCGACGGCCTCGACAACTGTCCGGCGCTGCCGAACCCGGCCCAGGCCGACGGCGACGCCGACGGTCGCGGCGACGGCTGCGACAGCTGCGTCGCGAAATCGAACGCGAGCCAGAGCGACGTCGACGCGGACGGCACGGGCGACGTCTGCGACAACGCGTGCGGCTTCGGCACGACCACGCTCGCGACGGTGGGCGCAGCGTCGGCGGTGCCCGGAGGCTGGTTCCGGATCACCGCCACGGGGCGTTCGCCTGCTGCGCAGATCCTGGTCGGCGGCCTCGCCGGCGCGCTGCAGGAGACCGGCGGGCTCCTCCTCGCCCGGGTGCCGGCAGCCCTCGCCGTGGGCCAGAGCTACGCGGTCGAGCTGGTGAACCCGGAGGGCTGTCGCTCCCAGGAGGTCGTCCAGGTCGCGGTCGTCGCCCAGAGCACGAGCTGCGGTCTGACCGGCGGGGAGCCCTTCGCGCTGCTCGGCGCGCTCGCGCTCGCACGGCGCGGGCGCCACGCGTTGCGCCTGCGCGCATGACGCTTCCGCGCGAGGGCGTTCCGCGCGCGCGTCTGCTCGAGGAGCTCGAGGGCCTGGCGGCGAAGGACGTGGCCTGGAGGTCGGGCCGCGCGTTCAGCCTCGCCTACCACGCCGGCGACGACGTGCTCGGCCTCGCGAGCGAGGTCCTCGCGCGCTTCCAGTCGAGCAACGCGCTCAACACCGTCGCGTTCCCGAGCCTCGCGCGCATGCAGCGCGACGTGGTGTCGATGACGGCGGGCCTGCTCCACGGCGGCGCCGAGGCTGCGGGCTTCATGACCTCGGGCGGCACCGAGAGCCTGCTGCTCGCGGTGAAGGCCGCGCGCGAGCAGGGCCGGGCGCGGGGCGTGGACGCGCCCGAGATGGTGCTGCCCACCTCGGCCCACGCCGCGTTCGAGAAGGCTGCGAAGTATTTCGGCGTGAAGAGCGTGCGCGTTCCCGTGCGCGACGACTTCCGCGCCGACGTCGCCGCGACCGAGCGGGCGCTCTCGCCAGGCACGGTG
>Ga0209706_10000100_pt1:0-20000 | contig 40491 bp, 34 predicted proteins | sample PPLLaktember2015_6_FD_187263 | JGI IMG/M metagenome (GOLD analysis project Ga0209706, IMG submission 187263) | Freshwater sediment microbial communities from Prairie Pothole Lake near Jamestown, North Dakota, USA - PPLs Lake P8 Core (1) Depth... | ecosystem: Environmental > Aquatic >...
AACACCGTGGATGGAAACGGGTCTTCGGTCAGTTGCGGCAACAGGCCGAGACGCCGCGCGCGCTCACGCCCTGGCCAGTCGGCGATATCACGACCATCGAGCTGCACGGCGCCCGCCGCCGGCGCACGCAGGCCCGCGAGCGTGTGCAGCGTAAGCGTCTTGCCGACGCCGTTGCGGCCCAGCACGGCGATGAACTCGCCGCCCTGCGCCTCGAGTTCGAGTCCGCGCACGAGCGTGCGGCCCGCGACGGCGACGTCCACCGTTCGGCATCCGAGTCGCGGAACCCGCGTCTCGCTCAGGGCTGCAGCCGCTCGTGCTGCCAGGGCTCGGCCTGGAAGCGGCCGTCGCCCGTGGGCGCAATGACGCGTCGCCAGCGCGCGCGGTCGTGCAGGCGATGCTCACCTTCGCACCAGAGTTCAACGGCCGCGGCCCAGAGACGGTAACCGCCCCAGTACGCAGGACGCGGCAGGCGAAGCCCCGGCTCCTGGTCGTCGTCGGGCGCCGTGAAAGGATCGGGCGTGCCGAGGCGCTCGGCCGCGTCGCGCAGTCGCTCCTGCAGGATCCGCCGCGAAGCGACCGGCGCGCTCTGTTCGCTCGCGATTGCCGAGAGGCGACTGCGCCAGGGCCGGCTGGCGAAATAGTCGTCGCTCTCGCTTGCCAGTGCATGCACCACCGGGCCTTCGACCCGAAGTTGCCGCCCCAGCGTTTCCCACAGGAATACGACGGCGGCCCAGGGTTGCGCAGCCAGTTCGCGACCCTTGCGCGAGTGGTAGTTGGTGTAGAAAACCAGGTACCCGGGGTCCGCAACGATTTCCTTGCACAGGACGATGCGCACCGAGGGCCTGCCGTCGGCCCCCGTGGTCGCGAGGCTCATCGCATTCGGGTTGCGCTGCACCTGCTCGTCGAAAGCCTGTCGAAACCAGGTCGAGGCGAGGGGCATGGGGTCGGCCGGCAGGGGGTCCGGCAGCGTCTGGAAGTGGGCGTGCATTGTCAAATGGTAGCGCTCCTGCCGGTTAAGCGGCGATTCAGCTTGCCAGGCCGAAACTGGCGCCACGCACCCTGTGGAGGAGCCGACATGATCAAGGAAACCCTCGTGGCTGCTTCGCTGGCCCTGCTGCTGGCAGGCCCTGCTCTGGCGGCCGATTCCGCCAAGCGCACGACTATCGTCCCCAATCGCGCGCCGCCGGCGGAGGACCGCGACGACCGGGGCCATGACCGGGGCAATGACCGGGGCGGTGATCGCCGCAACGATCGCGACCGCGACCGCGACCGGGACCGGGACCGGGACCGCGGCCACGATCGTGACCGCGACGATGACCATCGTGACCGGCGCGACCATGATCGTGACGACCGCGACTGGCGCGATCACGACCGCGGTCGGGGCCAGGACTGGGATCGCGACGACTGGCGCCGCGATGACGACTGGCGCCGCCGCGGCTGGTATTACCATGGCGGGCGCAACGACGGCTGGCGCTACTACCGCGGGCACGACAACCGCCACTGGCGTTACGTCCCGCCGTCCCGTTACAGCCTCGACTTCGGCTATCGCTCGGGTTATGAGCTCGCCTGGCGCGACTGGCAGGACCACGGACGCCACGACCGCTACTGGCGTCGCAGCTCGTTCTACGGTTACGGGGTCGGGTATTCGTACCGCTCCGGGTACGACGCCGGCTGGCGCGATGCCGCTTATTACTACGGTCGCGGCTACCGTCCCGACTACTGGGACTACGACCCGCATGGCGGCTGGTATTTCAGCTTCCGTATCGACGGCTGATTAAGATCGGACCCCGGCCCGCTTGCGCGACGGCAGGCGGGCCGGTACACAGGACAGTCCGGAAACCGGGGACTGCCTCATGGATCTTGCCGAGCTGCGTGAGCGGCTGACGAAACTCGATGGCGAACTCCTGGCGCTCATCGCCGAGCGCCAGCGCCTGTCCGAGGATGTGGCGCGCGCAAAGCGTGCGACCGGTCACCCGACCCGAGACTTCCAGCGCGAACGCGACGTCCTGATGAACGCGCGGGCCGCGGCTGAAAAGCTGGGGCTTTCACCGGCGCTTGCGGACAACCTGCTGCGGCTCCTGATCCGCAGCTCGCTGGCGACACAGGAACAGGCCCAGGTCGTGGCCCAGGGGAAGGGCGCTGGGCGGCACGCGCTCGTCATCGGAGGACGGGGCAAGATGGGCCGGTGGTTCGTCGAATTCCTCGATTCACAGGGTTACGAGGTCGAGGTCGCCGATCCGGGCGGCCCGCTCGGGACGCACGCGCACCGCTCGGACTGGCAGTCCGACGATCTCTCGCACGAGGTGATCGTCGTGGCGACGCCGCTAGGCATCACCGCGTCCATTCTCGAGCAGCTCGCGCGCCACCGCCCGCCCGGGCTCGTTTTCGACATCGGTTCGTTGAAGACGCCGCTGCGCAAGGGGCTCGAGGCCTTGCGCGAGGCTGGCGTGCGGGTCGCCTCGCTACACCCGATGTTCGGCCCCAACACCGACCTTCTGTCGGGCCGCCACATCATTCACGTGGACATCGGTCGCCCGGATGCCCTCGCCGATGCGCAGTCGTTGTTCGCCTCGACGATGGTCGAGCAGGTCGTCACGACGCTCGACGACCACGACCGCCTGATCGCCTACGTGCTCGGGCTCTCGCATGCGATCAACATCGCCTTTTTCACGGCGCTCGCCGAGAGCGGGGAGGCCGCGCCGCGGCTCGCGAAGCTCTCGAGCACGACCTTTGACGCGCAGCTCTCAGTGGCTTCCCTGGTGGCCGGTGACAGTCCTGCGCTCTATTTCGAGATCCAGGCACTCAACGAGTACGGCGGCGAATCGCTCGCCGCGCTGGTCGAGGCGGTGACGCGGCTGCAAACCCTGGTTGCGAACCAGGACGCCGCAGGCTTCGCGCGCCTGATGCGTCGGGGGCAGACTTACCTTCAGGATCGTGCCGCCGCCCGCCAGACCTGATATGCTTAATGAGAGTCATTCTCATTAACCTATCGAGGTTCCTATGACCGTCCGGAATGCACTGAGCCGCCAGGCCGGGGCTCTGCTTATTGCCGCCACCCTGGCGCTCTCCGGGGTCGCCGAAGCCGCGGGGAAGCCCCTCGTCGTCTACAGCGCCCGCAAGTACCAGTTGGTCGAACAGCTGTTCCAGGAGTACGGTCGCGAACGAGGCATCGAGGTGAAGTCTGTCACGGATGACGGCGCGCCGCTGATCCAGCGCCTGATTGCGGAAGGGACTGCGAGCCCGGCGGACGTGTTCATCACCGTCGATGCCGGCGACCTGTGGCGCGCGACGCAGGCGGGCCTGCTTCAGCCGGTCCGCTCGCCGATGCTCGAGGCCGCGATCCCGGCGCACCTGCGCGACCCGGACGGCCACTGGTTCGGGCTCGCCGTGCGAGCACGCACGATCGCCTACTCGACGGCGCGCGTGAAGCCGGCTGAGCTTTCGACTTACGCCGCGCTCGGCGATCCGCGCTGGAAAGGCCGCCTGTGCCTGCGCAGCGGCAAGGCCGTCTACAACCAGTCCATGGTCGCGATGTTCATCAACGACATCGGCGAGCAGGCGACCGAGCGCATGGTCGGCTCCTGGATCGCCAACCTCGCGGCCGAGCCGTTCTCGAACGACACGCTGATGCTGAAGGCAATCGCCGCCGGTCAATGCGACGTGGGCATCACGAACAGCTACTACCTCGGCAAGCTGCAGCACGAACAGCCGGACCTCCCGGTGCAGCTCTTCTGGGCGGACCAGGCCGGCAAGGGCACGCACGTCAACATCTCGGGCGGGGGCGTCGCGAAACATGCCGGGAACCGCGAGGAGGCTGTCCGCTTTCTCGAGTGGCTCGCCTCGCCGGCGACCCAGCAGCGATTCGCCGCGGTCAACTTCGAGTATCCCGCCAACGCGGACGTCGACCCGCTGCCGGAAGTCAAGACCTGGGGCCCATTCAAGCCGAACGAGGTCAACGTCGGCCTGATCGGCAAGGCTCAGCCGGCGGCCGTGATGCTGATCGACCGCGCCGGCTGGCGCTGAAGCCGGGCCGCCGGCCTTGGATTCAGTGAACCCGCGCGCCGGCCCGGCCATTGCGGCGATCCTGGTCGCGCTGCCGATGGTCGCGATCCTCGCGGCTGTCGTCCACGGCGCGACCGGCGCCGATCCCGCGCTCTGGGCGCACCTCACCGAGCACGTTCTCGCGCGCGTGACGGCGAATACGGCGATCCTGGTCGTCGGCGTCGTCGCGATCTCCGTGGCGCTCGGAACCTCGCTCGCCTGGCTGACGGCCGCCTGCGAGTTTCCCGGGCGCGGGTTCTTTTCCTGGGCGCTGCTCCTGCCGATGGCCATGCCGGCCTACGTGCTCGCCTTCGTCGCGGTCGCGACGCTCGACTACGCGGGCGCCGTGCCCGCTGCGCTGCGCGCATTCTTCGGCGAGGGATTCGCCATGCCGCCGATCCGGTCCACGGGCGGCGTGATCGCGGTGCTCGGCCTTGCGAGTTACCCCTACGTCTACCTGATGGCGCGCGGCGCCTTCCTCACGCACGGCGCGCGCGTGCTCGAGGCCGCGCAGTCGCTCGGCTTCGGCCCCTGGTCGGGGCTGTTTCGCGTCGCCGTGCCGTTGGCGCGGCCCTGGCTTGCGGGCGGCGCGGCACTCGTCGCCATGGAGACTCTCGCCGACTTCGGCGCCGTGTCGGTCTTCAACTACGACACCTTCACGACGGCCATCTACAAGGCCTGGTACGGGCTGTTCTCGATCGAGACGGCGCTCGGCCTCGCGCTGCTGCTGCTCGGCTTTGTCGCCGTCGCGCTCACGGCCGAGCGCCTCGCGCGCGGGCGCGCACGCTACACGGCTGCCGATGCCGGCCGTCGCGCGCCGGCCCGCCTGGCTCTGCCGGGCGCGCGCGGCTGGGGCGCCTTCGCCTATGCATCGATCGTCTTCGCGCTCGGATTCGTGCTGCCCGCCATTGCGCTCGCGCGCTGGGCGCTGGAGGTCGCGCCGCTCGACCTCGACGCGCGCTACATCGACTACACGCTGCGCACGCTCGCGCTCGCCTCGATGGCGGCGGTCGCCTGTCTCGCGCTCGCGGTCGTGCTCGGTTATGCGACGCGTTTCGAGGCAGGCCCGCTGCCGCGCTCGGCTGCGCGTGTCGCGACCCTCGGTTATGCGATTCCGGGCACGGTGCTCGCCGTGGGTGTCGTGACGGTGCTCGGCGGGATCGATGCCGCCTGGCGCTCCGTGACGGGCGGCGAGGGACTCTGGCTGCAGGGCACGGTCGTTGCGCTGCTGTTCGGCTACGTTGCGCGATTTCTCGCGGTGGCCAATGCGCCGGTGCAAGGCGGGTTTGCGCGCATCCGGCCCTCCCTGGAAGAAGCGGCACGCTCGCTCGGGCTCGGTACCCGAGGGCTCGTCACCCGCCTGCACCTGCCGCTGCTCGGCGCCGGGCTCGGCACGGCGCTCCTGCTGGTGTTCGTGGATGTCATGAAGGAGATGCCGATCACGCTGATGACCCGGCCGTTCGGCTGGGACACGCTGGCGGTGCGTGTGTTCGAGATGACCGCCGAGGGAGAATGGCAGCGCGCGGCGCTGCCGGCGCTGGTGATCGTCGTCGCCGGCCTGCTGCCGGTGGTGCTGCTGATCTGGAGGATGGAGCGTGCGGCTCGAGTTGCGTGAAGTCTCACGGGCGTTTCCCGGCGTCGCGGCGGTCGACAGGTTGTCGCTGGTCGTGGGGGCGGGCCGCATCGGCTGCCTGCTCGGTCCGTCGGGCTCGGGCAAGACCACGGTGCTTCGGCTCATCGCGGGCTTCGAACGCCCGGATGCGGGCGAGCTGCTCGCGGGCGGCGAAGTGCTTTCGGGTCCGGGGCACTGGGTGCCGCCCGAGCGGCGGCGCATCGGCATGGTTTTCCAGGACTTCGCGCTGTTCCCTCACCTTGACGCGCTCGCGAACGTCGCTTTTGGCCTGCGCGATTCCGACTCCGGCGTGCGCCGACGGCGTGCGCAGGAACTCCTCGAACTCGTCGGCCTCTCCGCGGAAGCCCGGCGCCTGCCGCATGAACTGTCAGGCGGACAGCAGCAGCGCGTCGCGCTCGCGCGCGCGCTCGCGCCGCGGCCGCGCCTCGTGCTGCTCGACGAGCCGTTCTCCAATCTCGATGCGGACGTGCGCATGGAGCTCGCCCAGCAGCTACGTGCCGCGCTGGTCGCCGAGGGCGCGACCGCGCTCCTCGTGACGCACGACCAGCGCGAGGCCTTTGCGATCGCCGACGAGATCGGCGTGATGCGCGCGGGCCGCCTCGAGCAGTGGGACGCGCCCTGGAACCTCTATCACTCCCCGGTGACGCGCTTCGTGGCGGATTTCGTCGGCGAGGGCAGTTTCATCCAGGGCACGGTGCTCGGCCCGGCCCGCGTGTCCACCGAGCTCGGCGTCATCGAGGGCCAGCTCACGTCGGAACAGCCCGTCGGCACGCACGTGGACCTGCTGCTTCGCCCGGACGACGTGATCCACGACGACGAAAGCAAGCTTCGCGCGGAAGTCGTGGAGCGCGCCTTCCGCGGCGCGGAGTTCCGCTACAAGCTGCGGCTTCCTTCCGGCACGCCGGTGCTGTGCTTCGTTCCGAGCCACCACGACCACGCGATCGGCGAGCGCATCGGCATCCGCCTCGATGCGCAGCACCTGGTCGGGTTTCCGCGCAGCTAGGCGCGGCCGTCCCGGCGCGCCGACCTGGATTTCCTGAACGCGTCCTGGAAAGTCGCCATCAGCGCGGCCGTTGAAACGCCGACCATCAGGACGCCGTTGATCGCTTCCAGGGGTCCGAGGAACCGGTTCCGCACCGACATCACCACATCACCATAGCCGAGCGTGGCGAAATTCACGGCCGAGTGATACGCGGCTGCGTCGAACGTATCAAACTCTCCCAGCATCAGGAACAGGACGGCCCAGATTGCGATCTGGGCGAGATTGCCGATGACCAGCAGCGTCATGACGCTGTTGATGACGAGCAGGGTGGAAAATGTCGAAGCGTTGGTCCCGGGATTGTCGTGGCGCACGTAGTAGCGCAGCGCCTGCACCAGCAGAACCGACTGCATGAGCAGGCACAGGGACATGGTGCCGACACCAATCAGCAGGTCCATCAGCATCAGCGTGCTCCTCGTGAAAGGGCCGGCCCGGGCGCATCGTCTGCGCGGTACCCACGCAGCCACTCCAGCGCAAAGATCGCGCCCCAGGCGTAGAGCGTCACGACGACGAACAGGCTGAAGCGCACGGCGAATGCCGCGTACGGATCCTTGCCGGCGGCGCTGTCCTCGACGGCCGGACCGAGCAGGATCAGCAGGTTGACGAGCACATCCTGCCAGAAAGTCGGCGGATACCGGCTTTCGATGATTCCGTAGAGCTTGGCCGCGAAGAACACGCCGAACAGCAGCATCAGCAGGAAGAACAACCACAGGCTCGGGCAGATCTTCAGCGCAAGCCAGAAGAGGGCTGCATAGGTCCCGGCGAGAAAGATCGCGCCCAGCAGCTGGCGCCCGATCGTTCGCGCACTGACGAGCGATCCTTGCTGCCCCAGCAACACGGCCTTCATGATGAGCGGCATGTAGAGGGTCGGATTGGTGAAAGCGAGCAGCACCGGCGGCAGCACGATGATCATCGAGCGCAGGGCAATCCAGCGGGACAGGGCGGGAGCGACGGTAGCGGGCTTCGGCTGGACCTTCGCGGTGGAATCTTCGGGAAAGAAGGGATAGACGATCCACTGGCAGAAGATCGCGACCGCGATCCCGAGCAGAAGTCCCTGGATCAGGGCGGACGCGAGCGCGTAATTCACCTGCCCCGCGGCAGGGATCAGCGTGAATCCGACCGTGAGCAGCATGGCCACCTGTACCTTGCCGAGCCCGACGCCGATGTACGCGCTGACGTACAGGCCGGCGGCGATGATCAGCACCGCGGAAGCCGGGTACTTGCCGAGCAGCGGAGTCAGCAAGAGTCCCACGCCCAGCGTGATCGCGACAATCAGCAGGAGACCGAGCAGGCCCTTCAATCCAGGCGGCGGTGTTGCCGCGCTCGTGAGCAGGAATCCGAACAGCGGCGCGAAAAAGGGAAACTGCACGCCGAGGCCGTAGGCGAGCGCAAGCGACAGTGCCGTGACGAGACCCAGGCGAAACGTTCGCCTCGCGCCGAGCGGCGTTGGCACTTCTGTCCCCTTCAATAGGCGTAGGAGAGCCAGCTCGCGATGCGGATGTACGCCTTGCCCAGCAAGCGCAGTACTCCGGTTCCTTCGCTATAGGCGATGACCGATGCCTGGCCGCCGATCCGCAGCTGATCCTTGAGCGCTGCGTCCTGCCCGACATCGAAACCGATGATGACCGGGAAGCGCTGGGCCTGCCGCAGCCAGTCGCGGTCGTTCTGGATCGACGGCAGGTTGCCGTCGGGCTGGTTCCTGCCGCCGCTGACTCCGAGACCGATGCTGCGCACTTGACCGTGAAACACGCGGCCAGGCATCACGTCGAAAAGGATGTCGACCGGCGTGCCGACTGTCACGTGACCGAGATTGTTCTCGGTCAACTCGGCGTTGATCCAGACGTCGTGGATCCCGATCAGGGTCAGCACGGGGCTGCCGGTGCCGGCATAACGGCCCACGTCGGTCGTGAGGTCCGTGACGACGCCCCGCGCCGTTGCCCGGACCACCGTATTGGCGAAGTCCAGCTCCGCCTTTGCCACCGCGGTCATGGCGGTCTTGAGGATCGTGTTGTCATTGGCATCGTCGCCGCCCATCTGCTCGATGGCCCGCCGGATGTCGGCTTGCGCGGCGGTCACCTGCGCCTTCGCCTGCTCCCAGCCCGCCTGCGCAACTTCCAGGCGGCGAATCGATATGGTGCCGGGATCCTGCTTGTACAGTCGGTCGAGCCGGTCGGCTTCTTTACGCGTCTTGTCTTCATTGGCGCGCGCCGCGATCAGGTTGGCCCGCGCCGCCGCGACGCCGGCGCTGCCGGCGCCGACCTGCCGGCCGGCGTTCTCGAGATCCGACCGCGCCTTGTCCAGTGCGATGCGGTACGGGGAGGGATCGACCTCGAACAGGGCCTGGTCCTTTTTGACCTCCTGGTTGTTGGTGACCATCATCCGCGTCACCGTGCCGGCGACTTGCGGGGCGACGCCGACGACAAATCCCTCGATCCGCGCCTGTGAAGTGAAAGGCGTGAAGCGGTCGGCGAGCAGGTACCAGGTCAGGCTCAACACGATGGCGAGCGCAACGCCGAGCAGCCCTTTCCTGACGGGGCGGCTGGCATCCTGCTCAGATTTTTCGTCGGCCACGTTGCCCTCGCTTGCCGGTGCGCCTCAAGGTTTGCTCTCGACCGGAACGGGCTCCTCCAGGAGATCGCCCCAGCTGGTTCGACTGCGCATCGTGTCACGCATGGATTCAGGAATCATTTGTTCCATCGACATGTCGGTCCAGCCGCCGCCGATCGACCTGTAGAGCGCAATGACGGCGCTGACGTGGGCACCCTGGCTCTGCAGTTCCCGTTCTGCCTGGACGAAAAAGGCCAGCTGTGAGTCAAGCACGCGCTGAAAATCCGCATGGCCCTCCTGGAACTGGGTATTAGCGAGGTCGAGCGAGCGCTCGGCGGCCTTGAGCGATTCCTTGAGGATCAGGTTCTGCTCGCCGGTCTTTACCACGCCGATGGCGGCATCATCGATCTCCCGCGCTGCCTGCAGCACGTCATCCTGGAACAGCACGATGGCCTGCTGCAGGCGGGCATCCTGAAGCCTGACGTTGTTGCGAATACGTCCGTAGTCGAACAGGTTCCAGGTCAGCGCCGGACCGGCCACCAGGCGGGCGGTGTCGGAAGCAGCGTCGAGCGAGCTGCCGCTCCAGCCGATCGTGCCAAGCAGGCTGATGGCCGGGAAATAGTCGGCCTTGGCCACGCCGATCTGCGCCGACTGCGCGGCGATCCGCCAGGCTGACGAGCGAATGTCCGGGCGACGGAGCAGCAGCTCGGAAGGAATGCCCTGGATGGCCAGTGGCTCGATGGCTGGCAGTTCCCCGGCGACAGACGCGAGTTCAGGCAGGTTGTCCGGGGTTCGACCCAGTAGTGCTGCCAGGGCATTGCGCAGCCTGATCAACGTCGCTTCCAGCTCCGGAACGACCGCGAGCGTGGACAGGTACTGGGTCCTGGCCTGCTGTACGTCGAGCTCCGAATCCTCGCCTGCCTCGAATATCTGCTGGGTGATATCCAGGCTGCGCTTTTGCAGCGCCACGTTGTGCCGCGTCATCTCGATCCGCTTCTGGGTCGTGCGATAGGCGTAGTAGAGATCCGCCACCTGCGCGCTCAGCAGGACCTGCACATCCTGCTGGGTCGTGACGGACGCCAGGTAGGCGGCGTTAGCGGATTCGATGCTGCGGCGGAATCGCCCCCAGAAATCCAGTTCCCAGCCAAGCTCGAAGCCCGTCTGGTAACTGGTGAAACTCTGGTCGCGGGGCGCCGCACCGCCGCTTTGCTGTTCATTCACGTACGCCGCGCCGCCGGTGGCCCGCTGCAGCTGCGGATACCGGCCGCTGCCGGCGATCCCGAGCAGCGCCCGGCTCTCGAGGATGCGCAACCCGGCGATCTGCAGCGACGGATTCTCCCGTCGCGCCGTCTCGATCAGTCCACTCAGCACCGGGTCGTTGAACAGCTGCGTCCAGAAACGCAGGTCAGTCTGTGCCTGCTGCTCCGGCTGCCCAACCTGGCCGTAGAGGTCGGATTTCCACTCGTGGAGCCAGGCGACGTCGGGCTCCTGGAAGTCCGGCCCGACGGTGACGCAGGCAGGCAGTGTCAGCGCCGCCGCGAGCAGGAACGATCGGGCGACGCGTTGCAGCAGAACCCCGTTCACGACGACGGACCCCGGGACTGATTACGGATGTTCAGGCGTGTGCGGCGCCGCGGCGTCGAGAGGCTCGTCCACCCATTCCATGAACAGCTGGTAGCCCACAGCCAGGACTACGCCGCCAACGAACAGGCCGATGATCCCGCCCGCTACCATTCCGCCGAGCGCACCGATCAGGATCACCGGCATGGGCGCATCGACACCACGACCGAGCAGGAGCGGCTTGAGCACGTTGTCGGCCATGCCCGCAATTCCCAGGTAGATCGTGAACGCGATATTGCTCGTCGTGGAGCCGTCTCCGGACATCCAGAGCCAGGCGATCGCGGGCAGGGTCACGAGCAGTGCCGGCACCTGGAGGATGCCGAGGAACATCACGATCAGGGCCAGTACGCCCGCCGCCGGAATGCCTGCGAACATGAATCCCATGCCGAGCAGGATGGCCTGGATGAAGGCGACGCCGATGACGCCGGCCGCAACCGAACGCACCGTCGCGGTCGCGAGCTTCTGCATTCTGGGGCCCCGCACCGGGTCGGTCAGCCGGCTGAAGATGCGCGTCATCGCGCTGCTGCCGGTTTGCGCGTAGGCCAGCATGATTGCGGCGATGACCATTGCGCCGATGAACAGCAGGACCGCGACCGCGGTGCCGGCGGCTGCCGCCAGGCCTTTGCGGGACAGTTCTTTCAGCTGATCCTGGTTCTGGCTCAGGAATGCCGGCAGGTTGTCAGAGGCCGAGCTCCACACCGAATGGACCTTCTCACCGACGATCGGCCATTCGGCGACGCCGGGACGAGGCGACGGGATATGGAAGGTGCCTTGATGGGCCGCGGCAGCCAGTTCTTTTACATGAGTCGCGAATGACTCCCCCAGCATGATGGTCGGCACGCCCAGCAGCAGGAGTCCCGCCACCGTCAACACCGTCGCAGCGAGGCCGCGCCGTCCGCCCATGTGCCTGGCCAGCGCGCCGTTCAGGGGTTCCAGCGCAACCGCCAGGATCAGGCCCCAGAGCATGAGGTTTGCAAATGGGGCAAACACCCGCGCGCAGATGATGACGAGAAAAACGATCAAGCCGAAGTGGATCAGGGTTTCCATCAGGTCCCTGGACAGCATCTTTCGGAGCATCGCTTCGTTGGCAGACATGGAGGACTACTCCTTCGCGGTATCCGGTTCGCCACTCAGGCGTCGATAGAGCTGAACGATGGCTTCTTCGGCGACGAGCATCGTGATGACGACGACGATCAGGACCACGATTCCGTGAAATGGCCCGCCGAAATACACGGCGTCGCCGAATGCAAAGGCAAGCGCCTCGAGTATGACGAACTTGGAACCGAACAGGATGAGCCACGCCGTGAAAAAGCGCATGAACCTGGCGAAGCCGCCCGGCTTCGCCTTGTAGTAGGCGGCGACGCGGTGCTCGAGCGCAATCGTCAGCTTCAGGAGTACCTGCAGCAGCACCGCGGCCAGCAGCGAGATCGTGAACGAGTCGATGACGACATGTTCGGAATACTCGACGAACAGGTTCAGCACCGTCAGGTCGATCAGGATCGCAGTGAAATACCGGATGAACAGTCTCTGCTTGTTCGAAGGTGCCTGCGCGATCGCCGGGAGCAGGAAGCTCTGTTTACCCTCTGGGGTGGCCACTGGTCAGAACTCCTTCTCTGTCGTTTCTGCGTGACTGCGCAGCGTATCGACCTGGCGAAACTTGGCCCAGGCATTGGATAAGGAGAAGAGGATCGGCTTGCTGATGACCTTGCCCAGCCCGATCGGCAACGGGAAATGGCGATCGTTCGAAAAATAATTGAAGAACTTCCGGTAATCGTCATCCGCGTCGCCGAGGACCATGCGCGCCGCGAAGCTCCCGCAGAAAGTCGCCCACGGGATGCCGACGCAGCCGAGGATGAACCGCACGTGCGGAAGCTCGCGCGGCTTGGCGATGACCGGCAACAGGTCCCGCGACATGTCGATCTGGCCAGGCCAGAACTGCATGAAGGAGAGGTCGCGCAATTCCGGAAAATGGCTCCTGAAGTCCTCGATGATCTTGCGGATGACGCGCGGGTTGTTGTACGCATCCCTGAGATAGGTGGTGGCCGGCGTGCCGCCGCCCAGCAGCAGCCGGTTGTCCCCGGTCAGCCTGAAATAGGAATAGACAAGCTTGGAGTCCCAGCACTGCATCTGTTCTCCGGATGGAAACAGGACCCGCAGTTCGCGGTCGGTCAGCGGCTCGGTCACGCTCAGGAACGTCTGCGCGTGGAAGGCTTCGTGGGCCAGCGGACTGATCGCCGGGTTCATCTTGTCGATGGCGACGATGATGCTTTCCGCCGTAACGCTGCCGGCGTGGGTGTACGCCGTGTGGCCTTCGAGCCGCTCCATTTCGGTGCTTTCGTAGACCTGCATGCCGTTCTCGACCAGCAGGTTCTTCAGGCCCTGCAGCGCCGCCAGCGGATTGATCCCGTAGGTCCCGCCGTAACGAATGCCGGCGGCGTAGCCCTGCGCCCCCAGGACCTTCTTCAACTGCGCTTCGTCGTAGACCCGCTGGTCGGTGAATCCGACGCTCTCGCGACATTCGCGTTCCTCTTCGACCGCGTGCTTGCCGCCCTTGCCGAGCCCGAGAAACAGCGAGTCCTGGCGCAGCAGCCCGGCCTCGACGTCGTATTGCCGGATGGTTTCGACGACACGCTCGATGCCGCGGCAGGGCGCCTCCCAGATTTCACCCGCGGCCTTCGCACCGTAGCGGCGCACGAGCTGATGCAATTCGAGCTCGCTGTCGGGTGTCAGCATTCCGGCGCTGCGACCGGACGAGCTGCCGCCGATGATGTTCTTCTCGATCAGGACGACGCTCATTCCCTTCTTCAGGAACTCGGCCGCCGCGCTGACGCCGCTGAAGCCCCCGCCCACGATGAGAACGTCGCACCTGATGTCCTTCGTCAGCGGCGGGCAGTAGGTGTGCGCATTCACCATCAACGTGGTGAACCACCAGTTCTGATTCACCAGGCGTTCGTGTGACATGTTCTAGGTGCCCTGACGATTCGTAGCCGGGAAAGTCACTTGGCTGCGGCGGCCTTGCACTCGCCGAACACGACGTAGGCACCCGTGTTGTCCGCGACAGTCGCGGTCAGCGCGCCGGTTTTCTGGTCGATGAGTGCGCTCCAGGCGAATTGCAGGTCGGAGCCCTGGAGCACGAGTGAGTCCTTGTTCGTGGTCCGGTGCGTTACCGGCAGCAGGGCGGTCTCGGTCGGAAGGCAGTCGTGCCCCTGGATGGCGGTGCACTTGAGCGGTACCGAGCCATCGAAGTCGCCGGCCGCCGCCGCCGCTGCGAATGACATCGCCAGGACGATCGAGGTGGGGTGAAGAACACGCATCGAAAGACTCCTGTGGGTCGAATCTGGGCCTTATGGCATGCCTCGTGCGGGAAATCCAGCCTGCATGCCGGGATGCGGTGCGTCTGTAAACGACTATCTCAGGACACGCTCTGCCGACGCATCAAGTAGAGAAACAGCGGTACGCCGATGAGCGCCGTCAACGCGCCGACCGGAAGCATACGCGGCGCGACGATCGTTCGCGCGGCGAGGTCGGCAACGACCAGAAGTGCGCCGCCCGCAAGCGCTGCTGCCGGGATCACGGCACGGTGCGAGGAGCCGACCAGCAGCCGCACGAGGTGCGGCGTCACGAGGCCAACGAAGCCGATGCTGCCGGCCGTGGTGACTGCCGCGGCCGTCAGTACGGAAGCCGCAACGTAGATCGCGATCCTGAGGCCGCGCACCGGCACGCCGAGCAGGCGAGCCTGCAGTTCGCCGCGCGCGAGCGCATCGAGCGGACGGGCCGCGAGCAGGCAGGCCGGGATCGCTACGAGCGCAATACCGAGCAGCCACCAGGGCGTCTGCACATAGCTGAAGTCGCCGAGCAGCCAGAAGAGCATCCCGCGCAGGCGGAGGTCGTCCGAGAGCGAGAGCAGGAGGCTCACGATCGCGCCGCAGCCGGCTGCCACGACGACGCCGGTCAGCAGTAGCCGGGTCGTCGTCCAGCCGCCGGGTCCATGGGCGACTGCGAACACCAGCAGCATGGCACCGAAGGCGCCGATCGCGGCCGCGATGTTGACCGCGAGGCCGGCCGCGCCCACCAGCATGAGGCCGAGTGCGCCGACCGCGGCGCCGCCCGAAACGCCGAGCACGTAGGGATCGGCCAGTGGGTTGCGAAGCAACGCCTGCATCAGCACGCCCGCGAGCGCGAGTACCACGCCCACACTGAAAGCCGCGAGTGCGCGCGGCAGCCGCAGGTCCCAGACGATGGTGCGCATCAGCGGATCGCCGTCCGCAAGCCGCTGCCAGGGCGCGTCCAGTCCCGAGCTGCCGAGCGTCAGCGAAGCAGCAATGGCCACCACGGACGCCGCCAGGAGCAGGGCCACGAGGTACTTTGCGCGCATCCTCCCCATGCGCGCACTGTAGCCGATTAAAATCCCGGCCATGGAGCGCGACTCGGACTACATCGACGCCGACGGCTATCGGGCGAACGTCGGCATCATCCTGATGAACGACGATCGCCAGGTATTCATCGGCGGTCGCGTGAATGCGCGCGGCTGGCAGTTTCCGCAGGGCGGAATCCGCCGCGGCGAGCGGCCGGAAGAAGCGCTCTACCGCGAGCTCGCCGAGGAAATCGGACTGCGCCCGGGCCAGGTCGTCGAGGTCGCCCGGACCAGGAACTGGCTGCGCTACCGCCTGCCGCCGCAGTTCGTGCGCCGCGACTCGACCCCGCTCTGCATCGGGCAGAAGCAGCGCTGGTATCTCCTGAAGCTGGGCGCCGAGGACTCGGCGCTGCGCTTCGACGCGACCGAGCAGCCGCCGGAGTTCGACCGCTGGCGCTGGGTCGACTGGTGGGACGCGGTGCACGACGTCATCTACTTCAAGCGCCGCGTCTATTCACGCGCGCTGCACGAACTCGGCGCACAGGCCTTCCCCGAGGGACTGCCTCCTTACCCGCAGTGGTGGCAGGAGCGCCTGGGTGCGTCCGCGCCGGAAACGGGGACTTGAGTCAGAAAGGCCGGGCGACGGCGAGCAATACGATGCCGATCAGGAGCAGCGACGGCACTTCGTTGAACCAGCGGTACCAGCGCGGGCTGCGGGCGTTGCGGCCCGCGGCGAAATCCCGCAGCAGCCGCCAGTTCCAGGCGTGATAGGCGATGAGCAGCACGACCAGGGCGAGCTTCGCGCGCATCCAGCCCGTCTCGAGCAGCGACGGGTTCCGGGCGAGCAGCCAGAATCCGAACAGCGCCGTCATTGCGGCCCCGATCGTCATGAGCACGAACAGGCGGCGCTCCATTACGCGGAACCGTTCGATGCCCGCGCTGTCCGTCGTCGAGGCGTGGTATACGAACAGGCGGGGCAGGTAGAAGAGACCCGCGAACCAGGTCACCATGAAGATCACATGCCAGGCCTTGATCCAGGGCATCGCCGCACGCTCCCGTTCGTGGGCCGATTCTAGCGGCGAGTTCCGCCGCCAGGTGAGATGAGCACGAAAACCACCTGGAAGCGGGTAATCGCGGCGGCCGGGATCCTCGCCCTCTGTTACGGGGCCTTCGAGCTCGGCCGCGCGAGCTCTGGCCACTTCATCGTGAGTTCGATGCTCGAGCGCTTCGCGCTGCAGAAGCGCAACCAGGTTTTGGCCGAGGAGAACGAATCCCTGCGCGGTCGCGTCGCGGTCGCGGAAGTCGGCCAGCAGGTCGACCGCCAGGCGCAGGTCGACACGCAGCAGATGATGGGCGAGCTGCAGTCCGAGACGGCGCGCCAGAAGCAGGAGCTGGAGTTCTACCGTGGCCTGGTCGTGCGCCAGTACGGTTCGGGGGCGTTGCGCGTGCAGGAAGTGCGCGTCCGGCCGGAGGAGGACGAGCGGCGCTATCTCGTGCTGATCACGCTGGTGCAGGCTGCGACCCGTGACACCGTCGCCAACGGGACGGTCACCTTTTCGGTAGAGGGCCTGCAGGGAAAGGAGCCCGCGACGCTCGCTTTGCCCGAGATCGAGGTCGACGAACGCAAGCAGTTCCCCTTTTCGCTGCGCTTCTTCCAGCAGATCGAGGTGCCGATCGAGCTGCCCCTGGATTTCCGGCCCGAACGCCTCCATGTGGCCTATCAGCTCGGGCGGAATCCGGAACCGACGAAGCAGACTTTCGACTGGCGCGTGGAAGGCGGCGTAGATGCGGCCGCGCTTTGACCCCCTGCCGGCAGGGGCCTAGAATTCAGCGGCACAATCGCGGTGTAAAGGGAGCGGCAACTTGAGCGAGTCAGCGCAGGGCAACGACGGTCTCGTCTTCACCGACGCTGCCGCGCGCAAGGTCGGGGAGCTGATCCGCGAGGAGGGCAACCCGAAGTTAAAGCTGCGCGTGTTCGTCTCCGGCGGCGGCTGCTCCGGTTTCCAGTACGGCTTCACTTTCGACGAGAAGATGGAGGAAGGCGACGCGGAGTTCCCGAACCAGGGCGTGAGCCTGCTGGTCGACCCGTTGTCCTACCAGTACCTCGCGGGCGCGGAGATCGACTACCGCGAGGATCTCGAGGGTGCGCAGTTCGTCATCCGCAACCCGAACGCCACCACGACCTGCGGCTGCGGGTCCTCGTTCTCGACCTAAGAGGGGACGCTCCCCTTTTATCGCCCGGCGCGGGCTCCGGTGGTCTGCGGCGTGCTCGCGACCTGCACGGCGGGTGCGGCCTGTACTTCGAGACGCGCGAGCAGCGGCGTCGTCTGCTTCTTGAAGTCCGCCATCAGGCTCGCGGGGATCGGGTCCGCCTTCGGCACGGTCACCCGGGCCGGGTTCTTGTGCACGCCGTTGACGCGATACTCGTAGTGCACGTGCGGACCGCTCGCGAGGCCGGTCATGCCGACGTAGCCGATTACCTGGCCCTGCGAGATACGGTCGCCGACTTTCTGTGCTTTCGCGAACCGCGACATGTGTCCGTAGAGTGTCGTGATGCCCTTGCCGTGATCGATCACGACCACGTTGCCGTATCCGCCGTTGCGGCCGCGACTGACAATGCGGCCGGCACCCGCCGCCTTGATCGGCGTGCCCGTGGATGCCGCGAAATCAATGCCTTTGTGCGCGCGCACGCGGTTCAGCACCGGGTGGCGCCGCGCGAGGCTGAAGCCTGAACTGATGCGCGCGTAGTCGACCGGATAACGCAGGAAGGCCTTGCGTACGGGACGTCCGTCCGGCGTGTAGTAGTCCGCCTTGCCGTTCGGCCCGACGTAGCGCACTGCGCGGTAGGTCTTGCCGGTGTTCACGAACTCAGCGGCGAGAATGTCGCCGTCGCGCACGAACTCGCCGTCCTGGAACTGCTGCTCGTAGGCCACGATGAAGCTGTCCCCGGGCTGCGCCTGGTTGACGAAGTCGATGTCGTACTGGAAGACGTGGGCGAGCTCGACCGCCAGGCGGTTGGTGCCGCCGGCCGCGTTGACCGCCTCGTAGAGCGAGCTCGCGATCGAGCCGCGAAGCGAGTGCTCGCCGGTCTCGAGCGGGTTCTCGACGATGTTCGCGCTGAAGACGCCGTCCGGACGCGTCACCGACAGCGTCGCCGTTTCGTCGATGCGCCGCGTCAGCGACTTGATCTCGCCGTCGAGGTGCGTCAGCTGGATCACGTCGCCCGGTCGTATGATGTCGAGGCTCTTGCGCACGTCCGGGAGGCTGCGCAGTTCCGCGAGGTCCGAGAGTTTGAGCTGCAGGCCGCGGAAGACCTGGTCGAGCGTGTCATTGCGCCCGATCGTGACGGCGACGAACTCGAACGGGGCGGCGGGCGCGATCTGCTCCGACGCGGCGGGAAGCTCGGTGGCCGCCAGGAGTTCGTCGCTGTCGGGCTCGAGGACCGGATTCTGGACCTGTGCGCCCGCGGCCGAGAGGATGGCGCCCGCGACGATGCAGGACGCGATCACGCCGAAGCGCCGCGGCTGGTTGGCGGTGAAGGCTTGGGCGGCGGCCTGTACGAAATACGGTCGGGTCACCAGCGGACATTCCCGGAGGGCAGAGGCGGGACGTTAAATCAATGCAGGAACTCCGGTCAACCCGTTGATCGGGCAGCCTTTGTACTCCGTCACAGATATGATGCCCGCAAGGGAAACCATGCTGGCACCGGGACAACAACTCGAAGAATTGCGCCGGGGCGCTTCCGAACTCCTGACCGAGGAGGATCTGGCGAGGAAACTGGCCCGCGGCAAGCCGCTCCGGGTCAAGGCCGGCTTCGATCCCACGGCCCCGGACCTGCACCTGGGCCACACGGTCCTCATCAACAAGATGCGCCAGTTCCAGCAGCTCGGGCACACGGCGATCTTCCTGATCGGCGACTTCACGGGGATGATCGGCGACCCTTCCGGCAAGAACGCCACCCGCCCGCGCCTGACGCCCGAGGAAGTGCAGGCCAACGCCCGCACCTACCAGGAGCAGATTTTCAGGATCCTGGATCCCGAGAAGACGGTCATCGACTTCAATTCCCGCTGGTTCGGCTCGATGGGTGCCGCCGGGATGATCGAGCTGGCGGCCAAATACACGGTTGCGCGCATGCTCGAGCGCGACGATTTCGCGAAGCGCTACAAGTCGCAGCAGCCGATCGCGATCCACGAGTTCCTCTACCCGCTGGTGCAGGGTTATGACTCGGTTGCGCTCAAGGCCGACGTGGAGCTCGGCGGCACCGACCAGAAATTCAACCTGCTGGTCGGGCGCACGCTGCAGGCCGACTACGGCCAGGAACCGCAGGTCGTGCTGACCATGCCGCTGCTCGAAGGGACGGACGGCGTACAGAAGATGTCGAAGTCCCTCGGCAACTATATCGGCATCCATGAGCCGGCCACCGACATGTTTGGCAAGCTCATGTCCATCTCCGATGAGCTGATGTGGCGCTATTTCGAACTGCTGTCTTCACGGACGCTTTTGGACATCCAGAAACTGCGCAAATCCGTGCAGCAAGGGCGTAATCCGCGAGACGCCAAGTTCGAGCTCGCGGCGGAGATCGTGGACACCTATCACGGTCCGGGAGCAGGCAACGCCGAGCGCGATAAATTCATCGCGCGGTTCCGCGACGGGGCCTTGCCCGAGTCAATCCCCGAGAAAAGCCTGGACTGTCCGGGCGCTTCCCTGAAGCTGGCAAACGCGCTGAAGGACGCCGGCCTCGCGGCCAGTGCGACTGCTGCCTATCG
>Ga0209706_10000100_pt1:27500-40491 | contig 40491 bp, 34 predicted proteins | sample PPLLaktember2015_6_FD_187263 | JGI IMG/M metagenome (GOLD analysis project Ga0209706, IMG submission 187263) | Freshwater sediment microbial communities from Prairie Pothole Lake near Jamestown, North Dakota, USA - PPLs Lake P8 Core (1) Depth... | ecosystem: Environmental > Aquatic...
GAATCGCGGCATTCATTTCGCAGAACTCCGCGCCGCGGCGGAACTCCATTCGCGGCGCCGGCATTGCGGGCGATTGTCGTCCCGCGCGGCGCGACGCAAAGAGGTATGCCGCCCAGTCGCCGGACGGGGCGAAATTGAATTCGTGGTAGCTAACGTTCGCATCGGCCCTGAGGAATGCCTCGAAGCAGCTATGTTGCCAGAGACCGTCCATGCGAAGCGCGGTTCCGGATCCGGGCAGCCGCAAGCGGTCGATCGCGCCCTCGATCCGGTAGGAAATGTTCAATTCATCCAGGGGCGTGGCCGTTTCAATTGAAGCGGTGAAACGAAGGATCGCGCTATAGGGGCTCGCGGGATGCGGCTGGAGCTCGGCGGAAGCAGGAGGCATCTCATGTCACTCTTGCATTCGGCTGCATCGGCGGCAAGCTGTCGGGCGTGCGATTCGCCTTTGTAATCGTAGGCGCCGGTTCCGCGGGCTGCGTACTGGCCAATCGCCTGAGCGCGGATCCCTCGCGCACGGTCTGCCTGATCGAGGCGGGGCCCCGCGACCGCTCACCGTTGATCCACATTCCGGCGGGAATTCTCGGGATGCTGCCAACGCGGCACATGAACTGGGCTTACAAGACGGAGCCACAGTCCGGCCTCAACGGGCGGCGCGGCTACCAGCCGCGCGGGCGCACGCTTGGTGGCTCCAGTTCGATGAACGCGATGATCTACATGCGCGGTCATCGCAGCGACTACGACGACTGGGCGGCGCTCGGCAATCCGGGCTGGTCCTATGATGCGGTACTGCCTCTGTTCCGCCGCTCCGAGGACCAGGCGCGCGGCGCGGATCAGTATCACGGCACCGGCGGCGAACTGGCGGTTTCGGACCTGGCGAGTCCCGTGGCGGCCTCGCATGCCTTCGTCGAATCCGCGATCCGTTCCGGACTGCCGCCGAACCACGATTTCAACGGCGCCACGCAGGATGGGGCAGGGCTCTATCAGGTGACCCAGCGCCGGGGCCGGCGCTGCAGCACGGCGGTCGCGTTCCTGCATCCGGTGATCGCCCGCCCGAACCTGACGGTGCTGACGGGGCGGCATGCCACGCGCATTGTGTTCGAGGGGCGCCGCGCCGCGGGCGTCGAGGTCGAGGGGCCCGGAGGCCGCGCGCGCATCGATGCAGGCCGCGAGGTGATTGTCGCGGCCGGCGTCTTCGGCTCGCCGCAGCTCCTGCACCTGTCCGGCGTCGGCCCGCGCGAGGAACTGGGACGCCATGGAATTCCCCTGCTGCACGAGCTGCCGGGCGTCGGCGCCAATCTCGTCGACCATGTGGATCTCGCCCTGGTGTACGGCTCGTCGGACCGGTCCCTGATGGGCATCACGCTCGGTACGGCGCTTCGCGCGGTGCCGGGCTATTTCCAGTGGCGTTGCCGCGGCAAGGGGCTCCTGACGACGAACTTTGCCGAGGCCGGGGCATTTCTACGCACGCGGCCCGGCATCGAGCGACCGGACGTCCAGCTGCATTTCGTCAACGGTCTCGTGGATGACCATGCCCGCCGCCTGCACTACGGCTACGGCATCTCCTGCCACGTCGCGGTGCTCCGCCCGCAAAGCCGTGGGAGTGTTGGGCTCCGCTCCCCGGATCCCCGCGATGCGCCGCGCATCGACCCGAACTTCCTGGCCGACGATGCCGACGTCAAGACGCTCCTGGCCGGGGTGAAAAAGGCTCGCGAAATCATGGAGGGCGCACCGCTCGCGCCGCATCGCGGCGCGGAGCTCTTTGCCGACGGCCAGGACGACGACGCCCTGGTTGCCCGCATGCGCCGGCGCGCCGATACGATCTATCATCCGGTCGGAACCTGCCGGATGGGCATCGATGCGATGGCAGTCGTCGATCCGGCGCTTCGGGTCCGGGGTCTCGAGAACCTGTCTGTCGTCGATGCCTCAGTGATGCCAACAATCGTCGGGGGCAATACCAATGCACCCGCAATCATGATTGCGGAGAAAGCGGCGACGCGGCTCGTCGGCTGAGTCTGTACTCCCCGCATCGTCCTGATTCCCCGCCGAGGAAATCGCCCCAAGCCGTTGTCGCTGCTGGAATCGCGGCCAGCCACCGGTGGGACTACGGCGATGCCTTGTGGAGCGCGCGCAACAGGCCAATTTCAAGTCGCATTCCGCAGCTGACAGGTTGTAACATTCCGGCCCTACGCTGATGCTGGCGCAACGCCGGTACTTGTTGCTTTCATGAAACTAAGGGGAGCTGTATCCATGTCCGACCGTCGCCGCTCGGTTCGTCTCGCCGCCGCCGTCTCGTCGATACTTTCCGCTCCGGCCATCGCGATGGGTACGGGCATCGCCGTCGCCCTCGTTGCACCCTTCGCCGTGGCGCAGGAAACCACGGCGCAACTGAACGGATACGTCGTCGGCGCGGACGGCCAGCCGATCCCGGGGGCGGATGTGACGATCGTGCACCTACCGTCTGGTACTTCTGCGCGCACGACAACTTCGGCCACCGGACAGTTTTCGGTGACTGGACTTCGCGTCGGTGGGCCCTATCGCGTCACGGCGCAGGCCACGGACATGCAGGAAGCGATCGTCGAGGACCTGTATACGCGGCTCGCGGAGCGCACGTCCGTTACGCTCGTTGCGCAGCCGATCGCCCAGCTCGCGGGCGTCGAGGTCGTGGGCGTCTCGGAGCGCGACGTGACTATCGGTGCGGGCAGTCGGTTCAGCTCACAGGACGTGCGTGAACTGCCGTCCATCAGCCGCGACATCAAGGACGTGGTGCGCATCGACCCGAAGGCGTGGATCGACCCGACCAATTCCGATGCGCTCGAAATCGCGGGCGTCAACAACCGCTACAACACCATTACGGTCGACGGCGTCCGGCAGAGCGACGATTTCGGCTTGAACAACAACGGCTATCCGACCCAGCGCAGCCCGCTGTCGGTGGATGCCATCGAGGCGGTGTCGGTCCTGACGGCGCCGTTCTCGGTCGAGTATGCGAGTTTCCGCGGCTCGACGATCAACATGGTGACCAAGTCGGGAACCAACGAGTTCAGCGGGTCCGCCTTCTATTACACGGGCGACGACAGCATGCTCGGTGACCGGACCAAGGATACCGAGGTCAATATTACCTTCGACGAGGAGATCTACGGCGGAACCTTCGGCGGTCCCATCATCAAGGACAAGCTGTTCTTCTTCCTGTCCTATGAGAAGCTCGATCGCACGGCGCCTCAGGACATCGGCCCTGCGGGTTCGGGCTTTCCGGTCGAGGTTTCGGGCGTCACCCAGGCCGAGTACGACCAGGTCCGGCAGATCGGCCTCGACGTGTACGGCTTCGACGTCGGCGAGACGCTGTCCTCGGCGCCGGAGGAAGACGAGAAGATCCTGGCCAAGCTCGACTGGAACATCAGCGACGCGCACCGCGCGACGCTCGCCTACCAGCGCACCGAAGGTAACGAGCTCACCGTCAACACAACGAACAACAATCCATCGACCAACCGCCTCGGCGCGCCCTCGAACTGGTATGACCGCGCAATCCTCATGGAGTCGACGTCCTTTCAGCTGTTCTCGGACTGGAACGAGTACTTCTCGACCGAGGTCAAGCTGGCGCGCAAGGAAGTCGATACGGCGCAGGTTTCGCTGTTCGGCACGGATTTCGGTGAAATGCAGATCCGCACGCCAACGGGCGGCACCATGTTCATCGGATCCGACGAATTCCGTCATGCGAATGCGCTGACGAACGATCTCGACGCCATCAAGCTGAAAGGCAACTTCTTCTTGGGCGACCACACCCTGACGTTCGGCTACGAGCGGGAGATGCTCGACATCTTCAACGTGTTCGTGCCCCGGAGCGAAGGGCAGTGGGTTTTCGGGAGCATCACGGACTTCGAGAGCCAGGTGGCGACCAGCCTGAGCTACGGCAACTCGTTCACCAATAGCGCTGCCGACGGCGCTGCCACATTCGGCTACGACGTCGACAGCATCTATGTGCAGGACGAGTGGCAGGCGACGCCTGACCTGAAGTTCCAGGCCGGCGTGCGGATGGATATGTTCTCGAGCAGCGACCAGCCGTTGCTGAACACGAATTTCACCAACCGTTACGGTTTCAACAACCAGTCGACTCTTGACGGGCGCGACCTGATCATGCCGCGTGTCGGCTTCAACTGGCAGTGGACGCCGGAAACGACGGTTTACGGTGGCTTTGGCCTGTTCGGCGGCGGCACGCCGAACGTCTGGATCTCGAACAGCTTCTCGAACGACGGCGTGACCGTCGTCCGCACGGACGTCAACGCATTCACGAATCCGCAACTGGCTGGCGCGCTGACGGGCGTCGACGGATTCAACATCCCGCAGGAAGTGCTCGACTTCAACACGACCTTGCGCGGTGATGGTCCGGTCAATTCAATAGACCCAAACTTTGAGATTCCCTCGCAGTATCGCTGGAACCTGGGCATTACCCACACGCTGCCCTGGGACATCGAGATGACCGCGGACCTGATCTATTCGCGCGTCAATGACGAGGTCCTTTGGCAGGACATCCGCCTCAACCAGGTCGGCACGGCGCCGGACGGCAGGCCGATCTACGCCCCGAATGCGGACGGGCGCACGAGCGGGTCGATCCAGGACCTCATGCTCACCAATACGAGCGAAGGCGAGGGCACGGTCTTCACGATCGATGCCAGCAAGACCTGGCGCACGGGTGCGGGCCGCTTCGATGCCTACCTCGGCTATGGCTACCAGGACATCAAGGACGTCAACCCGGGCACGAGCTCGACGGCGTCGTCCAACTGGGACAACGTCGCCGTTTCCGATCCGAACAACCCGGGGCTCGAGACCTCGAATTACGAAATCGAACACCAGTTCAAGGGCGCCTTCACCTGGCGGAAGGCCTTCTTCGGAGACTACGAGACGAGCGTTTCCCTCGTGGGCGAGCGCCGTTCGGGCCGGCCATACAGCTATACCTTCGGCAGCGGCTCGCTGGTCTGGGGCGATCCGCGCCAGGCTTCGCGTCAGCGGCACCTGTTCTACGTGCCGGACGGCGACGTCATATTCGAAGCAGCCTGCAGCGACGCAGACATCGCAGGCGGCGTCGCGGGATGTGCGGGACCCGGATCATTCACCTCCGCGAATGCCGCTGCCGCGCAGTTCGCGTCGAACATGGAGGCCTATATCGACCAGCAGGGCCTCAGCAAGTGGCGCGGCAAGATCATGCCGCGCAACTCGCATACGAGCCCCTGGCTGTCGATACTCGACCTCCGCTTCGCGCAGGAACTGCCGATCTTCCGCAAGACGCGCGGCATCGTGACGGTCGACATCGAGAACGTTGCGAACCTGCTGAACAGTGATTGGGGCCAGCTCCGCCAGGTCAGCTTCCCGTATTTCACGCCGGTTGCCGACGTGAACCGGATTGCGACGGCGGGTTGCCCCAATGGCGCTGCTAGCTGCTATGTCTACCGGCCGCGTTCGGGACAAACCGGCCCGGTCGCGCCGTTCAATACGATTTCCTCGCTGCCCTCGGTCTGGCGTGTCCAGCTCGGCTTCCGCATCGAGTTCTGAGGCGGACGGGTCCTGTGGAAGGCGCGGCGGACGACCGCCGCGCCTTTTCTTTTCCCGGGCACTCACCTTGCTAGACTCGCCCAATGACGGCGAGGCCAGAAACCGAACGGCAATGTGCCGACGCGGTGCTGATGATCCGGCCTTTGCGCTTCGGCGCGAATGCGGAAACCGCCGATTCAAACCGCTTTCAGCAGGGCGGCGCGACGGCGGCTGCGGCTGACGCCGCGAAACTCGAATTCGATGGGCTGGTGACGCGGCTTCGCGGCGCGGGGGTCGAGGTCCAGGTCGCGGATGATACTACGGAGCCGCCGAAGCCCGACGCCTGCTTTCCGAACAACTGGGTCAGCTTTCACGCGGACGGCAGTGTCGTCCTCTACCCGATGATGGCGCCGAGCCGGCGCGCCGAGCGGCGCGAGGCGCCGATCGCGCAGCTGCGCGAGGCCGGATTCGAGGTATCGCGCACGATCGATCTCAGTCCGTTCGAGGCGCGCGGCGAATTTCTCGAGGGTACGGGCAGTCTCGTGCTCGATCGCTGTCATCGCATTGCCTATGCCTGCCGCTCTCCGCGAACGACAGCCGCGGCGCTCGCCGAATTCGCCGCGCGGCTCGGCTATCGCATCGTCGCCTTCGATGCGCTCGGACCGGACGGAAGGCCCGCGTATCACACGAACGTGCTGATGGCGGTTGGCGAGCGATTCGCCGTCGTATGTGCCGCGGCCATCCCGGATGCGGGCGAGCGTACGCTTGTACTCAGGGAACTTTCAGAGGCGGGGCACGAGCCGGTCGAGATCAGCATCGACGAAATGCACGGCTTCGCCGGCAACCTGCTTGCGCTTCGCTCCTCGGATGGCCGCCCGCTGATCGCCGCATCCGATAGGGCGTGGAACAGCCTGTCGCCCGGGACGCGGCGCAGGCTCGAGAAATTTGCTGCGATCGTCACGGCCCCGATACCGACCATCGAGCGGCATGGGGGCGGCAGCGTGCGCTGCATGATTGCCGAGGTGTTCCTGCCGCGCTCGGGTGCCGATGGCCGATGCTAAGATCGGCGCCCGTTCGACCCGGGAGCCGCAGGAATTGCTGGAACTCGGCCTCAAGACGCTGATCGGCTATCTGCTCGGCTCGCTGATGGGCGCGCTGCTCGTCGGCCGGTTCCGCGGCGTCGACATCCGCGAGCAGGGCAGCGGCAACCCGGGCGGTACGAATGCGCTTCGCACCCAGGGGATCGGATTCGCCGCAATCACCGTACTGATCGACGTGGGCAAAGGCTGGTTCGCGGCCGGCTGCCTGCCGACCCTCGAGATTCCGGGCATCGCGGCCGATCCTGCGATTGACCGCGACTGGCTTGCGGTCTCCTGCGCGGCCGCCGCGATCGTGGGTCACGTCTGGCCCCAGTTCTTCGGTTTTCGCGGCGGCAAGGGCGGCGCGACGCTCATCGGCACACTGCTTGCCCTCGTGCCGGTCCTCGCAGCGTTCGCGATCGCGGGCTGGCTCGTCGTCGTGATGCTGACGGGCTACGTTGGCCTCGCCACGATTGCGGGCGCGGTCTCCGTGCCAGCCGCCATCGCGCTGACCGACCCGGATGCCACCCCGCTGCTCGTGTTTTCGCTTGCCATGGCGGTGCTCGTCGCCTGGGCGCACCGCAGCAACATCGTGCGCATGCGGGCCGGGACCGAGCCGCACTCGAACCGGCTCTGGTTGTTTGGTCCGCGGGAGCGGGAGCGATGAGCCGGCGCGGCGAATTGCTGCGGCTGCTTGCGGATGGCGAGCGTCACTCCGGCGAGGAACTCGCCGCTGCGCTGTCGATCTCGCGCGCCGCCGTCTGGAAGCGGCTCAGGCAGCTGGGCGACTGGGGCATTGCGCTCGAGGCGCGTCCGGGCAGCGGCTACCGCCTGCCGGCGCCGCTCGACCTGCTCGATGCCGCACGGATCCGCGACTCCTTGCCGCTGGCCTCGGCGGAGCGCCTCCGCAAGCTCGAAGTGCACGAGGAGCTTGAATCGACGAGCGATCGCCTGCTCGCCGCCGACGTGCCGCCGCCGGGACGCTTTGATGCCTGCCTGGCCGAATTCCAGACCGCGGGCCGCGGCCGTCGCGGCCGGCGCTGGGTCGCGCCGTTTGCCTCGGGACTCTGCCTCTCGGTCAACTGGAGTTACCGCGATGCGCCGGCGACCCTCGGCGCCCTGTCGCTCGCCGCGGGTGTCGCAGTGCTCCGTGCGCTACGGCGGCTCGGGTTCGCGGATCTGTCTCTGAAGTGGCCGAACGACGTCGTCCACCGCGACGGCAAGCTCGGCGGAATCCTGATCGACCTGCGCGGCGAGGCGGCCGGACCGGCGTACTTTGTCGTCGGCGTCGGAATCAACGTCCAGCTCCCGCAAACGACCCGCGACGCTCTCCGCGCCGAGGGCGTGAACGCGGTGGATCTTGCGTCGCTCGGTGCGCTCCCGGGCCGGAACCAGGTGGCTTCGGCCCTGATCAGCGAACTCGCGCTCGCGCTCATCGAGTTCGGCGCGCGTGGAATGACGGCCTTCGCGGAGGAGTGGCAAGACGCCGATGCACTCGCCGGCCACCCGGTCTGCGTCATCCAGGGCGACCAGTCGCTCGAGGGGCTCGCGTGCGGCGTCGACACCGACGGCGCGCTGCTCGTGGACGTCGACGGCGCGAGACGCCGCGTACTGTCGGGGGAAGTGAGCGTCAGACCGATTCGGTGATAGATTCGCAACGATGCGATTGGCATTCGCCCTGCTGCTGTTCGCGAACCTCGCCTGGTACGGGTGGACACACTGGGTTGCCTCGCCCGATGGCGCGGCGGCGGTCATTGCCACGACGAGCACGCCCGGACCCGGGCTCCAGCTCGCGCGCGAGGCGACGCCCGACAAGGCGTCCGGGCGCGCGGCCTCGCGGCCGGGAAACAACTGCCTGAGCCTCGGGCCGTTTACCGACCTGACGGACGCGGCGCGTGCCTCGACGCTCCTTCGCGAGAACAAGCTGCAGCCGCGCCAGCGCGCGGGCGAGGGCGTCGTTTGGAAGGGATACTGGGTGACGCTCGATGGCGTGCCTGACCGGACGGCTGCCAACGGCATCATCGAGCGCCTGCGGCGTTTCGGCGTCGGCGATGCCTATGCGATGCCGGGCGACGGCCGCGACATCACGATCTCGCTGGGCCTCTTCAGCGAACGCCAGCGTGCGCTGCGCCGCCTCGACGACGTGAAAGCACTCGGCCTCGCGCCGCGCATCGTCGATCGCGAGCGCAGCGGAACCGTGTACTGGATCGACGTGGACGTGGTGCCGCCGGCGCAACTGCCGGATGCCGCACGCCTGCAGGGCGAGGGCGGGCGTATCCTGCGGCTCGAAGTCAAACCCTGCGGGGCGGATGCAGATTAGGCTGAATTGCCGGTCAGGCCGGTCTGGCGGATACTCATGCTGCGATCGGAGGATCTGTTCCTGACTGGAAAACGCTACCGGCTGATTGGCCGCGTGCTGGCCCTGGCATTGCTCGTCGCGCAATTCGGCGTCGAGGTGCATGTCTATTCGCATCCGCTCGCGGATCCCGTCGAGCGCCTGGGCGTGGCGCGCGGATGTGGCGCCTGTCTCGTTTCATCGCAGTTGCAGATCGCCGTGGGCGCGCCTGCACCCCTGCTGCCTGCCCTTTCGGTAGCCTGGGTGACGATCGTCCCTGAGCCCGTCGTTTCCGGTTTTCGTCAGGCGCCCTTCCGGGCATTCCGCTCCCGCGCTCCTCCCGCACTCGTCTAAAGCAGGGATTCCCCGTCCGCGTTGCGCGGGCGGAGTTCGTTACTTTGAGACGAGGACACCGTCATGCATGGTTTCAAGCCCATTGCGGCGCTGATGGCCGTCGGCTTCGCCGTCGCGCCCGCAATCGTTCACGCGGACGATGATGTTGCGGCACTGCGCGCCGAACTGCAGGCACTGAAAGCCGATTACGGCGCGAGAGTTGAGGCGCTCGAATCGCGTATCGGACAGCTCGAGGCCACGGCGACCGTGGCGGCGGCGCCGGAACCGGCACCGGCTGCAAGCGCCGCAAGCAACGCGTCGGCCTTCAATCCCGCGATCTCGCTCGTGCTTGCCGGCAGCTACGCCGACACTTCCCGCGATCCGGCGGACTGGGCGATCGCCGGATTCATGCCGAACGGCGGCGAGATCGGACCGGGTGAGCGCAGCATCAGTCTCGGCGAGTCCGAACTCACGCTGTCGGCGAGCGTCGATCCGTATTTTTCGGCGAGCCTGTCCGCCGCGATCACTGGCGAGGACGAGATCGAGGTCGAAGAAGCCTTTTTCCGCACGTCGTCGCTGCCCGCGGGCTTCACGCTCAAGGGCGGCCGGTTCTTTTCAGGGTTCGGTTACCTGAATGAAGTTCATGCGCATGCCTGGGACTTCGCGGACCAGCCCCTGGCCTACCAGGCGTTTTTTGCCAACCAGCGCTCGCAGGACGGATTGCAGCTGAAATGGGTCGCGCCCACCGATCTCTTCCTCGAGTTCGGCGCAGAGACCGGCAACGGCGATGCGTTTCCGGGCACGCGGCGTTCGCGCAATGGATTGAATGGCACGACCTTGTTCGCGCACCTGGGTGGCGACCTCGGCGACAACGCCAGTTGGCGCCTGGGCGGGGCGTGGATCGAGCTCGATGCCGAGGATCGCGAATACGCGGACACGGACGCGCTCGGCGAGCCCGTACTGAACGCATTCACGGGCCGGTCCCGCACCTGGGTGGCGGATGCGGTCTTCAAGTGGGCGCCCGACGGAAACGCCGCGCGCCGGCTGCTGAAGATCCAGGGCGAGTACCTGAAGCGTCAGGAGACGGGAGACCTGGTTTTCGATACGGAAAATGCCGCGCTCGCAGATTCCTATCGCAGTGATCAATCGGGCTGGTATGTGCAGGGCGTGTACCAGTTCCGGCCGCGTTGGCGCGCCGGGCTTCGCTACGACTCGCTCGATTCCGGCACGCCCCAGATTGCGCTGGTGTCCTCCGGCGTCCTGCCTGCGGAGGCGTTCCCGGCCCTGTTGTCAGGGGACCCGCGCCGCACGACCGTGATGTTCGACTGGAACCCGAGCGAGTTCACGCGCTGGCGCCTGCAATACGCCTGGGATGAGGCGCGTGATGAGGGTGAAACGGACCGGCAGCTGCAGCTGCAGTACCTGTTTGGCATTGGCGCCCACGGCGCGCACAAATACTAGGAGCCGCCCACATGAAATACTTCACTCGCGGCGCCCTGGCGCTGCTGTTACTGGGCCTGGCACTGCCCTCACAGGCCGCGGTGCGGATCCTCGCCACGACCGCCGACTGGGGCGCGCTCGCGACGGAGCTTGGCGGCGAACGCGTTGATGTCTATGTCGCGACGAGCGCCCTGCAGGACGTGCATCGCGTCGACGCGAAACCGAGCCTGGTCGCGCGCGCGCGGACCGCGGATCTCGTCGTGGCGAACGGCGCCGAGCTCGAAGTCGGCTGGTTGCCGGTGCTCCTGCAGGAGTCGGGCAACGCCCGTGTCCGGCGGGGCGCGCCGGGCTACTTCGAAGCCGCCGCCCACCTGCAATTGATCGAAGTTCCGTCGAGCCTGGACCGTTCGCTCGGCGACATCCATCCGCAGGGCAATCCGCACGTGCAGCTCGATCCGCGGAACATTGCTGTCGTTGCAAAAGCGCTGTCCGCCAAGCTGTCCGCGCTGGACCCGGCGGGTTCCGCTTTCTACGCTGAGCGCGGCCGCAATTTTGCCGAGCGCTGGGGCCAGGCCATCGTTCGATGGGAAAGCCGCGCGGCACCGCTCAAGGGCCTGCCGGTCGTGATCATGCATCGCGACCAGGCCTACCTGTGTCATTGGCTCGGCTTGAAAGAACTCGCTTCCATCGAGCCGAAACCCGGCGTTCCGCCCAGCGCGGGCTATCTCGGGCAACTCGTGACGCGCCTGGCCGAGACGCCTCCGCGAATGATCCTCCTGAATGCGTACAACGATCCGAAGGCCGGAAAATGGCTGTCGGAGCGCATCAAGGCGCCGACGGTCGTGCTGCCGTACTCGGTCGGAGGAACGCCCGCCGCGAAGGACCTCTTCGGCCTGTTCGACGACACGATCGATCGCCTGTTGAGTGCTGCGCAATGAGCCTTTTCTCGATGGAAATGAGCATCCTGTGGCCGGCCCTGATCGCGGGCCTCCTGGTCGTCGTCTCGCACGTTCCGCTCGGACAACAGGTCTTCGCACGTGGCATCGTGTTCATCGATCTTGCGATCGCGCAGGTCGCGGGACTCGGCGTGATCGCGGCCAGCAGCTTCGGCCTGCCGGTTGACGGATGGACCGCGCAAGCAGCCGCGGGTGCTGCGGCGCTCGCGGGTGCGATTTTGCTGACCTGGACCGAACGCAAACGGCCGGAGGCCCAAGAAGCACTGATAGGAATCCTGTTCGTGCTGGCATCCGCCGCGCAAATCCTGCTCCTCGCGAACGATCCGCACGGCGGCGAAAACCTGAAAGACCTCCTGTCCGGCCAGATCCTCTGGGTCTCGGACACCCAGCTGATCCGCACGGCGATCCTGACGGCGATCTTCGCGGTCGTTTGGTTCCTGTGGCGCGAACGGATCGGACGGATCGGGTTCTACCTGATGTTCGCGGTCATGGTGACCGCCTCGGTTCAGCTGGTCGGCGTGTATCTCGTCTTCACGAGTCTGATCGTGCCGGCGGTTGCGACCTATCGTATGGCCGCCAATCGCCAGCTTCTGGCCGGTTACCTGCTGGGATTTGCGAGCTACGTCGTCGGCCTTGCCTTGTCAGTAGTGACGGACTTGCCGTCCAGTTCGGTGATCGTCTGGGCGATGGCGCTGCTTGGTCTTCTGGTCCATATGGGCGCCGGCCGGCGAAACACCACGCCGCCGGGCTAAAATGCCGACCGCCGCCGGCGTAGCTCAGTTGGTAGAGCAGTGGTTTTGTAAACCTCAGGTCGGGGGTTCGACTCCCTCCGCCGGCACCACGAATCGCGCGATCCGCGGGCGGCCGGAATCTCCCCTTGCTCGCTCAGCCGGAACTTTATTCGCTCACTCGGGGGTTCCGGCCGCCCGCGGATCGCGCGGCCGCCGGTGCCGCTATCGGCGCGCCCGGCCGTTCCGGGCGCGCCGATCAAGGCGTCAGGTACCTGCGATACGCCGCGCGTGCGGGTCGCCCGCCCAGATCTCGAACGAAGCCGCGACCTGTCGCCCGCTCCTGGGATCCGCGCGCTCGTCGATCGTGACGATGTCAGCCTGTAGCCGTTCGCGGCCGAGTTCGCAGCGCACATAGCCGTTGTGCAGGCCGTCGTGGAACTTCGCGCCGGGGTTTAGCGGCAGCACCGCGGACTTGTCGTAGGTGCTGGTCGCGATCGACGAGGCAACGAGTTCGACGGCAACCGGCCGGCCCGCGGCGTTCGCGACTTCATTGACCCAAAAGGAATGTATGTCGCCCGTCAGGACGACGGGATTCGA
>Ga0209706_10000101_pt1 | contig 40443 bp, 36 predicted proteins | sample PPLLaktember2015_6_FD_187263 | JGI IMG/M metagenome (GOLD analysis project Ga0209706, IMG submission 187263) | Freshwater sediment microbial communities from Prairie Pothole Lake near Jamestown, North Dakota, USA - PPLs Lake P8 Core (1) Depth... | ecosystem: Environmental > Aquatic > Freshwater...
TGACTCCTGATTCCTGATTCCTGATTCCTGATTCCTGAATGTCCACGACCGAATCCAGAATCCCCGTCAACATCGAAGACGAGATGAAGCGCTCGTACCTGGATTACGCGATGAGCGTGATCATCGGGCGCGCGCTGCCCGACGTGCGCGACGGGCTGAAGCCCGCGCACCGGCGCGTCCTCTACGCGATGCGGCAGATGGGGCTGGCCAGCAACCGCGCCTACCGGAAATGCGCGAAGATCGTCGGTGAGGTCATCGGCAACTACCACCCGCACGGCGACGCGTCCGCGTACGACACGCTGGTACGCCTGGCGCAGGACTTCAACATGCGCAACCCCCTGGTCGACGGCCAGGGCAACTTCGGGTCCGTGGACGGGGACCCGCCGGCCGCCTACCGGTACACCGAGGCCCGCCTCGAAGCGCTTGCCGAGGCGATGATGGACGACCTCGACAAGGACACCGTCGACTTCGTCCCGAACTTCGACGAGACCACCGAGGAGCCGACGGTGCTGCCGGCGGCCTTCCCGAACATGCTGGTGAACGGGTCCACGGGCATCGCCGTGGGGATGGCCACCAACATCCCGCCGCACAACATGCGCGAGGTCATCGACGCCGTCGTCTGGGTCGTCGAGAAGACCCTGATGGCCCCGCCGGACGCGCCGAGGCTGACGCGCGAGCAGAAGCTCCGCGAGTTGATCAGGCTGGTGCCCGGGCCCGACTTCCCGACGGGCGGGCTCATCATCGGGCGGCGCGGCATCCACGAGGCCTACCTGACGGGCCGCGGCGGCATCCAGGTGCGCGCGCGCGCGGAGATCGAGCAGACGAAGAAGGGCGACCGCACCCAGATCGTCGTCCACGAGATCCCCTTCCAGGTCAACAAGAAGAACCTGCTCGAGCGCATGGCCGACCTGGTGCGCGAGAAGACCATCGAGGGCATCTCGGACATCCGCGACGAGTCGGACCGCGACGGCATGCGCGTCGTCATCGAGCTCAAGCGCGACGCCGTCGGCGAGGTGGTGCTGAACAACCTCTACAAGCACACCCAGCTGCAGCAGACGTTCGGCATCATCATGCTGGCAATCGTGGCCGGCCGGCCGCGGGTGTTGAACCTGCTCGAGATCATCGACCACTTCGTCGACTTCCGCCGGGAGGTGGTGCGGCGGCGGACCGAGTTCGAGCTGCGGAAGGCCGAGGCCCGCGCGCACATTCTCGAGGGCCTGCGGATCGCGCTCGACCACCTCGACGCGGTGATCAGCCTGATCCGCGGATCGCGCAACCCCGCCGAGGCGAAGATCGGCCTCGTCACCCAATTCGGGCTGAGCGAGGTCCAGTCGCAGGCCATCCTCGACATGCAACTCCAGCGCCTCACGGGACTGGAACGCCAGAAGATCCTGGACGAGCTCGCTGAGCTCATGAAGCTCATCGAGCGGCTGCGCGCCATCCTGGCCAACCAGCAACTGTTGCTGCAGATCGTCGTCGACGAGTTGAAGGCGGTGCAGGCGCGCTTTGGCGAGGAGCGGCGGACCCGGATCCTCGAGGAAGAAGGCGAGCTGAGCATCGAGGACCTGATCGCCGAGGAGGACGTGGCGATCACGGTCACCGACACCGGATACATCAAGCGCACACCCATCACCACCTATCGCGCGCAGCGCCGCGGTGGCCGGGGCCGCATCGGCATGCGGACGCGCGAAGAAGATGTGGTGAACCACCTGTTCGTGGCCTCCACCCACTCGGTGCTGATGGTGTTCTCGGACCGCGGGCGCGCCTACTGGCTGAAGGTGCACGAGATTCCCGACGTCGGTGCGGATGGGCGAGGCAAGTCCATCGCGAACCTGGTCCAGATGGAGAGCGGCGAGCGCATCGCCGACATGCTGCCCGTGCGCGACTTCGACGACCAGCACTTCATCGTCATGGGCACGCGCAAGGGCACGGTGAAGAAGACCGAGCTCTCGGCGTTCAGCAACCCGCGGGCCGGGGGCATCATCGCGATGGGCATCGACGAGGGCGATGCCGTGATGGCCGTGCAGATGTCGGATGGCGCCAGCGAGGTGTTCATCGGCACGCGCGAAGGCAAGGCCATCAGGTTCCCCGAAGACGACGTGCGGCCCATGGGTCGGACGGCGTACGGCGTGCGGGGCATCCAGCTTCGCGAGGGTGACGAAGTGGTGGCCATGCAGGTCGCCAAGCCCGGCGGCACGCTGCTCACCGTCACCGAGCGCGGCTACGCGAAGCAGACGGCGATCGACGAGTACCGCGTCACCAGCCGCGGCGGCCTGGGCGTGAAGAACGTCGAGATCACCGAGCGGAACGGCCCGGTCGTGAACATCGCCCAGGTGCACCAAGAAGACGATCTGCTGGTCATCACCGAGCAGGGCAAGATCCTGCGCACGCTGGCGGGCGACATCCGCACGGCGGGACGTGCCACGCAGGGCGTCCGCCTGATGGACCTCGAAGCGGGCGACCGCGTGGTGTCCATCGCATTGATTCCGAAGACCGAAGACGAGCCGGTGGAGGGAGCGACACCTCCCGATGACCTTGTCCAGCCGGACGAAGAGTAGTAGGCTCGGCCTCGCTGAGAACCCCGAGGAGGCAAGGATGATACGGTCCCGCGTGCAATCCACTCTGAAGGCTGTGCTGCTGTTGCTGCCGATCGTGGCTCTCGAGGTGGCGTGCTCGCGTCCGCCCGAGCAGCAGATGCTGACCCAGTACTTCCGGGCGGCGCGGAACCGGGACAACACCACGGCGGCCATGATGTCGGCGGTCACGCTGGACCCCCGGCAGCAGGGCTCGGTGGAGAGCTTCGACATCACGTCCGTCGGCGCCGAACAGCGATCGCCCCTGAACCTGAAGGCGCTGCTCGACGCCGCCGAGCAGGCCCGAACGGCCGAAGCCGAGTTTCAGAAGCAGAAGAGGGCCTATTCGAACGCCAACCTGAAGACGATCGAAGAAGTGCTCAAGCTCGAGAGCAACCCCAATGCCAAGCTCACGCCGCAACAGGCGGCGGTGAAGCCGGTATGGGACAAGTGGCGCGCCGACACCGCCACGTTCGTCAAGAATCTCACCGCCGCGCGGGCCGCCGTGACCGCGGCCACCGGCCCCGTCGAAGCCTCGCTGACGCAGCCCGGGCAGCCGAAATTCGACGTGAATACGTTCGATGGGGAGTGGGTGAACAAGGACGTGGCCATCAAGACCCAGTTCACGAGCCCCGAAGGGCAGACGTCCGAGAAGGATCTCGTGATCACCATGTCGAAGGCGGTGGGCACCCAGGCAGGCGCCCCTCGCGAGGGTAAGTGGATCATCACGAAGATCGCAGGACTCTGAGGGTCAGGCGAAAGGCAGAAGGCAGAAGGACCGACGTCACGCCCGCTCGAGCTTCGCGTACTTCGCGCGCAGCGTCTTCTGCCCCACCGAGATGAACCGGACGACCAGCTTCTGGTCGTCCTCCAGGTCTTCCACGCTCATCACCGTGCCCACGCCGAACTGCCCGTGCTTCACGCGCGCGCCGGGACGGAGGCCCCCGGTCTGGTCCTCGTCCTCGTACATGAACGGCGGCGGCTGCTCCCGCGCGCGGTCGGGCCCGCGCCTTGGAGGCCGCGCGTAGGGGTTGGCGCGGTACTCCCAGCCTCCCCGGGTGCCCCGGTAGGGCGACGAGGTGGTCGAGAGTTCCTGCTCGACGAGGTCGGCGGGAATCTCGTCGAGGAAGCGTGACGGCTCGGTGGCCTGGTACTCGCCAAACACCCGGCGCCTCGCCGCGCTCGTCAGCACCAGGCGCTTGCGCGCGCGGGTGATGCCCACATAGCACAGGCGCCGTTCTTCCTCGAGCTCGGCATCGTCTTCGCGGGCGCGCGAGTGGGGGAAGAGCCCCTCTTCGAGCCCGGCCATGACGACCACCGGGAACTCCAGGCCCTTGGCCGAGTGAAGGGTCATCATCAGCACGCGGGCGTCGCGGCCGCCCTGTTCCTTGTCCACGTCCGAGAGCAGGGAGAGGCGGTCCACGAACCCCCCAAGCGAGGTTTCCGGCTCGCGCGCTTCGTACTCCCGGGCCGCCGACACGAGCTCCATCAGGTTCTCGATGCGGGCCTCCGATTCCTCGGACCGGTCCTCACGCAGGTCGCGCAGATAGCCGGACTGGTCCAGGGCCTTGCCCAGCGTGATCGCCACCGTCTCGCGCCTCGCCGTGTCCGCGAGCGCGGTCATCATGTCGCGGAAGGCCGCGAGCGATGCCACCTGGCGAGGGTTCAGGAGGCGCTGGTCCACGGCGGTGACCAGCTTCGACCACAGCGAGTTCGAGGCCACCGTGGGCTGCAGGCCGGCAAGCAGGGGCGGCAGGGTCTCGTCCACCTGGCCCGCGTCCACCTGCTCGAGTGCGTCCATCACGCCCTTGCCGATGCCGCGGGCGGGCGTGTTGATGACACGCCTCAGCGCCACATCGTCGTGGGGATTGAGGATCAGCTTCAGGTAGCTGAGCGCGTCCTTGATTTCCCGGCGCTCGTAGAAGCCAACACCACCGAGGATGACATACGCGATGCCGGCCGCCCTGAGCGCGTCTTCCACCGACCGCGACTGGGCGTTGGTGCGATAGAGCACCGCCATCGTCGCGTCGATGTCGTCCTGCATGGTGCTCCTCGCGACGCGGGTGATGAACTCGGCTTCCTCGAGCTCGTCGGAGGCACGGAAATAGACGATCTTGGCGCCGCCCTTCCGGTCGGTCCAGAGCGCTTTCTCCTTGCGATTGCGGTTGTTGCCGATGACGGCTGAAGCCGCGTCGAGAATGACCTGGGTGGACCGGTAGTTCCGCTCGAGGCGCACGACCACGGCCTCGGGGAAGTCGGCCTCGAAGTCCATGATGTTGCGGAGATCGGCCCCGCGCCATTTGTAGATGGATTGATCGGGGTCACCGACGACGGCCAGGTTGCGATGGCCGCCGGCGAGCTGCTTCACCAGCAGGTACTGCGGACGATTGGTGTCCTGGTACTCGTCCACCATCACGAACCGGAAGCGACGGGCGTACCGATCGCGGAGTGAAGGATTCTTCTCGAACAGGTCCACCGTCTTCAGCAGCAGGTCGTCGAAGTCGAGCGCGCTGGCCTCGGTCAGCGCCTTCGTGTATCCGTGGAACAGCCGTCCAATCTCGCGGTCCCGCGGGTTCCACGTGTTCTCGAACGACTCGGGCCCTTCCATCCGGTTCTTGGCGTGGCTGATGCGCCCGAGGACCATCCGGGCCTGGTAGGTCCCCTCGTCCAGGCCGTATTCCTTGACCAGCTGCTTGATGACGGCCTGCTGATCGGCCGAGTCGTAGATGGTGAAGTCGCGGCTCAGCCCGATGTGGCCGGCCTCCCGCCTGAGCAGGCGGGCACAGAGCGCGTGGAAGGTGGAGATCCACATCGCGCGGCAATCGACGCTGAGCAGCGCCTCCACCCGCTCGCGCATCTCTGCCGCGGCCTTGTTGGTGAACGTGACGGCGACAATCTCGTCGGGATGCGCCACGCGCTCTGAAACGAGATAGGCGATGCGGTGCGCGATGACGCGCGTCTTGCCCGAGCCCGCGCCTGCAAGAATGAGCAGCGGGCCTTCCGTGTGGCGGACCGCGGCTTGCTGCTCTGGATTGAGCGAGGAGAGAAGATCCAACTCTCCTATTCTACTGTGACGCTCTTCGCGAGATTCCTCGGTTGATCGACATCACAGCCGCGTCGAACGGCAATGTGGTACGCGAGCAACTGCAGCGGGATGGTGAGCGCCACGGGCGTGAGCAGCGGTGTGGTGGCAGGAATTGCCACGAGTGCGTCGGAATGGCGATCCAGGAGATCGACGAGCGGACTATCACCCTCGGAGGTGATGGCGATGACCGAGCCCCCACGTGCCTTCGCCTCCTGGATGTTGCCGAGCATCTTCTCGAAGACGGCATCGCGGGGCGCCAGCGCCACGACGGGCATGGCCTCGTCGATGAGGGCGATGGGCCCGTGCTTCATCTCACCGGCCGGATAGCCCTCGGCGTGAATGTAGGAGATCTCCTTCAGCTTCAACGCGCCTTCGAGGGCGATGGGGTAGTTCACGCCGCGGCCGAGATAGAGGAAATCGGACCGGTTGTAGAACCGCCCCGCGATCTCTTCCATGACCTTCGACGCCTGCAGCGCGCCCTCCACGACTTGCGGCAGCTGCATCAGCGCGTCGATGGCGGATCGACGCGCTTCCGCGGAGAGCGTCAGTCGGATTTCGGAGAGCCGCAGCGCGAGCAGATAGAGCGCGACGAGCTGGGTGGTGAAGGCCTTCGTGGACGCGACGCCAATCTCCGGTCCGGCGTGGGTGTAGATGGTGCCCTCGGCCTCGCGTGTCGCCATGCTGCCGACGACGTTGCAGATGGCGACGCTGCGGGCGCCCTTGGCTTTCGCCTCGCGCAACGCCGCCAGGGTGTCGGCGGTCTCGCCAGACTGGGTGATGGCGACGGTCAGGGAGCGATTGTCGACGATGGGGTTGCGGTACCGGAACTCGGATCCGTAATCCACTTCCACCGAGATGCGGGCCAGTTCCTCGATCATGAACTTGCCCACGAGCGCCGCGTGCCACGAGGTGCCGCACGCCACCATCACCACCTTGTCCACGGCGGCAAGGTCCTCCGGGCTGATGGCGAGCTCGTCCAGGAACGTCTGGGCGGAGTCCACGGACACGCGGCCGAGGATCGTCTCGCGCAGCGCGTGCGGCTGCTCGACGATCTCTTTCAGCATGAAGTGCTTGTAGCCGGCCTTCTCGGCCATCACCGGGTCCCACGTCACACGGGTGGGGGTATGCGTGATCGCCGTGCCGTCGAGGGACCGGAAGGTGGCGCCCTCCGGCGTGACCACTGCCATCTCGCGGTCGTCCATGAACACCACATTCCTGGTGTGCGCGAGGATGGCGGGCACGTCGCTGGCCACGAAGTACTCGCCCTCGCCCAGCCCGACCACGATCGGCGGGCCATTGCGCACGGCAACCAGCTTGTTCGGATCGTCCGCCGAGAGCAGCACCAGGGCGAAGAGGCCGCGCACCCGAGCCATGGCCCGTTGCACGGCCCCCTCGAGGCCGTCCGATCGCCACTCGTCCTGGACCAGGTGGGCCACGACCTCGGTGTCGGTCTCCGACTCGAACCGGTGGCCCCTGGCAACGAGGTCCCGCTTCAGCTCCAGGTAGTTCTCGATGATGCCGTTGTGCACCACGACCAGCCGCCCGGTGCCGTCACGGTGTGGATGGGCGTTCTCTTCGGTCGGCCGTCCGTGCGTGGCCCAGCGGGTGTGGCCCAGGCCGTACTGCCCGTCGAGCGGCGCCTTCGCGAGCGATTGCTCCAGGTTCGAGAGCTTGCCGGCGCTGCGGCGGATGTCGAGGTGGCCGTTGTTGACCACGGCAATGCCCGCCGAGTCGTAGCCGCGATACTCGAGGCGCCTGAGCCCGTCGAGGATGACGGGGACGACGGGTTTCGAGCCGATGTATCCAATGATCCCGCACATTACTCTTCACTTCTCACTTTTCACTTCTCACTTCTCACTTCTCACTTCTCACGTTCCTGCGGCTGACCCAGCCAGGCTTGTTCTCCTGCCGCGCGCGGCCGATGCCCAGCGCGTCGGGCGGAACATCCTCGGTGACCGCGGAGCCAGCCGCCACGTAGGCGTGATCGCCAATCGTGACCGGGGCGACCAGCGTGGAGTTGCTGCCGACGAACGCGCCCTTGCCGATCACGGTCGGGTGCTTGCGCATGCCATCGTAATTGCAGGTGATGGTGCCGGCGCCGATGTTCGATTGCTCGCCAATGGTGGCGTCGCCGAGGTACGCCAGATGGTTGGCCTTGGCACCCGCGCCGAGCGAGGTGTTCTTGAGCTCGACGAAATTGCCCACGCGGGCGTCGCCACCGAGCACCGACCCGGGCCTGAGGTGCGCGAAAGGGCCCACGCTGCAGCCCGTTCCGATCGTCGAGTCCACGACGACGGAGTGGTTCAGCAGGGTGACGCGATCGCCGACCGTCGAGTTGACGATGCGGGTGCCCGAGTGAATCTCGCAGGCGGTGCCCACCCGAGTCGACCCCTCCAGGTGGACGCACGGGTGAATCACGGTGTCCGCGCCCACTTCCACGTCGCTGTCGATGTAGGTGGTCGCGGGATCGACCAGCGTCACCCCCGCCGCCATCAGCTCCTCGTTCTTCCGCTGTCGGACCATTGCGCTGACCTCCGCCAGTTCCGATCGGCTGTTGATGCCCCGAATCTCGTCCGCGTTCGCGACCGACCACGTGGTGACGGCCCGGCCGTGCCGGCGGTAGATGCTCACGAGGTCCGGCAAATAGTACTCGCCCTGGGCGTTGGCGGCGCCGATGCCCCGCAGAGCGTCGAAGAGCGGCGCCAGGTCGAATGCGTAGATGCCCGAGTTGATTTCCCTGATCTCGCGATCCGCCGGCGATGCGTCGCGCTCCTCGACGATCCGGGCGATTTGGCCGGACGACCGAACCACGCGGCCGTAGCCGAAAGGGCGAGGCACGGTCGCGGTCACGACGGTCGCCGCTGCCCCCGCCTTGCCATGGGTCTCGACCAGGGCCTCGAGGGTGGCCGGCGTCAGCAGGGGGACATCGCCCGAGAGCAGCACGACGGTCCCGGTCTTGTCCCTCAGGACCGATTCGGCCTGCAGCAGCGCGTGGCCGGTTCCCAGCTGCGGCTCCTGGATTACGGTGTAGAGCTGCGGTTTCTCGCCCAGGTGCCGGCGGACGGTGTCGGCCTCGTGCCCGACCACCACGGTCGTCGTCTCGGGCTGGAGGCGGGAGGCCGTCTGCAGGACACGGTCGATGAGGGCGACGCCCGACACCCGGTGAAGGACCTTGGGAATCGCGGACCGCATTCGGGTGCCCTTCCCCGCGGCCAGAATGACGATATGGATGGGGTTCACGTGACTTGGATCTTATCGGACGGATCCGGCCGCGCGTCGTGGGTACTGACGGCGTCGTACACAAATTTGGTCGATAGACCGAATTTGCGAGCTACCAGCCGCGCAGCCTCGCGCTTTGAGCGGGCATCGTTTTCGGTCAATAAACCAATTTCGTGCTTCAGGGTCTCTGTCGGTACCGCAATCTGTACGTCCGCGGTCGGATCAGCCTTGGGGATGACCAGAGTGAACTCGCCCTGAGGGTGCTCCAGTCGCGTGGCGAGAGCGCCTGGCAGACCCTCGAGACTCTCTTCGTGGAGCTTGGTCAGCTCACGAAAGACCAAAATTGGGCGTTCGACATAATTCGCGAGTTCTTTGAGCGTTTTCCTGATGCGATGCGGGGCCTCGAAGCAGACCACTGCCAGGTCTTTCTGGTAGCGGCCCAGACGCTCGAACCACGCGTTTCTGTCTTTTGGCCTAATTGGCGGAAACCCCAGAAACGCAAAGCCTGGTTCTTCCAGACCGGCCAACGAGATGGCGGCCGCGACCGCACTCGGGCCAGGGATGGCTTCCACCCGGACACCGGCCTCGCGGGCGAGCCGCACGAGTTCCGCTCCCGGATCGGACACACCGGGGGTACCGGCGTCCGATACCAGGGCCACCGACTCGCCCCGGCGGAGGCGTATCAGCAGCTCCGGGGCGCGCGACCGCTCGTTATGGGCATGGAGGCTGAGGATACGCGTGGGAATGCTGAAGTGCCGCAGCAGGTTGCCCGTCCGCCGGGTGTCTTCGGCGGCCACCAGGGCCACCTCGCGGAGGATGCGAATCGCGCGCGCGGAGATGTCCTCGAGGTGGCCGATCGGGGTGGCGACGACGAACAGCGTACCGGCCATATTTTATTGTACCATTGGGAGATGGCCGCACATCGGAGGGTGCGGCCGTGACGCCCTACATGCACGCCGCGGAACCGCTCACCCACTTCGTCGACGACTTCCTGGCCTACCTGTACGAGGCTCGTCCGACCAACGCCACGCTCGACGGGGTCCACCTGCACGACGACCTGCTCGAGGACTTCCGGCGATCGGCCATCGACACCCACCTCGGGGCACTGGCCGGATTTGCCCGTCGGCTGGATGCCATCCCCGGGGACTCCCTGCCCCTCCACGAGAAGGTGGACCACGGAATCATCGGATCGAACATCCGCGCCCGGATGTTCGAACTGGAGGAGGTCCGGACGTGGGAGCGAAGCCCCCACCTCTACGGTGAAGTGTTGGCGTCGAGCCTGGCGGCCCAGGCCATCTTCACCTACGCGCCCGAGGCCGAGCGCGCGCGCCGGATTCTGTCGAAGCTGCACCAGGTCCCGCGCCTCATCCAGGCCGCCCGCGAGAACATCAAGGAGCCCCCGGCCATCTTCATCAAGGTGGGCCTGGACACCTGGCGCGGTATCAAGACCTTCATCGACGCCGACCTGCCCCGGGCCTTCTCGGGCGTGGACGACCTGCACCTGCTGTCCGACCTCGCCGACGCCTCGGCCGAGGCCGTGCAATCGGTCGGCGCCTACATCGCGTATCTCGAGAACGATCTCCGTCCCCGGGCCAAGGGCACCTTCCGCCTGGGGCGGGACCGTTTCGAGCAGAAGCTGCGGCTCGAGGAGGGCATCGGCATCCCCGTGGATCGGCTGCTTGCCATCGCCATGCGCGAGCTGGCGAACACCCAGGAGGAGTTCCGCGTCGCGGCTGGCCGCATGAACGGTGGCGACCCGATGGCGGCGTGGCGGAAGGCCCGCGAGTCGCACCCGGCGCCGGGCACCCTGATCGCCACCGCGAAGGGCCAGCTCGACGAGCTGCGGACGTTCCTCGCGCGCAACCCGGTCGTGGACCTTCCGCCGGGGGACGACGTCGACGTGGCGGCCACACCGGAGTTCTTCCGCTGGTCGTTCGCCAGCATGTGGACGCCGGGGCCGTTCGAGACCCGCGCCTCGCGCGCGATGTACTACCTGACCGACGCCGACGCGTCGTGGCCCGACGAGCGCAAGCGCGAGCACCTGCGCGACTTCAACCTGCCGACCCTCTGGACCATTTCGATCCACGAGGTGTATCCGGGCCACTACCTCCACTATCAGCACCTGCGCCGGGTCGCCTCGAAGGTGCGCCGCTCCACGCTCTTCGCACCCGCGTCGTACGTGGAAGGGTGGGCGCACTACTGTGAGCAGATGATGCTCGAGGCCGGCTTCGGGCGTGGCGATCACGCGCTCAAGCTGGGTCAGCTCGGCGAGGCCCTCGTGCGCCTGGCCCGCTTCGTGGTCGGCATCCGCCTGCACACGGACGACTGGTCGGTGGAGCAGGGCGTGCGCTTCTTCAAGGAGGAGGCGTTCCTCGAGGACGCCAGCGCGCGGCGCGAGGCCGAGCGCGGGACCTTCGATCCCACCTACATGGTGTACTCGGCCGGCAAGCTGATGCTGCTCAAGCTGCGGCGCGACTGGCAGGAAGAACAGCGCGGCAAGCCCTCCCTGCGCGCGTTCCACGACGCGTTTCTCGCGCAGGGCGCGGCCTCGTTTCCGGCGCTCCGGCGCCTCATGCTGGACCACGCGACCGGCGACGTCCTGGAGTGATCCCGTTATGCCTTTGTACGAGTATCAGTGCGATGCGTGCGATCACCGCTTCGAGGTCATCCAGAAGTACTCGGATGCGCCAATCGAGACGTGCCCGAAATGCGGCGGCGCGGTGAAGAAGCTGCTGTCGTCACCGGCCATCCAGTTCAAGGGATCGGGATGGTACATCACCGATTACGCCCGCGCAGGCAAGTCTGACGGCGGGAACGTGACGTCCGGCAAGAACGAATCGGGCGGATCGACGACCGAGAACAAGACCGAGACCAAGTCCGAGACGACATCCGAGACGAAGAAGGACTCGACGCCTAGCTCTTCGACACCCGCGTCAAGTTGAGCGTCTCCAGGTACTCGCGGAACGGGCCCGCGAGGTCCGGGCGCTTCAACGCGAAGTAGACCACGGCCTTCAGGAAACCCAACTTGTTGCCCGTGTCGTGCCGGACGCCATCGATCTCGTAGGCGTAGAGCGGCCGCGACTTGAGCAGGCGCTTCATCCCGTTGGTCAGCTGGATTTCCCCCGACCGATCGCGGGCGGTTTCGCGCAGCGCGTCGAAGATGTCGGGCGTGAGGATGTAGCGCCCGATGATGGCCAGGTTCGACGGCGCCTCGTCCCGGGGCGGCTTCTCCACGAGATCCTTGATCCGGAACACGCCCCGGCCCAGCTCCGGCGCCGGCTCGACATCGACGATGCCGTAGCTGGAGACCTGGTCTTCTGGCACGCGCTCCACGGCGATGACCGGGCCTCCCGCACGGTTGAACACATCGATCATCTGCTTCAACGCCGGCGGGTCCGCGTCGATCACATCGTCGCCCAGGATGACGGCGAAGGGCTCGCCGGCCACCATGGCTTCGGTGACCAGAACCGCGTGACCCAGGCCGAGTGGCTCGCCCTGGCGGACGTACGAGAGGTTGATCATGCTCGAGATGGCGCGAATCTCCTCGAGCTGCTCGATCTTGCCGCGGCTTTCCAGGAACGTCTCGAGCTCGGCCGACACGTCGAAGTGGTCCTCGATGGCGTTCTTGCCGCGGCCGGTCACGAGGATGATGTTCGACACCCCGGAGGCCACCGCTTCCTCCACGCCGTACTGGATGATGGGCTTGTCGACGAGGGGCAGCATCTCCTTGGGTTGCGCCTTCGTGGCCGGGAGGAACCGGGTGCCGAGGCCCGCGGCGGGGAAGACGGCTTTGCGGACGACAGAGGTCATCCGAACTAGAATAATGCACTCGAATCATGCTTGATCCCGTTTTCGTCCGTGACCATCTCGACGAGGTGCGCCAGGGCCTGCAATCCCGGGGCCTCGATGCCAGCGCCGAGCTCGAGCAGCTGGCCTCGCTCGAGGCCCATCGCCGTCGCCTCATCCCGCAGGTCGAAGGCCTGAAGCGCGAGCAGAACACCGCCGGCGACGAGGTGGCCCGCGCCAAGCGGCAGGGCAAGGACGCGTCGCACATCTTCGAGGCCAACAAGCAGCGCGGCCAGAAAATCAAGCAGCTGGACATCGAGCTCGACCAGATCGAGCGGCAGCGGGTGATGATCCTCGAGACGCTGCCCAACCTGCCGCACGCGAGCGTGCCGGTGGGCGCGTCTTCTGCCGACAACGCCGTAGTGCGCACGTGGGGCGAGAAGCGCGCGTTCGACTTCGAGCCGAAGGCGCACTGGGACCTCGGGCCCGATCTGGGGATCATCGACTTCGAGCGGGCCACCAAGATTTCGGGCGCCCGCTTTGCCGTGCTGATGGGCGCCGGCGCCCAATTGGAGCGCGCGCTCATCAACTTCATGCTGACGCTGCACGGCACGAAGCACGGCTACACCGAGGTGGAGCCGCCCTTCCTGGTGTCGGGGTCCACGCTCTATGGCACCGGTCAGCTGCCGAAGTTCGAGCAGGACCTGTTCAAGATCGCGGGCGACTGGGACCTGTACCTGATCCCGACCGCCGAAGTGCCGGTCACGAACCTGTATCGCGGCGAGATTCTCGACGGCCGCCAGCTGCCGTTGAAGTACACGGCCTACACGCCGTGCTTCCGCAGCGAGGCGGGATCGCACGGCGCCGACGTGCGCGGGCTCATCCGGCAACACCAGTTCGACAAGGTGGAACTGGTGAAGTTCGCGGCGCCCGACACCTCGTACGACGAGCTCGAACGCCTGACGGCCGATGCGGAGCAGGTGCTGCAGTTGCTGGGCCTCCCGTACCGCACGGTGGCGCTCTGCACGGGCGACATCGGATTCTCGTCCGCGAAGACCTACGACATCGAGGTGTGGCTGCCGAGTCAGCAGACGTATCGAGAGATCTCGTCGTGCTCGAACTGCGAGGCGTTCCAGGCGCGGCGGGCGAACATCAAGTTCCGGCCCGGCGGCGTCGGGAAAGCGGAGTTCGTGCACACGCTGAACGGCTCGGGCCTGGCGGTGGGGCGCACGCTGATCGCGGTGCTCGAGAACTACCAGCAGAAGGACGGATCGGTGGTGATTCCCGAGGCGCTGCGCCCGTTCATGGGCGGCCGGGAGCGGATAGAATCGAAATAAGAGGGCAAAAGGCCCTCTTGTTTCTGGCTTCTCGTCGCGGAGGGATGGCCGAGCGGTCGATGGCGGTGGTCTTGAAAACCACTGTACCCGAAAGGGTACCGGGGGTTCGAATCCCTCTCCCTCCGCCAATTCGAACGAGGTTCGAGTTGGCTGGAGCGAGCCGGCTCCAGTCACCGCGCAAGGCGCAGGCGCCTCGCGACGGTGGGCGAATCCCTCTCCCTTCGCCAGCCTTCGCTCGTGACTCGCGCGAAGGCGGCCCGCCGCTACTTCTCCGCCCCGCTTGGTATCCTCCACGCGCCCGTCTTCGCATCCATCTTGTGACAGTGCGTGCACTGACCCTGGAACTGGGCGACGAACTGGTTCCCCGCGCCGGTGAGGTGCACGGTGTGCATCAGCGTCGCGAAGGGCGGCGCGACCGTGGAGCCCCGCCGGTGGCACGTCATGCAGCTCTGCGGAAGCGCGGCGGCGGCCTTGGGAACGGCCGGGTGCTTACCCTTGACCTTCGACGGATCGGTGACCGACGCCTTCGTCTTGTCGAGCAGCGCCGGCTCGACGGCGGTCATCCACTGCTTCAAGAGCGTGCTGAGCCGGGTGTCCCCACCCTTGGATGTCGAGGTGTGGCAATCGACGCAGCCGTTGGGGAACGCGTCCTTGGCCTGGGCGCCCTGCTCAGCCCACGCGCCCGGCGGCTGGGCAAGGGCCAGGGCGACCGAGGCGGCGGCAACTGCGGCGAACGGTGTCCGGAGACGCATGGTCACCTTCATCTGAGCTTCCCTCCTGCGAACTGGCTCGATGCCTCACCGCCGCGCTTCGCCCTCGACGGCCCCGCGTCGTACAATGGCCGCGACTCATGACTTCCAAACTGATGTCGAGCGCGCTCCTGGTGTTACTGCTTGCGGCGTGCGGAGGACAACCGAGCATGCCATTTCAGACCACCGACACTACCACGGGCAACGGTGCCGAGGCCACGCCCGGCCACGCCGTTGTCGTCCACTACACGGGCTGGCTGTACGACGACAGCAAGGCCGACAAGAAGGGCACCAAGTTCGACAGCTCGATGGACCGTAACGAGCCGTTCGAGTTCGCGCTGGGCGCGGGCGAGGTCATCCGGGGCTGGGACGAAGGCGTGAAGGGCATGAAGGTGGGCGGTAAGCGCACGCTGACCATCCCGCCCGACATGGGCTACGGCGCACGCGGCGCCGGCGGGGTCATCCCGCCCAACGCGACGCTGCTGTTCGAGGTCGAGCTGCTCGGGGTGAAGTAACGACAGCCGCCGGAAGAGGCCTGCCAGCGCGCGGGCATCCGGCGTGCCTTTCCGATTCCCACCCGTGAACTGCCGGCATTTCGGGGTGTGCGGGGGCTGCGGCCTGCCGGGCGTGCCCTACGCGCGCCAGCTCGCCGACAAGCAGGCGCGCCTCCGGCAATGGTTTCCCGACGTGGCGCTGGCGCCCATGGCGCCTTCGCCCATCGACGAGCGCTTCCGCCACAAGGTGGCGTTCGTGTTCTCGCCGAACAGCGGAAGCGCCAACCTGCTGATGGGGCACTACCGGGCAGGATCGACGCGCATCGTCGCCGTGGAGGAATGTCCCGTTCACAGCGACCGTGGCAACCAGCTGGCCTTCGCCCTGCGTGATCAGATCGCCCGCGGGCGCGTGCCGCCGGGCATCCTCCGGCACGTGCTCGTCCGGACAACGGACGATGGGCGAGAGGCCGTGATGATGCTGGTGGTGACGGCGAATCACAAGGCCCTCCGTGCGCCGGTCCGCGCGCTCCTCGACTCGCGCGAGCGGCCCGATGGCTTCTTCATCAACATCCACGATCGCCCCGGCCCCTTCATGGTGGGCCGCGAGACGATCCGGATCGACGGTCGGGCGCACGTGCGCGAGGACATGCTGGGCACGAGTTTCCTCATCTCGCCGACCGCGTTCTTCCAGACCAACGTACGCGCGGCGCGCGAGCTGCTGCGGCTGGTGCTCCACGAAGGCGGGAACGCCAGCCTCGTGCTGGATCTCTACAGCGGCAGCGGTCTCTTCGCCATCCCGCTGGCGCGACAGGGCGCGCGCGTCGTGGCCGTTGAAGAGAATCGGCAGGCGGTGAAGGATGCCGAGGCGAACCTGCGGCTGAACCGGGTGCCAGACGGCGCGGTTCGATTGCTGCTCGCGCGGGCCGAAGAGGCCCTCGCGCGGCTCTCACGTGAGCGATTCGACCTGGTCGTGCTGGACCCGCCGCGACAGGGATGCCCGGATACGGTGCTCGACGGCGTCGGACACCTTCAGCCACGTCGGGTCATTTACGTATCGTGCAATCCGGAGAGACTGGCCGTGGAGCGCCCCCGCATCGCGCGCGCGGGCTATCGTCTGTCGGGCCTGCAGGGCGTGGACATGTTTCCGCATACCGACCACATCGAGGCCGTGGCGGTATTCGATCGAAAGAGTGCGTGATGAGCGAGAGACAGGTGAGCGAGCCACGGGCGGCTTCGACGGTTGTCGTGCTGAGGTCCTCGGCGGCTGCCGGGACGTGCGAAGTCCTGTTGGTGAAGCGCAACGATCGCGTGGCCTTCATGGCCGGCGCGTACGTGTTTCCGGGCGGGCGCGTGGACGAGGCCGATCACACGGCTCTCCACGAGGCGCGCTTCCTGCACGAGCCGCCGCGCTTTCCGGATCTCTCGCCGATCGACGAGCGTCGCTATCGTGTGGCCGCGGTGCGCGAGCTGGCCGAGGAGGCGAACGTCGCGATCGGCGTGGACGACCTCGTGCCGTTCGCGCACTGGGTGACGCCGGAGATCGAGATTCGCCGCTACGACACGCGCTTCTTCCTGGCCGTGATGCCGGCGGGGCAGGAGGCGAAACACGACGAGGGCGAGATGACCGAGCTGGCGTGGCTGACGCCGTCGGAGGCGATCGATCGGTGCCGTCGGCAGGAGATCATGCTGCCGCCGCCGACGTGGACGACGCTGCGGCAGCTGGAGCGCTGTGGCACCGTGGACGAGGCCGTGGCCTGGGCGCGGCGAGTCACCGTCGTGCGCGTGATGCCCGGGTTCGTCAAGAGCGAGGACGCGAGCATCCTCACCCTGCCTGGTGATCCGCTGTTCCCCACGATCGAAGGGTGGGAAGTCCCCGAGGAGACGCGGTTCGTCCTGCGGGACGGCCGGGGCTGGCTCCCCGAGCACCCACCGTCGCTCGCCTGACCCGGGCGCGAGCTTCGGTGGGCAAGCCCGTCCGCACCCATCGTCGATCGCCTGAATCGGGGGCGAGCTTCGGCGGGCAGGCCTTTCAGTCCGTGCTGATGTAGCGATAGAGCACGCGAATCAGCCGGTACGCCTCGGCCATGCTCGCGCGCGAGAACTGCACCGTGTCGGGCGCCACGACCGTGATATCGCTGAACGCCGACGCCACTTCCGGGATGATGAAACTGCGGAACTGCATGCGCACCTGGTAGGCGCCGAGTCGCTCGCGCGCGACCTTGCGCGCTCCCTGGACGCCCTCGCGCGCCGCGGCCTGGATGTCTCTGCGGGCGTCGGCCAGGGGCCTCAGCTCGACCGCGCGCGTGTTGATGGCTCGCTTCACGGCCGCGCCCCGGATGCCCGGCACCGAGCGCGTCACCTCCTCCACCGCCGTGTCGTCGCCGGTCACCGCCACGACCGGCACCCCGTACCACTGGGCCAGCGCGGCGTTCATGCCGCCTTCGCCGACCGACGTGCCGTTGATCTGAAGGTCGCGCACGACGCCCGAACCGGTGTGCGCGAACACGCCGCGCGGCGCGTCGGCCTTGGCGTGGTAGCCGACGAAGATGATCGCGTCGAAGGTCTCGTCGAGGCCTTCCATCATCCCGTAGCGCTTGAAGCTGTGGCTGATGAGGCGGGCGCGGGGATCGAGATCCTCGGGGAGCAGGTTTCTCTGGCCGCCGTGCGAGTCGTTGACGAGGACATCGGTGGCCCCGCCCTCGAAGGCGCCGCGGATGGCCGCATTGGCGTCCTCCGCCATCAGCTTGCGCGCGCGACCATACTCCGCACCACCCGGGCCGGTCTGGTCGTCGCCGTTGACACCGGAGATGCCCTCCATGTCGACGGAGATGTAGACCTTCTTTCCCTGCGCCTCGGCCGGTGTCACCGCGAGCACGGAGGCCACGAAGCACACGAACGCAACGACGAGGCTGGACTTTCGCATGGGCGAGAGCCTAGCAAATCAGAACAAAAGAAACCACGAAGACACGAAGATCCGAAGGCCCTTCGTGCGTTCTTCGGGACCCTCGTGGCTTCGTGGTTTCCTTTCGCTTCAGGTCTCAGTTTCCGGGCTGCAGCGCGGTCTCGACGAACTGCTCTTCCGGCAGCGCACCCAGAATCTCGATGCTGTCGTTGACGATGGTCTTGGGGACGCCGGTCACGTGGTACTTGCGCGACAGGTCCATGAACGAGGTGGCTTCCACGGCCGTGGCCGTGATGTGCGGGCTGCTGAACGCCATCTTGTGCGCGAGGACGACCGCCCTCGGACAATGCGGTCAAGTGGGTGTGGAGAAGACCTTGATCTCGGTCGGCGTCGTGACGGCGTCCAGCATCTTCACCGTCGAGGGCTCGAGCTCGACCTTGCCGGTACCGGCGAGCAGGATCGATTCGATCAGCGGCACGAACTCGTAACCGGTGGGCGCGCCCAGGAAGCGCATACGCGTGTCCTCGCCGTTGCGCAGCACGACGATGGCCGGCTCCCGCTCGACGGCGTACTTGGCGCGGTCGTCGGTGTCGAGCACGAAGTTCTTCTCGACCACCGAGATGTGGTCGTTGAGCGAGGCCACCTCGTCCAGCACCTGTTTCGCGATCGGCCCGCCTTCCGAGCCGCCGAACGTCTGGGTGAAGAGCAGCAGCGACACGGGCGTGTCGATGACGGAGAGGTGCTGCTTGAGCACCTGGGTATCGCTGTCGGAGAGAAGTCCCATCTCCCGATTATAGGTCCGGCGTGCTGGCGCGCGGCCGGCAGGGCGATCAGAACTTGAAGAGGTCGTCGAAGGCCTTGCGCGCCGTGGACGAGGGCGCGCCGCCCTGGCCGGCGCCATTGCCGCCACTCGATGGGCTCGGGCCGCCCGCGGTGGTGGTTTCGCGTTCCAGGCTGGTCCGCGCCTCGAAGAACGCGCAGTCGTTGGCGACGTCCTTCGGCGAGACCCGGGCGGGCACCGGCTGCACGCATTCGAAACGCGCCGCGGGGTCGAAGCTCGTGCACTGCACGCACGAGCGGAGGTCCTGCTGGCACTTCGGGCAGGCGCTGCGGGAGAGAATCTGCGCGTCCACCAGGGTCCCGCATCGCGCGCAGCGGGCCACCTCGCGGTAGCCCATCATGCGCGGATTCCGCGCCCCCTCCGACGAGATGCGCCGGGCACCGGCGGGCGCTCCGGGCTCGCGTTCGGGCCGCTGGCCGGCTGGCGCCGGGCGGGCCGGGCGCTCGCGGGTATCGTCCTGATATCCGCGCTGACGGTACTTCCTGTCGCTCACCTAGGCTTCACCCTTTGGATACATCGTCTTGCCCCCAACCACCGTGCGGACGATGGGGATGGTTTTGATCTCGTCCGGATTGACGTCGTGGGGATCCTTGGCCAGCATGACGAAATCGGCATACTTCCCCGCCGTGATCGATCCCTTCACGTGTTCCTCGTGAGACGCGTAGGCCCCGTTGATGGTGGCAATGGTCAGCGCCTCGTCCACGGTGACGCGTTGCTTCGGCCCCCAGACGTTGCCGTCGAAGTCCTTGCGCGTGACCATGCTCTGGAGCGCCATCAGCGGCTCGAAGGGACCCGGGCCGTAGTCGGAGGCGCCCGGGACGCGGATGCCGTAGTCGAGGAACGACTTGTGGGCGAACATCCAGTTCATTTTCTCGTCGCCGTACTCCTTCCATTTCTCGCCGTGGTAGTGGGCGTAGGTCCAGAAGGGCGTGGGAATGACGCCGGCGGCCTTGATGCGGCCCAGCAGGTCGGGATTCACCAGCGAGCAGTGCTCGATGCGGTTGCGCGGGTCGGGCCGCGGCCACTGCTTCTGCACGCGCTCGTACGCCTTCATCACCATGTCGATGGTCACGTCGCCGTTGGCGTGGATGGCGACGCGGAAGTTGTGGCGCCACGCGTCCTCGACGGCCTCCTCAATCTGCTTCTGGTCCATCGTGAGGATGCCGTAGTCGCTGGTGCCGACATACGGCGTGCTCATGCGCATGGTGCGCTCGGAGGCCGAGCCGTCGGCGGCGTACTTCACGCCGACCACGCGGATCCATTCGTCGCCGAAGCCGTAATGAATGCCCGCGGCCTTGAAGCCTTCGAAGGTGTCGGCCCCGCGCGCGAGGAAGCCGGCGCGATGGCGCAGCTCACCGTTGGCGCGCGCGTCCTCGTAGGCCTGGATGCGGTCACGGTTGGCGCCGGCGTCGTGCACGGACGTGAGGCCGGCCGCGGTGAGCAGTTCCGAGATGTGGCGCATGCCGTTCCGGCCACGCTCGCGCTGCTGTTCGGGCGTGAAGGTCTCGCGCGTGCCGACCTTGGCGAAGACGTTCCGTGCCAGTTCGGCGACGCGCCCCGTGTGCTCGCCGCTCGCGTCGCGGAAGAAGCGGCCGTGGTCCGGGTCGGCCGTGTCCTTCGTGATGCCCGCCATCTCGAAGGCCTTCGAGTTGTACCAGCTGGTGTGCCCGCCGCGGTGGTTCACCACCAGCGGGTGGTCGCGCGTGACCTCGTCCAGGAAGCGCTTCGTGAGGACGACGTCGAGCTTGGTGTCGTCGAACATGATGCCTTCGACCCATTGCCCCGACGGGGTCTTGTCCGCCTTGGCCTTGAGCGCGGCCTGCAGCTCGCGCACGCGGGGCAGATTGGCGTTCACGCTGTAGAGCTCGCCGACGCCGCTGACGTGGCAGTGGGTGTCGATGAATCCCGGCGTCACCGTCTGGCCGCCGGCATCGACGACGCGCGTGCGCGCGCTGGCCAGGTTGCGGATGTCGGCGGTGGACCCGACCGCGATGAAGCGGCCGTCCTTCACGGCAAAGGCCTCGGCCCGCGGGCGGGCGGGGTCGATGGTGTAGACCCGCGCGTTGACCACGATCAGGTCGGCTTCGAAGAGCGGCGTGGTCGCGGATGGCTGGCCCTGGGCCGGCACGAAGGCCTCGAGCCCGGACGTGGCCGCGGTACCGGCTCCCGCCAGCGCCGCACCGTAGCCGAGGAACTGGCCGCGTGAAATGCGCTTCATGGCGCAGACTCTAGCAAAGATTCCCGCCGAAAAAGAGAAAAGTGAGACGTGAACGTCAGGCAGCGAAGCCGCCTGCTGATGAGGTGTGCCAGGGCCGCGGGGGCGACCCTGGCACTGGCTGCTCCGGGGCCACAACGAGGGGAAGCGCCGGATGCGGCCACCCACCATAAGTGGGCAGCATGACTGTTATGCGACAGACGGATGAGATTGTCAAGCCGGCGGCCCCGGTATCATGCGCCGAGGCAATTTCCGGAGGGATATCCATGGGTTGCTCTGGCAAGGGAATCGGGTCGGTCCTCGCGCTCGTCGCCCTCTGGGCGGGATCCGCGGCCGCGCAGGATCGCCGGCCGATGGGCTTCATCGACACGCTGTCGCTCCCGGTCATCCAGGACCCGCAGCTCTCACCGGACGGGCGACAGGTGCTGTTCGTGATGGACGGTCCCGACTGGAAGGCGAACCGGCGCGTGGGCCACGTGTACCGGATCAACGCCGACGGCACGGGCCAGATGCAGCTCACCTTCGGCGAACGTGGCGAGTCGAGCCCGCGCTGGTCGCCCGACGGCACGCGTGTGGCCTTTCTTGCGCGGCGCGCGCCGGACGAGCACAACCAGATCTACCTGCTGAACGTGGCCGGCGGCGAGGCGCGTCGGCTGACCGAACACCCGGCGCCCCCCACCAACCTGACGTGGGCGCCCGATGGCTCGCGCCTGTTCTTCACCGCGACCGACGCGAAGTCGCCCGAGGAACGCGAGCGGGAACGGCTGCAGGACGATGTGTACAGGTTCGAAGAGACGAACTTCAAGCACCGCCACCTGTGGACGGCCGACCTGGAGGGCCAGACGCGGAAGCTGACCGATGGCGACTTCTCGATCGAACAGTACACCCTGTCGCCGGATGGATCGCGGGTGGCGCTCTCGCGATCGCCGTCCCCGCTCCTCGAGTTCTCGCACCTCTCGGACGTCTGGGTGATGGACGCGAGCGGCGCCAACCTGCGCCAGCTCACCTCCGGCAACCGCATCGCCGAGCGCGGGCTGGCCATCTCCCCCGACAACACGCGGGTGCTGTTCACGGCGGGCGCCAACGAGGCGATGGAGGGGTACCACAACGGCAAGGTGTTCGTGATGCCCCTCGAGGGCGGCAAGGCGCGGCAGGCGACGCCCGCCACGGCCGCCTACGATGTCTCGAGCGCGGACTGGTCGAAGGACGGCTCGCGCATCTACTTCGTCGCCAACCTCGGCGTGCACGACGAGATCTTCGTGCTCGATCCGGAGTCGCGCGTGGCGACCAATCTCACCAGCGGGCAGCACAGCCTGAACGGATGGCGCTACGTCGAGAGCGCGGATCGCTTCGTGTTCACGCGCAACACTCCCGAGCATCCCGCTGAAGTGCACATCGCCCCCACCGCGGGCGGCACCTTCACGAGGGTGACCACGGTGTTCGGGGATCTCTCCGCGCGCTTCCTGCTGGCGCGCCAGGAGCGCCTCGCGTGGAAGGGGCAGGACGGCCAGATGGTGGAGGGCCTGTTGTACTACCCGGTAGGGTACCGCGAGGGCGAGCGCTATCCGCTGATCGTGGCGACGCACGGCGGCCCGGCCTCGTCCGACAAGTTCGCCTTCAGTCACGACGCGCAGGTCTATGCAGGCAAGGGGTACGCGGTGCTCAAGCCGAACTACCGCGGCAGCACGGGCTACGGCGACGCGTTCCTGCGCGAGATGGCGAACGGGTACTTCAAGCAGTCGCACCTCGACGTGATGACCGGCACCGACGCGGTGATTGCGAAGGGCCTGGCCGATCCGGAGAAGCTCGTGAAGATGGGATGGAGCGCCGGCGGGCACATGACGAACAAGATCATCACGTTCACGGATCGTTTCAAGGCGGCGAGCAGCGGCGCGGGCGCGGCGAACTGGATCTCGATGTACGCGCAGTCGGACAACCGCGAGTTCCGCACGCCGTGGTTCGGCGGCACGCCCTGGCAGGCGAACGCGCCGATCGAGACCTACTGGGATCACTCGCCGCTGAAGGACGTGGCGAAGGTGAAGACCCCGACGATCTTCCTCGTGGGCGAAGAGGATCCGCGCGTGCCGCTGCCGCAGTCGGTGGAGATGTACCGCGCACTCAGGAGCAACGGTGTGCCGACGCACCTCTATGTGGCCCCGCGCGAGGGGCATGGGTGGACCGAGCTCCGGCACCGGCTGTTCAAGCTGCAGGTGGAGTTGGAGTGGTTCGAGAAATGGGTGCACGGGCGCAGCTACCAGTGGGAGACGATTCCCACGCAGGCCGGCACGGAAGAGAAGGCCAGAACCAGCTCGTCAGGAGTCAACCGATAGCGGTTTGGTTGAACGACCAACACTATATATGGTTGAGTCTGGACTGCCGGGCTCCTGGTCCCGGCCAGGTGACCGCTCATATACGTGTCGGCATCGAGTGCTGTTCCTTGAACGCGGCGTGTTCTCTGTGATACAACACGGCTTGCGAAAATTTTCACAATTAGCTCCCGGACGGCAAAGCGCGGTAGAGTGCTGCGATTTTCCTGTCCGAGGAGTGTGTAGGGGACATGCAGGTATTCCCGAAGAGCGCCAATTACTGGTCGCGGGGCAGCATCATCGCCGGCCTGTTCATCCTGGCCAGCCTGGGATGGACGATCCTCACCATCCAGCGATCCGACTTCGTCACCCAGGCCAACCAGTTCATCGAGCAGCCCGTGCAGTTCAGCCACCAGCACCACGCCGGTGGCATCGGCATCGACTGCCGGTACTGTCACACCTCGGTCGAGGTCTCGCCGTCGGCCGGCATCCCGCCCACCAAGACGTGCATCAACTGCCACTCGCAGATCTGGTCGACCAGCCCCTACCTGGAGCCGGTCCGCGCGAGCTTTCGTGATGACAAGCCGCTGCAGTGGATCCGCGTCCACGACCTCCCGGACTTCGTCTATTTCAACCACAGCATCCACGTGAAGCAGGGCGTCGGCTGCGAGACCTGCCACGGGCGCGTCGATCGCATGCCGCTCATGCTGCAGAAGGCATCGCTCCAGATGGAGTGGTGCCTCGCGTGCCACCGCGACCCGGCGCAGTTCGTCCGCCCGCGCGATCAGATCACGACGATGGGCTACCAGGTGCCCGCGGGCACGACGCAGGCCGAGGTCGGCGCCCAGCTCGTCAAGGCCTACAACATCGCGGGCATCGAGCACATGACCAGCTGCTCGGTCTGCCACCGTTAGCCCCGAGCGACGTGACGAAGAGCCCGAAGGACGACATGAGCGCAGAGTCTCTTGACATCAAGGCCATCCGCGAGCGGCTGGAGAAGGCCGGCGGACCGCAGTACTGGCGCAGCCTCGAGTCGGTCGCCGAGACCCCGGAGTTCCAGGAATTCCTCCACCGCGAGTTCCCCGCGAACGCATCGGAATGGACCGATCCGGTCGGCCGCCGCTCGTTCCTGAAGCTGATGGGCGCCTCGGCGGCGCTGGCAGGCGTCAGCGCCTGCACGGTGCAGCCGACCGAGCTCATCGTGCCCTACGTGCGGCAGCCCGAAGAGGAGATCCCCGGCAAGCCCTTGTACTTCGCCACGGCGATGGCGCTCGGCGGCGTCGCCACGGGCCTCCTCGTCGAGAGCCACGGCGGCCGCCCGACCAAGGTGGAGGGCAACCCCGATCACCCCGGCAGCCTCGGCGCCACGGACCTGTTCGCGCAGGGGTCGGTGCTGACGCTCTACGATCCGGACCGCTCGCGGTCGCTCGTGCAACTGGGCGAAATCCGTCCGTGGAGCACGTTCGTCACGGCGGTGAAGTCGGCGCTGTCGGGCCAGGCGGCCACCCGGGGCGCGGGCCTGCGCATCCTCACCGAAACGGTGAGCTCGCCGACGCTGGCGGCGCAGATCCAGCAAACTCTGGCCGCGTATCCCGAAGCGAAGTGGATCCAGTGGGAGGCCCTGCCGCGTGACGGCGCCCGGGCCGGCGCCCGGCTCGCCTTCGGCGAGTACGTCGAGCCGCTCTACGACTTCTCGAACGCCGATGTCGTCCTCTCGCTCGACGCCGACTTCCTGGCCTCGGACGGCCCGGCCAACCTGCGCTACACGCGCCAGTTCTCGTCGCGGCGCCGCATCGAGGGCACCGGTGACGGCCTCAACCGCCTCTACGTGGCCGAAGCCGCGCACTCGGTGACCGGGGCCAAGGCCGACCACCGCGTGCCGATGAAGTCGAGCCAGGTGGACGCGTTCGCGCGCGCCGTCGCCGCCCGCGTGGGCGTGGCGGGCATCTCGGGCGCAGCCCCGGCGGGGACCGAGGCCTCGGTCGAAGCGATTGCCAAGGACCTGGCCGCGCACCGCGGCCGCTCGGTCGTGATCGCCGGTGACGCACAGCCGGCCAGCGTGCACGCGCTGGCGCACGCCCTCAACGAGGCGCTCGGCAACGGCGGGCAGACCGTGACGTACCTGCCGACGCCCGAGCCCGTGGCCAGCGAGCAGACCGCCGACCTTCGCGCGCTGGCCAGCGACATGGACGCCGGCCGCGTGCAGATGCTGCTGATGATCGGCGAGTCGAATCCGGCGCTCTCGGCGCCGGCGGACCTGAATTTCGCCGACGCGCTGGGCAAGGTGCCCATGCGCGTGCACTCGGGCCTCTTCCTCGACGAGACGGCCGTGCTGTGCCACTGGCACGTGCCGGCCACGCACTACCTCGAGGCATGGAGCGACGCCCGCACCATTGATGGGACCGCGACGATCGTGCAGCCGCTCATCCAGCCGATGTACGGCGGCAAGTCGGCGCACGAGGTCATGGCGACCCTGACCGACCTCCCGGACCGCGCCGGCTACGACATCGTCCGCGAATTCTGGGTGAAGCAGCCGCAGGGCGCGGGTGACGCATCCGCGTTCGAGAAGGCGTGGCGGCGCTGGCTGCACGACGGCATGGTCGCGGGCACGGCGCACGCGCCGAAGACCGTGGCCCTGGCGGCCGACTGGGCGTCGCGCGCGACGGCGGCGACGGCGGTGTCGGGCCTCGAGGTGAACTTCCGTCGCGACCCGACGGTCTACGACGGGCGCTTCGCCAACAACGGCTGGTTGCAGGAAATGCCCAAGCCGATGACGAAGCTGACGTGGGACAACGCGGCCCTGCTCGCGCCGAGTACGGCCGAGTCCCTGGGCGTGGAGAACGGCGAGATCCTGGAGGTGCGGCACGAGGGGCGCCTGCTCCGCGTGCCCGCGTGGATCTCGCCCGGTCACGCCGCCGACGCGCTGACCATCACCGTGGGATACGGGCGCACGCGCGCCGGCCGGGTGGGCAACGGCGCCGGCTTCAACGCCTTCGCGCTGCGTGGCAGCACGTCGCCGTGGTACGGCTCGGCGGAAGCCGCCGCGACCGGCGACGAGTACGAGCTGGTGAGCACGCAGGATCATTGGGTGCTGGAGGGCCGCAACGTGGTCCGCTCGGCCCATCTCGAGGAGTTCAAGGCGAAGCCGACCTTCGCGCACGAGATGGAGCACCTGTCGCTCGACCAGGGCATCACGCTGCTGCCGCACAGGGAGTACAACGGCTACGCCTGGGGCATGGCCATCGACATCAACGCCTGCACCGGCTGCGGCGCGTGCGTCGTGGCGTGCGTGGCCGAGAACAACATTCCGGTCGTGGGCAAGGAGCAGGTGCAGCGCAACCGCGAGATGCACTGGCTGCGCGTGGATCGTTACTACGCCGGCGGCCTCGACAACCCCGACACCTACTTCCAGCCGATGCCCTGCCAGCAGTGCGAGAACGCGCCCTGCGAGGTGGTGTGCCCGGTGGCGGCCACGACCCACAGCGCCGAAGGCCTGAACGACATGGTCTACAACCGCTGCGTGGGCACGCGCTACTGCTCGAACAACTGCCCCTACAAGGTGCGGCGCTTCAACTTCCTGCTCTACCAGGATTGGGACACGCCCCAGTTCAAGCTGCAGCGGAACCCCGACGTCACGGTGCGCAGCCGCGGCGTGATGGAGAAGTGCACCTACTGCGTGCAGCGCATCAACGCGGCCCGCATCCAGGCGAAGCGCGAGGAGCGCGAGATCCGGGACGGCGAGGTGGTGACGGCCTGCCAGTCGGTCTGCCCGGCCGAGGCCATCGCGTTCGGCAATATCAACGATCCGAACAGCCGGGTCGCGAAGCTGAAGGCGAGCCCGCTCAACTACTCGCTGCTGGCGGAGCTGAACACCCGGGCGCGAACGACATACCTGGCGGCGGTGCGGAACCCGAACCCGGAGCTGCCCTCGAACCCCGGCGTGGGCGGGCATCATGCCCCGACTGACGCGCACGACACGGCGAGCGAACACTGATGGCGAACAACGTTCACGCACAGGCGAGATCCACGGCCGTCCTCGAGGTCCCGGTCATCGGTCCGGGCCACGATTTCGAGACGGTCACCGAGACGGTCGCGCAGATCCCGCTGTCCAAGCGCACGCCGCTCGGCTGGGTCTTCGGCTTCCTCATCGGCTTCGCGCTGCTGATGGGCCTGCAGATGGCGCTCGGCAAGCTCCTTCTGACCGGCATCGGCATCTGGGGCAACAACGTCCCGGTCGGTTGGGCGTTCGACATCATCAACTTCGTGTGGTGGATCGGCATCGGCCACGCGGGCACGCTCATCTCCGCCATCCTCCTGCTCTTCAAGCAGCAGTGGCGCATGTCGATCAGCCGGTTCGCCGAGGCGATGACGATTTTCGCGGTGGCCTGCGCGGCCATCTTCCCGATCTTCCACACCGGCCGCCCGTGGCTGGCGGCCTACTGGCTGTTCCCCTATCCGAACACCATGGCGCTGTGGCCGCAGTTCCGCAGCCCGCTCATCTGGGACGTGTTCGCGGTCTCGACCTACGCCACGGTGTCGATCGTGTTCTGGTACGTCGGCCTGGTGCCCGACCTGGCGACGATGCGCGACCGCGCGGTGTCGCGGGTGAAGAAGGTCATCTTCGGCATGTTGTCGCTGGGCTGGCGCGGCTCGGCCCGCCACTGGCATCGCTATGAAGTGGCCTCGCTCATCCTGGCCGGGTTGTCCACCCCCCTGGTGTTGTCGGTGCACACGGTGGTGAGCTTCGACTTCGCGGTGTCGGTGATGCCCGGGTGGCACGCCACCATCTTCCCGCCCTACTTCGTCGCCGGCGCCATCTACTCGGGTTTCGCGATGGTGCTGACCCTGGCGATCCCGATCCGCGCGGCCTACCGGCTCGACGACCTCATCACGATGCGCCACATCGACAACATGGCCAAGGTCATGCTGGCGACCGGCCTGATGGTGGGTTACGGGTACGTGATGGAAGCCTTCTACGCCTGGTACAGCGGGAGCTTCTATGAGCGGCAGATGATGTGGAACCGCATGTTCGGGCCCTATGGCCCGTTCTACTGGGGCCTCATCTTCGTGAACATCGGCCTGCTGCAGACGCTCTGGTTCAAGCGCGTGCGTGAGAACCTGCCGTTGCTCTTCGTGCTGTCGCTGATCTTCAACATCGGCATGTGGCTGGAGCGCTTCGTCATCATCGTCACCACGCTGGCTCGCGACTTCGTGCCCTCGTCGTGGGGCATGTACTACCCGACGCGGTGGGACTTCCTCACCTACTTCGGCACCATCGGGCTGTTCCTGACGCTGTTCTTCCTGTTCATCCGGTTCGTGCCGATGATTTCGATGTTCGAGGTCCGGACGCTGCTTCCGCAGGCCAAGGTGAAGGCCGATCACCACGGGGGGCACTAGGGCAATGGCACACGCTGCTGAACACGAGAACCCGCTCTACGGGGTGATGGCCGAGTTCGACTCGGTGCAGGCGCTGGTGGACGCGTCGAAGCGCGCGGTGTCGGCGGGCTTCACGAAGATGGAGGCGTACTCGCCCCTTCCCGTGGAGGAGCTGAACGACATCATCCACAAGAAGCGGACGAGGCTCTCGCAGATCGTCCTGGCGGGCGGCCTCACGGGCATGGCCACCGGCTTCGCGATGCAATACTGGATGTCGGCGGTGAGCTACCCGATGAACATCGGCGGGCGGCCCGACGCCACCTGGACGGCCTTCGTGGTGCCGTCCTACGAGCTGACGATTCTGTTCTCGGCGCTCGCGGCGGCCATCGGCATGTTCGCGCTGAACGGCCTGCCGCAGCCCTACCACCCGGTGTTCAACGTGGAGCGGTTCTCGCTGGCCAGCTCCGACAAGTTCTTCCTGGTGATCGAGTCGGCGGATCCGCGCTTCGATCACGCGGGCACGACCCGGTTCCTCGGGGAGCAGGGCGCGAAGGGAGTGTACGACGTTGCGGCGTAATGTTTTCGTCGTGGTGCTGCTCGCGCTCGGCGCGGGGGCGTGTCGCCAGGACATGCACGACACCCCGCGCTACGAGTCCTACGAGGCCAGCGCGTTCTACGCCGACGGCCGCGCCTCGCGCGTGGCGCCGACGGGCACGGTGGCGCGCGGCTGGCTGCGCGAGGACGAGGCGCTCTACACCGGGCGCGCCAACGGCGAGCTGGTGGCCGAGTTCCCCTTCGCGCTCTCGCAGGCCGACCTGCAGCGCGGGCGCGAGCGCTACGGCATCTACTGCACGCCGTGCCACGGCGTCCTGGGCGACGGCCAGGGCATGGTGGTGCAGCGCGGTCTCAGGCGCGCGGCCTCCTATCACCAGGACCGGCTGCGCGACGAGAAGGTGGGCTACTTCTACGACGTGGTGACCAACGGCTTCGGCGCCATGCAGGGCTACGCCGAGCAGATCCCGGTCCGCGACCGCTGGCTGATCGTGGCCTACGTCCGGGCGCTGCAGCTCAGCCAGCACGCGACGGTGGCCGAGGTGCCCGCGAACCTGCAGGGCACGCTCGACAACCCGCCGGCGAAGAAGGCGGCGACGCCCGCGGCCGAGCACTAGCGCCGGCCGGAACGCGACGTCGGAAGGCAGAAGGCTAAAGGCAGAAGGCAGAAGAGACAGTCACGATGACGACGGAAACCTATCAACCGCCCGAGAGCGTGTCGGGCCTGCAGAAGCTGGGCATGATGGCCGCCGTGGTGGGGCTGGCGCTCGCGGGCGTGGGCTTCGCCATGTCGGGGCTCGAGCGTTTCTACCAGGCCTACCTCGTGGCCTACACGTTCTGGCTGGGCGTGGCGCTGGGCAGCATGGCGCTGCTGATGGTGCAGCACCTCACGGGAGGGGCCTGGGGCGTCGTGATCAGGCGCCCGCTCGAGGCAGCCGCGAGCACCATCCCGGTGATGGCCCTGCTGTTCCTGCCCATCATCCCGGGCATGCACGACCTCTATCACTGGACGCATGCCGACGCGATGGCCGACCCCCTGATCGCGGCGAAGGCACCTTACCTGAACACGCCCTTCTTCCTGGTGCGCGCGGCCGCATATTTCCTTCTCTGGATCGGCATGAGCCAGCTGCTGCTGAAGTGGTCGCGCGAGCAGGACCAGACCGGCGACCCGGCCCTCACCCGCAAGCTGTCGTTCCTCTCAGGCGGTGGGCTGCTGGTCTACGCGCTGACGGTGAACTTCGCGATCACCGACTGGTTGATGTCGGTGAACCCGCACTGGTTCTCGACCATGTGGGGGCCCCTCTTCATGGTGGGCCAGGGCCTGGCCGCGTTCTCGCTGACCATCTGCGTGCTGGTGCTGCTGACCCGCAGCGAGCCGATGAACCGCGTGCTCACCGTCGGCCACTTCCACGACCTCGGCAAGTTCCTCTTCGCGTTCCTCATGCTGTGGGCCTACCTCACGTTCTCGCAGTTCCTCATTGTCTACTCGGCGAACCTGGCCGAAGAGGTGCCGCATTACATCGCGCGGTCGCAGGGCGGCTACCAGTACATCACCGTCGGCCTCATCGTCCTGCACTTCATCGTGCCGTACGCGATGCTGCTGTCGCGCAACATCAAGCGCGACTGGAACCGGCTGCGGCTGATCGCCGGGTGGCTGATCTTCATGCGCGTCGTGGACTACTACTGGCAGGTGGCGCCCGAGTTTCACGAGACGCTCAGCCTCTCGGTGATCGACGTGGCGCTCCCGATCGCCCTCGGCGGCATCTTCCTGGTCCTGTACGCGATGCGGCTGAAGAGCCAGCCGCTGCTGCCCCTGCACGACGCCGGTCTCGAAAAGGCGCTGACGCACCATGTCCACTGAACACGACATCGACGCCCTCGAATACGGGCCGACGCCCCACGGGGCGCAGTACGAACACACCGACATCAACCCCGCCATTGGCTACAACTTCGCCATCTGGCTGTTCGTGGCGATGATCCTGTCGGTGGGGCTCGTCTACGGCACCTTCTGGTTCTTCGAGCGCCAGGCCGTCGCCACCGACGCGGCCACGCAGCAGTTCCCGCTGGCGGCCGGCGTCGAGAAAGAGCCGCCCATGCCGCGACTGCAGTCGCAACCGTTCAAGGATGTCTACCTGCTGAGGCAGGGGCAGAACGAGCGGCTGGATTCGTACGGCTGGGTGGACAAGGAGAGCGGCGTCGTGCACATCCCCATCGATCGGGCGATGGAGCTCTCGCTCCAGCACGGCCTGCCGGTTCGCGCCGGCGAGCCAGCGACGCCCGCCGGCGTGGTACAGGACAGCTCGGCGGGAAGGACGAGTGCGCCGCGCTAGTCCATTGATGATTGGCCGATTGCAGATTGGCGATTCATTGAGGATTGGCGATTGGTGATTGCGCGATTGATTGGGTGATTGCGGGATTGGGTGATTGGGTGATTGGGTGATTCGGTAAGTGGGCGATTCGGTAAGTGGTCCGGCAATTCGGTAATCGAGGGCAAGTGAAGTGAGCACTCTGGTCAACTGGCGGGCGGTGGTGATGGCGAGCGTTCTGGCGCTCACCGCGGCCGTGGTGTCGGCGCAGTCCGGTGGGGAGGGCCTGCGTCCGCAGTCGGGCATCCCGTCGAACCAGATGCCGGGCCAGCTGCAGGATGTCGAGTTCGAGCAGCGGTTGAACACCACGCTGCCCCTCGACCTGCCGTTCCTGGACGAGTCGGGCCGCGAGGTCCGCCTCGGCCAGTACTTCTCGCGCCGGCCCGTGGTGCTGGCGTTCGTGTACTACGAGTGCGCGATGCTCTGCTCGCAGGTGCTCAACGGCGTGACGAGCGCGCTGTCGGCGCTCGACGAGACGGCCGGCCGCGAGTACGAGGTGGTCGCCGTCAGCTTCGACCCGCGCGACACGCCGATGGCCGCGACCGCCAAGAAGAAGGCCTACATCGATCGCTATGGGCGGCACGGCGCCGAGCAGGGCTTCCACTTCCTCACCGGAAGCGAGGCCTCGATCAAGGCGCTGACCGACGCGGCGGGCTTCAAGTACGCCTGGGACGAGGAGACGCAGCAGTTCGCCCACGCGAGCGGCTTCGTGGTGGCGACGCCCGACGGGAAGCTCTCGCGCTACTTCTTCGGCATCGAGTACGCGCCGCGCGACATCAAGTTCGCGCTGATCGAGTCGTCCGCGGGCCGCGTCGGGTCGCTGGTCGACCAGGTGATGCTCTACTGCTATCACTACGATCCCACGACGGGGTCGTATTCGTTCGTGGCAATGAAGGCCGTCCGGCTGGGCGGCGCGTTCACCCTGCTGGCGCTGGCGGGGTTCGTGGTTGTGGCACTTCGGCGCGAGCACCGCGCCGGGCACTGACATATGGGTTCATTCGGCATTCCGCTGTTTCCAGAGCAGGCCTCGACGTTCGCCAGGGACATCGACGCGCTCTATTTGTTCATCCTCGCCGTCAGCGCGTTCTTCGCGCTGGCCGTGTCGGTGGCGGTCGTGGTCTTCGGCATCGTCTACCGGCGGCGGCACGCCGGTGAGGTGGGCGCGCGCATCGAGGGCAACCTGCCCCTGGAGCTGCTGTGGAGCATCATCCCGACCATGATCTCGATGGTCATGTTCGGGTGGGGCGCCTCGAGCTACTTCCACATGCGCACGCCGCCCGCCGAGGCGCTGCAGATCTACGCCGTCGGCAAGCAGTGGATGTGGAAGTTCCAGCACCTCGAGGGCCAGCGCGAGATCAACGAGCTGCACGTGCCGGTCAACCGCCCCGTGAAGGTGACCATCACCTCGGAGGATGTGCTGCACAGCCTGTTCTTCCCGTCGTTCCGCACCAAGATGGACGCCATCCCCGGCCGCTACACGCAGCTGTGGTTCGAGGCCACGAAGGTGGGCGAGTACCACATCTTCTGCACCGAGTACTGCGGCACCAACCACTCCGGGATGATTGGCAAAGTGGTGGTGATGGAGCCCTCCGAGTACCAGGCCTGGCTCGCGGGCGGTGGCGTCGAGGGCACGCTGGTCGAACGTGGCGGGCGATTGTTCCAGGACCTGGCGTGCAACACCTGCCACCTCGACACCGGCAAGGGCCGCGGGCCGTCGCTGAACGACATCGTCGGCAAGACCGTGGAACTGGCCGATGGCACCACCACGGTGGTGGACGAGGGGTACCTGCGCGAGTCGATCATCAACTCGCAGGCGAAGATCGTGAGGGGCTACCAGCCGCTGATGCCGGCCTTCCAGGGCCTGGTGAGCGAGGACAACCTGGTGGCGCTCGTCGAATACGTGAAATCGCTGTCGCCCACGGCGACGACGGCGGCCCCCGCGGCCGCGACACCCCCGGCCGCTCCGGCCGCTGCTTCCACGAACCCACCCGGAGCGGGTGAGAAGAACTAAGCCATGCTGGATACGCTCAAACTGCCCGAACGCCATTATCTGAACAACGGCCACGGCCTGAAGTCGTGGCTGCTCACGAAGGATCACAAGCGGATCGCGATCATGTACTTGATCTCGATCTCGGCGATGTTCCTGCTCGGCGGGCTGTTCGCCGCGGCCGTCCGGGTCGAGCTGATGACGCCGGAAGGCGACCTCTTCCTGGCGGACAACTACAACAAGATGTTCACGATGCACGGCGTCGTGATGGTGTTCTTCTTCCTCATCCCGTCGACGCCGGCGGTGCTGGGCAACTTCCTGATCCCGCCGATGATCGGGGCGAAGGACCTGGCGTTCCCGCGCATCAACCTGCTCAGCCTCTACATCTTCTGGGTAGGCGCGGCGTTCTTCTTCTACGCCCTGTTCGCGGGCGGCGTGGACACGGGCTGGACGTTCTACACGCCGTTCAGCTCGTTCGCGTCGAACACCAACGTGGTGCCGACGGCGCTGGGCGCCTTCATCTCGGGCTTCTCGTCCATCCTGACGGGCCTCAACTTCATCGTCACCATCCACCGGATGCGCGCGCCCGGCCTCACCTGGTTCCGGCTGCCGCTGTTCGTGTGGGCCCACTACGCCACGAGCCTCATCCAGGTGCTCGGCACGCCCGTGGTGGCCATCACCATCATCATGGTGTTCGTGGAGCGCGCCTTCGGTTTCGGCATCTTCGACCCGACGCGCGGCGGCGACCCGGTGCTGTTCCAGCACCTGTTCTGGTTCTACTCGCACCCGGCCGTCTACATCATGATCCTGCCGGCGATGGGCGTGATCAGCGAGGTGGTCTCGACCTTCTCGCGCAAGACCATCTTCGGCTACAGCTTCGTGGCGTTCTCGTCGCTGGCCATCGCCGTGTTCGGCTTCATCGTGTGGGCGCACCACATGTTCGTCGCCGGCATCTCCACCTACTCGGCGATGGTGTTCTCGTTCCTCAGCTTCTCGGTGGCGATTCCCTCGGCGGTGAAGACGTTCAACTGGGCGGCGACGCTCTACAAGGGCGCCATCTCGTTCGAGACGCCGATGCTCTACGCCTACGGGTTCTTCGGCCTGTTCCTGATCGGCGGCCTCACCGGCCTGTTCCTCGCCACCCTCGGCGTCGACGTGCACGTGCACGACACCTACTTCGTGGTCGCGCACTTCCACTACATCATGGTGGGCGGCGCCATCATGGGCTATCTCGGAGGCCTCCACTTCTGGTGGCCGAAGCTCGTGGGCCGGATGTACTCGGAGTTCCTGTCCAGGATCTCCGCCATCCTGGTGTTCGTCGGGTTCAACCTCACGTTCTTCCCCCAGTTCATCCTGGGCTACATGGGGATGCCCCGCCGCTACCACGCCTACCCGGACGAGTTCCAGGTGCTGAACATCATGTCGTCGGCCGGCGCCGGCGTGCTGGGTATCGGCTACCTGCTGCCCGTGATCTACTTCCTCTGGTCGCTGAAGTACGGCGAGGTGGCCGGACCCAACCCGTGGGGCGCGTCGGGGCTGGAGTGGCAGATTCCCTCGCCGCCCCCGACCGAGAACTTCAAGGAGCAGCCGGTCGTGCACGGCGAACCGTACGAGTACACGCCGCACGTCGCCCGGGAGGCCAATCTTGTCTAACGCGGTCGCACACGCAGAGGCGCACGGCCACGCCGAGCACCACACGGCGCTGCAGCATCACTTCGAGACGATGCAGCAGCAGAAGGAAGCCAGCACGCTGGGGATGTGGGTGTTCCTGCTCACCGAAGTGCTGTTCTTCGGCGGGCTGTTCATGGCCTACCTGCTCTACCGCACCTGGTACTTCGAGGCGTTCGCCGAGGCCAGCCGCACCATCGCCATCGCCCCCGGGGCGATCAACACCGCGGTGCTGATCGGCAGCTCGCTGACGATGGCGCTGGGCGTGCGCGCGGCGCAGACCAACCAGCGCACGGCCACCGTCCGGTGGCTCATCGCGACCATCTTCCTCGGCCTGGTCTTCCTCGGCGTCAAGGTCTACGAGTACGCCGACAAGTTCGAGCATCACCATGTGCCCGGCGCGAACTTCATCTCCGAGAGCCCGTGGGCCGCGCAGGAGCAGATCTTCTTCAGCCTCTACTTCACGATGACGGGCCTGCACGCGCTCCACATGATCGTCGGCGTGGCCATCATGTCCGTCATCACCTGGATGGCGGCGAAGGGCCGGTTCGACGAGCACTACTACACCCCGGTCGAGATGGCCGGCCTCTACTGGCACTTCGTCGACCTCGTGTGGATTTACCTTTTCCCACTGCTGTACCTGGTGGAGCGGCACAACTAGCATGTCCGGACACGTTTCGCCCAAGAGCCTCTACTACTCGATCTTCGGCGCGCTGATGGTGCTGACGGCCATCACCGTGTTTGCCGCGTACGTGAACCTGGGCAACCTGAACGCTCCGGTCGCGCTCGCCATCGCCACGTTCAAGGCCACGCTGGTGGTGCTGTTCTTCATGCACGTGAAATACAGCAGCCGGCTGACCAAGCTGGTGGTGGCCACCAGCCTGTTCTTCCTGGTCATCCTGCTCGGCGAGATGATGATGGACTACGCGTCACGCGGCATGGGCGTGGTCCTGCCTGCGCTGCAATAGGCAGGACGAAGGCTTTACAGGGACTTTACAGGGACTGTCCCCGTTACACCCTGGCGAAGACGTTGAAGCGGCCACCGGCCGCGTCTTCGAACTGCACGCCCGTCACCCCGATCTCGGCCAGCAGCCGCAGCATGGCGCCGCGGCCGATCGCGAGCCTCCCCGGCACCTCTTCCTCGACCACATTCAGCACGGCGATGGCGTGCGTGGCCTTGGCCGCCATGCGGGCCAGCACACCGCGCACCGCATCCAGGTCGGGCAGGCCGTCGCAGCCACGGCTGACGATGACGACATCCCACGGGTCGGCGGGATCGAGCGCGGTCGGCGCCGCGGCCAGGAACACGCCCTGCGGCATGGCCTGGCGCGCCCGGTCGATGAGACCGGCCGTCTGCTCCATGCCGCCGACCACGTAGCCGTTTTCCCACAAGGGATAGAGGAACGCCCCGGCCCCGCAGGTCACGTCCCACACGCTGGTGCCCGGGCCCACGTCCAGCGTTTCGACCACGTGCTCGACGAACTGGTGCCACGCAGCCTCGGCTGCGTCGTCGGCCGCGCCATCGGTGGCCATCAGCTCCTGAAGCGGGGAGCGCGCGGCCATCAGCTGGCCGCGATGCAGTAGAGGAATTCGTACCCGCGCAGGAACACCTCGCCGTCCACGAGCGCGGGCGACGCGTCGAAGCCATCGTCCAGCACGTTCTCGGCGAGCACCTCGAACGTCGGGCCGTGCTTGAAGACCAGCGTGGTGCCCTCGCGCCCGGCGATGTAGACCCGGCCCGCGGCGCCCACCGGTGACGAGAACACGTTCGGGACCTTGTCCAGCCGCTGCAGCTGGTAATGCGGTTTGCCCGTGGGAGCATGGAAGGCCGAGAGCAGCCCGTTGTTGGTCTTCAGGAAGTAGAGGATGTCGTCGTACAGCAGCGGCGACGGCACGTAGGGCGTGTCGCGCTTGAGCTCCCACACGATGGCGGGGGTGCCGGTGAGATCGCCTGCTGCCCCCGCGAGCCGGATGGCCTTGAGGTTGTTGCCGCGGAACCCGCTCATCACGTACACGACGCCATTGGCGGCCACCGGCGAGGGGATCGCGTTCATCGTCGTGCCCGGCGCCTCCCAGACCACCTTGCCGGTCTCGAAGTCGTAGGCGCGCACCTTGTTCATCGCGGGCACCACGACCTGGTGCCGGCCATCCACGGCCACGACCAGGGGCGTGGCCCAGGTGTCGATCTCGTCGCGGCTGGTCCGCCACAGCTCATTGCCGTTGCGCTTGTCGAGCGCCACGATGAACGAGGGCCCGGTGATGTGATCCCAGACGATGAGGATGGTGTTACCGAAGAGCGCGGGCGTGGAGCCCTCGCCGAACTCGTTGCGCATGCCCTTGTCGCCCAGGTCCTTCTTCCAGACGAGCGTACCGGCCATGTCGTAGACGTAGATGCCGAACGACTCGAAGTAGGCGATGACGTGCTCGCCGTCGGTGATGGCCGACTGCGACGCCCAGGTGCCGTTGTCCTGGTGCGACTGCTCGTGCGGGACCTGTTCGTGAGCGACGCGCTCCCAGGCAATCTTCCCGGTCTTGCGATCGAACGCGAAGATCTTGAACTGGTGGGGTGGCCGGGGCGTGCGGCCGCCGAGTGGCTCGTGCGAGGCCTTGCCACTGCTGCCAACGGGCACCGCCGAAGTGAGGAACACGCGGTCGCCCCACACCACCGGCGACCCTGAGCCGCGACCGGGCACTTCGACCTTCCAGCGGACGTTCTTCGTCTCGCTCCACTCGACGGGCGGCTGGGCGGTGGGCGAGACGCCGGTAGCGAGCGGGCCACGCCACTGCCCCCACCAACGTGGATTGGACACGGACGAAGCCGCAGACACGGACGACGCCGCAGATGACGCAGATGGCGCAGACACGGCCGGAGCCGCAGATGGCGCAGATGACGCAGATGCGGGATCGGCTGAGCGCGAACCAGCCGTATTGGTTCGTGCGTCCTTCGTGCTCCCGTGGACGATCACTACGGATGAGATGGCTGCCACGAGGCCGGCGAGCGCCAGAACGGGGATGAAGGGGCGTACGGTCATGTCGATCATACGGTTGGCGGGAGTGGGTCGTTGACCGCGAGACCCGCCAGGGCGAGGGCGTGTCGATATTCCTCCGGCGTGTTGCAGGGGACGAAACTCAGGAGCTGCGGATCGGCTTCCTTCAGGGTGGACTCGTCCAGGTAGCGTGTGCGAAGCCCGGCCAGGAGGGCGCGCAGGCTGGTTCCCCCGGCGGCGAGCAGGGGGCCGGCGGCGGTGTTCACGGCCGACGTCCGGTAGACCGCGCAGGTCGTCATGGCCACGTCGTTGACCACCGGCACGCACGCATCCCAGCCGTGTGCGCGGTTGACGAGCAGCCGGACCAGGGCTGGTTGCAGAAGCGGCGTGTCGCACGCCACCAGGAACACGTACCCGGCATCGATGGCAGTGCAGGCGCCCAGCAGCGCCGGGAGCGGGCCAAGCCCCTCGCGGGCGTCCCGGACGACGGGCAGCCCGGCGGGCACGACCTGATCCACGCCGGCGGCCAGCACCACCTCGTCGGCCACCGAGTGCACGATCCGGATGACCCGCTCGAGCAGGGTCTCCGGCCCGAAGGGAAGCGAGGCCTTGTCACGACCCATCCGGGAGGAGGCGCCCCCGCAGAGGATGACCGCGCTTGCTGTCTGGCCCGTCACCTTGTGCTATAGAATCACATGAGTGGTGATGATTCTCACCGCGTCCTGTCTTCCGTACGCGGTCGGCGCGATGCCATGAACCGCTTTCCCTGAATCAAGACCACGGATTTCGACATGCGCCCGCTGCGCGCATCGTCGCAGGTGTCATGGCAAGTGCGGATTGCGCCAGGCAGCGGCCGGCGCGGTGGAGGCTCTCATGCGAGTAGTAATGGTGGCGGTGTTCGCGGCGACGGTGTTCCTGGCGCCGCAGGTGGCCATGGCGCAGGACGCCGCGAAAGGCCAGCAGTTGTACGCGGCGCAGAAGTGCTCGATGTGCCACCAGGTGGCGGGCAAGGGCAACAAGCTGAGCGTGCTCGACGGAGTGGGCGCGAAGCTCACCGCCGAGCAGACCAAGGAGTGGCTGGTGGATCCCGCTGCGGCCGCAGAGAAGGCCAAGTCGACGAAAAAGCCGCTGATGCCGAAGACCTATGCCAAGCTGCCTCCCGCGGACATCGACGCGCTGGTGGCCTACATGCAGTCGTTGAAGTAGCGTCCGCCTCCCGGCACCCCACGGCCGGGGCATAACAGGCAGGCGCTACCCCCAGAGGGGAGGATCGCGTGGCCCAACCCGAACGTGCCGTGCTCGTCCGCCATCCCGTTGCGATGGCGGGTATTGCCATCACGACCGCATCCGCGATCGTGTTCATCGCCCTTGCCGTGGCGATGTTCGTGGGGTTGCTGGACAACCCCTATGCCGGCCTGGTGGTCTTCGTCGGACTGCCAGCCGTCTTCATCATGGGGCTGGTGCTCATCCCCTGGGGGATGAGGCTGCAGCGCCGCGCCATCGCGCGCGGCGAGGGCGAAGCGGATTGGCCCGTGGTGGACTTCCGCCAGTCGCGCACCCGTCGGGTGGCGCTCGCCATTGCCTCGCTCACCGCTATCAACCTGATCATCATGCTCGTGGCCGGCTACGGCACGCTGCACTGGATGGAGTCGCCGCAGTTCTGCGGCCAGGTGTGCCACGAGCCCATGCACCCGCAGTTCACGGCCTGGCAGAACTCACCGCACTCGAACATCACGTGTGTCCAGTGTCATATCGGCGAGGGCGGCGAGGCGTTCGTTCACTACAAGACGGCCGGCATGCGGCAGCTCTTCCACGTGGTGACCAACAGCTACCCGCGGCCCATCCCGGGTGTGGCCGACATGCGGCCCGCGCTCGAGACGTGCGGCAACTGCCATTGGCCGGGACGGTCCATCGGCGACAGGGTGCGCGTACTGAGGACCTACGCGGACGACGAAACCAACACCGAGAGCGCGACGGCACTGACGCTGCATCTGGGCGGG
>Ga0209706_10000103_pt1 | contig 40299 bp, 36 predicted proteins | sample PPLLaktember2015_6_FD_187263 | JGI IMG/M metagenome (GOLD analysis project Ga0209706, IMG submission 187263) | Freshwater sediment microbial communities from Prairie Pothole Lake near Jamestown, North Dakota, USA - PPLs Lake P8 Core (1) Depth... | ecosystem: Environmental > Aquatic > Freshwater...
CTCGGGAAGCCCGAGCTCGTGCGCGATCCAGCGCAGCACGCCGGCCTCGGCCGCGGGCTCGCAGTCGACGCCGATGAGCACGGGCGCTGCTTCCGCCGCGAGCAGCAGATGCCGCAGCACGCCGGCGCAGTCGTCCCGGTGGATGCGATTGGTGTAGAGCGGCGGGCCGGGACGCAGCCGCGCCTCGCCGCGCCGGACGCTCTCGACGAGGCGCATCCGGCCGGGCCCGTAGATTCCGCCGAGCCGGACCACCGTCGCAGGGAACGGACCGCCGAGCAGCGCCGACTCGCCCTCGAGGAGGCGCGCGCCGGAGAATCCGGCGGGCCGGGTCTCGCTCGTCTCGTCCACCCACTCGCCGTTCGACTGCCCGTAGACCGCCGTGCTCGAGGTGAAGAGGATGCGCCGCGGGCGCTCGCCCGCCGCGACCAGCGCGTCGAGCAGGCGACACGGGCCGTCCAGATACGCCGCGCGGTAGGCATCGTCCGAGAAGCCGTCCGCCGCGGCAGCGTAGACCACGGCGTCGAGGCCGCGCGGCAGGGCACCGAGCGTCGCCGCGTCGGAGAGATCGGCCGCGATCGGCGCGACGCCGGGCGGGAGGCCGACCGGCCGCCGGCGCAGGCCGAAGACCGCGTGGCCGTCCCCCGCGAGATCGGCCGCGAGGGCGCTGCCCACGTAGCCGCAGCCGGCGACGAGGACACGGAGCCGCGGCGCGGGCTGCGACACGGATCAGCGCCGCGTGCGGCGGCGAACCGCCGACACGCCATCGAGCCTGCCGCGTCGCTGCGACGCGAGGGCATCGAAGACCGGCCGCCATCGCAGGTCCAGGATCGGGTACGCTTCTCGAAGCACGCCTGATCATATCTGGAGACGCGAGATGAGCTCCCTCTTCGCCCTCGTCGACCATCCGGCCGCGGCGCTCCTCGGCGGCGCGCTGATCGGCGCCGCTGCGTCCCTGCTCTGGCTCGGCCTCGGCCGCATCGCCGGGGTCTCGGGCATCCTCGGCGGCGCCCTCCGCCCCGGCGCGGCGTCCGCGGGCGACGAGCGCGTCTGGCGCCTCGCCTTCCTCACGGGCCTTCCGCTCGGCGCTGCGATCACGGGCCTCGCGGGCTTCGCGCCGCGCGTCGAGGGCCTCGCGTCGGGGCCCGTGCTGATCGCGGCGGGGCTCCTCGTCGGCTTCGGCACGCGGCTCGGGAACGGCTGCACCAGTGGACACGGCGTCTGCGGCCTGCCGCGTGGCTCGCTGCGCTCCCTGGTCGCGACCCTCACCTTCGTCGCCACGGGGATGCTCACGGTCTTCGTCGTGCGCCACGGCATCGGAGGCTGACGCCATGAGCCGCCTCGTCGCGCTGCTCTCGGGAACGGTCTTCGGTGTCGGCCTGACGCTCTCGGGCATGGTGAGCCCCGCGCGCGTGCTGGGCTTCCTCGACGTCGCAGGCGCCTTCGACGCGACGCTCGCCCTCGTGCTCGGGAGCGCCCTCGTCGTGTCCTTCGTCGGGCTGCGTCTCGCGCGGCGCCGCACGACGCCCCTCTGCGCCGAGCGCTTCTCCGAGCCCGCCGCGCGGCGGGTCGACGCGCGCCTCGTCGCGGGCGCCGCGATCTTCGGCGTGGGCTGGGGCCTCGGCGGCTTCTGCCCCGGGCCCGCCCTCGCGGGTCTCGCGCTCGGCGTACCGCAGGTCTTCCTCTTCGTCGCGGCGCTCGTCCTCGGCGTCCTGCTCCACGACCGCACGCTCGGTCGCGAGGCGTGACGTAGCCGGCGCCTCGCCCGGGACCGGCGCGGCCGGTACCCTGGCTCGACCGTGACCCTCGACATCCCTTCGCAGCCCGACGCGCTCGTGCGCGCGCTCTCCCGAGACGGGCAGGTCGCCGTGCGCGCGATCGTCGGCACGGCGCTCGTGCGCGAGGCCGCACGCCGTCACGCGACCAAGCCAACCGCGAGCGCCGCCCTCGGTCGCACACTCCTCGCCGCGATCCTGCTCGGCGCCGAGGGCGACGAGGACGAGACGGTGCAGATCCAGCTCAGCGGCTCGGGCGCCCTGCGCAGCGCGACGGCGATCGCCGACGCCGCGGGCCGGGTGCGCGGCTTCGTCGGGCTGCCGTCGCTGCACCTGCCGCCGCGGGACGATGGCAAGCTCGACGTCGGCCGCGCGCTCGGCGACGGCACGCTCACGGTCGTGCGCTTCCACCCGTCCTGGAAGGAGCCCTACAGCGGCATCGTCCCCCTGGTGTCGGGAGAGATCGCCGAGGACGTCGCGAGCTACCTGCGCAACAGCGAGCAGAAGCCCTGCGCGGTGGCGCTCGGCATACACGTCGACGGGTCGGGCGAGGTCGACGCGGCGGGCGGCTTCCTGGTCCAGGCGCTCCCGGACGCGAGCGAAGCCACCCTCGGCGCGCTCGAGGCGAACGTGCTCCGGCTCCCGACGCCCTCGGATCTGGTGCGCGCGGGCCTCGGCGCCGGCGACATCGTGCTGCGGCTGCTCGAAGGCCTCGGCGCCGGCGAGCTCCACGCCACGACGCCGCGCTTCCACTGCAGCTGCGACCGCGACCGCGTGCTGCGCGCCGTGACGCTCCTCGGCCGCGACGAGATCCGCGAGATCGCGGCGAAGGGCGAGGAGGTGGAGGTGCGCTGCGCGTTCTGCGCCGAACGCTACGCCCTGCCCGCCGACGAGGTCGGGAGCCTCGTCCTCGACGCCTGAGCCCACCGACGAGCTCGGGACCCTCGCGCTCGACGCCCGAGCCGGCCAGAGCACGGCCCGGAATCGGCGTCAGTCTTCGAAGCGCTTGCCGCGGAGCTGCTTGCGTTCGCTCGCGCGCTTCTTCTCGCCGAGGCGACGCTCCTTCGCGCCGCGACCCGGCTTCGTCGGGCGGCGCGCCTTCGGCGGGCGCGCGACCTCGGCCAGCATCGCGTGCAGGCGCTCCACGCAGTCGGCGACGTTGCGGCCGCGATCGCGGTAGCGGTCGCTCGCGAGCACGAGCTCGCCCTCGGCGGTGAGGCGCGACGCGAACCGGGCGACGAAGCGCTCGCGCACCGCCGCAGGGATGGCGCTGCTCTCCGCGGGCCGCCAGCGCATCACCGCCTTGCTGCTCACCTTGTTCACGTTCTGGCCGCCAGCGCCGCCGCTCCTGGCGTAGCTGAACGTGAGCTCGCCGGGAGGAACGCGCAGCTCGCCGCCGTTCATCGCGCGCCCCCACCGTGGCGCTCGCGCGCGCGCCACGTCCCCTCGCGCTTCGCCGTCGCGTCGCGGAGCGCTTCCTCGGCGTCGATGTCCTGCGCGGTCGCGAGGTCCGCGAGGGCGAGCAGCAGCTCGCCCCAGGCGCTCCGTCGCTCCGTCGACGTCTGTGTCGTCTCGTCGCGCAGCCGCGCGAGCGCGCTCGCCGCGTGCGCGCCGGCCTCGACCGCGTCGAGCGGAGCGAGCCCGGCCCGCGCGGCGCGGCGCGCGAGCTTCTGCGCGCGCAGCAGCGCCGGAAGGCCACGCGCCACGCCATCGAGGGCGCTCGTGGCGGCGTCCCCCGCCGCCGCGCGCTCGTCCGCCTTCAGCGATTCCCAGGCCTCGCTCTGCGCCGCGGCGGAGGCGACGCGTGCGTCTCCGAACACGTGAGGATGTCGGCGCACGAGCTTCTCGCACAGCGTCTCGACCACGTCGCCGAAGCCGAAGGCGCCGCGCTCCTCCGCCATGCGCGCGTGGTAGACCACCTGGAGCAGGAGGTCCCCGAGCTCTTCGCGCAGCGCGGCGAGGTCGCCGCGGCGGATCGCGTCGTCGACCTCGTACGCCTCCTCGATCGTGTAGGGCGCGATGGTCTCGAAGCGCTGCTCCACGTCCCAGGGGCAGCCGGTCTCGGGGTCGCGCAGGCGCGCCATGATCGCGAGCAGACGGGAGACGTCGGTCACGCGAGCCCCGTGATCTCGCCGCCCTGGAGGTCGATCGACTCCGCGAGGGGCCGCCTCGGCAGGCCGGGCATGCGCAGGATCTCGCCCGTCAGCACCACCAGGAAGCCCGCGCCCGCGTTGATCTGCACCGCGCGCACGGTCAGGTCGAAGTCACGCGGCCGCCCGTAGACCGTGGGGTCGTCGGTGAGCGAGCTGTGGGTCTTCGCGATGCAGACGGGGAGCGCCCCGAGCCCGAGGCGCTCGACCTCGGCCAGGTCGCGCTCGGCGTTCTTCGTGAAGACGACGTTGCGCGCTCCGTACATGCGCCGGGCCACCGTGCGGATCTTGTGGGTCGGCGGGTCGCCCTCCGCGTAGAGCGGTCGGAAGGGCCGCGCGCTCGCCTCCGCGTGCGCCATGAGAGTACGCGCGAGCTCGAGCGCGCCCTCGCCGCCCTTCGCGAAGTGGTCGCTCGTCGCGAACGGCACGCCGAGGGCGGCGCACGCGCTGCGGACGGCGTCGATCTCCTCGGCCGTGTCGCCTGCGTGGCGGTTCAGGGCGACGATCGGCGCCTCGCCGAAGGCGCGGATGTTCTCGACGTGCTTCTCGAGGTTCACGATCCCGCGCGAGACCGCGACGGCGTCGGGCACGCCGAGCTCGCGCAGCTCGCGGCCGCCGTGGAGCTTGAGGGCGCGCACCGTCGCCACCAGCACCACCGCCGCGGTGTCGAGGCCCGCGCTCGTGCACTTCAGGTCGAAGAACTTCTCCGCGCCCTGGTCGAAGCCGAAGCCCGCCTCCGTCAGCACCCAGTCGGCGAGGTGGAGGCCGAGCTTGGTCGCGATCACCGAGCTGCAGCCGTGGGCGATGTTCGCGAACGGGCCGCCATGGACGAGGGCGGGCGTGCCTTCGCGCGTGCGCACGAGGTTCGGCCAGAGCGCGTCGCGCAGCAGCGCGAGCATCGCGCCCGGGGCGCCGAGCTCGCCGGCGGTGACGGGGTCGCCGCCGCGCCGGAACGCGACCAGCGTGCGCGCGAGGCGCTCCCGCAGGTCGACCGCGTCCTCGGCGAGGCAGAGCATGGCCATCACCTCCGAGGCCGCCGTGATGTCGAAGCCGGTCTCGCGCGGCACGCCGTTCGCCGCGCCGCCGAGGCCCGTCACGATCTCGCGCAACGCGCGCTCGTTCAGGTCGATCACGCGACGCCAGAGCACGCGGCGGGCGTCGATGCCGAGCGGGTTGCCGTGGTGGAGGTGGTTGTCGACGAGCGACGCGAGCAGGTTGTGGGCGCTCGCGATCGCGTGGAAGTCGCCCGTGAAATGCAGGTTGATGCGGTCGGCCGGCACGAGCTGCGCGGCGCCGCCGCCGGTGCCGCCCCCCTTCGCGCCGAGGCAGGGCCCGATCGAGGGCTCGCGCAGCGCCAGGCAGACCGACTCGCCCATCCGTGCGAGGGCGTCGGCGAGGCCGATGCTGGTGGTCGTCTTGCCCTCGCCGGCGGGCGTCGGCGTGATCGCGGACACCAGGACGAGACGCGGCGGCCGGGACGAGCGGCGCGGGCGGGCCCGGACCGCGGGATCGACCTTCGCCGCGTCGCGGCCGAAGGGCACGAGGTCGTCGGGCGCGAGGCCGAGGCGCTCGGCGGCGGAGAGGAGCTCGGGTCGGATCGACGCCATCCCATGATCGTCGCCGCGCGGCGGACACGGGGCAAGGTCAGTCCTTCAGCAGGGCCTCGAAGCGCGCCTTCTCGGTCGCCTTCATGAAGGCGTCGTGGGCCGTGATCGTCCCCGCCTGGACCAGCGCGAACAGCGCGTCGTCCATCGCCTGCATCCCCAGCTGCTTCCCCGACTGGATGATCGACTGCAGCATGGGCGTGTTGCCTTCGCGGATCACGTTCGGCAGGCCCGGGGTGCGCAGCAGGATCTCGTTCACCGCGACGCGGCCCTGCCCGTCGGCGGTCTGGAGCAGGAGCTGCGAGACCACGCCGACCAGCGACTCCGACAGCGAGAGCCGGATCTGGTCCTGCTCCTTCGCGGGGAAGGCGTCCACGATGCGGTCGATCGTCTTCGCGGCGCTGTTCGTGTGCAGCGTGCCGAACACGAGGAGGCCCATCTCCGCCGCGGTGATCGCGAGCGAGATCGTCTCCATGTCGCGCATCTCGCCCACCAGCACCACGTCGGCGTCCTGGCGGATCGCGGCGCGAAGCGCCGGCCCGAAGCCCTCGGTGTGGAGGCCCACCTCGCGGTGGCTGAACACGCACTTCTTGCTCTCGTGCACGAACTCGACGGGGTCCTCGATCGTGACCACGTGCTTCGCGTAGGTGCGGTTGATCTTGTCGATGATCGCCGCGAGCGTCGTCGACTTGCCCGAGCCCGTGGGCCCGGTCACGAGCACGAGCCCCTTCTCGAGGTGCGCGAACGACTCGATCGCCGCCGGAACCTTCAGCTCCTCGAGCGACACGATCTTCTCCGGAATGATCCGGAACACCGCTCCCGCGCCGTTCTCCTGCACGAAGTAGTTGGCGCGGAAGCGCGCCACGCCCTCGAGCCCGTACGCGAAGTCGACGTCGTTCTGCTCCTCGTACTGGCTCCAATGCCGCTCCGCGGCGATCTCGCGCAGGAGCCCGCGCAGGTCGCCGTCCGTGAGCGTGTCCCAGCCCTCGACGTCCTGGAGCTCGCCGCGCACGCGCATGCGCGGCACCAGGCCGGCGGCGAGGTGGAGGTCCGACCCCTTCGTCGTCTTCAGGCCGGAGAGCAGCTCGTCGAGTCGCGCCATGGTGTCCCCTACGCCGCCTGCAGCTTCTTCGCGTCTTCCATGTGCCGCGCCGCCTCTTCCTTGGTGATCACGCCCTGGGTGACCATCTGCTGCAGCGACTGGTCGAGCAGGTACATGCCCTGGGCCGCGCCGGTCTGGAGGATCGAGCGGATCTGGAAGGTCTTGTTCTCGCGGATCAGGTTGCCGACGGCCTTGTTCACGACCAGCAGCTCCGTCGCGGGCACCCGCTTCGAGCCGTCGGCCGTCGTGACCAGGCGCTGCGACAGCACCGCGCGCAGCGACTCCGAGAGCATCGTGCGGACCTGTCCCTGCTGGTCCGACGGGAACGCGCCCACGAGCCGGTTCACGGTGCGGATGGTGTCGTTGGTATGGAGCGTTGCGAGCACGAAGTGCCCCGTCTCCGCCGCCGTGAGCGCCAGCGAGATCGTCTCGAGATCGCGCAGCTCGCCGATCACGATCACGTCCGGGTCCTCGCGCAGCGCCGCCCGGAGCGCGCGAGCGAAGCTCTCGGTGTGGCGCTTCGCGCTGCGCTGGTTCACCAGGCAGCGCTTCGAGGGATGCAGGTACTCGATCGGATCCTCGATCGTGAGGATGTGATCGCTGCGCTCCTCGTTCACCAGGTTCACGAGCGCGGCCATGGTCGACGACTTGCCGCAGCCCGCGGGCCCCGTCACGAGCACCATGCCCTGGTGGTAGTGCGTGAGCTTCGCGAGCGTCGAGGGCATTCCGAGCTGGTCGAGCGTCGGGGGCGAAGCCGGGATCGCGCGGAACACGCCGTCGATCCCGCGCTGCTGCTTGTACACGTTGGTGCGGAAGCGGCCGACGCCCTCGAGCGTGTAGCAGAGGTCGAGCTCGCCATGCCGTGCCAGGTGCTCGCGCTGCTCGTGCGTCAGCACGGACGCGATCAGCGCTTCGCTGGCCGCCGCGTCGAGCGGCGCATCGCTCAGGTCGACGAGCTTGCCGTGGCGCCGGACCCGAAGCGGCCCGCCTGCGTGCACGTGGATGTCGCTCGCGCCTTCCGCCACCGCCTGGCGCAGGATCTCGGTCATGCCGCCCCGGGGCGCGCTCGCGGAGACGCGCGCGGGCGTCGCCGCCGGCGGAGCCGCCGCCCGTGCGGGCTCGGCGGGCGTCGCGGAGACGGCCTCCTCGGCTGCGGGCGCCGCGCTCGGCACCGCGCGCAGGGGCGCGCGGGCCGCGGCCGCGGGCTGGGCTTCGGCAGGCCTGGGCGCCGGCGGCGCGGCTGCGCCCGCAGACCCCGTCTTCGCCGCCGCGTCGGCGCGCTGCTTCTCGAGCACCTGGCGCTGCACCTGCAGCAGCTGGTCGAGCTGCGCGGGACGGAGAAGGCCTTTGGCGACGAGCGCTTCACCGAGCCGCTTGCCGTCTGCCGTGCGTCCGAGCTCGGCCATCACGGCGTCGAGCTGCTCGATCGTGACGAGTTTGTAGTGGACGGCGAGCCGCCCCAGTAGCACGTTCTGCGTGGCCATTGCCGGACTGCATCGGCAGCTCGCCCCGGCTCGTTGAGGGCCACCGCAGGTCTCCGGCAGCTTCAAGTTCGGCGGCCGACGAGCCGATGAGCGACGCAGTTTTCAGGGAGGATCCACGCATGTTCCGCACCCTCCACCGCATGGTGGCCGCTCTCGGTCTCGCCGTCCTGCTGGCCGCCTCGGCGTCGCCGGCGTTCGCGACCGAGTCCGATCTGCTGCAGGCCCAGGACCCGCACCGCGACGATCCGTCGACGATGTGGTTCGACGTCTTCATCACCCGCCCGCTCGGTCTGGCGACGACGATCGCCGGCGTCGGCTTGATGGCGCCCGCGGCGGTGATCATGACGATCACGGGCCACCCGCAGCAGCTTCCCGAGGCGTGGGATTACTTCGTCGGTGACGCGGCGGACTACACGTACGGGGATCCGATCGGGACCCACTAGTCGCGCCCGGGCCCGCTTCGGCGGGCCCGACGCGACGGGCTTGCCTGCGCAGCGTCGTCCCGGGAGGGCACGGCCGCGCTGGCCGACGTGGCAGGCGTGATGCGGGAGCGTCACGCCCACCACGTCGTGCGCGTATTCAGGGGCCGAAGCAGGAAGCGACCTCGAGCTCGCGCCCTGCCCGCACCGCCTCGTATCCCTTCCAGAACGCGGCGTCGATCCGCCGCAGGCGCGCCGGCGTCGTCGTCCGCCGCCAGCGCCGCAGGTGCCCGGGCCCGCCGTTGTACGCCGCGTAGGTTGCGCGCACCGCGCCGTCGATCCCTCTCCCCTGCTGGTGCTCGCCACGCGCGAGCGCGTAGTCGACGAGGTAGTGGAGCAGGATCTCCGACCCCGCCGTCGCGTTGTAGAGCGGATCGCTCGCGAGGGCGCCGACGTCGTAGAAGCCCCGCCACACCCGCGGGCTCACCTGCATCACGCCGAGCGCGCCGACCGGCGAGCGCAGCGGCTCGACCTTTCCCTTGATGCGCACGTACTGGCGCCAGCACGATTCCTTCCACGCGGTCGCGAGCACGAGGTCGCGAAAGCGCAGCGTGTCGGGCGCCGCGCCCGGCCGTGCGGCGAGGGCGTGCTCGGCAGCGCGGGCGAGCAGCTCGCGCATCGCCGGAAGGTAGCGATCGAGGTCCGCGCGACGCGGCACGAAGCCGCGGAGCCTCGCGTCGAGCGCCCGGAGCGGCTCGGGCTCGACGAAGAGCCACTCGATCGGAACGCGCGCGGCGCCCGGCGGACCGGGCGCACCGGATGAGCCCGGATCTGCTGGCGCGCCGGGCGAGCCGGGCGCGCCGGGCGAGCCGGGCGGACCGGGCGCGCCCGGCGCTGCAGGCGCGGCAGGCGCACCGCTCGAGTCGTCGCCCTCCGTCGGCGGAGCGCCGTCGCGTGGTGGTGTCTCTCCGCCGTCCTCGGGCGGGAGCGCGAGCGGGGGGCCGAAGCCGAAGGTGGCGCGCAGCTCCGCGTCCACGTCGTCGCTCGCTGCGGTCGGGTCGCCGGCCTCGTCCGGTGCGACCGCGCGCGCGAGCCGACGCAGGCCGTCCGCCGACAGCTCGACGCCCGTCGTGGGCCCGAGCCGGTCGAGCAGCGCGAGGGCGTCGCCCGAGGCGACGAAGCCGACCCAGCGCCAGGGATGATCGCCGGGCGCCCGGCCGGCGATCCGCCGGAGCAGCGGCGCGAGACGCGTCCAGGTGTCGACGAAGAGCGTGCGCACGGGATCCTCGCCAGGCGGGGGTCGCGGGTTCGACGGGTCGAGCAGGTCGAGCATGTCGCGCCGCGCGTCGAGCAGGACCGCGAGCAGCTCCTGGCGATCGGAGGAGAGCGGCGCGTCGGCGCCGGCGCGCTTCACGACGAAGGTCAGGAAGCCGTCGAAGCGACGCACGGCGGTGGCGAAGCGTGCGTACTCCTCGCGCGAGAGCGGCGCCTCGGGCGCAGGCCCCGCGGCGGGAGGGCGTGCGCCGGTCGGGATCTCGGCGCGGAGCACGATGCGAAGGCCCGCGGGCGAGGCGTCGACGGAGGCGAGCGCCACGGAGTCGGCGATGGCCTGCGCGCGCGCCGCGTCGCGAGGGCCGGCGCCTGCGAGCGCCGGCAGGGTGGCCCGCAGGTCGCCGACCGGACCGCGCAGGTCGAGACGCCAGCGCTCGAAGTACGGATGCACGCGCTCCTTCACGGCGTCCCAGAGGCTCCCGGTCGCGAAGCGCGCGAGGGGCGAGCCGGCGACGAGCTGGGAGTCGAGCACCAGGAAGCCGACCGCGCTGCCGTCGTCCGCGACACGCGGCGCGAGCAGCAGCTCGAGACGTCCCTCCGTGCTCGAGGCCAGGACGCAGGCGCCGGAGACGAGCGTGCCGGTGCGCGCCGTCAACGCGCTGCGGACGCGCACCGCGTGCTCCGCGAAGCTCACGATCGGATCCGACAGCACGAGGGTGTTGCAGCCGGAGGCGTCGCCGGCGATCCGCGCGGTCTCACCGTCGCCCCGGTAGCGCGCGTCGACCAGCGCCGCGCGCAGGAACGCCGAGTCGAGCGTGACCGGGACCTCGAGGGGCTCGGCGCGCGCAGCGCTCGACGCGCCGAGCAGGAGCAGCGCGGCTACCAGCCGCGCAGGTCGATGGGCCATGTCTCGAGCACGCGCTCACCGTCGACCAGGTGCATGCGCTCGTGGTAGGCGACGGTCGGATCGACGTGGGCCGGCACGACGCGTACGCGGTCGCCGACCCCGACGGGACGTTCTGGCGCGAAGGTCACGTGCTCGTCGGAGCAGAACCAGACCTTCCCGCCCTCGATCGAGGGATTGCCGTGGTCCATGCCGAGGGCCTTGAGGCCGCAGTCCGCGACGGCGTAGCCCGGCGACACGGAGATCACGCTCGCGAGCACGCCGAGCGCCTGCCGGAACGGCAGACCGAGCTTCGCGTAGGCCGTGTCCATCAGCGCGTAGGAGCCGGCCTGGATCTCGGTCGCGGCGGCGTTCAGGTCGTAGCTCCCGGTGCCGCCGGCGGAGACGACGTCGCCGCCGACGTCGCGATGCGCGCGCGAGAGCTTCGCCATCGACTCCTCGACGATCGCAATCCGCTTCGCGCGCGCGTCGACGGCCATGGCGTGGCCCTCGTAGCCCATCACGCCGCGCACGACGAGACCGCGCGCGCGGGCGCGCTCGGCGAGACGACCCGCGTCCTCCGGCGCGCAGCCGCAGCGCGGGAGGCCGACGTTCACGTCGATCAGCACCTCCCTCACGCCGCCCGCCGCGGCGGCGTCGATCGTCGCCTCGGAGTCCACGGCGAGCGTCACGCGCGAGCCGGCGCGCACGACGGCGCCGAGGCGCTCGGCGCGCACGACCTCGTTCGCGAGCAGCAGATCGTCGCCGAGGCCCGCCGCCGCGAGGCCCTCGACCTCGCGAATCGTGGCGCAGGTGAAGTGCGCGTGGCCGGCCGCGCGCTGGCGGCGCGCGAGTCCGACGCATTTGTGGGCCTTCACGTGGGGCCGCAGGCGCGGCCCCGGAAGCACCGCAGCCATCGTGGCCAGGTTGTGCTCGAGGGCAGCGGCGTCGACCACCAGGGCCGGCGTCACGAGGTCGCCGAGGCTCTTCATCGGGGCGCACGGTGGGCCGCGGCCCCCATGCCGTCAACCCGCCGGGTAGCGCCCTTCGCGGCAGCCCGGGCAGACGATCGTCGGCGGCGCCGGCGCGATCGTGACGCCGAGGTACGCCGCTGCGCCGGCTGCGAGCTCGCGCCAGCAGGTCGCGCACGCCGCGCTGCGCTCGAGGGAGATCGCGACCCAGCCGACGATCGCGGCAGCGGAGGGCCGGGCTTCAGCAGTCGGTGCGGCGGGCTCGGCCGTCTGCGCCTCGCCGGTCGGCTCGTGGGAGGCGGTGGGCGCGCCGGCGTCGCGCCGGGCATGGTGTCGTCGCCAGCGCCCGCCGAAGCCCCGCGCCGCGAGGCGGCGCCGCGCACGCTCGGCGTGGCCGACGAGATCCTCGACCCAGTCGCCGAGGTCGTCGGACACGCGCTCGGCCGCGTCGAGCGCCTCGTCGACCACTTCACGCACGAGGTTCGCGACGGGAATGCGGAGCTCCTCGGCGGCGCGCCGCAGCTCCTCGGCCAGCTCGCGCGTGATCTGCGCGCCGCGCTCCCGGCGCTCGCGACGCGACGAGAAATCGCAGCCGGCGTCGGGACCGGTTCCCGATTCGCGCGCGCCCTCTTCCCGGTGCTCGTGATCCTGGTCGTGATGCTGATCGTTTCCGGGCTCGGGTCCGGGTCGCGGGTGCATGGGATCTCCTCGCGCTTCCCCCGAGACGGCGCCCCCTGGATCTACCACGCTGCGGGACGTCGGGGCAATGCAGCGCGCCCGCTGCAGCGTGCATGCACCCCGCTCGCTGCACCTGCGCATCGCGGCGGCCCGGCGCAGCGGCGTCGCGGAGGCGCGACGTCGCCGCGTCGGAAGATCAGGGCGTCGCGCAGGCCGGCTGGATCGTCGCGAGGGGCGGCTGGAGCAGGGCGCGCTGGACGATCGCCGAATCGGCCGTCGAGCAGCCGCCGCTGCCGCCGACGTCGCAGAGCGCCGGCCGCGCGAGCGTCGCCGTCGGCGGTACGAGATTCGCCCGCAGGATCAGCGTCGCGTCGTTGGTCGTGACGCGGCCGTCGCCGCTCACGTCCCCACACTGACACGCGTCGCCGATGCCGTCCGGGCCCGAGCCCGTGCCCACGCCGCCGACGTCCGACTGGTTGGCGTTCGCGATCTGGGCGCAGTTGTCGGCGCCGTCGAGCACGCCGTCGCCGTCCGCGTCACCGCCGTTCGTCGGATCCTCGTCGATCCACTGCCCGAGCAGGGCGACCGCGAGCGCATCCGGCACCGACGAGATCTGCGGCATGCGGCCGGCGCCGGTCGTCTGGACGCGGTGCCAGAGCATGCTGCGGGTGCGATCGCCCGGCAGCAGGCGCATCGGGGAGCTCAGGCCGAGCGTGCCCTGCGTCGGCGGTACGTTCACCAGGTTCATGTCGGCGAGGTCGGTGGCGAAGCGCAGGTCCATGCCGCCCGGCGCCGGCCCGCCCGGCTGATGGCACATCGAGCAGTTGGCAGCGAGATACGAGCGCGCGCGGGCGCCGACGGGCTTGCCGGTGTCCGCGGGGTCGCTGTAGCGCAGGTAGCTCGACGGGCTCCCCACGGCGTTCCAGAACAGGCCGAGCGCCGTCCACGCCGAGAGCTGGTTCTCGGTCCGGTTCTCGCACGCCCAGTCGAGGGCGCTCTGCGCCGTGCGCACGCCGAGCACGCGGCCCTCGGTCTGGGTATGGCACGAGAGACAGTCGCCGGGACCCGGGAAGGTCCAGGTCTGCGAGACCGGGCCCTGGCCGCGATCGACCGTATAGCTCGCCGTCTCGGCGGAGGTGATCAGGGTCGCGTCGGTCTGCGCGGCGTTCCAGCGATACGTGTAGGCGACCCAGCGGTCGAGCTGCCGCAGCAGCACGCGCGTCTCGACCCGCGTGCGCCCGCCGCCCGCGACGGGCAGCTCGAAATGCTTCACGAACACGGTGGCGAGCGGGAACGTCCACGCGCCGGACGGCGAGAAGGTGATCTTTGCGCCGGCGGGCAGCGCGAGCCAGCGTCGCTTCTCGGCGCCGTCGGACCAGAGCGGCGTCGTGACGGCGTACTCGATCAGGCCCGGCTTCGGTGTGAGGGAGGCGGTGCTCGTGAAGAGGCCCGTCTGGGAGAGCTGCGTCGGGAACTGGCCCGTGCCGCCGCTCGAAGCCTGCAGCTTGTAGAGCTTCCCGTCGAAGAGGTTCACGAAGAGCGGCTCGCCCAGCGCGTTCTCGACGATCGCCGAGATGCCCGAAAGCATGGTCAGCTCGATCTCGTCCGCGCCGGCCACCGCCGACGGGTACGCCCAGACGCGGCCCGAGATGAAGTCGGCGAACAGGTAGGCGCCGTAGAGCGAGGGCAGCGCGTCGCCGCGGTAGACGACGCCGCCGGTGATCGAACGGCCGTAGTCGCGGTCGTACTCGTGGACCGGCGGCGTGAGGCTGCCGTCGTCGCAGCCCGCGCTCGGGTTGTAGCAGTGGAAGCCTTCCATCCGGCGCCAGCCGTAGTTCCGGCCGCCCCCGGAGCCTGCGGGCTCGCGATCGACCTCCTCGTACTTGTCCTGCCCGACGTCCCCGATCCAGAGGTCGCCGTTCAGACGGTCGAAGGAGAAGCGGAACGGGTTGCGCAGGCCGACGGCCCAGATCTCGTCGAGCGTCGCGTCGCTCGGATCGCGCGCACCCACGAACGGGTTGCTCGGAGGGATGCGGTAGCCGGAGCCGAGCCCGCCGGAGACGTCGAGACGCAGCATCTTGCCGAGCATCGACTTCCGGTTCTGTGCAAAGTTGCAGACGTCGCCGCCGCCGCCGCCGTCGCCGGGCGCAAGGTAGAGGTAGCCGTCCGGGCCGAAGGCGAGCGTGCCGCCGTTGTGGTTGGTGAAGAGCGTGCCCCCGACGCAGTTCGCGCCGCTGCCCGGCTTCGCGACGTAGAGCAGCAGCTCGATCGTGCTCGGGTCCGCGACGTTGCGGTCGGCGCTCACGCGCAGGCGCGCGATGAACGTCGCGCCCTGGAGCGACGGGAAGACCGGGATGTTCGCCGAGTAGTAGATGTAGAAGAGACCGCTCGTCGCGTAGTCGGGCGCGAACGCCATGCTGAGCAGCCCGTGCTCGCCGGTGGTCGTGACGAGGGACGCGATGTCGAGGAAGGGCGTCGCGCGCTTGACCCCGTTCTCGATCACGAAGATCCGACCCGCGCGCTCGACCACGAACAGGCGCCCGCTGCCGTCCGGAGGCGCGGCTGCGTAGATCGGCGCCGAGAACGTGATGCCCGGGTAGGCGTCCACCAGCGTCATCGGGCCCGGGTCGGGGAGCGAGTCGAGCGGGAAGCTGTGGCCCGCGAAGCTGCCGACGCCGACGCTGGTGAGGCAGGACGGGGACGTCGGCGCGGGCGGCACTGCGGAGGCCGCCGTCGCGGCGAGCGCGGCCAGCACGATGAGCAGGGCGCCCGCGCGCGGCGCGCGCAGGGATCGAGCGACAGTAGCGAACACGCAGCGTCCTCCGTGGGGGCAAGTGCCTCCAAAGCCCCGGAAGGGTCACATATACCGGGCGGGGCACACCTGACGCACTCGCAGCCCGGCTCGCAGGGGCGCGTCCTGGCTCCCGATTCCGGGCTCTAGAGGTCCCGCAAGGATTCCGCGGGCGAGACCCGGGCCGCGCGCAGAGCCGGTACGACGCTGGCGGCGACCGCCGTCCCCGCCAGGGCGAGGGCGATCACGAGGGCGATCGTAGGATCGACCAGGGGCGGCGAGGAGCCCGGATCGTCAGGCTGGAGACCCGTCGCGAGGATCTGCACCAGGCCGATCCCGAGCAGCGCGCCGAGGCCGCCTGCGGCGAGGGCCACGGCGGCGGCCTCGGCCAGGAACTGCACGAAGATCGCCCGGCGCGAAGCCCCGACCGCCTTGCGCAGGCCGATCTCGCGCCGCCGCTCGGCCACCACGACCAGCATGATGTTCATCACGCCCACCGCGCCGACGAGCAGCGTGATCGCGCTCGCGGCGTAGAGGAAGAGGTGGAGCCCCCCGAACACGGCGCGCACCAGCCCGAGCGCCTCCTGGATGTTGAACTCCGAGAGCGCGGCGTCGGCGCGCGGGTCGAAGCCCTGGTGCAGGCCGACGAGCTGACGCACCTGCGGGGTGACGCCGAAGCTCTCGCCCACGGTCGCGGGCTCGAGCACCATCACCTCGACGCGATCCTCCTTCTTGAGCCAGCGCTGCATCGCGCTGATCGGCACCAGCACCCCCTCGTCGTCCCGGCCCGAGATGTGTACGAGCTGCGCGCCCTTTCGCACCGCCACGCCGACCACGCGGAAGCGGATCGACTCGATCTGGATCGTGCGCCCGACCGCCGGCGCGCGGCCGAATAGCCGCGTCGCGGCCTCGGCGCCGAGGAACGCGACGCGCGCACCGTTGCGCTCGTCCTCGACGGTGAGGAAGCGCCCGGACGCGAGCGCGAAGTTGCGGATGCTCTGGGCGTGGGCCGTCACCCCGAACACCGTCAGGAGTCGCGTGCGCGGCGCCGCGCGCACGATCGAGGAGAACATGGCCAGGTTCGGGTCGGCGTGGCTCACCGAGGCGAGCGTCTCGGCGCGCTTCACGTCCTCGAGCTCGAGCTCGACCGGACGCGCGCCGCGCTCGCCGACGTCCTGCTTCGCGACGCGCCCCGGGAACACCCAGACGATGCGCTCGCCCACCTTCTCGACCTGGTCCGTGAAGTGGCGCTGCGCACCGGTCGTGGTGGTCGTCAGGTAGGTGAGCATCAGCGTGCCCCAGACGATGCCGAGGGAGGTGAGCCCGAAGCGGAAGGCGTGGGCGCGCAGGCTGCGGAGCGTCTCGCGCAGGAGGTCCATGGCTCACTCCTGCCGCAACGCGATGCTGGGGTCGACGGCCATCGCGCGCCGGGCCGGCGCCAGGGCGGCGGCCAGCCCGATCGTCGCCATGCACGCGATCGCGACGACCACGATGCGCGGCGAGAGCTCGGGCAGCGGCACCAGATCCGGCGCCGGGATGCGGGCCAGGACCAAGCAGGCGCCGACGCCGAGCAGCACCCCGAGCACGCCGCCGCCGAGCGTGATCACGAGGGTCTCGAGGAAGAACTGCCGCAGCACGTCGCGCGGGCGCGCGCCGAGGGCGAGGCGCAGGCCGATCTCCTGCCGGCGCTCGTGCACCGCGTCGAGCATCAGCGTGAGCACGCCGATGCCGCCGATCCCGAGCGTCGTCACGGCCAGCACGAAGAGCACGGCGGTGAAGCGCTCGGAGCCGAGGCGGTTCAGCATCTCGACGCTGCTGAACATGCCGACGGCCTCGTCGTCGTCGGGCGGAACGCGCAGCCGCTCCGCCAGGATCGCCCGCACCTCGTGCTGCGCTTCGAGCAGGCGATTCCGGTCCGGGATCCGGAACACGATGCGGCCCACCACGGTCTCCTCGGTCCACGGCGCGGGCCAGAATCCCTGGTAGGTCGAGAGCGGCACCCAGACCTGCTCGTCGAGGGCGCTCGAATCGCGCGAGAGCTGCGTCCCGACCCGCGCCAGGAGCCCCACGACCTGGAACGGCTTGCCCTCGATCCGGATCCAGCTCCCGACGCCGCCCGCGGCGCCGAGCAGCCGCGTGCGCGCATCGACGCCGAGCAGCGCGACGCGCCGGCGCTGGAGCTGGTCCTGGGGCCCGAGGCCGCGGCCCGCGGCGATCGTCACGCCGCGCATCTCCTGCAACACCGGCTCGACGCCGCGCACGTCGAGGGTGCGCATGCGCTCGCGGAACGAGATCCCGCGGTGGGCCGAGGACTCGCCCGCGATGCGGTCGGGCAGGCGCGCGCGCCGGCGCAGCGCGAGCACGTCGTCGTTCGTGAACCAGAGGAAGCGGCGGTCCACGGCCGGCGAGAACTCCGCGCGCACGCGCCCGGGCCAGACCTGGGTCAGGTTCCGGCCCGAGCGGAAGAAGCCGCGCTCGACCATGGTCTGCACGCCGGCGCCCCAGCTCGTCAGGAAGATCACCGCCGCCGTGCCCCAGACGACGCCGAAGAGCGTCATCGAGGCGCGGCCACGGTGGGAGGCGAGCGTGCGCCAGGCCTCGGCGAGGATCCCGAGCAGGCTCACGGCGCCGGCTCGTCCGCGGCGATCGTGCCGTCGCGGATCGTGACGCAGCGATCGGCGCTCGCGCCGATCGCGGGATCGTGGGTGACGATCACGACCGTGCGCCCGCCGCGATGCAGCCCGTGGAGGAGCTCCATGATCTCGGCGCCGGTGCGGCTGTCGAGATTCCCCGTCGGCTCGTCGGCCAGGAGCAGCGTCGGCTGGTTCACGAGCGCGCGCGCGATCGCCACGCGCTGGCGCTCGCCGCCCGAGAGCTCCGCCGGCAGATGCGCCGCGCGCTCCGTGAGGCCGACCTGCGCCAGCGCCGCGAGCGCGCGCCGGCGGCGCTCGGCGCGCGCCACGCGCCGGTAGAGCAGCGGCAGCTCGACGTTCTCCGCGGCCGTGAGGCGCGGCAGCAGGTTGAAGCTCTGGAACACGAAGCCGATGCGCTCGCCGCGCAGCTGCGCCAGGGCGTCGGGCTCGGCCTGCGAGACGTCGCGCCCCTCGAGCTGATAGCGGCCCGCGCTCGGGCGCGAGAGACAGCCGAGGATCTCGAGCAGGGTGGTCTTCCCGGAGCCGGACGGCCCCATGATCGCGACCAGCTCGCCGGACCCGATCGCGAGGTCGACGCCGCGCAGGGCCTGCACCTCGGCGCGGCCCATGGCGTAGGTCTTGCGCACGCCCTCGAGGGCGATCAGCGGCGCGGCGCTCATTGCAGCACCACGCTGTCGCCCTCGGCGAGGCCGCTCTTGATCTCGACCTTCGCACCGTCCACGACGCCGATCTCGACGCGCACGTCCTGCCCCGCGTCCCCGCCGTCGCCGGACGCGCCGCCGAGACGGCGCACGAGGGCGCCCTCGGTGCCGTAGCGGAGCGCCGTCTCGGGCACGTGCAGCGCGCTCTCGATCACCTCCGCCACGATCTCCGCGTCCCCTGACATGCGCGGGCGCAGGAGCGTCGCGTCGGCGTCCGTGAGCTCCACCTCGACCTCGAAGTAGGTCACGTTCTGCACGCGCTTGCCGAGCGGCGTGATCTTCCGCAGCACGCCGGCGAAGCGCCGCTCCGGGAAGGCCTCGGTGCGCACGCGCGCGGTCTGGCCGAGCGCGATGCGACCGACCTCGTTCTCGTCGACCAGCCCCTCGAGGTGCACCTTCGCCGCGTCGGCCACCGTGGCGAGGAGCGTGCCGCCGGTGACGGCGCCGACCGGGGCCACCGCGGTGCCGATTTCGACGTCGACGTCGAGCACCGTGCCGTCTCGCGGCGCGGTGATCGTCGCATAACGGCGCTGCACCTCGAGGGAGGTGACGGCGGCCCGCGCCTTCGCGAGCGCGGCGCCGGCCTTCTCGGCGCGATCGCGCCCGTCGTCGAGGGCGCGCTCGCTCGCCGCCTCCTTCTGCTTCAGGCCGGCGACGCGGCGGAGGGCGATCGACGCGTAGTGAACCTCGACCTCCGCCGCACGGAGCCCCGCCCGCGCTTCGGCGAGCATGGCGTCCAGCAGCTCCTTCTCGAGCTCGATCAGGGGCTGGCCGGCCTTCACGCGATCGCCGGCCGAGACGTGGATCGTCTCCACGATCCCCGGGATGCGCGAGCGCACCTCGACCTCGTTCTCGGCCTCGATCGTCCCGGTGGCGACGACGATGCGCTCGAGCCGGCCGCGCTCGACGCGGGCCGTCGGGCCGGTCGGGGCGGCGTCGCCGCGCCCGCAGGCGAGCGGCGACGCGAGCAGGAGCGAGAGCAGAGCGCGCAGGGCGCGCCGGCGGAGCGAACGGTGCATGGCACCACTCCTCGCGCACGGCCGCCCACCGCCCCGATCTCCCGACCGCGCGCGCCGCGCCAGTGTCGCACGGCGCGGCGCACGCTGTCGATGCAGCCCGCCGACTACGCCTTGATCGCGATCGTCTGCGGCTTCGGGACCTCGCTCTTCGGCACGGTCACGGTCAGGATGCCGTCGCGGAAGCTCGCCTCGATGCGCTCGGCGAGGGCGTTCGCGGGCAGCGTGAAGGAGCGCTGGAACGATCCGAAGGTGCGCTCGACCCAGCGCCGCTTCCCCTTCTTCTCCTCGCGCTCGCTCTTCTTCTCCCCGTGGATCGTGAGCACGCCGTTCTCGAGCTCGACGCCCACGTCTTCCTTCTTGACGCCCGGCAGCTCGACGCTCACGACGTAGGCCTTGTCGTTCTCGTCCACGTCGACCGCGGGGCGCAGGCCCCGCTCGGCGGATGCCGGCATGTCGAGGTCGCGCAGCAGCCGGGAGATCCGGCCGCCGAGGCCGCCTTCGGAGGGGCGCCATTCACGCAGCGCGTCGAGCTCGGCAAAGGGATTCCAGGCAGCGACGCTGGTCTTCGGTTCCTTCTCGCCCATCGGATCTCTCCTTCCGGGCCGCGTCGGAGGTGCGCGGCCCCCTGTGCGTTGGATGTGCAACCACGATGCCACGTTCCCGCGCGCTCTCGGGTCCCGATCGCGGCGAGTCCGTGGCTCCGGTACACAGCGGGTCGCCCGGCGGACCCCGGGCTGTGGCGCTTCGCCGCGCCCTCGGAGGAGCCCGATGCCCCGTCTCCGTCGCGGAATCGCCCTCGTCCTGGTCGCCGCCATGGCGTTCCTCGTTCCGACCCTGCTCGCGCTCGAAGGACAGGAGGTCGTGCAGATCCGCACGACCGCCCCCGACGGCTCGCCTCGTGTGACGCGCGCCTGGGTCGCCGACGACGACGGCGCGGCCTGGCTCGAGGCCGCGACGCCCGACCGCGCCTGGTACCGGGACCTGCTGCGCGACCCGCGCTTCGAGCTGGTGCGGGGCGGCGCGACGACGTCGGCGCTCGCGGCGCCGCAGCCCGGGCCCGAGGGTCACGAGCGGATCCGGCGGCTCCTGCGCGAGAAGTACGGCTGGGCCGACGCCTGGGTCGGCCTGCTCCAGGACACCTCGCAGTCGATCGCCGTGCGCGTCACGCCGCGCTGAAGCCCGCCTGGCTCTCGAGCACGCGCTCGGATCCGAGGCGCCGCCGCAGCACGGAGATCGTCTCGGCCGCGTAGCCCGGCTCGGCCCAGGCGCCGAAGCCGAGCGCGCGCAGGCGTGCGAGCGCGACCGCGCTGCGCCGGCCGCCGGCGCCGTCGCCGCGGAAGAAGTCGTCCACCACGACGCGCTCCGCCACAGGGTCGAGCAGCGCCGCGAGACGCTCGGGGTCGCAGGGCAGGAGCGGCGCGATGGCGGCCTGCGTCCGCACGCCCGCGGCCCGCAGCGTGCGCAGCGCGTCGACGCGCAGACGCGTCGCCGGCGCGTTCGGCTCGAGGGCGCAGCGCACCCGCTCGTCGTCGGTCGCGATCGTGATCGAGACCCGCAGCGTCGGAATGCGCGCGAGCAGATCCACGTCGCGCACGACGAGCGGGCTGCGCGTCTGCAGCAGGAGCTGCGCGGGCGGATGCCCGACCATCACCGCAAGGCAGCCGCGCGTGAGCTCGAGCCGGCGCTCGAGGGGCACGTAGGGATCGGTCGCGCTCGAGCAGAAGAGTCGCGCCGCCGCGAGGCGACCCCGCGCGGCGTCGCGCGCGAGCAGCGCGGGAGCATTCGTCTTCGCCGCGATCCAGCGCGACCAGGGCAGGCGGTAGGGGTTCGCGCGCTGCACCGCGAGCTCGCGCACGTAGCAGTAGGCGCACTCGAACTCACAGCCCGCGTAGGGCTGGAGCGAGTGCGTGAAGCCGGCGAGGTATCCGCCCGTCGGCGTCAGGATCGAGCGTGCCTCGCGCTGGAAGACCGCGGCCCGGGCCATGGAATCCTCGGGCGGCCGCGTCGGCCGCCCCGTCCGTGGTAGCCTGCGGCCGCGCCGATGTCGCGCGGCGGAGGATACGACATGGACGCAGCCTCGATGCCGGTCCCGCTCTCGATCCCGCTCCGGGCACTGCTCGGCTTCGCGATCTGGACCGTCCTCACGCTGCTCGGCAGCGTGGGCGTCTACCGCTGGAGCCGGATCCTCACCGGGCGGGCCGAGCTGAAGGAGTTCAGGGCCGATGCGCCCCAGGGCAGCGACTGGTACCTGCGCGCGATGCGTGCCCACGCGAACTGCCTCGAGAACCTGCCGGTCTTCGGCGCGATCGTGCTCGCGATCGTCGCGAGCGGGATCACGGGCGTTGCCCTCGATCGGCTCTCCGTCGTGATCCTCGGCGCGCGGGTCTGCCAGACGGTCACCCACATCGCCTTCACGCCGACGAACCTCGTCGTCGGCGTGCGCTTCGCCTTCTTCTTCACCCAGCTCGCCTGCATGCTCGCGATGGCGGCGATCGTGATCGGCGCCGCGTGGCGCTGAGCGCCGCGCCCGACGCCGCGCACCCGGCGATCGCCCTCGAGCTCGCGGGCGCGACGCGTCTCTACGGCGCGCGCCGCGCGCTCGATCGCGTGAGCCTCGCGGTGCCGGCAGGCGCCGCCGTCGGGCTCCTCGGACCGAACGGCGCGGGCAAGACCACGATCCTCCGTCTCGCGCTCGGCCTCGTCGCGCCGAGCTCCGGCTCGGTGCTGCTGCGCGGGCGCGACCCGTTCAATCCGCGCGCGCGGGAGAAGGTCGGCTGGCTGCCCGAGCGCCCCGCCCTGCCCGCCCGCATGACCGTGATCGACTTCCTTCGCCTCCACGGCGAGCTCGCCGGTCTCGCCGGCGCCGACCTCGAGAACGAGATCGACGCGCGCCTCGCAGAAATGGGGCTCGCCGATCGCGTGACCGAGCGCCTGGGCGGCCTCTCGAAGGGGCTCGCGCAGCGCGTCGGCTTCGCCCAGGCGCTGCTCGGATCCCCGGAGCTCGTCTTCCTCGACGAGCCCACGTCGGGCCTCGATCCGCTCGGCATCCGCGACGCGCGGGTCTGGATCGCCGCCGCGCGCGCCCGCGGCGCGACCCTCGTCGTGAGCTCCCACGTGCTGACCGAGATCGAGCGGCTCTGCGATCACGTCGTGATCCTGCACGAGGGCCGGATCGCGGCGAGCGGCCCGCTCGGCGAGCTGCTGCGCGACGGCGAGAGCCTCGAGGACGCCTACGTGCGGGTCGTGCGCGGCGCGCCCGCGGCCGAGCTCGCGCCGTGAGCCGCTTCCGCGTCTTCGTCCTGCTCGCGGCGGACGCCCTGCGCGACGCGCTGCGCAGCCGCGTCGGCGTCGGCGTGCTGCTGGTGGCCGTGCTGCTCGTCCTCGGCGTCGATCGCTGCACCGGCGCGCCCTCGGACGGCATCACCTTCAACGGTCGCGAGCTTCCGGCGTCGGTCGTCGGGACGATCTTCGGACCGCTCTGCTTCCTGGTGCTCAGCTTCGTGCTCGTCGCCGCGGCGGCGCTGATCGCGAGCGACGCCCTCGCGCGGCCCGTCGACGACGGCTCCGCCTCGCTCTGGCTCGCGCGCCCGGTCGGGCGTGCGACCTATGCGCTCTCCCGCCTGGCCGGCGGGCTCGTGCTGGTGGCGGTGATCGCGCTCGGCGTGCTGGGCATCGCCACCGCCATGCTCGCGTCGCGCTACGGCCTCGACTGGCGGGTGGGCATCTCCGGCTACGTGACCTTCGTGGCCGACGCCTTCGTCGTCTCCGCCGTCGCGATGCTGCTCTCGCTGCACCTGCCGCGCATGCTGACGCTCTTCGGCGTCTTCCTGTGGCTGCAGTACGTCGCCTTCACCAACGGTCTGCACGTGGTCGGCGCGCTCTCGGAAGGCGGCGGACGCCTGGTCGAGGGCTGGGGGCCGCCGCTCGGCACCGCGCTCCTGTTCGCGGTCGGGCCCTGGGCAGGCCTGCATCTGTCGCCCGAGCAGCGCGCGCTGGTGGCGGGGCGCCTCGCGGTCTGGGCCGCAGTGGCGGTCGCGCTGCTCGTGCTCTCGTTCCGGCGGCGCGACCTCCGCTGAGCGCCCGGGGCGGGCCCGGCGCGATGGCCGGAGGTCGCCGGAGGATCAGGTTGTGCTCCCTCGATCGGGCCTCTGGAGTGCACAACTGGAGGATCAGCGGAAGTCGTCGAGGGCCGCCGGCCGCCACGCCGCCGAGACGACGCGCCAGTTGCCGTCCTCCTCGCGCAGCGAAAGGTCGAAGCGGTAGAGGTCGGCCCGCACGCCGGCGAGCAGCTCGGGGTCGTCGATCGGCGCTGCCGCCATCGCGACCAGCACCTCCACGCGCGCCTCGCCCGGCGCTGCAAGCTCGACGGAGACCACGCGCGTGAGCAGGTGCACCGCGCGCTGCTGCAGGAGATGCAGGCTCGCAATCGCTCCGACGGCCTGCTTGTCCCGGCCGGCGGCGTCGCGGTAGGCGTCGGAGATCTGGCTCTTCAGCGCCGCGGCGTCGCCGGCCTCCGCGGCCTGCTCGGCGCTCGCGAGCGTCGCGACGATCCGGTCGTGCGCAGTCGGCTCGTCGCGCGTGCAGGCGGCGGCCGCGGCGGCCGCGAGCAGTGCCAGTATCGCGAGGGATCGGCGAGCGCCGGTCGCGCGCGCGCTCATCGGCGCGAGCCCAGCACACCCGCGAGATGCTTCCCGGTGTGGCTCGACTTCACGCGCGCCACCTCCTCCGGGGTGCCCTGCGCCACGATCTGGCCGCCGCCCGGGCCGCCCTCGGGCCCGAGGTCGATCACGAAGTCGGCGGTCTTGATCACGTCGAGGTTGTGCTCGATCACGAGCACCGTGTTGCCGCCCTCGACCAGGCGCGCGAGCACTTCGAGCAGGCGCGCCACGTCGTGGAAGTGCAGGCCGGTGGTGGGCTCGTCGAGCACGTAGAGCGTGCGGCCCGTGGCGCGGCGCGAGAGCTCGCGGGCGAGCTTGATGCGCTGGGCTTCGCCACCGGAGAGCGTCGGCGAGGGCTGGCCCAGGTGCAGGTAGTCGAGGCCCACGTCGGCGAGCAGGCGAAGCGGCTGCGCGACGTTCGGATAGGCCGAGAACAGCTCGACGGCCTCGCGCACCGTGAGCTCGAGGACGTCCGCGATCGAGCGATCCTTGAAGCGCACCGCGAGCGTCGCCTCGTTGAACCGGCGGCCCTGGCATTCCTCGCACTTCACGTAGACGTCGGCCAGGAAGTGCATCTCGATCTGGCGCACGCCGTCGCCCTGGCAGGCCTCGCATCGGCCGCCCTTCACGTTGAACGAGAAGCGGCCCGGTCCGAAGCCCTGGACGCGCGCGTCGGGGAGCTGGGCGAAGAGCGCGCGGATCTCGTCGAAGACCTTGATGTAGGTCACCGGGTTGCTGCGCGGCGTGCGGCCGATCGGCCGCTGGTCGATCGCGATCACCTTGTCGAGCTGCGAGAGCCCCTTCAACGCATCGTGGGCGCCGACCTTCTGGGACGAGGCGTGGAGCTTGCGCGCGAGCGCCGGGTAGAGGACGTCGTTCACGAGCGTGGACTTGCCCGCGCCCGAGACGCCGGTCACCGCGACCAGCGTGCCGAGCGGGATCGCGACGTCGATGCCCGCGAGGTTGTTCTCGCGCACGCCCAGGAGCTCGAGCTGACCGCTCGGCTTCCGGCGCTTCTCCGGCAGCTCGATGCGGCGCCGGCCCGAGAGGTAGGCGCCGGTCAGGGATTCCTCGCAGCGCGCGAGGCTCTCGGGCGTCCCGGCGTGCACCACGCGCCCGCCGGCGACGCCCGCGCCGGGCCCGAAGTCGACCACCCAATCCGCGGCGTGGATCGTCTCCTCGTCGTGCTCGACCACCACCACGGTGTTGCCGATGTCGCGCAGACGCTCGAGGGTGTCGAGGAGGCGGCGGTTGTCGCGCTGGTGCAGGCCGATCGAGGGCTCGTCCAGGATGTAGATCACGCCCGTGAGCTCGGTGCCGACCTGGGACGCGAGGCGGATGCGCTGGGCCTCGCCGCCCGAGAGCGTGGGCCCCGCGCGGTCGAGGGAGAGGTAGCCGAGGCCGACCGCCGACAGGAACTCGAGACGCGCACGGATCTCCTTCAGGAGATCGCTCGCGATCTCCTTCGCGGCGCCCTGCAGCGCGAGGCCCGCCAGGAACTCGCGCGCCGCCTCGATCGTGAGCGTCGAGAGCTGCACCAGGGTGCGGCCCTCGACGCGCACCGCCGCGCTCTCGGCGCGCATGCGGGTCCCCTGGCACGTCGAGCAGCGCGCATCCCCCAGGAACTTCGCGTAGTGCTTGCGCGCGCCCTCGCTCTTCGTCTCGCGGAAGACGCGCAGCAGGCGCGGCAGCACGCCCTCGAAGCCGATCGTGAAGCTCGCCTTCCCGCCGCCCGAGCCGACCCAGCGCACGGCGTACTGGCGGTCGCCCGTGCCGTGCAGGATCTGGTCGCGCTGCTTCTTCGGGAGCTTCTTCCACGAAACGTCGAAGGGGATCCCGAGCTGCTTCAGGATCTGCGTGCGCAGCGCCGACCAGCTCTTCTTCTTCGAGAGGTCCGTGCCCCAGGGCTTGATCGCGCCCTGGTCGATGGTGAGCGCCTCGTCGGGTACGACGAGGGCCGGGTCGGCCTCCATGCGCGTGCCGAGGCCGTTGCAGTCGGGACACATGCCCTGGGGACTGTTGAAGCTGAAGCTCTGGGGCGTGAGCTCCGGGAACGAGATCCCGCACTTCGTGCAGGCCATGTGCTCGGAGTAGATCTTCTCGCCGCCGGGCTCCATCACCGCGACGAGCCCGCCGCCGCCCAGGCGCAGCGCCGACTCGACGCTTCCCGTGAGGCGCGACACCAGGCCCGGCCCGACGACGACGCGGTCGACCACGACCTCGACGTGGTGCTTCTTGCGCTTGTCGAGGGCCTCGACGTCCTCCGCGAGCACGATCTCGCCGTCGACGCGCAGGCGCACGAAGCCGCTCTTGCGCAGCTCGGCGAGCTTCTCGCGGTGCTCGCCCTTGCGGTTCACGAGCACGGGCGCGAGGAGCTGGAGCTTCGTCCCGGCCGGAAGCGCACCGAGCTCGCGGGCGATCTGCTCGGCGGTCTGCCCCTTCACTCTGCTGCCACAACGGTGGCAGTGCTGGACTCCGATCCGCGCGTAGAGGACCCGCAGGTAGTCGGCGATCTCGGTGATCGTGCCGACGGTCGAGCGCGGGTTCGTGCCGGTCGTCTTCTGCTCGATCGAGATCGTCGGCGAGAGGCCGCGGATCGTGTCGACCTTCGGCTTCTCCATCTGGCCCAGGAACTGGCGCGCGTAGGCCGAGAGGCTCTCGACGTAACGCCGCTGCCCCTCTGCGAAAAGCGTGTCGAAGGCGAGGCTCGACTTGCCCGAGCCCGAGACGCCCGTGAGCACCACGAGTCTCTTCTTCGGGATGCGGACGTCGATCGACTGGAGGTTGTGCTCGCGCGCGCCGCGGATCTGGACGTGATCGAGCTCCATCGCGGGCAGGCTAGCAAGGTGCGCCCGCGCGGGCGCTCGGGAGCGTGCCGCTACGGGCCCAGGCTCGGCGCGCCGGGGGCGCCGAGGCAGCGGCCGGGGTCGGCGCTGGCGGCCGTTCCGAAGTTCGCGGTCCAGTAGACGCCGTAGGGGCCGCCGGTTGCGATGCCGAGGCCGATGTGGCGCTGCGTCGTGCTGAGCAGGATTGCGCGGTGGCCGCTCGAGCCCATCCAGCCGGCGACGGCGGCGGCGGGCGTGCCGTAGCCCGCGGCGATCGTCTCGGCGCCCGGATTCGGGTAGCCCGCGGCGCGGATGCGCTGGTCGAAGGTGCCGCCCTCGGGCGTGACGTGGCTGAAGTAGCCGCGCGCCGCCATGTCCTGGCTGTGGCGCCGCGCGGAGTCGACGAGGCGGACGTCGAGGACGTAGGGCGCGAGGCCCTGCGCTGCGCGCTCGGCGTTCACCAGCGCGACGGTCTGCAGCTCGAGCGCCGTCGGGCAGCCCGCGCTCTGCTGCGCGCGGGCGACACCGCAGAGCGCCAGGTAGACCAGGGTCGTGACGAGGGCGAGACGACGCATCCTCCATGGATCATCGGAGGGATGCCTCGCGGGCCTGCGTGACGGGCGTCACCGGACCGCGACGGGCCCAGCGCCCGGTCGCGAGCCAGCCGCCCGTGGCCAGGGTGACCACCACGCTGCCGACCAGGCTCGCGGCAAGGATGCCGGTGGGCCCGAGGGGATCCGCCAGCGCGTAGCCCAGCGGCAGGGTCACGACGAGCGAGCAGCCGACGGAGAGCAGCATCGGCACGCGCACGTCGCCGGCGCCCTGCAGGCTGCGGAAGAACACGAAGTAGAACGCCCAGGCCGCGAAGTTCCCCGCCTGGAAGAGCATCACCTCGCTGCCGAGCCGCACGACCTCGGGGTCGCTCGAGAGCCACGACAGGATGCGCTCGCGGTACAGCACGAGGCCGAGGGCGACGCCGCCGAGGATCACGGCGTGGACCGCGATGCCGAGGCCGATCGCCTGCCACGCGCGGCGCGGGTTCCCGGCGCCGAGGGCCTGGCCGACGAGCGTCGCGCAGGCGCCCGCCACCGGGAACGCGAGCATCGGGCCGACCATGCCCACGCGCAGCCCGATCGAGTAGGCGGTCTGCGCCGTCGCCGAGAAGTCGCCCATGCGACGCAGGAAGACGACGGTGACGAGGAAGCCTCCCAGCATCTGGAGCGCCGGCGGCCACGCGAGCGCGGTGATGCGCCGGAGCAGCGCGGGATCGGGGCGCAGGTCGCGCAGCCGGAGCTGGATGCGGCCGCCCTCGCCGAAGAGGGCGTAGCCGGCGAGCGCGAGCCCTGCGATCTGGCCCGTGGAGATCCCGAGGGCGATGCCCGGAACGCCCAGGGGCGGGAGCCCGAGATGGCCGAAGACGAGCACCCACTCTGCTCCGAGCGCGACCAGCGTCTGCACCAGCGCGACCACGAACGTCGTCGTGGTGTCGCCCGCGCCGTTCAGCACCGAGCTGAACAGGACGGAGAGGATCATCCCGAAGGCGAGCGCGAAGACGAGGCGGACGTAGGGGACGCCCACCTCGAGCACCGAAGGCGCCACGTTCATGCTCGCGAGCAGCGGGCGCGCGAACGCGACGCCGATCACGGCCACCACGAGCGAGAGGCCGATGCCGAGCACGAGCACCTGGCCCGCGACGCGGTCCGCGTCCTGCTGCACGCCGGAGCCGACGGCGCGCGCGATCAGCCCCTGGGCGCCGAAGCTCGCGCCCATCACGAGCATCAGCAGCACCTGGCGCAGGGACTGGTTCGTCACGATCACGGCCGTGGTCGCGTCGTCGCCGAGGCGCGACACGAAGGCCAGATCGATCAGCTGGAAGGCGACGCCGCCGACGAGGCTGTTCGCGACCAGCGGCAGGGCGAGGACGAGGAGCGAGCCCAGGAGCCCGCTCCTCGTCAGGTCACGACGCGACAACCGTCATCGGGACGGCGCCTACTTCGACGGAGGTCCGGACGGGACCTCGCGGAACGGCTTGTCCTTGTCGACGCGCATCTCCGGCGGAAGCCGCAGCACGCGCTCGGCGATGATGTTCTTCAGGATCTCGTCCGTGCCGCCCGCGATCCGGATGCCCGGCGTGCCGAGGTAGCTCTCCTGCCAGAGCGCATCCATCGGCACGACCTTGCCATCGAGCAGCGAGCCCGCCGCACCCTGCAGCTCGACGGCGAAGCTCGCCATCTGCTGCGCCATGGGCGCGCCGACGGCCTTGCCGATCGAGCCCTCGGGGCCGGGCGTCTTGCCCTGCGAGAGCGCCGAGAGCGTGCGGTAGCCCGTGTACTGCAGGCCCTTCGACTTGATGTAGAAGTCCGCGATCCTCTGGCGCACCGCCGAGTCCTGGATCGCCGGCTTGCCGTTGCGCCGCGACGCCTTCGCCACCGCGAACAGGTCCTTGAAGCGCCCGCCGCCGCCGCCCGCGCCGATCGCCACGCGCTCGTTCATGAGCGTCGTGAGCGCCACGCGCCAGCCGTCGCCGACCGCGCCGAGCCGGTTCGAGTCCGGCACCCGCACGTTGGTGAAGAACACCTCGTTGAAGCCCGAGGCGCCGTTGATCTGCTTGATCGGCCGCACCTCGATGCCCGGCGAGCGCATGTCCACGATGAAGTAGGTGAGGCCGGCGTGCTTCGCGGCGTTCGGATCGGTCCGCGTGACGATCATTCCCCAGTCGGAGAAGTGCGCGCCCGTGGACCAGATCTTCTGGCCATTCAGGATCCAGTCGTTGCCGTCCTTCACCGCCGACGTGCGCAGGCCTGCGAGGTCGCTCCCGGCGGCCGGCTCGCTGAAGAGCTGGCACCAGATCTCGCCGCCGCGGAGCATGTCGGGGATGTACTTCGTCTTCTGCTCGGGCGTGCCGTGGAACATGATCGTGGGCCCGAGCATGCCGTGGCCGATGGTGTAGACCGGCGGCGGCACCTTGAACTTCGCCTCTTCCTGACGCCAGATCACGCCCTGCATCGTGGTCGCGCCCTGGCCGCCGAACTCCTTGGGCCAGGTGATGCAGGCCCAGCCCGCGTCGGCCTTCTTCGCCTGCCACGCCTTGCACTCGGCGATCACGTCGGGCGTCTCACGCTCGCCCATGCCGGCCGGCAGCTCGTCGGGGCCGAGGGGCTTCGCGTTCGCCACGAGCCAGGCGTGGGCCTTCTTCCGGAATGCCGCTTCTTCGGGGGTGTCGTTGAAATCCATGTTCGTGTGCCTCTGTGTCTCTCGAGGGGGTTCTAGTGGCCCGCGCCGGCTTCGGAGATCTCGCGCGTCTCGAGACGCGCCACGAGCTTCTCGCGCCAGGCGGAGGGGCTGCCGAGGGTCTGCGCCAGGAAGCGCGCGCGGCGGTAGAACAGGTGGCAGTCGTACTCCCAGGTGAAGCCGACGCCGCCGTGGAGCTGGATCATCTCCTCCGCCGCCTGCGTGAAGGCGTCGCTCGCCGCGACCTTCGACGCCGGCGCCGCGAGCGAGAGCTCCGCGGGCTGGTTCGCGTGCAGCGCCCAGGCGCCGTAGTACGCGTTCGAGCGCGCGATCTCGATCGCGCAGTAGACGTCGGCCATCTTGTGCTTCAGCACCTGGAAGCTCGCGACGGGACGCCCGAACGCGTAGCGGCCGAGCGTGAACTCGCGCGTGATCTCGAGCGCGCGCTCGGCGCCGCCGATCTGCTCGAAGGCGAAGAGCAGCGCGGCGCGGTCGAGCAGGTGGTCGATCGACTGCGCGTTCGCGCCGGGCAGCGCCTCTGCCGCCGCGCCCTTGAAGGCGAGGCTCGCCTGGGAGCGGCTGCCGTCGAAGCTCTCGCTCGGCGTGCGCGTGACGCCCGAAGCGCCGAGCTCGACCAGGGCGAGCGTCGGCTTTCCGGCGTCGTCCTTCGCCACCACGATCGCGATCTGCGCGACGTCGCCGCCGGCGACCGCGAGCTTCGTGCCGGTGAGCTTCCCGCCGGCGAGCTTCGTCGTGACCTCGCCGGGCTGCGTCTCGCCGAGCCCCTCGTCGAGCGCGAAGGCGCCGATCGCCTCGCCGCTCGCGAGCTTCGGCAGCCACTTCTTCTTCTGTGCGTCGCTCCCGCAGTGGAGCAGCGCCTCGGTCGCGAGATAGACCGAGTGCGAGAACGGGATCGGCGCCAGCGAGCGACCGATCTCCTCGGCGAGCAGCACGAGCTCGAGGTAGCCCATGCCTGCGCCGCCGAACTCTTCCGGGATCACGGCGCCGACGTAGCCGTTCTCGGCGACGACCTTCCACAGGCTCGGATCGTGGGACTTGCCGCCTTCGAGCACGGCGCGACAGGACGAGAGCGGCGATTCCTTGGCCAGCAGATCGCGCGCGGACTTCTGCACGAACTTCTGGTCTTCCGAGAACTCGAAATTCATCGGGGGGGCTCCTTTGACTGGGGAGTCAATCGGAGCGCGAGCATAACTCGGCCGCGATGGGGGGCGAGGGGGGCAGTGCGTAACGCAGCGCGGCAGGAGGGCCCGGCCCCGGGGGCGGCGGCCTCAGACGTAGTGCAGCCACTCCGCGTACTTGGGATCCCGGCCCTGGACCGCCGCGAAGTACGCCTCCTGGAGGGTCTTCGTCACGGGGCCGCGCCGGCCGGCGCCGATCTGCCGGTGGTCGAGCTCGCGCACCGGGGTGACCTCGGCGGCGGTGCCGGTCAGGAAGATCTCGTCCGCGACGTAGAGCTCGTCGCGGGTGATCGGGCCTTCGACCACGCTCATGCCCTTGTCGCGCGCGATCCGCATCACGGCGTTGCGTGTGATGCCGTCGAGCACCGTCGCGAGGCTCGGGGTGTGGATCGTGCCGTTGCGCACCACGAACACGTTCTCGCCGCTCGCCTCGGAGACGAGCCCCTGCGTGTCGAGCAGGATCGCCTCGTCGTAGCCGTCGAGCAGCGCCTCGCGCTTCGCGAGGATCGAGTTCACGTAGTCGCCGCAGGTCTTGCCCTTGGTCATCTTCGCGTTCACGTGGTGGCGCGCGAAGGTCGAGACCTTGGCGCGGATGCCGCGCTCCATGCCCTCTTCGCCGAGGTACTTGCCCCAGGCCCAGCAGATGATCGCGACGCGGATCGGGTTGCCCGCAGGATTGAGCCCCATCACGCCGTCGCCGATGAACGCGAGCGGCCGGATGTAGCCCTCGCTCAGGTGGTTCGCGCGCAGGGTCTCGCAGATCGCGCTCTCGACCTGCTCGCGAGAGAAGGGCATCTCCATCAGGTTGATGTGCGCCGACTCGAACAGGCGTCGCACGTGCTCGCCGAGGCGGAAGATCGCCGAGCGCCCGTCGGCCGTGCGGTAGCAGCGGATGCCTTCGAAGACGCCGAGGCCGTAGTGCAAGGTATGCGTCAGCACGTGGACCGTCGCGTCGGCCCAGTTCACGAGCTTGCCGTCGAGCCAGATCTTCTCGCCGCTGACGCGGGGAGCCGCCCCTCCTGCCATCGTCCCTCTCTCCGAGGGGCTAGCGGCGGAAGAGCCGCCCGATCAGCCCCTTCTCTTTCTCGCGTCGCATGTGGATGAGACGCAGCTCGCGCAGCGCCTCGAGGTTGTCGGACCGGATCTCGAGGGCCGTGGAGAACATGCGCTCGGCAACGTCCAGCTTGCCAGCGGCCTGGTACATCCGGCCGAGGAAGAGGTAGGGCTTGTCCCGATCCTCCGCCAGCTTCGAGCCCTTCTTCACGATCGTGATCGCCTTCTTCAGCGTCTCGCGGTCGTTCGGGTTCGAGAGGAAGAGCGCCCAGCCGAGGTGCGCGACGTACTCGCCCTCCTCGGGGAAGAGCCGCACGGACCACTCGAAGTCCTTGATCGCGCCGTCGAAGTCGCGCTTGCGCAGCTTGGCCTCGCCGTTCTGGAACTGGAGCTCCGCGGCGAGGGCGCGCTGGCCCTCCTCGAGGTCGGCGGCGGCCTGCTTGCTGCCCTTCTGGTCGATCAGGTACTGCGTGCGGCGTCGCGCGTCGCCGAGCGTCTCGTAGGCCTTCGACACCAGGCCGAAGATCTCCTCCGCGAGCTTTCGAACCGTCTCGCTCGCGTTCGAGAATCGGTCGGGGTGGGTCTTCTTCGCGAGCTCGACGTAGGCGCGGCGAACGTCCTCGTCGTTCGCCTTCTCGGGCACGCCGAGCACCTCGAAGTAGCCCTTGCCGCGCAGGCGCTCCGCCAGCGAGGTGAGCTCCGCGCGCAGCGCGACGTCCTCGGGATCGAACGAGCGCGGCGGCGTCGGAACCGCCTGCGGCATGCGCGCGGGCGCCGGCTTCGCCGCCGGGCTCCCTGCCGTGGCGGGCGACGCCACCTCGATCCGGCCGCGCGCCTCGAGCAGGCCGGTGATGATCAGCCCGTAGAGGGTGCGGCGCGTGGCCTCGCCCTGCTCGCCGAGGTCGCGAAGCTTCACGCGCCCGTCGAGGGCGCGCAGCAGGAAGTCCTCGCCCGGGTCGAGGTCGATGTCCTGGAAGCGGTGGAACGGGCTCTCGTTCGGTGCGAGGTAGCGCTCGGCGAGCGTCGCGAGGTGCGCGTCGATCACGTCGAGCGGGAAGCGCTTGCGGACACCGTCGAGGATCAGGTTCGCGGGGCCGCCCTCGAGCGCGAGCGCGTTCGCGCCCTCGAGGCGCGCACCGAGCTCGAAGCGGAAGGCGCCCGCGCGCCACTCGAAGAGCTCGAAGAGCTTCTCCTCGGCCTGCTCGCGCAGGGCCTGCACCAGCTCGGGCTCGGAGAGCAGCGCCATCGCGACGAGGATCTCGCCCTGGAGCCCTTCGCCGCTCTTCACGCGGCGGATCGACTCCTCGAGGTCCTCGGCCGTGATCTTGTCGCCCCGGCGCAGCATGTTGCCGAGGCACTCGGAGACGAGGTTCGACTTGACCGCCGCGGGATAGCCCTCGCGGAACTGCACCGCCTTGCGCTTCTTGCCGGACTGGAGGTGCAGCACGCCGGTCGCGCGCAGGCCGTGCAGGTGGTGGAGCAGCGCGGGGAACGAGAGCTCGGCCAGGTCGCCCGCGAGCGTGCGCGCCGCCGAAGCGCCCTGGGCGAGCACGCTCGGACGCATGGCCTGCGCGGCGACGGGCCGTGCAGCGCTGGCCGGGCGGCTCGCGGCGCGCGGGGCCGCAGCGGCGCTCGCCCCGCGCTTCGCGCCGCCGCCCATGCTCACCGCCTTCGCCGTGACCTCGCGCAAGGCATCGAGAGCGACCGGCTTGGTGAGGAACGCCGCGGCGCGAAGCCGCTCGGCTCGCTCCTCGTACTGCTTCGTGCGGGAGCAGCCCGTGAGGAAGATCGCGGGCGTCTCGGCGACGGGACCGCTCTCCGCGCGGATCGCCTCGAGCACCGCGAAGCCGTCGCGTTTCGGCAGCAGCAGGTCGAGCAGCAGCAGATCCGGCGCAGCGCTGCGCGCTTTCGCGACGGCGTCGTCGCCGTCGTGGGCGACGACCACGTTCCAGCCCTCGAGCTGGAACGTCTTCGACAGGATCTGACACAGGCCGCGGTCGTCGTCGACGACGAGAATGGTGGGCGACAAGGGGGGTCCTCCCGCACACCGTATCGTCCGTGGGCCCGCGTGGACTTGACCTCACGTCCTGCGATTGGGGGATTCGCCGGTGCGCGAAAACGTCACTTGCCGTGACGGCCGTCACACGCAGAACGCGATTCATCGGAGTCGAGCGCGAGCTGCACGCGAGTTGCCGGTCGGCACCGATGCAGCGGCTCGTCACCGGCAGCGGCGAGGAAGCCGGGCGGCAGCTCAGTCGAAGAGCGCCCGGAGCGCGGGCTCGTACGGCGCCCGCACGATGCCCAGCTCGGTCACGATGGCCGTGACGAGCCGGGACGGCGTCACGTCGAAGGCCGGGTGCCGCACCGGCACGCCCTCGGGCAGGAGCTCGACGCCGCCGATGCGCGCGACCTCGGCGTGGCCGCGCTCCTCGATCGGGATCGCGTCGCCGCTCGGCGTCGCGAGGTCGATGGTCGAGCGGGGCGCCGCGACGTAGAACGGGATTCCGTGCTCCCGCGCCAGCACGGCGAGGCCGTAGGTGCCGATCTTGTTCGCGACGTCGCCGCTCGCCGCGATCCGGTCGGCGCCGACCACGACCAGGTCGATCTCGCCGCGGCGCATCAGGTGGCCCGGCATGGCGTCGGTCACCACCGTCACGGGGATGCCGTCGCGCGCGAGCTCCCAGGCCGTGAGGCGCGCGCCCTGCAGGAAGGGGCGCGTCTCGTCGGCCAGCACCGAGATGCGTCGCCCGGCCTCGTGCGCCGCGCGCACCACGCCGAGCGCCGTGCCGTAGCCTGCGGTCGCGAGGGCCCCGGCATTGCAGTGCGTGAGGATGCGCGCGCCGTCGGGCACGAGCGCGAGGCCGTGGCGGCCCATGGCTCGGCAGGACGCGACGTCCTCGTCGTGGATCGCCTGGGCCTCCGCCGCGAGGCGCGCGCGCACCTGCGCCACGTCGGCGCCGTGCGCGGCGCAGGCGGCGTCGAGCGCCGCGCGCATCCTGGCGAGCGCCCAGAAGAGATTCACAGCGGTGGGGCGTGTGCGCGCGAGGCGCTCGGCGGCGCCCGCGAGCTCGCTGCGGAGCGCCGCGAGGTCGCGCGCCGACGCGGTGTTCGCGGCGAGCGCGACGCCGAACGCCGCCGCGCAGCCGATCGCCGGCGCGCCACGCACGGCGAGGCTCTCGATCGCCTGGGCGAGCGTCTCGACGTCGCTGCAGCGGAGGTAGATCTCTTCGCGCGGCAGTCGGCGCTGGTCGAGCAGCACCACCGCGTCGCCCTCGAAGCGCAGCGTGAACCAGGCGCTCACCGCGCCGGCTCCGCGGCAGGCGCGGCGTCCGCGGGCGGGCCGGGCTCCGACGCCCCCTCCACGGGCCGGCTCGGCGCGGCCGGCGCGGCATCGGCCGCTGCCCCGCCCCGAGGAGCCGGGGTGGTCTCGCCGATCCGGAGCCTCACGGGGGCGCCGCCGCCGAGGTCGAGATCGAGCGCGATCGGCGCGGCCCGGACGCGCTCCACCCCGAAGCCCGGCGCGCCGTCGCTCCGGGGCGCCAGCACGCCGCTCAGGGTGAGGGGCTTCCCGGCGGACTTGCGAAGGGGGCCGCTCGCCACCTCGGCGTCGCGCGCGTCGAGCGAGAAGACACCGCTCGGCGTCTCGCGCAGGCCGCCGAGATCGAGCGTGAGCCGCACGTCGCCCCGGAGCGTCGCCGCGCCGAGGGAGGCGTCGAGCGCGGTGAGCATCAGCTCCGCGTAGGCGCGCTCGGTCGGCACCATCGCGCCGCTGAGCTCGACCGTGCCGTCGAGCTCGCCGTTCGCGATGCGGAAAGCGTCCGCGCGCGCGTCGCCGAGCCTGAGCGCGGCGAGCCAGGGCGCGAGGGACGCCGCAGCAGCGCCGTCGATCGTGACCTCGAGCAGGGTCTCGAAGGGCTTCTCGCCGCGCTTCGAGCGCAGCGCGACGGAGCCGCGCGGGACGATCGCGCCCCGGGCGCTGACGCCCACCCCGGTCTCGGCGCGGCCGGCGAGCGCGGCGAGCTCGAGGGTGGCGCCGGGGGCCGCGTGGATCTCGGTGAGCCGGAGCGCGCCGCCGGAGACCTCGACCGCGCGCACCGCGTCGCCGTCGCGCTCGCCCGCAGCGATGGCGCCGAGGTCGAGCACGAGCTCGGCGCGCGCGGCGCGCAGGTCGAGGTCGCCCTGGGCGCCGAGCTCGGCGTCGAAGAGCACGAGCGCCGGCGGGAACAGGGCGATGTCGAGGCGCCCGTAGCGAAGCGGCGCGCCGATCTCTCGCTCGCTCTCGGAGGCGACGCGCGCGCGAAACGCAGGGGTGTCGAGGAGACGCGGCAGGACGAGGGGCGCCGCGATCAGGCCGGCGCCGACCAGGGCGACGAGCAGCGCGAAGGCGCGGGCGAGCGCGCGAATCCGCTCAGCCCCGCAGCTTCCGCGCGAGGGTCTGCTGCACCGCGGCGGGGCTCGCCTTTCCGCCGGTCTTCTTCATCACCTGTCCCATCAGGGCGTTCAGGATCTTGTCCTCGCCGGCGCGGTAGCGCGCGGCCATCTCGGGATTGGCCGCGATCACCTCGTCGGCCGCGGCGTCGATCACGCCGGTGTCGGAGACGGCCTCGAGCCCACGCTCGCGCACCAGCGCCGCCGGGTCGCCGCCGCGCTCGATCAGCTCCGGCACCAGGTCGCGCGCGCTCTTCGCGGTGACGCGTGCGTCGTCCACCAGCCGGAGCAGTGCGGCGAGGGCGCCGGGCTCGAGCTTCGTCTGATCGATCTCGAGCTCGCGCTCCTTCAGGGCCTGGAGCACGTCGCGCAGCATCCAGTTGGCGACGCTCTTCGGCGTGCCGTGGGCCTTGGCCGCGCGCTCGAAGAAGTCGGCGAGGGCGCGCGACGTCGTGAGCAGGCGCGCGTCGTAGTCCGAGAGCCCGTACTCCGAGACGAAGCGCGCGTGCTTCTGGTCCGGCAGCTCGGGCAGCTCGCGGCGCACGCGCTCGATCTCGGCCGGGTCGATCACGAGCGGGACGAGGTCGGGATCGGGGAAGTAGCGATAGTCGTCCGCGTTCTCCTTGGTGCGCATCACCCGGGTCTTGTTCGTGCCCGGGTCGTAGAGCAGCGTCGCCTGGATCACGCGCTGGCCGGCGTCGAGGAGCTTCGCCTGGCGCTCGATCTCGATCCCGATCGCAGCCTCGACGAAGCGGAAGCTGTTCAGGTTCTTGGTCTCGGTGCGCGTGCCGAAGGCGGTCTCGCCGCGGCGGCGCAGCGACACGTTCGCGTCGCAGCGGAACTGTCCCTTCTCCATGTCGGCCTCGGACACGTCCACCGAGCGCAGGATCGAGCGCAGCGTGCGCAGGTAGGCGCTGGCCTCGGCGGCGGAGCGCAGGTCGGGCTCCGACACGATCTCGAGCAGCGGCACCCCGGCGCGGTTCAGGTCCACGGCCGAGCCCGTCCCGGCGACGGCCTCGTCGTGGATCGACTTCCCGGCATCCTCTTCCATGTGGATGCGCGTGATCCCGATGCGCTTCAGCGCGGGGCCGCCCTTGCCCTCGAGCTCGATCTCGAGCCAGCCGCCGGTGCAGATCGGCTCCTCGTACTGCGAGATCTGGTAGCCCTTCGGCAGGTCGGGGTAGAAGTAGTTCTTGCGCGCGAAGACCGAGTGGGGATGGACCTCGCAGTGCGTCGCGATCCCCGCGCGGATCGCGAACTCGACGGCCTTCGCGTTCAGCACCGGCAGCGAGCCCGGGAGCGCGAGGCAGACCGGCGTGACCGCGTGGTTCGGCTCGGCGCCGTAGACCACCGGCGCATTGCTGAAGAGCTTCGAGGCCGTCTTCAGGTGCACGTGCACCTCGAGCCCGATCACCACCTCGTACTTCTCGAGGACCTTGCTCATGCGGGCTCCGGGGGCCGGCGCGCGTGCCAGTCGGTGCGGCGCTGGTAGGTGTCGGCGACGCGGAGCAGCGTGGCCTCGTCGAGCGTGCGGCCCATGAGCTGCAGACCGATCGGCATGCCGTCGTGGAAGCCGCAGGGGATCGAAACCCCGGGCACGCCGGCCAGGTTCGCCGACACCGTGTAGACGTCGGACAGGTACATGCGCAGCGGGTCGCCGGACTTCTCGCCGAGGCGGAACGCGATCTCGGGGGTGGTCGGCGTCGCGATCACGTCGCAGCCCGCGAGCGCCTCCTCGAAGTCGCGGCGCAGGAGCGTCCGCACCTGCTGGGCCTTGCGGTAGTAGGCGTCGTAGTAGCCGGCCGACAGCACGTAGGTGCCGAGCAGGATGCGCCGCTTCACCTCGGGCCCGAAGCCCTCGGAGCGCGAGCGGCAGTAGAGGTCCGAGAGGTTCGCGGCGTCCTTCGCACGATGGCCGTAGCGGACGCCGTCGTAGCGGGCGAGGTTGCTCGAGGCCTCGGCCGGCGCGATCAGGTAGTAGCAGGCGATGCCGTACTTCGTATGCGGCAGCGAGACCTCGCGCGTTTTCGCGCCGGCCTTCTCGAGCTCGGCCACCGCGGCGTGCACCGACGCGAGCACCGCAGGGTCGACGCCCTCCGCGACGAAGTACTCCTTCGGAAGGCCGATCACGAGCCCCGAGACGTCGCCCGTGAGCGCCTGCGAGAACTGCGGCACGGGCTCGGGCAGCGAGGTCGAGTCGAAGGGATCGTGGCCGCAGAGCACCTCGAGCGCGGTCGCCGCGTCCGCCGCCGTCCGCGTGAAGGGGCCGATCTGGTCGAGGGAGGACGCGAACGCGACGAGCCCGTAGCGGCTCACGCGCCCGTAGGTCGGCTTCATGCCGACGATGCCCGTGCACGCGGCGGGCTGGCGGATCGAGCCGCCGGTGTCGCTGCCGAGCGCGAGCGGCACGATGCCCGCGGCGACGGCGGCAGCCGAGCCGCCGGACGAGCCCCCCGGCGTGCGCGTCGTGTCCCACGGGTTGCGCGAGGGCCCGAAGGCCGAGTTCTCCGTCGACGAGCCCATCGCGAACTCGTCGAGGTTGGTGCGGCCGACGATCACGGCGCCCGCCGCCTGCAGCCTCGTCACGATCGTCGCGTCGTAGGGCGAGACGAAGCCTTCGAGAATGCGCGAGGCGCAGGTGGTCGGCTCCCCGCGCTGCACCAGGTTGTCCTTGATCGCGACGGGAATGCCGTCGAGCGGCCCGCGGACCTCGCCCTTCGCACGGCGCGCATCGGACGCTTCGGCCTCGGCGCGCGCGCGCTCCGCGCGCATCCCGAGGAAGGCGTGGAGCTTGGGCTCGAGGGCCTGCGCCCGCGCCAGCGCAGCATCGACGAGCTCGCGCGACGAGACCCGGCGGGCCTCGAGCGCCGCGCGCAGCTCGGCCAGGGTTCCGACGGGCGCCGTCACGTCAGCTCTCCTCGCCCTCGATCACCTTCGGCACCAGGAACGCCGTGCCCTCGCGCGCGGGCGCGTTGCGCACGGCGTCTTCGGGGTCGAGCGGCGTGCCGGGCCGGTCCTCGCGGAGGGGGGTCGCCATGGGGACGGCATGGGAGGTGGGCGCGATGCCCGTCGTGTCGATCTCCGAGAGGAGCGCCACGTAGTCGAGGATCGCGTCGAGCTGGGTGGTCATGCGATCGGCTTCGTCGGGGCCGAGATGAAGGCGCGCCAATGCGGCGACGCGCTCCACCTCCTCGCGCGTGATGCGGGACATCGAGGCAGGCTAGCAGCAGGCCTCTCGCGGCGGGAGCGACGCGGGCCGTCCCGGGTGGGTCGGGGGGCCTTCCTTGCGGCCCCGGGGCCTCAACAGGTAGCCTCGCGGCGCTCCATGACCGAACCCTCGCAAGTCTTCGACCAGCTCCCCGACGACGTACGCGCCGGCGTACGCGATCTCGGCTGGACTTCACC
>Ga0209706_10000105_pt1 | contig 40234 bp, 44 predicted proteins | sample PPLLaktember2015_6_FD_187263 | JGI IMG/M metagenome (GOLD analysis project Ga0209706, IMG submission 187263) | Freshwater sediment microbial communities from Prairie Pothole Lake near Jamestown, North Dakota, USA - PPLs Lake P8 Core (1) Depth... | ecosystem: Environmental > Aquatic > Freshwater...
CGCGAGTCCAAGGCATCTCCGCCCGCGGTGTACGGGAAGCGTACGATGGCGTCTGCGTTCGCCACGAACAGGTCGTTGTCTATCAGCGCCATACCGAACGGGGAATGCAGTCCCTGCAAGAAGACCGAGCGCGTCTCGGCTACCCCGTCGCCGTCCGCATCGCGCAGCAGGGTGATGCGATTGGCGCTCGGCACCGCTGCGCCGGCACGCGCCATCACCCGCTTCATGAGCCATTTCCTGAGGCCTCCGCGGTTGCTGCCTTCTGACACGGCCGGGCGGTTGGTCTCGGCCACCAGGACATCGCCGTTCGGTAGGACGTACAACCATCGCGGGTGATCGAGCCCGTTAGCAAACGCGACCACCTTTAGACCCGCGGCGGCAACCGGTGTCATGCCGGCGGGCCATCCCTTCGCCGGTGCGATGTCGACCGTCGGAATCAGCGTCTTGTTCGGCTGTGGCAGAGCTGGTTCTGCCCCGACACCCGCGGCGAACGGCAGCTTCGCGGATTCAGCGCAGGCGCCCACCCCGGCCGCTGCCAGGCAGATGCAGGCGAGCGATCTCAAGCTCATTCAGATCTCCGCGAGCTGGCTTGGACGATGCGCTTGCTGCAAGCCGCGTAGGTAACGCCGCTCCGGATCCAGAGCCTCGAGCACCCCTCCAGAGGCATGCCGGGCACAGTGTCGTTGTCGCCGTCCGCGGCCAGCGGTGCCGTGTTGCATGGCTTCCTCGTCTACGCAGGTGCGCGACCTGTCCTGCGTCGAATCCGGCTGGGAAATGGCGCAGGGGACGCTCACAGCTGTCGCATGTATGCCACCAGTGCAGCCTTGTCCTGCTCGCCCAATCTCAGGCTGAGGACGAGATTGAAGTACTCCACCGTGTCCTCCAGCGTCATCAGACGTCCGTCATGCATATACGGGGGAGAATCCTTGATCCCGCGCAGGGTGAAGGTCTTGATGGAACCGTCGGCGGCGTTGGTCTGTCCGTTGATCAACTCGGGCTCATAGAAGCGCTCCGCCTTCAAGTCGTGCATCTGCTGGTCCATGAAGGCCGGCGGCACGTGACATTCGGCACAGCGCCCTTTGCCATAGAACACCCGTTCCCCCATCAACTCCTGCTCCGTGGCTTTTTCCGGGTCCAGTCTCCCGAACACGTCCAGCTTCGGCGCCGGTGGGAAATCGATGATGTTCTGCATCTGTGCCATGAGCGCAACCTGGTTCGTGCGGTTCGGTTGATGAGTTCCCTTCTTGTCCGCCGAAATGTGGTCGCCGTTGAAGTAAGCCGTACGCTGCTCGAACTCGGTGAAGTCCTCTACCGAGCGCAATGAGCGCTTGGACCCATGGATCTGCTGGTTGAACAACCCGCGCAGGCTCGTCGTGTCGAGCCTGGAGCGCCGGTCTTGCGGGCGCGTGTCGGGGTTCAGGTGGAAGGCGCCGTTGGTGTGGAAGTTGGAATGGCAGTCCAGGCAGGCGACCCCGAGCTGTGGCTCGGCAACCTTGCGGTCGTCGGTGGCGTTGAACTCCTCCTGGGGGAAGGGCGTCAGCAGCAGCCGTAAGCCCTCCATCTGCACCGGCGTGAGCGTGCCGTTCATCAGCTCGAAGAAGTTGCGTATGGTCAGCACCTGTCCCTTCGACACGTCTCCCAGCTCCGGACGGGTGGTCAGGAAGATGGGTGCCGGAAACTCCGGCAGCAGGTGGTCTGGCAGGTCGAAGTCGACGTCGAACCGCTGCAGCGAGCGGCGCTCGCGCTTGTCGATCTCATCGATCTCGAACTGCGGGAACACCTGACCGCCGGTCTCGTGCTTGACATGAGGCAGCGGCAGGAACCCGCGTGGGAAAGCGTCAGCCGCGCGGATCTGTTCAGGACTCATCCGGCTGAGCTTCTCCCAGGTCATGTCCCGCGGCAGCTTGACTCGCACGCCGTCCTGCACGAACCTGCGGCCACCCGACATTCTGACTGTGGAAGGACGATCGGCCAGGTCGTAGCGCTCATCCAGCAACCCGCGCTGGCGCTGCATCACGCGGGGCTTGTCCTTCTCGTCTCGCGCCTTGACGGCGTCGAAGCTCTCCTCCGGTACCGCCTTGCGGTAGGTTCCTACGATACCTTCCTTGGTACTCGCGAACTCCGCACCTGGAGCGGCCAGTGCCGCGGTTGAACAGAGGATGGCGCACGTCACGAACGATACGGTCGGCAGACAGGACATGAGGACCTCGGATGGCGACGTTGAGTAGTGAGGACTCTAGGGAGGTAGCAGCGCCCGTGCCGCGCTGCCGGTGGACGCCGGCCGCAGCGACGGCATGAACCGACCGTGACTGGGAGCACGCTCGAGGAAAAAGCTACGCGCTACGTGTAGAAACGGCAGGCCCTCCGGGCCGCAGCGGTGGACGCCGAACTCGGCATCCGCGTGCCGCTGCGGCCCGTTGGCGTGCCGCCTCGGTCGAGGACGTTAGCCTGGATATCTCACCAGGCCACCGCATTGCCTGCAGCTGCATACCAGCCAACGTTTGCGAGCCGATTACTGCGCAGGGCAATTTGGCTACGCGGTTTCTGGCTCGCTCTGGACGGCCATCTCGGGCATGCCCGTCTTGCCGTGTCAACGATCTATTGGCCGCGACGGTGAGCCCCAGCTGACTCGCCCAGGACGACCCTGAAATCCGCGTCCCGATGAGACACCCGGGCTAGAACTTGAAGTTCAAGCCGACGTTCCACATCTGGATGTCGCTTTCGCCCGTCGAGGCATCCCCGACATCGTTGAACTGTTCCCATTCGGCGCGCAGCCCTAGGCGCTCGGAGAAGGTGTACTGCAAACCGAACCCCCAGGCGAACGCCCAGCCCGTTTCGTCTCCGGAGAGAGCGGCAAGCGAGCTGCTGCGCTCCTGATCCCAGTGAACCGTGCCGATCTTGCCCAGTATCGAGATCTTGTTGAGCACCGCGACGTCCAGCGGAATCGGGATCTGGCCGACGGCGTGGGCGCCGATGCCCCATGTCTCCGTCGTGGCCGAGAACGGCACGCCGCTGGCGGTGCCAGAGGTATCGACGTCCGCGAAGTCGAGGTAGCTCAACTCCGCGCCGAGCCACTTGTTGATCTGATAGCCGGCATACGCCTTCCAGCTGGTGCCCTCGCTATCGCATGCGGAAAGCACGGTTCCGGATACTTCGCAACCGTCCGTCGCGTCCGATTGGCCAATGCCGCCGCCGATATAGAATCCGCGCGACGGGTCGGTCTGCGCCCACACGCAGGCCGGCGCCACGCAGATGAGCGCCGCGACGGCTGCCGCCGCCAGCCGGTCGACGGGAAGATCTGACTTACGCATGATTGGTCTCCGATGTTGAGTGATCGACTCGCGCGAGTACAGTTGAGCATCGCCTGAAGCCCGCGTCGTCCGATGAGATCGCAAGGCACATGCCCACGCGCGCGAGCCGCGCTGCTTATCGCTCGGCAGCCTGCGCGCAACGCGATGCACGTCCCGGTCGGGCTGCCGGTACAGGTGGACCTGCAATCGGCTGATGTCATTCACAGCTTATGGGTACCGGTGCTCACCGCGAAGCTCGGCATGATCCCCGGCAGGACCAACCGGCTGCGCATCCAGGCGGATCGCCCAGGCCACTACCGCGGCGAGTGTGGCGATTGGAAGCCGAGGTATACGTGCCCAGCCGTGCGCGCTGCAACACACTTTCCGAAAGTTGTAGGAATTTCCTGGCGCGTGTCCTTCTTTCCTATGGCGTTGCGTGGAACGCAACTGTCGCGTGTCCCACGCCGCCAGATTGGGCCCGAACATCGAGATCTCCGGGTGCGAGGTGCGCTGCCTATGAGAGTAACTGCGTGAGCAATGCCGGCCTGATGAAGCAGGATGGCGAGCCGCGCCACCGTCGCTGCAGGCTAACTAGCGCGGCACGCGGAATGCAGAGAGTGTCGTACGGGGCCGGCGCCCGGCGCCCCCCTTTTACTTATCCATCTTATTACTCATAGGAGACGAACATGGAATTGCGTTATCTCTGCATGGCCATTCTTGCTGGAAATCTCGCGCTGCCCGCATATGCCTCTGCCGCCGACACAGTTAGCGAAGACGTCGGGCGCGGCACCATCCCCTACAGCGACCGCGACCAGATGAAGCGCTGGACCGACGAAAAGGGTCGGCTCGAGAAGAGTCTCCGAGTGGGCGAAGGCAAGGATTATTACCGGCAGGAGCTGAACAAGCTGGGTTATCGGATCACTGCGGTCAACCGTAACGAGCGGGATTACCTCGAGTACGAGGTCGTCAAGGGACCAAACACCTACGAGGTCCAGATCGACCTCAACACGTCGACCGGCACGGCCAAGAAGATCGATGTCACCACCAACATGTGGAAGGCCGAGGCGACCGAGAAGGCCTTGCAGGACGCGAAGTACAACGTCGACTATTCGGACGCCACCGCGGCCGCGTCGCCGCGCTATAGCGACCGCGATCGCATGAAGACGTGGACGAACGAAAAGGAGCGCCTCGAAAAGTCGCTCAAGGCACAGCAGGCCAAGAGCTACTATCCGCAGGCGTTGAAGGATCTCGGTTACCAGATCACCGCCGTCAACAATGACGAGCCGGACTACGTCGAGTACGAAATCGTCAAGGGACAGGACAGCTATGAAGTGCAGATCGATCTCGACAAGGACACGGGTACGGCCAAGAAGGTCGATGTAACCACGAATCTGTGGCAGGCCGATGCAACCGACAAGGCGGTCGATCGCCGGAAGAATTGACCTGGCATCGGGAAACCCGCAACACTTCTGGTCGGCAGCGGTGTCGCAGCGTCGGCGCGACACCCTGCCCATTCTCTAGCCCGGCTCAATCTTCGGCGGGCGCGCGTTCCACAGGGGCCGCGGCAAGCAGTGCAGACACGGGCTCGCGAACACCGGCGTCGTTCGGCCCAGGTCCTGCAAGCCAGCCGCGCCAAACGCAGAGCAGCAGCGCCAGGATCACCGGACCGACAAAGAGGCCGATCAGACCGAAGGCGGTCACTCCGCCGATTACGCCGAGCGTTGCCACCAGCAAGTGCACGCGAGTGAAGCTGCTGATGAGCAAAGGACGGGCGACATTGTCGACCAGCCCCACTATCACGGTCCCCCACACCGCCAGAGCGAGCGCTGCCCATGGGGCTCCGGTGACCACGAGCCACAGACTGGTCGGACCCCACACCAGCACCGCTCCATAGGGCAGGATCGCCACGGCCACCGTGACCAGTGCGAGCATGATCGGCGCAGGCGCCCCGACCAGCCAGTAGCCGATACCTGCGGCTGCGCCCTGCGCCATCGCGGTGAGCAGCAGACCATAGACCACCGCGTCGATCGTCGCGGTGACAGCGCCGACGTACTCACCGGTGCGCGCACCGAACAGGCGCTGCAGCGCGCTGCGGGCATCCCTCCACCATGTCTCGCCATCACGGTAGAGGAAGAACAAGACGAGCAACAGGACACCGAACTTCAGCAGCAAGCGCCCGGCGCTGCCTGCGACCGCGGCGATTTCACCCGCCTGCTCCCGCAGCCAGGCGCCGACCGGCGCCGCCAGTCGTTCGGGGTGGCTCAACCAAGCGCCAACCGTCTCGGCCAGCGACGAACCGATCCAAGGAAGGGTTCCCAGTGCGTCGACCAGCGTGTCGCCCGCCCGGGTCAGCGGGTGACCGCCCAGAATCTTGAAGTTGTCGAGTACCTGCGTCTTGAGGACTATCGAAAGCCCCAGCAGCGCCGCCGCGAGGATCAGGGCCGATAGGCAGATCATCGCCAGCGCCGACAGATTCTGCCTCCCGAGCTTGCTCCGCAAGCACCGGAATGCCGGCCAGCTCAGATACGCCAGCAACACCGCCCACAGAAACGGAACCACGAAGGGGCGCAGCGTCACGAAAGCCAGCCCGGCGATTCCGAGTGTAAGCGCCGCGAGCGCTACGCGCTCGCCCAGCCCGGCGGCGGAAACTGCGTCCGAGCGGTTGACCTTCGTGGCGTTGGTCGTGCCCGTCATTCAAGTCTGTTCAGCGCAAACCGGCCAGCGCTTATCGGAGCCGCGTCACAGAGCGGCGTATGCCGAGCCCTGGCAGCGTCGCGACGCACGCGAGCAGGGCAGCAACAGCGAACAGCAAGCTTGCCGCCAGCGTCAGCGCTGACAGCGCGAGCAGAGGAAGGAAAGGCTGCAGCGAGAGCCGGCCTGCAACGCCGGCCAAACCGACAGCGCCGGCCGCCAGGGAGACGAGGGCATAGCCCGCCGCCCAACCGAGCAGGGCGTGGTGCTCCTTGTGCAGGCCGGGCGCACGCAGCACGGCGCCCGTGCACCGAGCCCGCCAGGCGTGGCTGCGGCGCAGGCGTTGCAGCATCAGCATTGCGGTGAACAATGTCATGGTCTGCCTCATTTCACTCTAGGCCAACGTCAGCGGTATGGTCCGTCGGCCAGTCTGTCCTCCTCGATCTCTGCCTCGTAGCGGGCGCCGATCGCCAGCAACATCTCTTTGGTGAGGATCGATTCCGCCCGCCTCTCCATGTGGAGCTCCTGCTTGCGCGTCAGGACGATGGCGTCGGTGGGACAGGACTCTTCGCAATAGCCGCACCAGATGCATTTGAACAGATCGATGTCGTAACGGGTCGTGCGCCGAGTTCCGTCATCGCGCTCCTCGCTTTCGATTGTGATCGCCAGCGCGGGACACACGGCCTCGCACAGCTTGCAGGCGATGCAGCGCTCCTCGCCGTTCGCATAGCGGCGCAGGGCATGCAGGCCGCGGAAGCGCGGCGACTGCGGCGTCTTTTCCTCGGGGTACTGCACCGTGATCTTGCGCCGGAAAAGATTGCGTCCCGTGAGCAGCAACCCACGCAGCAACTCCGTCATCAGCCAGGTTCCGGCTATGTCGCGCCATCGCTTCGTCTTCATGGGCTTTGCTTGGCGATCTTTGACTGAGGTTGCACGACTCGCGCTCGATTCGCGGTTTGGTGCTTCGTTCGACTTGGGCGCGGCCGCCGACGCGGATTTCAGCCTGCATCCCGCTCGGGCAGGCCCGCACCACCCGCTTTGGTTCCCACACTCCGGGCGGCATCATCGGCATGGCGCTCCGGCTTCCGTCCTTCAATCGCGCGAAGCACCCGCAGTGCGACGAGGGCCAGAACGGTCGCAGCCACGGCGACGATCAGTTGTCCGATCGCAACGGCAATGCCGATCCCACCGACGAACAGCAGCGAGGCCGCGGTAGTGAGCCCTTCGACATGGTTGTCGCTGCGCCGAAAGATGGTTCCAGCAGCGAGAATGCCGATGCCGGTCACGATCGCTTCGAAGATGCGCAGCGGGTCGGACCGGATCAGTGAGCCGAAGCGCTCGTCAGCGAAGTCCGCAATGAGCACTTCGCCTAACCCGACGAGCAGCGCACCGGCACCCGCCAGCAGCATATGCGTGCGCAGACCGGCAGGTTTGTCCGCCCGTTCCCGCTCGAAGCCGATGACGCCCCCCAGCGCCATGGCCAAGGCAATCTCCAGGACGGGCCGCAGGTCGGCAAACGAGAAAGCCATTGCTCAGTCTCCGGACGCATCAATCGACCGAGGCAGCTGACCTCGGCTCTCCGTCAGAGCCGCAACCCGCGTTCCTGCCGGCACGCGGCGCTGTCGCTCAGGCGATGCCGGCGGCGACCCGCGGAGCCCATGCGCAACACTGCGAGCGCCTGAATGGGCAATGGGCTGCCGGGAAACCGGCTGCACGAGAACCCGCTGACGGCATGCCGTCTCGCCTCACTTGCGCCGGCGGTTGCGTGTGCGGCTCGCGGCGTATGGATACACCCATTCGAGCAGTTGCAGCAGCCGGTCGCGCAATGAAGAGCGCCTCAGGTGTGCCTCCAGCGCGTGCTGCTCCTCGGCTCGTGCAGCAGGAACCTGGGAAGGGGGTGCGCCATCGGGTCGAGAGGCGCGCTCGGACTTGGCGTTCATCGGCATCCTCCGGGCTGGAACTGCTGGGCATGGAAGCGGCCGAGCAACCGCCTTGCCCTGGTCGCTGGCGATGCAGCCCCGTGTCGAGGTGTTGGATGTCCCGACCGGGGCGATCGATCCCGTGCACGCGTGTTCGCGGATCGCCCGCGCCCGCGTCAGCCGCGATCGGGATTGCTGAACTGCCCCGGCTGATCGCTACGGTTGAGGGCCACCGACTCGAACTCCTCCAAGCTCAGCCTGCCGTCTTTGTCACGGTCGGCCTTTTGGAAGTTCGCGGCGACCTCCGGGTGCACGGCCGCCTCCTCGACGGAGAGCCAGCCGTCGCCGTCGGCGTCCAGCTGGCGGAACGCCGCCGGCCGGTCCTGCGGATCCAACTCTTCGGCCGCCCAAGCGGGCGTCGCGATCGCAAGCAGCATCGCGAGGGGAAGCATCCTATGCGCGCCTGCGCCTCGCCGAATCCATTCCATAGCCGACCTCGTTGCGACGATTGGGGGAGGAGGCTCCAGCGGTTGATCGGGCGGTCCGGGCGGTGGATCGTCCTGCGGCTTGCCAGGATAAGGCGAGTCGGGCGGCAAGGGCGGCTGGCGGACGGGCTCGCCATCGGGGCCCGGGTTCGGAGGTGGAACCGGTGGTTCGGTGTGTAGATAGCGGGGCCGATCCACGTGGTGCATGCCGAGGCTATCGTATGCGTGAACGTCGGTGCGAGGGTGGGCGGCCTTGCTGTAGAAGACGACCGGCATCTTTTCAATCGATTTGAGCGATCTCAAGAGTAGTCGGACCGTCAAGGTACAACCGGCCGGCCCACCTCTATGGCGTAGCAACCGATGTTCCCGCTCGCACCCCGTTCTCGTAGAGGACCTTCGCGATCCACTGCACGCCCATACGACGGCGCGCGCGGGCTATCGGACTCACTGCATGCGGTGCGGGCACACGAAGCCGCGTATAGCAAACCCGCTAGCCGAGTGCCGCAGACGTGTGACGAGAGCGGTTCTTACATCGAGAGGCAGGAATTACACGCGAGCGGTTCATTCCAGTGCTCCCGCGCAGTTCTCTGATGTAACAACCGAATCGCGTGCCAGACGTACTTCAGCTCGCACCCCTGGGAGAAGTCACGGGCGCATGCCTTGCTGGGAGAAGGGGCGGAAGGATTCGCAACGGGTAGCGCATCGCTGCGAGGACCAGGGCGACTCATTCATTCGAAGTCGAGAGAAACATGGGAAAGCGAAGAGATTCCAGCGCGGGGGCGGCAACCGCGATGAAACACCGCAAGATCCAGCGTGAGCAGGACGAGCGGGATCGATCGAAGCCGAAGGCCGCCGGCAAGTCACAGGACGCCGGGGCGGGGCAGGCCGGCGCGCGGGAACAGCCCGTTAGGCTTCCCGCCCAGCACTTAACGAAGCCCGGCAATGAATCCGATCTGGAGCTCGAGCCGCGTTTCCTCGTGAGCAAAGGCATCCGGGTGAATGCTGTCGCACCCGGCCCAGTGTGGACGCCGCTCAACCCAGCGGATCGTCCCGCCCAAGAGGTTGCGGAGTTCGGGAAGAACACCGATATGAAGCGGGCCGCACAGCCCGAGGAAGTGTCGCCCGCTTACGTGTTTCTGGCCTCGCCTGTGTGTTCCAGCTATATCACCGGGATCGTGCTTCCGGTAACCGGCAGCGTCGGCGCGATCTAGAGGATCTAGAGCATAGATGGCTGGTGGAACCGCAGGCGCAAGCAAACTGGCGCATCCACTTCGGGGCACCTGAGCAGGTGGTGAAGCTCGAAGCGGCGTCGGGTCGCTCCTTCCTCGGGCGGAGAACGACCCAGAGCGGGCGGCGGTGTGTCCCGACCGGCTTGATGGGATCGCCTGCTCGTGAATCGTCGCGCCAAGGCCTGGAGCGCTGTGCGAGGCCGGCTGCGCCGTCGATACTGGATGCGGGCCGCAACTGCTGGCGGAAAGCCAGGGTGCGCCGGCTCCAGTGGCTGATCGACGCGCAGGAATACTTTTGCGCCTTTCGCGAAGCCCTCCTGGGTGCCACCCAGAGCGTCTTCATCCTCGGGTGGGATATGGACAGTCGCACCGTGCTGGTCCCCGATGCGCCCGACGACGGCGTGCCCACGACCCTGGGGGCGCTCTTGAATGGTGTGGTCTCCCGGCGCCGGGGCCTGCACGCGTACGTGCTGGACTGGGACTACCCCATGCTGTACCAGGCCGACCGGGAGATTGCGCCTGCGTATGCGCTGGGCTGGAGCACGCACCGGCGCGTGAAGTTCCGCATGGACGGGGAGCATCCCGTCGGCGGATCCCACCATCAGAAGATCGTGGTGATCGACGATGCGGTCGCGTTCGTCGGCGGATTGGACCTGACCAACTCCCGCTGGGACACGCCTGCGCACGACCCGCACGACGCGCGACGTCGGACGCCTGGCGGTCAGCCTTACCCGCCCTTCCACGACGTGCAGGTGATCGTCGACGGTGAGGCGGCCGCTGCGCTTGGGGAGCTGGCGCGCACGCGCTGGTTGTGCGCCACGGGCGAGAAGGTGCGACCACGCACCGGTGCGCGCGGCGACCCGTGGCCGCAGTCCGTGCACCCCGCGGTCACCGATGCCGAGGTAGCGATCGCACGCACCCAGCCCGAATACGGCGAGGTGCCTGCGGTGCAGGAAATCAAGCGCCTCTATCTGGATGCGATCGCTTCGGCTCGTCGCCACATCTACATCGAGAACCAATACTTCACCGCACCGGCCATCGGCGAGGCGCTGGCGCGGCGGTTGGCGGAGCCCGATGGGCCTGAGGTCGTTCTCCTGTCGCGGCTGCGAGGCGGCGGCTGGCTCGAGGAGAGCACTATGGGCGCGCTGCGCGCTCGCATGCTGCGCGCACTGCGCGCGGCTGACCGGTATGGACGCCTGCGGGCGTATTACCCCGATCACGCAGGTCTGGGCGAGCAGTGCATCAACCTGCACAGCAAGCTCATGGTCGTGGACGATCGCTTCGCGCAAGTCGGCTCGGCCAACCTGAATAACCGCTCGCTGGGCTACGACACCGAATGCGATCTCGCCGTCGAGACCAGCGAGCCCCGCGTCGAGCGTGCCATTGCGCTGCTGCGTGACCGCCTGCTGGCCGAACACCTGGATGTGACTCCCGAGCAAGTGGCCGGGGCGCTCGCGGAGCGCGGCTCGCTGATCGGCATGATCGAGGCGTTGCGCGGCAGTACCAGGACGTTGACACCGCTCGATCCGGACGCAGCCCCGCAGGAAGACACTTTGATCCTCGACCCGTCGATAGTCGATCCGGAGCGCCCGGTCGATCCGGACCGGCTCGCCGCTCAGTTTGTGCCTCGGCGCAGCCGCCCCGTCGCGGCGCGGCGGGTGGCGAGCGCGGTCGTCGTTCTGCTGGCCGCTGCCGGCCTCGCCGCCGCTTGGCGCTGGACGCCCCTGCACGAGCTGCTCGACGCGAAGTCGCTGGCCTCCGACGTCGAGGTCCTCGCACGCGCCCCGTTTGCCCCGCTCCTGGTCCTCGGCGCTTACGTGCTCGCGTCGCTTACCGCGTTCCCGATCACCTTGCTGATCCTGGCGACGGGCCTGGTGTTCGGGCCGATCGCCGCACTGGTGTATGCATGGGCGGGCTCGCTGCTGGGTGCGGCAGCCGGTTTCGGGGTGGGACGCGTGCTGGCGCGCGACTTGGTGCAGCGCCTGTCCGGCGCGCGCCTCACCGCGATCGGCCGGCGCCTCGGCAAGCAGGGACTGCTGGCGGTGATCGCGCTGCGAATAGTTCCCGTCGCGCCCTTCACCGTGGTCAACCTCGCAGCCGGTGCTGCGCGAGTCCGGTTGCGCGATTTCATGTTGGGGACGTTTCTGGGCATGTCCCCGGGAATCATTGCGGTGACGGTATTCTGGGGCCAGGTGCTGGCCACCCTGCGCCAGCCGTCCCCCTCGAGCCTGATGCTGCTCGGGCTCGTCGCGGTCGGCATCGTGCTCGGCGCAGTTGCGCTGCGGCGGTGGCTTACGCGAAAGACAACGTCCGGCGCGCAAGCCCCGCAGGCTCGTGCCGCGAAGTGAAATACCGTTGCGGGTGGCGACCTACAACGTCCATCGATGCGTAGGCCGCGATGGCCGCTTCGACCCCGACCGTGTCGCCGGCGTGCTCGGAGAGCTGGATGCCGACGTCCTGGCGCTGCAGGAGCTGCAATGGCGATCGAGCGATGCCCTCCATCTCCTCGACCGGTTTGCCGCGGACCTGGGCCAACGGTCCATCCCGGGCCCGACTCTGCTGCGTCCAGACGGGCACTATGGCAACGCGGTGCTCACGCGCCTTCCCGTCAGCCAGGTTTGCATGGTCGATCTGACCGTGCACGGACATGAGCCGCGCGGAGCGATCGATGCGTTGCTGGAGACCACGCGGGGCGCGTTGCGCGTGGTGGCCACACATCTGGGGTTGCTGCCCGGCGAGCGCCGGCTGCAGATGCGCAAGATGCTGGCGTGGCTCGACGACGGGCCGCAGCACCCTACGGTGCTGATGGGCGACATCAACGAATGGTTTCTGTGGGGGCGGCCTCTGCGCTGGCTGCACGCGCGCTTCGGTTATGCCCCGGCGCCCGCGACTTTTCCATCATGCCTGCCCGTGTTCGCCCTCGACCGCGTCTGGATGCGGCCGCGCGACCGCCTGCGGCGAGTGTCGGTTCATGACAGCCGACGTGCCCGCCAGGCGTCGGATCATCTACCGCTGCTTGCACAGATCGAGGCTTGAGCGGGCGCGGCACGGCGTTTGCACCTATCGCCGTATCGATGGAGCCGGGGGTGCACGCGTATGGCGCAAAGCAGGATAGCCCCCCCGTGGACCCGACACGAGCCAACAGTTGGAAAGGAGAAATCATGTTTTCTTGGGCAATCGTTTTTCTCGTCATCGCCTTGATCGCTGCCCTGTTCGGCTTTAGCGGCCTCGCCGGAACGGCGGTGAACATCGCTTGGATCCTGGCGGTTTTGGGCATCATTCTGTTCGTCGTTCTTCTGGTGCTCGGCCGCCGACCGCCGTCAACCTGAGGGCCGCGAGCATACAAGTCACGGCCGTCGAAGCGCTAAGCGCTCCCGCCCGATACTTTGGAATCATTGGAGGGGCGCTCATGGCCCGTAAGGTGTGGAAAGGGGCGATCGTCTTCGGCCTCGTGCACGTCCCCGTCACGCTCTACCCGGCGGCGAAGCCCAACGAGCTCGATTTCGACTTGCTGGACAGCCGCGATATGGCGCCCATCGGTTACGAGCGCATCAACAAGCGCACCGGCAAGCCCGTCGCCTGGGAACACATCGTCAAGGGCTACGAGTATGAGGACGGCAGCTATGTGGTGATGAGTGAGGAAGACTTCCGGCAGGCCAATCCCAAGGCGACGCAAACCGTAGAGATCCTGGCGTTCGTCGATGGCGGATCGATCGAAGCTCAGTATTTCGACACCCCCTACCGGCTGGTACCCGACAAGCGCGGTGAGAAGGGCTATACCCTGCTGCGCGAAACACTCAAGCGCACGGGCAAGGTCGGTATCGCCCAGGTCGTGATCCGCACCAAGCAGTATCTGGCCGTTCTTCTGCCGCAGAACAACTATATGGTGATGCAAACGTTGCGCTATGCGGACGAGATCCTCTCCGAGGCGGAACTGGAGCAACCGCCCTCCACACTCAAAGCGGCTGGCGTCAACGCGCGTGAAGTCAGGATGGCCGAGCAGCTGGTCGAGGACATGACCGAACCCTGGAAGCCCGAGCAGTACAAGGATACCTATCGCAACGACCTTCTGGCGCGCGTGAAGCAGAAGATCAAGGCGGGCGAAACCGAGGTGGTCACCCAACCCGAGGCGGGCCAGCCCGGTGCAGGGGGCGCGCAGGTCATCGATCTGATGGCCGCGCTCAAACGCAGTATCGAAAGCGGCAAGCGCCGTGCGCCATCGGCGCGTGCCCCCGCCGCAAGGTCAGCGCGGGGGACTGCCAAACCCGCCCGTCGCGGCAGCCCCTCGAAGCAGCGGAAGCGGGCATGAGGCGAGCGTGCGCACCCGCCAGGCGCCTTTAACCCAGTACGGCGCGGGCCAGATCTTGAGCGCGCAGCCACCACCGCGGTCGTTATTCAGCCCTCGACGCGGGGGCTGGCGCTGACGTCGGCGCCCGTAGGCTGGCGCCCGGAGGCCGTGGTCGGGCGTTCCTGTGCCTGCCCCTTGGAGGCGGTCACTCGCGAGCCGCTCGCGTGGGCGTAGACCCAGGTGAACTCCGCGCCGAGGAGGAAGATTTGCGCTGAGTAGTACACCCAGACGATGAGGACCACCATCGAGCCCGCCGCACCGAATCCGGAGGTGACCGCACTCTTCCCCAGGTAGAGGCCGATTAGGGACTTGCCGATCGTGAAGAGCAGCGCGGTGACGATTGCTCCTACCCACACGTCCCGCCACGCAATGTCCGCCCGCGGCATGATCCGGTAGACGGCGGCGAAGAGGCCGGTGATCATCCCGAACGAGACCGCGAAGTTGACGACGTGCAGGACGGCTTCCCACTCCCCGAAGAAACCGCCCCACCATTGGCCGAGCGCCGCCAGCGCGGCGCTCAGCACCAACGACACGAGCATCAGAAGACCCAGGACGAGGATCATTCCGAGCGACAGCAGCCGCTTGCGAAGCAAGGACAGAATCCCGCCCGTCTTCCGGGCAGCGGGCACTTCCCAGATCCGGTCCAATGCGCTCTGCAGCTCCGCGAACACAGTCGTCGCACCGATCATTAGGGTGATTGCCCCGACGATCGTGGAGACGGCACCACGAGCCGGCTCGCTCGCGCTCTTCAGCAGGCCCTGCACCGCAACCGCGCCCTCGTGGCCGATCAGCCCATCGAGCTGCGCCACGATCGCGTTCTGCGCTGCCTGCGCTCCGAACACGAGGCCGGCGATGGCAATGACGATGACCAGGAGGGGCGCGATCGAGAACAGCGTGTAGTAGGCGATGGCAGCGCCCATGCTCGGCGCGTAGTCCTCGTTCCACGCCGACACCGACTGCTTGATCAAGTACCAGCTTCGCCGCACGCTCATCGCTTCACCGGTATCTCGAACGAGCGGCGGATCGGTCTGGCGCTCGAAGGGCCGGTGCTTCGCCCACCGGCGCAACGAACCGCCATCGGCAGCGCTCGATTGCTCGCCTTCTGCCGCGATGTTTCCAGGGTTGCGTCTGTCTTCGTCGCGCGCGCCCGGGGCGTGCAGCATCGCGAAGCGCGGTTCCGGCTTCAGCGCATGCACGAGATGGGCGAACCACAGGTGACGCCCGGTGGCGCGCGAGGTGGATGAAGTGCGCTGCGAGGGGGAGGGCTTACGGGCCGCCATGATAGCTTCCGCGATATCTGAGGGGCTACAGCAGGCAGCAATCCGCGTGCCCTGCTCCCGCGACGCGCTAATCGGCAGAGCTGGATTGCCATGTCGGTATTTGTCCGACAGACAAACCCCGGCCCCGGATCGAGATTCTGTCCGATTCCGCGTAGCGGTCGGGGAGTGTCTAATGGGCTCATGGCAGCGCGCTCGCGCGCTGCGCTCAAACAGGAGACAGCAAATGAAGCATTCGCACAGCACCATCAAGACAGTCGTCGTAGCCGTGGCGCTCACGATTCCCGCCACATTATCGATGGCGGCACCCATGAATGATTTGGTGAGGACGCGCGAAGCTCAAAGCATCCACCAGCTTGGGCGGGATAGTGTGTACGCAATACAGACCCGCCAGCCGGCTCAGACCGAGTCCCGCTATAGCAGTGACGGTTCTGGCGGCATCGGGGAGTTCTTTGCCGGTGTCGGGGCGTTTGGCGCCACGGCCTGGGACAAGGTTACCGGGCTGTTCGAGCCGGGTGCCTCGGCGGCGACGGCGACTGAGTCGGAGCCGCGTCTTTATGGTCGGGCCGGGGGCTACGTGGGAACCGATAGGCTTGCTCTCTTAGACCGCGCAGGACCCGCCTCTGACACCGGCGAACCGGTAACGACCGTTGAGCCAGTCGCGTCAAGCGACGTCCGGTACCCGGCTGCAAGTGACGACCAGTTCTATGGGGCGCCGGTAGTCGCGCAGAGCGAGGCCTCGCCCGATGTGGGCAACGTAACAGACCAGGAACTGCATGCGATGGCGGAGCAACCCGTCGAAGGTGACGCATGGAAGCAGCCGGACGAGGTCGGCGCTGAGGAATAAGGGTCTCGTCGCAGGAGGCCACGACAACGTGGCCCCGGCTGGGTTGGGGGCCGGGCCCCCGCCCGGCGTCCGCGGCGAGCTTCCGATCGCCGCCGGCCGATGTCCTCGATCTCTCAGCCTTCGAACAGCGGTGGCGGTTCTGTCCACATCGGCACGGGCGCGCGCCAGAGGCGCATCGCCAACGTAAGCGCGAGAATGGGCAAAAGGGCCCCCGCGCCGAGAAGCAATCCAATGCGTGGTGTCAGCTGCGCGTCTACGATTGAATCGCCTGGATTGGCGGGGTTGTACCGCACAGCGATCATGGTGCCTGGTGCGTAGCGGTCGAACCAATGGTGATGCAAGTAGTCCTGCGCCTGCACGTACTCGCCAAAGGCGATCGGTGTGACGGCCAGGCGCGTATTGGTGTACGGCCTGCCCTGAACTTGAAAGCTATATCGAACGCGTGGCTCCCAGCTTGCCGCCTGCGCCCCCCGCTCGACCGATAGGCTTAACACCTGCCCCGGTACGGCTGGCCAACGCTGCATGGCGGTCACGCGAAGAAGTTCCGCCACGCCATTGCTCAGCAGCAACAGGCCCGCCCCTCCCAATAGGCTGCACACTAATCGGCTGATAGGGGTGTGGCGGCGCGCTCCGAACAGTCGCCGGCGGAGCTCGGTGTCGGGACGGATCGCTACACGATGCATAAGCAGGAAGCGGACTGCTCGACATGGGGCCAGGGGTGCGGGCGGGTAACGGTGCGCGAAGAATCGGCCCGCGCCGCACTTCGATGGAAGACCAGAGGATGAGTCGCCCGAGACCTCTATGCCGGGTCAGTCCCCTCGGGTCACAGGGGAGGACGGCGGCCGAGGACGAAGAAAGCGATGGCGGCAACGATGCCGACGACCGCAAGGATCCAGGCGATGTTCATCGCGGTGCCGGCGATACCCGAAAAGCCAAAGAGTGCCGCAATGACGGCAAGGATGAGGAAAGCAACGGCCCAGTTCAGCATGATGATTCCATTCGGTGGAAGTTTGATAACAGCCATGCGCCTCAGGGCGGGCCATGAGGTGCAGCGGCAGGTCCGCTCCATGCGAGCTTGTCCGTGACATCGCAAACGGCGTGCCGCGCGGGCTTCAAGTACCCGTGGGAGTGACTGTCATCCCAAGGCAAGGGACGCCTGATCGGCAGTGGTGGTGTCCGGGCACAGGCTTTGCCATCCTTTTGCAGAATGCAGCGTCCGCTGCGACCACGCGAGGCGAGGAGTCAACTCAAATGCCAATGAAACGTCCCGATCCTACACACGTCTATCTGTCTGTCGTGAACATGTTGCGCGATCACGGCATGCCGCGTCTGTCCGGCATGGTCGATTGCCGCTTCGTGCCGGCGCTCGCGTTTCCGACCTACCTGGTGACTGTGGCGGGGGAAGCGAGGGCGTTCGTCGCAGCGATGCTGGAGCGTGTGCTGGGACGCGAGTTCCCGCCGGGTGAGGCGCTCTGGGTGCTGGAAGCAGAAGAGGCGAGGAGGCTGGCCTACTACCCTGCGCTCTTGTCAATTTGACAAGCTCAACCGGTTGCAGCCGATCCGTTGGGTATGAGGGCGTCCACGCCGCTACCCGCTCCCCGTCGCGCATCGTCGGGGGCGCCGATGAGCCGCTCCAGCGCCTCTATGTCGATGGGCTTGGTCAGATGTAAGTCGAAGCCCGCTTCTCGGGCGCGCTGCGTGTCCTCGACGCGGCCCCAGCCGGTCATGGCCACCAGTGTCGGAGATGGGAGGGAAGCCTCGACTCGGATTCGGCGTGCCACCTCGTAGCCGTCCAGACCCGGCAGGCCGATGTCCAGCAGCACGAGGTCGGGGCCCATGGCTCTTGCCTCCTCGAGCGCGCTCTGCCCGTCATAGGCGGTGCGCACTATGTGGCCCTTGAGGCTGAACAGAAGGCTCAGGCTATCGGCGGAATCCCGGTTGTCGTCGACCACCAGGATGCGCCGCTGTGCGAGCGCGGGCTTCTCTGGGGACCCGCTGGCCGGACCGGCAACGCTGGATTGCGTCAGCGGCAGGCGCACCGTGAACTCGCTGCCGCGGCCCAGGCCCGCGCTGTGCGCATCGACAGTGCCGCCGTGCAGTTCCACCAGCCCGCGCACCAGAGACAGTCCGATGCCCAGCCCGCCGTGCGCGCGCCCGAGCGAAGGGTCGGCCTGCGAGAAGATCTCGAACAGCCGCGGGAGCGCTCCTGGTGCGATGCCGATGCCATCGTCCTTGACGGTAATCACGACGTCGCTGCCGTGCTGTTCGGCAGTCAGCGCGATGTGCCCGCCCCTGTTGGTGTACTTGGCGGCGTTGTGAAGCAGATTGGAGACCACTTGTGCGACCCGCGTCGGGTCGGCGTCGAGCGGGAGCGGCCCGGGCGGCAGGGACACGGTGAGGTGATGACCAGACTCGTCGATGACCGGAGCGCACGTTTCCAGCGCGCTGTCCACGATCGCCTTGACGTCGACCCGTTCCTTGCGCAGCTCGATCTTCCCGGTGGTGATGCGGGACACGTCGAGCAGGTCGTCGACCAACCGGACCAGATGGGACAGCTGGCGCTGCATCAGGCCACGCACCTGTTCGACGCTTCCACGGTCGTCGCCCGCCAGCTTGAGAACCTGCAGTGCATTGCTCAGCGGCGCCAGCGGGTTGCGCAACTCGTGTGCGAGTGTGGCGAGGAATTCGTCCTTGCGCCGGTCGGCCTCGCGCAGCACAGCTTCTGCGCGCTTGCGATCGGTGATGTCGCGGGCGATCGTGGCGGCACCGACGATCTCGCCCGCCTCGTCCCGAATCGGCGAGATGGTGATCGACACGTCTAGCCGCCGTCCGTCTTTGCGGACCCGTACCGTCTCGTAAGGCTCGACCCGCTTTCCCTGCCGTATGCGCCTCAGCGCGGCAGGCAGTTCGTCGGCGCGTTCGGGTGGGATCACGAGCGCCTTGGACTTGCCCAGCACCTCCTCGGCAGCGTAGCCGTACAGGCGCTGCGCCGCGGGGTTCCAGCTCGTGATGTTGCCGTTGAGGTCCTTGGAGCTAATGGCGTCTTCGGACGATTCTACGATGGCGGCGAGCTGGTGCATCGCGATCTGCTGGCGTCGGCGCTGGGTGATGTCGCGAAACACGAGGATGACGCCGCTGATATTGCCCTCCCGGTCCCGAATCGGTGCCGCCGAATCGTCGATGGGCCATTCCGTCCCGTCCCTGGCGATCAGCAGCGTGTGGTTGCCCAGCCCGACGACTTCTCCCGAGACCAGGGCGCGTGCAGCCGGGCTCTCCACCGGGTGCCGCGTGTGCGCGTTGACGATGCGGAATACCTTCTCGATGGGCTGATCGATCGCCTCGTCGGGGCTCCAGCCGGTCAAGTGTGCCGCGACGTGATTGAGGAAAGTCACGCTGCCGTCCTGGTCGGTCGCCACGACCGCGTCGCCGATGCTGGCCAGCGTGACTTCGAACTGCTCGCGCTGCCGAGCGGCTTCTCGCGCGCTCGCTTCGGCCGCGCGATGCGCAGTGCGCAGGCTTGCGCCGAACACGATGATGATGGTGCAGGAGATGATGTAGGCCAACAGCCCCACGAGATGCTGGGCGTCGGCAAAATGCCACGTGCCCCGTGGCGCGATGAACAGGTAGTCGGCGGCAATGTAGCCGAGGACGGTGGCGAGGAGGGCAGGTCCAGAGCCACCGAGCCAGACTGCGAAGGCGACCGCGCCGTAGAGGGTGGCCAGCGCCACGTGGGCGCCGAGCAGCGGGTCGAGCGCCAAGCGCAGTAGCACGGCGGCGCCGGTGAAAGCAATCGCTGCACCGTACCGAAGGACGCGACTACGGGTGTCAGCCACGCTGTGCTCCCTCTCCCGACCCGGGCGGCTCATGGGGTGCGATTGTATCCGGATCGGTACCGACCTCGACACTCGAATCCCAGCGCTCTCCACGGCGGGCACGCCAGGCCGCGGGTGATCGGGCACCGAGCATGTAAGAATTACACGCGGCGTGTTATTGTTACCTGGGTCGCCGCACCCGCGGCCGACTAACCCGTTCTTCTATCTCGAAAGCGGTTCGCCAGGCACCTGGCCGATTTCGTGCAGTGCAACCCGTTGGTCTATGGAGTTTGGAGGAGGAGGGTTCCATGCCACACGCCCTGATCGTCGATGACGATACGGAAGTCCTTGAATGGCTCGGTCAGATCGTGCGCGGAGAGGGCTTTACCACCGCCACTGCCGATTCACTGCGCAATGCGCGTGCCCAGCTGGTGCGCCAAGCACCCGACGTGCTGTTTACCGACCTGCAGCTCAGCGATGGGCTGGGGACCGATCTAGTCGACGATCTCGAGTCCCGCGCCCAAACAGAAGTCGTGGTGATCACGGGACATGCCAGCATCGATAGCGCGGTGCAGGCCTTGCGACTGGGCGCGACCGACTACCTCACCAAGCCGGTCGATATCGACCGCGTATTGGCGATTCTCCGCCGGGTCCCCAAGAGTACCGAGCTGCGCGTCGAAATCGGGGAACTGCGGAAGGAATTGCGCACGCTGGGCCGGTTCGGTCTGCTGATGGGCGGGTCGCCACCCATGCAGGCGCTGTATGACCAGCTCAATCGTGTCGCGCCCACGTCGGCCACGGTGCTGCTGATCGGCCAAAGCGGCACCGGCAAGGAACTCGCGGCGCAAACCGTGCACCAGCTGAGCCGGCGCAAGCGCGCGCCGTTTCTGGCTGTCAACTGCGGCGCGATCTCTCCGCAACTCATCGAAAGCGAGTTGTTCGGCCACGAGAAGGGCAGCTTCACCGGCGCCGATCGCCAGCACAAGGGGTTCTTCGAGCGGGCCAACGGCGGCACGTTGTTTCTCGATGAAGTCACCGAGATGAGCAAGGATCTCCAGGTGAAGCTGCTGCGCGTGCTCGAGACGGGCACGTTTCTCCGGGTCGGATTGCCCCAGCCGATCGTGACCGATGTGCGTGTGATCGCCGCGACCAACCGGCAACCCGAGAAGGCGGTTGCCGAAGGCAGGTTGCGAGATGATTTGTATCACCGGCTGAACGTATTCCCGATCCAGATGCCATCGCTGCGCGAGCGGGGGCCCGACATCGAGCTGCTGGCCCAATACTTTCTGGACATGTTCAACAACGACGAGGGCACCCACAAGCGCTTTTCGCAAGACGCGCTCAACCGGCTATACGACTACGCGTGGCCGGGAAACGTGCGCGAGCTCAAGAATTGCGTGCACCGTGCGTTCATTATGGCCGACGAGGTTATCGGCCCTTTGCGCGCCGAAGAACCGCCCGGTTCTGCTGTAGAGGCGGACTCCGCATTGCTCACGGTGCGCGTGGGTACGCCGCTGGACGATATCGAGCGGCGTCTCACCATGGCCACACTGGCGCAATGTGGCAACGTCAAGCGGCGCGCGGCGGAGATCCTCGGAATTAGCGTGAAGACGCTGTATAACCGTCTCGAGGCGTATGCAGCGTCGGATAGTGCGGCGCGCGAGATCCTCGGCGCAGACGGGTTGCATCAGGAGCTGCACTGATCGGTCAAGAGTCGCGCTGACCGTCGAATCGCACGAAGCGCTTGGTCGTGCGATTCAGGCCAGCGCGCAGCCCTCGCCCACCCCGCTCCTGACACAAGCGTCACAGACAGGTTAGGCGTGGGCGCGCGGGCGCCCACCACCAGGCATTTAGCCGGCAACGCGGGTGCGTGAGCGCTGCGGCCGTTCTTCCGCACCGTCCGGCCCACGCTCGCCCAACCCCATTTCCTGGGCGAGCTCCGATTTCCGTGCCTGCAACTCCTGGCCGAGACTTTCCACGTCGAGTTTGGCCTTCTTGACTTTGGGAAACATCTCACGCTCCTCTTCCTTGATGTGGTGCTTCACATACTCGGCCAGCACCGTGAAGGTCGCGGCGAATTTCTGGTCTTCGGCGTCCATCGCGCGCAGCTGAGCAATCAAGTCCTTGGCACTCTGGTGCTCGATTTCAGCCTCGTCGATCAGCTCTTCGTCTTGCCCCAATACTTCACGCGCTGCCGGATAGAACAGCTCCTCCTCGAGAGTCGCATGCACCTCCAGCTCCGCGCAGACGAGCTGCGCGATCTGCTGGCAAGCTTCGTCGTCTTCCTTGTCGTGCGCCTTCTCGAAGTCGCGGAACAGCTTCTGAACCTTCTTGTGGTCCTCCATCAGCATGGACACGGCGTCGTCGCGGCTGGACGAGCGGGATGCGCGGGTGCTACTGGTTGCGGATCGGCGTTGCATACGGTCTCCTGGTAGTTTATTGTCCGAGGAACTAAAGGTGCATGCGAGCGAGTCGACGTCCCCGATCGACGTCCCTCTGCAGTAGCAGCAAGCGGCGCTCCCGCGAGATCCCCGCCGTGGCGTTCGGGTTGCGCTGATGCGGCGGTAGAAGTTACCGCGTGTCGGTACTTCCTATGCTGTGGCCGAAGAGTCGCGTGCAACCGTGGTCGGCTTGACGGTGGCGGGCACGGGGCGTGCTGTCCAGTGACAATGCCTGCGCCTTCATACTGGCCTGGCCTGCAAGGCAAACACGCATTGCCGTACGGGCTGCGGACGACCTTGATATGGAAACCTCGGATGCACCCCCCACAGCCGGAGCCGCGGCGCCTGCACGCTCACCCGCGCGCCGTGCGCTCTGGCTGCTGAGGCGTGAACATCGATGGCTGCTCGATCAACTGTCCGCGGTCGAGGTCGCCAGCGACGACGATCCTGCCGTTGCGGACCGGGTACGTCTCCTGTGCGGCGAGTTGGCCGCGCACAGCGCGCTCGAGCATGGGCTGTTCTATCCGGCGCTGGACGCGACGTTGTCCGATACGGATGCCGTGCGCACCGCCCAGGTGGAGCACCACCTTCTGGACAGACTGTGCGGCCGGTTGCTGCGCAGAGACTGCGGCGACCCCTTCTTCCGTCCACTCGTGCGTGTGCTTCGGACGGTCCTGCGCCAGCACGTGGCGACCGAAGAGGGGTGGTTCGACGAGGCGCGTGAAGTCGCAGCCGATTGGTCTCGATTGATCGCGGCGCTCCAAGCAAGACAGCACGAGCGCAGACGCTTGCCGCGTGCGCTGACCGGGGGCCACCGCGAGGAGGCGCCCACGCTTCCGGCAAGCGACCCGCCGCGGTGAGGCAATTCTCCCCGATCCCTTGGTGAATCCGCCAGTTAGCCCTGGGTGAGGCGGTTCGAGCCGTGGCGAAGTGAGGGGTGCCCGATCCCCACGGGTAATCCACGGCCGAATGGACGGGCCGTGCTGGCGCGCCGGCCGCTATCCGGTCACAGTCCGAACCGCGTCATTAGAATGCTTCACAGCACCCCCTTCTCCTTCCCACGTCTGCAGGGCCTCTATCTGTTGCCGCCGATCGCGTCGGATTTGTTTAGCGGAGCCGAGCAGATTGCTGAAGAGGAAAGCTGCTGCGCCCAGCAGGAACACGACCTGCATAGCGCGTCCCCGTGGACGCGAGTGAAAGGCACTGCGGTGCATATCAGTATCTCCTTTAGGTGGCGACTCGGCCTTTGGGATTTCGTGTCGCAAGCGGTATGCCGCGCCGGCTCGCGAGCGATTCCCGTCAGCGCGGCATGCCGGTTGCGCGCGTATTCCGCCAAGACGAGCGCCACGGAGAGTGCAGATGTGGGACGTGGATCTGGGTGAGCTATTCGTGTTCTCGCTGCCGATCGGGGAGATCGTTCTGCGCGGGAGTGTGGTGTAACCATCACGGTGATCAAGCGTGATGGGGCTCCTGAATAGCACTACCGGCGCCTCCCCGCGGCAACGCCTTCCGCGACTCGGCGAGGCTCTTGGACCGGGTCGAAATCGGTCCACCCATCGTCCCATTGACCCTCGGCGAGCTCGATGTCACGGGCGCCGAGGACGCCCAGGGTGCGTAGCGCGGCCCCTGCTCTCTCGGATCGACCAGCGTCTCGCAGGTTGACCGCCACAACGATGCCCGCCTTGCGGGGGGCATAGGCGCTGTCGTCGGCCGCGGGCCGATGCCGGCGATTGCGTGTTGCCTTCCACGACAGCCCGGCAATCGTCCCGTACAAGGAGCCGAGATAGGCGCCCACGAACGCGCCGAGCACGCCCACCAGGGGACCCCAAAGGGGAGCCACATATTTGCCCGCCAGCCATCCGAGCAAGCCGAGCACAAGCGCACCGAGGGCTGCGCCGAGTATGGATGTTTGGCGTGCCGGCCTGGCTTCCGGATCGGCGGCTTCGTCTCCGCCGAGTGCGAGCACATGGTGCTGGCCCGGAGCGTTCACATGGAAGATCGATACATCGTCGTGTGCGAACCCGGACCGCAAGAGTGCGCGAGCGGCGCGTTCCGCAGGCGAGATGGTTTCAAAACGGCCTGCCAGGATTGTGGCCATGATCTGGACTCCTCGAAAGTGAATCAGCGTTCGTCCAGAAGACGGTGCATATCGCGTTCCCAAGGGCACCGATGCCTGCCGGCGACGACTTCGGGCTACCCGGTGATGCGCTCCACTTAGTATTCGGCACGCCGGTATCCGAGGATGGCGCCGACAATCAGGCCCGCCACGAAGGCGACCATCGTCCAACGTAACGGGTTCTCGGCGATCGCGTCGCCGGCGCTGTCGCGTGCCCCCATCAGGCGATCCTGGGCATCGCCAACCGCGCCCGTCAACCGGTCCTTCATTTCCGTGAGCGGCTCGCCCAGACGCCCGACTGCCGCGGTAGCTTCTACTTGCGATGTCCTCATTTTTTCCTCCTTGACCAGTGTGGGACCGCGGGATGAGCGGCCCATGCGGCACTCCCTGCAGGCCGCGTGCCGGGCCGGGTACGCAGGTTGCGGCACAGGCTCCGGCGGCCCGGACGGCGGCGGCGACAGACCGCATTCTGCCGATCGTTCGTGCTCGGATAAGCAAAGCACCGTCGCCTAAAGTCAAGTGCAGCCGCGCAGGAGATACAACACGAGAAGGATGGGGATGGGGACCCCGAGCAGCCACAACAAGATCCAGCCGATGCGGCCGCTGGCGCGCGCCCGCGAGGGAATACGAAGTCGCATGGTGAAACCTCCACAGCGCGGAACACCCCGCTTCACCAGTGTCCGCAAACGGCGTACCCAAGGACCCGTGCAGCACTGCCCATCGGACCAGCGGCTCTCGGGTAGCGGCCAGGCGCCCCCCTGAAGGCGAGAGTCATGCCATCAGGTGGGCATCACTCCGCGGTGCCCGCGTCGCGCCGAACACGGCTCTGGCAACGGCGACGGAGATCACCACGATAGGTGCGAGGGAGAACGCGGTGTAGAACGCAAGCGCGGCACTACGTCTGGCGCAGCGGTCGTTCGCCCACGCCCTGAAGCCAGCGAGCGGAATCGCGAGTGTGCGCCGGTATCTGCGGAACCAACGCTGCTGGGTCGCCCGCATTGAGCCCACCGCGGCCGATAGAGCTAGCCTCTGCTTGGAGGGGTGGAGCGGCGTCGGCTCAACAACTGCCAAGCGAGGGAGTAGAGCGCACCGTAGCGGGGGCGGATCAGAGCTAGCCCTGCCGCCACGAACACCCCCAGCATGCCTCCGGCTTTCGCGGTGTGCTGCGGCCGTCGCAGCAACAGATAACCGGCCGAGATGGCTACCCCAACTGCAACGAGTGGTAGCGTGCGATGAGCGCGCGCCAGTGCACGGGTGGCGCGCTGCGTCTCGTGCCACCGGAAGCGCAGTCGTTCCTGTCGCTGCGCCACCCGTGCTTCCACCTCCTCGATGCGCTCGCGCAGCGTGGGCGCTCGTGTGTTCATTCCGGGCTCCTGAGCGGTGGTGCATTCGCGAGCCGGCGCAAGGTCGCGGGAAACGTGAGCTCACCTACGGACTGCCTGGCGAGCCAGAACAGCCCGGCCGCCAACAGCAGCGTTCCCCCTACGACGACAGCCAGGGCGAGCGCGAGCGACAAGCCAGTGTCCAGCAGCCATATCAGTACGGCCGCCATCGCTGCGCCCCAGGCGCCCAGCAGCAGCGCTGCGCAAGTCACTGCCAAGACCAGGATGCGCACCAGGCCGGCAAGGGCCTGCCGGCTCTCCAAAGACGCCAGCAGCAGCTGATCGTGGAGCAGACCCTGCAGGTCGTCCCATAGCCTGCCCAAAGCGTGCTCCAGCGGAGGTGGCTCGGCTTGGCGAGGCGATCCGCTTGACCTGACCGAACCGCCCGCGGAAGGCTGGGCGGCGGCATGCATTGCATTGCGCGCTGCATCCATGATGGGGGGCTAACGCATGAGGCGACCGAGCAGGAGCCCCGCGGCCACCGCCATCCCCAGTGCCATGAGCGGCTTCTCGCGCACGTAATCCTGAACGCGCTCGAGCGACTGGTCGCCAGTGGCCTTCCAGACCTGCGAGTTGCCGCGCAGGGACTGCAACGCGCTGTCTGCTTTTTGCGCGACACGATCCACCGCCTGATGCGCGGAGCTGGCAATGCGATTGACGGTTTCGGACGTCGACTGCTCCTGGCCGTCTGGCCTCGCGGCGTCGGCGACTGTTTCGTTGTCTACGGTGCTGTGCATGGTGAGTCTCCTCTCGAATGTGCGCGCGCTGCGCGCGGTGTCAATCTGCGGTGCAAAGCTCATGCCGCGCGGTCCGCCGTCGGTGCGCGAGCGGCTCGTGGGAGACCGCACGGTAACGGTGACGCCCAGCTCGTATGCGGCTGCATCGTGTAGCCATTACGCACACCGGGTAATCGCTACCGATGCACCGCGCGTGTTGGGGGCCAATCGCGCGAGAGCTCGGGCGGCACACCGATTGCGGCGCTTCTTTCGACCAGTTCCGCTTCCGGAATGTCGCGCGAGCGAGCTGTGCACTGCAGTGCTTGCCGGCAATGGATGCGAAGAGGCTGGCCCAGTCAACCCAGCAGCAACATGAAGGAGAAGACATGAACCAGAGAAACGATTTCAAGCCCACCCCTGGCGAGCGCGATCGCAACATTCGGGGCAGCGTAACCGGCCAGGATCTCGACCCGGATCGATACAACGACGATCGCAGCGGCCCGGGCCCACGCCTGCTGACGGCGAGCACGCTGGAAGGCGACGACGTGGTCAACGGCGTGGGCGAGGATCTCGGCAAGATCGAAGAGATCATGCTGGATGTGCCGCAGGGCCGCATTGCGTATGCCGTGCTGTCCTTCGGTGGCTTCCTGGGCATCGGAAACCGCTTGTTTGCCATCCCCTGGCAGGCTCTGAAGCTCGATCCGGTCAATCATCGCTTCATTCTCGACGTCCCGCGCGAGCGCTTGGACAACGCGCCGGGCTTCGACAAGGATCGCTGGCCGGACTGGGCCGACATGAGTTGGGCGGCCAGCATTCACGAGTACTACGACACCAAGCCATACTGGCAGTAGGCTCGGGGCCATACTGGCAGTAGGCTCGGGTTATCGCCCACGAAACGGGGAGCCTCGGCTCCCCGTTTTGCCTCGAGCGTGGCCGCTAAGACCCGCAGGTGCAGGTCTTCCGGCGCAGCCCTAGCTTTGCAGCCGCCGCCGGCTATGCCGATCACTCCCAGAACACCAACCAGCAGCATCGCCAGGGCTGTCGGCGCGCTTTCTCGTGCGCATCACTGGCCGGCGCATGCGATCATGGCATACTAGAGCTCGACAAGGAGGACGCGATGCAAGATCACAACGACAGTCTCGCCGCGCCCTCGTCCCGCGACTCGTTGGCAGGATCAGAGATGTCTGCGTCCAGCTCACGCTGTGTCTGGCCTCAGGTCGGGACATTCGTTCTGCTGGCGATCGCGGCGCTGTACTTCGCGCGCCCGCTGCTGTTGCCGCTCGTCCTGGCGGTTCTATTCAATCTGCTGTTGTCTCCTGGGGTGCGCGCGCTCAGGCGCATCGGGCTGCCGCTGCCGCTCGGCGCCGCTGTGGTGCTGCTCTGCGCGCTCTCGGCGCTTGGCGTGGGCGCATGGCAGCTCGCCAAGCCCGCTTCCGACTGGATCGAGCGCGCGCCCCGCTCGCTCCAACAGATTCAGGACAAGATCCGCCCGCTCAAGCGGTCCGTAGAGCAGGTTCAGAAAGCTACCGAGCAGATGGAGCAAGCGGCGCAAGTCGCCGTCGCCCGGCCGGATCGAGAGGTCAGAGTGAAGGGCGATAGCCTGCTGGAGCAGCTGATGGCACACGCGCAGGAGATCGCCGTTGCGGCCTTCACGATGCTCGTGCTGCTGTACTTCCTGATGGCTTCGGATGGCTTCTTTCTGCGCAAAGCCGTGCGCGTGTTCCCGCGCTTGAGAGACAAGATCCGCGCTGTGGAGATCGGACGCACCATCGAGCGAGAGATCGGCAGGTATTTCCTGACCTACAGCCTGATCAACGTCGGTGTCGGCGCCATTGTGGCTGCAGCCATGTATGCGTTGAGCATGCCGAATCCGATTCTGTGGGGGGTCATGGTGGCTGTGCTGAACTTCGTGCCCTACCTGGGACCGGTGATCTCGCTTACCGTGATCGGCGTAGTCAGCCTCCTGACCTTCGACACGCTCCGGGAGGCGGTCTGGCCGCCCCTGGTCTATCTCATCATCGAGGGCATCGAAGGCAACGTGGTGCAGACGCTGGCCTTCGGCCGAAGCCTCGCGCTCAACCCGGTCGCGATTTTCGTTGCACTCTTGTTCTGGGGATGGCTGTGGGGTGCCGCTGGAATCCTGCTCGCCGTGCCGGTACTCGTGGCCGTGAAGGTGGCATGCACCCACATCGATTCCCTCAAGCCGATCGCGGAGTTTCTTGACCGAAACTAGTTGGGGCAGCCCGCGTGGACTGCCCCTTCACACAAGGCAGGTGCGCTCAGCCCTTGCCGACGGCGAGTCGACTCTCGACGTCGAGCACGCCGTCGATGTCGCGTGCAGTTGCCACTGCGCGGTCGATCTGGCCTTGATCCGGCACCATTCCGCTCAGGATGACACGGCCCCCGCTGGTTTCCACCGAGATGTCGGTGCCGTTGACGTTCTCCGCCGCAAGAAGCGCAGCCTTCACCTTCGCACTGATCGTGGCGTCGTCAATCTTTTGACCGACGGTGGGCTCGGCGCGGGATGTGTCCGCCGGAGCCTGCGAGTAGGGCATCGTGGATGGGGACTGATCGCACGCCGCCAAACCGACACAGCCTACTATCGCCACAGCGAGAATCTGGTTTCGCATCATTCTCTCCTTCAGAGGTTGGGACGCCTCAGCTTTGATTGCCGCTGGAGCGGCCCGGTTGTCGCGGTCCCCGTCACGTCCCGCGTCGGATCTGTTCACTCTCCTTACGGATCGATCCCGGGTTTGACGAACGTCCAGCAACGGGCGTGCCGCGGCCGGTGAATCCTGGGTGAATCCTGTAAGACAAACCCGAGCCGGTCATTCCCGCGCATCGATCGCCAGGTCGCAGGCCGAAGACAGGCAGCGCTATCGCGCGCGTCGGGTGGCGACGCATCAGATCGGATACCCCAATCCGAGGCAACGCGTACTCGCTCGGCCTGGGAAAGGAGAGCGGGCGCCGCTTGGGCGCCCGCTCGGTGCCTGCGTGGCGTTACATCCGGCCGTACTTCTCCTTGGCCTTTTCGATGCAGCGCTCGCGCTCGGGCGACAGCAATGGCGCACATTCCTGCAGCGCGACCCGGTAGTGCACATCATCTTCGCGCGCGCTGCCGTCTTTTACCGGCTCGTCGGACCGGCTTTCCGGGGTGCCTTGGGACTGCTCGTTCGACGGCACCCTCGTGGTGTCCCGAGGCTCGGTCTGAACGGCAGATGGCGTGCTGTCCGTAGGCGCGACCTCGGCGGCATAGGCGGCGAATGTCAGGCTCAGCCCAAGCGCCGCGGCTGAAATGGCGTGCATGGTGGTTGACATGAGACTCACTCCTGTGTCGATTGGGTAGTGTCGAGCGCTCAGTGCGATCGGTCGCGCTTGTCGCTCGCTCCAGAGGCGTAGGTGTCACCTTGCCGGTCCGCCCAGTCCCGGAGCTGCTTCTCTGCCTCTTCCTTCGAGATGCCGTACTGCTCCTGGATCTTGCCGGCGAGTTGATCACGATTGCCCGCGAGCTGGTCGAGCTGATCGTCGGTGAGCTTGCCCCACTTCTCCTTCACCTTGCCTTTGAATTGCTTCCAGTTACCTTCAATTTGATCCCAGTTCATTACCGGACTCCTTGGCTGATTGGTTTCAGCGGCATCAGTGCCGCCAATCTGATGAGGGGCAAGCGGCATGCCGCGGTGTCTCACCGGGCTGTCTGCCGGCGGCCGCGTGATCGTGTAGAAAGGAAAGGTTAGCCGTGCAAATCCTGGAAAATGAGGGGGCGGGAAGACCTGCGCGGTCGACTGCTTTGGTCAGGCAACTGGGCTAGCCCGGGCTAGCCCGGAGGTGCGCCACCAGAAGACCTGGAAGTGCGCCGCGAAGCCGCTTTGGCATCAGCCGGCTGCCCCCGGCTTTGCCGAGGGATGCTGGCCAGTCAGCTGCGCGGCGCTTCCACCTTGTTGAGCAGCGCTTTCAGCACGACGTCGGTGCTCTGCCCCTCGATCTCCAGCTCAGGGGCCAGGGTCATGCGATGGCGCAGGGCAGGCAGGGCGACGGCCTTCACGTCGTCTGGCGTGACGAAGTCGCGGCCGTCGATGAGCGCGTGGGCACGGGCGGCGCGCACCAGCGCGATGCCGCCACGCGGGCTAGCGCCGGCGGTCACGCCCGGCCAACTCCGCGTGGCCCGGGTGATGCGCACGGCGTAGTCGGACACGCGCTCGTCCACCATGAGCGAGGCGACGAAGCGCTGCAGTGCCAGCACCGCCTGCGGCTTGATGATGGTCGCCACGCTGTCCACGTTGAGCCGGTCGCCCACCTGATTGGCCGTGACCTGCCGCACCATGGCGTGCTCGTCCTCCTGAGACGGGAAGTCGATGCGGATCTTGAGCAGGAAGCGGTCGAGCTGCGCCTCGGGTAATGCGTAGGTGCCCTCCTGCTCGATCGGGTTCTGGGTGGCGAGCACCATGAACGGCGGCTGCAGCGGGTGCGGTGTGCCCTCGATGGTGACCTGGCTCTCCTGCATGACCTCGAGCAGCGCAGCTTGCGTCTTGGCCGGTGCGCGGTTGATCTCGTCGGCCAGCAGCAGGTTGGCGAATACCGGGCCCTTGCGCGTAGTGAACTCGCGCGTAGCCTGATCGTAGAGCGTGTGGCCGGTGACGTCGGCGGGCATGAGGTCAGGCGTGAACTGGATGCGCGCGAAGCGCCCGTCGAAGGTCTTGGCGAGTGCTCGCACCAGCAGTGTCTTGCCCAGGCCGGGCACGCCCTCCACCAGCACGTGCCCGCCGGACAGCAGCGCGATCAGCACCTGGTCGATGATCTCGCACTGACCGATGAGGGCTTTGGCCACTTCGGCGCGGATGGCGCTGGCGGCGCGTAAGGCCTGGGCGGCAAAGTCGGGGGTAGTGGGTTCGTTCATGAGCGATCCTTGACAGGCCGCTGGAGCCGGCGGCGGAAGCTCGCCAGCGTACGCACGGCAGTGGAGAAGTCGTTGGGTGTATCGGCGCGCGCGGAGAACGCTTGCGCTAGATCGCGTGGTCTGACGCCGGTCATGCGCGCGGCCTCGCGCAGACGTGCTGCCTCGTCCAGGCCCTGCGCATGCGGAGCGCGCCGGTTGAACAACTCGACGCATTCCGAGCGCAGCAGGTCGAGCAGGCGCGCGAGATCGCGCTGGTCGAGGTAGAAGCGCCCGACCGCGCGGATGTGCTCCAGCAGGCTCTTGCGGTCCGGCGCGGGCGAGGGGGACAACGGCCCGAAGCGCGGAATGACACGCCACAGCCACGCCAGCAGGAACACAGCGAGTGCCCCCAGCACCGCGGGCGCGTGCTGGGCGAGCCAGCCCATCAGCGACGGCGACTCCAGATGACGGATCAGGAACAGCTCGCCCGGCTGGGCGGCGTCGGTGATCTGCGCCAGCAATTCGGCGTGATCGAGACGGCCGATCTCGCGGTTGCTGAAAGGGCGCAGCGTCGAGAACACGGTGATATCGCCCTCGCCCCAGGCGAACTGCAGAATGCGCACTCCGCCGCGCGACGAGAAGCGCCAGGCGTCGGCGTCCTCGTCGAGATCGACCAGCTCAGGAGAAGGCAACAGATCGGCGCGCAAGTCCACCCCGTCGGGCATCGGAATCCGGTCGATGCCAGGCGCGGGGGGGTTGTCTTCACCGTCCGGTCCATGCCAGCGGGCCTCGACGTTGATCTCTTGCAGCAGCACGTCGCGCGGCAACTCGCGCTCGACGCCGATGATCAGATGCCCACCGTCGCGCTCGACCCAGGAGAGCAGCGAGCGCGCGCCAGGAGGATCGAGCTCTGTGCGGTCGGCGGCCAGAATCACTGTCGCGCCGGGCGGCAGCGCGCCGAGCTTGCGCAAGTCGGCCTTCTGCTGCACCTTGAACCCCAAGCGCTCGAGCAGCAGGCGTGCGGCGAAGAAGGGATTCACGCGTGCCTCGCCGCTGTACCCCACCCACACGCGCTCCGGACCGAAGCCGAAGTTGTGGGAGAACCACCAGCCACCCAGCCCGAGGAGCCCGCCCACCAGCGCGAGGATGATGGCGCGGTTGCTCATACGGCCGTCCCCGGGCTCCGGGCGGTGAAGTGGGCACGCCAGTCGCCGCAGAGCGCCTCGACCTCGGCGCGCGGCACCTCCCGTCGCGCATAGGCGAGGCGCTGCCAGGTCGCCAGCAGGCGTGCGAAGTAGGCCACCGAGGCATCGGGAATGCGCTTGCGGCTTTTGCGCAGACAATCGTCCTCGGTGTCGCCGCTCGCCAGCTCCACGCCGTCGCGGTGCAGGAGGGTGACGAGCGCGCCTCGGTAGAGCAGCGAGAGCGCCTTGAGCAGCTCGCCCGAACGTGCCAGCTCGAGCGCGGCTGCCGCAACATCGTCAGGCAAGCTTGCCGGGCGGACGTCCAGGCCGAACAGCGTGTCCGGCGCAACGTAGGAGGTGCGCTCGCGCGCGACCAGGTCGAACCGGCGCAACAGGAAATACACCAGAAACACGACGGCGAGCCCGATCGCGGCGTAGGCGAGGATGCGCAAGAACTGGGCAAGGGCCTCGATGAAGGTGGCCCAGCCGGGCGACTCGGCGGGCTTGGGTGGCTTCTTTGGTTCGGGCTTGCCCAGGTGCTGCAGCCTGGTGCGCTCGCGGTACTCCTGGAACTCCGGGCGCGTGAGCACTTCCTTGATCTCGCGCGCCGCGCGACGCTGGGAAGGCGGCACTGGCGGTGCGGCAGGTTGCGCCTGTATCTCGGCCGCGGTCTCGCCCCCTTGTTCGGGCATCTCCTGCGCGTGGCCGTCGGGCGGGACCGAGATGGCAGCCAGGCCCGCCAGCATCAGCCCCAGCGCCGCGGCCTTTGCGAGGTCGACACCACGCGAGGCAGCCTGCGCCCGCTCGCCCATCCGGCGCAGCGCGACCTCCAGATCCCAGCCCTCGAGCGCTGTGCGACGGTTCAGATACAGCGCGAACCCGCCCGCGACGTAGAAGGGCTCCACGATCGCTATGGCGGTGAACGCCATCGCGGCGAGCACGACGCGCTGCGCGTCCTGGTTGCTCCACGTCAGCAGCTCGAAGAGCTCGAACTCGTCGGCCTGCAGGACCGGTGCGAGGAGATCGAACAGCGCGACGCCGGACAGCGCCAGCACGATCTCGAAATGGAGGCACGCGATGGTGAGCCACACGGCGTGGCTCGATGTCCGGCGCTGCAGTTGGCGGCGCCGCTGGCGTGCGGCCGCTCCGGTCTGCCGCTCGAGCTGCCACACCGGTAGATTGAACGAGCGGGCGAGAAAAAATCGGTACCACGTCAGCGACGCGACGAGTCCGGGGGTGATTGCGCGTGGCAGCGCCCGAAGGGTCTCGCGCAACCGCGGGAGGTCGCCGAACACGCCCGCGGCCAGCACGTGCAGCACGATGCGGTCGAGCGCCGGCTTGAGCCACCACACCAGCAGAATCGCCCAAGGCGGAGGCAGGACCAGCAGCGCCAGCGTGCATAGCGGCACGAATACTACGAGCCAGGCCGCATACACCGGGCGCGCCCAGGTGCGCACCATCGCAAAGCCCAGGTCGATGGCTTCCCACGGGTTGCGCATGCGCAGTTGCACGGCCAGCCGGTCAAGCCGCACGGGCGCGCCCCATGAAACCGAAGTAGGCCAGTGTCACCAGCCAGAGCACGCCCCCCACGGTGTACTTCACCGACGGCGGGATCTCCGTTCGCGGCGACCAGAACGCCTCGATCGCCGCCGCCAGCACCAGCATGCAGGCCGCGCCGATCACCAGGGGGAGCGCCTCGCGCGCAGCCAGGCGCAGCGCATCCGTGCGTCGCAACCGCCCGGGCGCCACCAACCCATACCCCAGCCGCAGGCCGGCTGCCCCACACAGAGCAATAGCGGACAGCTCGAAGGCGCTGTGCCCCGAGACGAAAGAGAAGAAGTTGGTGGCAAAACCCGCGTACACCAGATATCCCATCACCGTACCGATGTACAGGCCGTTGAACAGCAGGTAGAACAGCGCCCCCAGCCCGAACAGCATGCCGCCGGCGAAGGTCTGGAAGCCGATGCGCACGTTGTTCCAGATGTAGAAGCCGAACATTACTGCGTCATCGCCTGCCTCGCGCTTGCGCCCCAGCTTCTGGGCCTCGTCCCCGTACATCTCACCGAAGCTCTCCACCTGGTCCGGCGGGATGATGACATAGGCGAAGTCCGGATAGCGCTGCAGGGCCCCGGTCAGCACCAGCAGCGGGCCGAAGAACAGCAGGCAAGCGACCAGGACGAAAGGCAGCTGAGCCCGCACGGCGCTGGGGAAGCCGCGCAGGAGGAACGCGGCGACCTGCGACCGCGCGTTGCCGTGCGCCCCGTAGAGGCGCTGATGGCCGGCCAGCGCCAGCCGGCTCAGGCGCTCGATCAGCTCCGCGCTGTACTGGCGGTCGCGCGCCAGCGCGAGGTGCTGGCACAGCTCACGATAACGCGCCGGCACCTCGCTTGCGACGATGGCTGGCTGGGGCGCCGGGCCGCGCCGGGTGCGCAGTGCCCGGCTCTCCTCCAGCCAGCGGGAGAACTGCTCCCAGCGGGCGGCATGGGCGGCCTCGAAGTCTTGCTGTTTCACGCGCGGCGCCCCACCAGGTGGTTGGCGATGGCGATGAGCTGCTGCAGTGCCGCCGCACCGTGGCGTCCGGCGGTCAGATGCGGGACGAGTGCGGCCAGTTCTTCCGCCCGCTCTGCGGTGAGGCTGGTCGAGCGGGTGGCTAGATCGAGCACGGCACGCTGTTCGGACAGCGGCAGCGGCGTGGGGGGCGGCACCGGCGCCGCGTGCGGTACTGCCGCGTGCTGCGCCGCCGCCTCGCGATAGACCACCACGGTACCTGCGGCGATATCGCCCAGGCGCTTGAAGTCCCGGCTCATCAGCATCGACAGCAAACCGAAGCCGTACAGGAAAGGCATGAAGTCGACCGCGCGCAGTAGATTACGCGTAAGCGACGCCGGCAGGCCTACCGGTGTGCCATCGTCATGCAGCACGACCAGCCCCAGCGAGCGCTTGCCGGGGGTGGCGCCCGCGAACCAGACTTCGAACACGGTGGGATACAGCCACTCCAGCGCGAACCAGATGATCAGCATCAGTCCGAAGCCGAACTTGCCGAGGATGCCCAGCGCCGTGCCCAGCGCGGCGACGGCGACCACACGCACCACCAGGTCGATCAGCCAGGCCAGCGCGCGTGCGGCTGGGCCGGCCAGGCGCAGGCTGAGCTCGATGCCTTCAGGAGTGGGAACGTCGCGGGCGGTGTCGAGCATAAGGGACGGCAGGAAGCATCACCTGTGCCGGGAAAACACCGGGGAGTCGATCACGCGGGGCCAGCTTCCGTGAAGATGTCGCGGTAGCCCGCGTACATCGATCCCATGATCACCGGCCCGAGCACCAGCCAGCCCAGCAGGATCGGCAGCGTGGCGATGATGGCGGCGAAGAAGGCGATCACCCCGTAGACGAGGAATGGAACCACATTCTTGAGGCAACCGAAGAAGCTGGCCTTGAACGCATCGACCGGCCTGACGTCGTGCAACATGACCAACGGCGCGGCGAACCAGACGCCCATGAGCAAGGGGATGGACAGCGCGAGCATCACCAGGGAGGCGAGCAGCACAATGCTGATCGCAGCGGCAACGTCGGGCTGCGGCTGCCCGAGGAAAACCGGGACCAGACTGAAGCCGAATATCAGTCCGACCACGACCAGGATCGCCAGGATCCCGGCCAGATAGAGCAGGCCCACGATGACCAGCGAGCTGGTCTTCTCGCGGAAGCCGACGAACAGGTGCGACACCTCGATTTGGCCGCCGCGCTCGAGCGCTGCGCAGCCCAGCATCACGCCGCCCAGCAGAACCGGCGACAGCACATAGGTGGCGACGAAACCGATGAGCGGCACCCACGAGCAGAGCATCACGATGGCGAGGAAGATGATGAAGATCAGGATCCAGCCGCCCGGGTTGCGCTTGAACAGCTCCCAGCCCGTTACCAGCCACTGCCAGCCATTGCCGGCGGGCACTGTGCGGCCTCCGGGGATGAGGCGAAGCGATGCGGGCGTGGCGGTGACGTCGTCCACCCGGCTTGCGGGCGCGGCGTAGGGATTGGGTTGCTCGGCCATGCATGGATCTCCCTGATGGCGGGGTTCGAAATCCGATCGCGGTGCTCCGGCAGGCGGGCGAGCGAAGAAATCTGTGACTGAGCGTCATCCCCGCGAAGGCGGAGATCCACGAGTGTTTGAACGGCCCGGGTTCCCGCTGGACCCCGCCTTAGACCGGATCGGGCGGGAACGACATTCCAACAGTCGGTCAAACGCTCCCCTTACCGATTCGGCGAAGCCGGAACTGAGCGGGAAGGATCAACAGGATCTGGCCCTGGGAGGTTGGCACTGACTGCGCAAGCGCGCCACTCCTGTGAATCGCGTTTCGAGTATTTGCGATGCTAGAGGATGCGCGCGCTGCAGGCAATCTCCGCAAGGTTGCAGCCGCCGCGGCCCTCGGTTAGTTTAGTGGGGACAACCTGCAAGGGAGGAGTGAATGCGTCTGGTGGGACGGAGGAAGGCTGCGGCTGCCCTGGCGGCGAGCGTATGCGTGGCTGCCGTGTGTGCGGCTGCGGCGACCGGGGACCTCGATCCCGCCGCCCTGTCTGCCGGGGCCTTCACCATCGCCCGCTTCGACGCCGAAGCCTTTTCCGAGCCGGCGCCGGTCCTCGACTACAAGCAGACGCAGCGCTTCCTGCGTGGCCGCCACCACTTCAACCAGAACTGGGTGCAGTTCCCCTCGCTCGGCGGCGATTGGGGGCTGGGCCCCACGTTCATCACCGACCGCTGCAGCGGCTGTCACGTGAAGGCCGGGCGCGGGCGTGTGCCGGGTGCGGCCGACGAAGCGCCCGTCGCTCTGCTGGTGCGCATCAGTGTCCCGGGCGAGGATGCGCATGGCGGACCCAAGCCGCACCCGCACTATGGCGACCAGATCCAGAACCAGGGCCTGATGGGCCAGGGCCGCGACGCAACCTTCCTGGGTGAGCGCGTGCCGCCGGAGGCCGATGTGTTCATCGAGTGGGAGGAGCGCACCGTTACCTTGGCGGACGGCGAGACGGTGACATTGCGCAAGCCGAAGCTGCGCTGGGACAAGCTATGGTTCGGGCCGCTCGGCGAGGACAGCATGATCTCGTTGCGTCTGGCGCAGCCCGTGTTCGGCCTGGGCTTGCTGGAGGCCGTGTCCGAGGAAGCCATTCTCGCGCTCGCCGAGCAGCAGAAGGCACGGGGCTTCAACGGGCGTCCCAACTACGTGCGGGACGACATCAGCCAGGGCACTGCCCTGGGCCGCTTCGGCTGGAAGGCCAACCAGCCCAGCGTCAAGCAGCAGATCGCCGCCGCGTTTGCGGGCGACCTGGGTGTGACCTCATCGCTGTACCCGGCCATGAACTGTCCAGGCCCGCAAGTGGATTGCGCCGCCCAACCGCCTGGCAATCAGCCGGAGCTGATCGACAGCGACTGGGAGGAGCTCGAGTTCTGGACCTTGCTGCTCGCAGTCCCGGCCCGGCGCAACGTGGCGGATCCCGAAGTCCAGCGCGGCGAGAAGTTGTTCGAGCAGGCGCAATGTGCGGTCTGCCACGTGCCGCAGATGAAGACCGCCGCGTCCTTCCCGAAGTTCAAGCCGCTCGCCAACCAGACCTTCCGTGCCTACACCGATCTGCTGCTGCATGACATGGGTGAAGGCCTGGCCGACCACCGGCCCGAGTTCAAAGCTGAGGGGCGCGATTGGCGCACACAGCCCCTGTGGGGTCTGGGCCTGGCGAAGACGGTGAACGGCAGCACCGACATGCTGCACGACGGCCGCGCGCGTAACGCCACCGAGGCGATCCTCTGGCACGGTGGCGAGGCACAGGTCTCGCGCGATGCCTTCGTGCAGATGCCGAAGGCCGATCGGGAGGCGTTGTTGAGGTTTCTGGATTCGATCTAGGGAGAAAGCGCAAGGAGCGGGGAGTGACAAGCGAGGTGCGACAACATTTGGAACCCTCTCCGATTGCGGGAGAGGGCAGGGTGAGGGGGGGCGCCCAACGGCGCCTGCGCAGCTCGATCCTCTCCCTGTCGATTGGAGCCGCGTTTGCAGCGTCCATCGCCGCAGTGGCCGACAGCCTTCGTCCAACCGATCCTGCTGCGCTCACGGGCGGTGCGTTGACCGTTGCACGCTTCGACCGCGAGGCCTATCTGCAACCGGCGCCAGGGCTGAACCGCACGCAGATGCAGGCGTTCCAGATGGGGCGCCATCACTTCGACAAGAAATGGGCCTCGATCAGCTCGCTGCAGTTCGAGTGGGGGTTGGGACCAACATTCATCGCCAAGAGCTGCGAAGAGTGCCACGCGGGAGGGGGCCGCGGGCGTCCGCCGCCGTCCGCTGCCGAGCAGCTGCAGTCGATGCTCGTGCGCGTCTCCATCCCCGGCGAGGACGCGCACGGCGGGCCGAAGCCGCACCCGAGCTACGGCGACCAGTTCCAGAACTTCGGCCTCAACGGCCCGTTTCCGGACTTTGCCTTTCATACGGCGCCGGTGCCCGGCGAGGCCGCCCTGTACGTCGACTGGGAAGGGACCAGCGTGGCCCTTGCCGATGGCGAAGCGGTGCCGTTGCGCCGGCCCAGGCTGCGCATCGAGAATCTCGCCTACGGCCCACTGGGCGAGGGTGTCATGACCTCGCTGCGCATCGCGCAGCCCTTGGTAGGGCTCGGGCTGCTGGAGGCGGTGCCCGAGGACACGCTGCTCGCCATCGCCAAGCAGCAGCGCGCGCACGGCATCAACGGGCGGCCCAACTACGTGCGGGACGACATCAACGACCGCACCGCGCTCGGACGCTTCGGCTGGAAGGCGAATCAGCCCAGCATCCGCCAGCAGATCGCCGCCGCCTCGCTCGCCGACATGGGCCTGACCACGCGCATGTACCGGCAGCAGAACTGCCCTCCGGTGCAGCACTTGTGCGTGATCCAGACTCCAGGGAACGATCCCGAAGTGGCCTTCACGGATCTGGACGATCTCGAGCTATGGACACGTGCGCTGGCCGTGCCGGCGCGGCGCAGCCCCGACGATCCGCAAGTCCTGCGCGGTGAGCAGCTGTTCGAGCAGGCGAAGTGCGGCGTGTGCCATGTCCAGACGCTGCGCACCGCCGAGAGGTTTCCCGTGCTTCCGCAGCTCGCGAACCAGACCTTCCACGCTTACACCGACCTGCTACTGCACGACATGGGCGAGAAGCTTGCCGACGGCCGGCCCGACTTCAAGGCGGGCGGGCGCGACTGGCGCACTCCACCCCTGTGGGGAATCGGCCTGTCGGCGGGCGTGAACGGCAGCACTGCGCTGCTGCACGACGGCCGCGCGCGCAATATCACCGAGGCGATCCTTTGGCATGGCGGCGAGGCAGAGCCGGCACGCGAGGCGTTTCGCAACATGCCGAGGGCGGATCGCGAGGCGCTGGTGAAGTTCGTCGAGTCGATCTGAGTCTGGTCTGACGGGCGTATCTCAACACCCTGTCGGGTGGCCAAGGGAGAACCAGCTATGCTGAAGGGTGGTTGCCTGTGCGGCACCGTGCGGTTCGAGAACTCGAGCGACTTGGGGCCTGTCGTCTACTGTCATTGCTCGATCTCCCCCCGCAGTAGCGGATCAGCGTTCGCCTCAAACGCTTCAGTCCGCACGTCGTCGTTCCCCCTGGTTCAAGGT
>Ga0209706_10000106_pt1 | contig 40021 bp, 41 predicted proteins | sample PPLLaktember2015_6_FD_187263 | JGI IMG/M metagenome (GOLD analysis project Ga0209706, IMG submission 187263) | Freshwater sediment microbial communities from Prairie Pothole Lake near Jamestown, North Dakota, USA - PPLs Lake P8 Core (1) Depth... | ecosystem: Environmental > Aquatic > Freshwater...
TTCGAGAGCTCGATCATCTCGTAGAAGAAGCGGCCGGTTTCCGCGAAGTGATCGACGCGCGCACGCCCGGCCGCGCCCCCCTCCTCCTTCGTGGCGCTCGGCATGCGCAGGTCGGCGCCCGCCGACTCGACGAAGCTCACGTAGGGAATGCGGTTCTCGCGCGCGATCTGGAGCGCGCGCATCCACTTCTTGGCGGCGTAGGGCGTGAGCGCGCCGCCGAGCACGGTCGGGTCGTTGGCGAAGATCACGCACTCGACGCCGGCGATGACGCCGATCCCGATCACGGCGCCTCCGCCGATCGTGTACGAGGAGTTGTACGCCGCGAGGGGGCTGATCTCGAGGAAGGGGCTGTCGGGGTCGAGCGCGAGCGCGATGCGCTCGCGCACCGGAAGCTTGCCGCGCTTCGCGAGCCGCTCGTGGTGGTACGCGCCTCCGCCGGCCTCGGCCGCGTCGAGGAGTCGATCGATCTCCGCGAGCTTCTCGAGCATCGCGGTGCGGTTCTCGGCGAAGGATTCCGAGCGCGTGTCGAGGCTCGATCGGAGGGGCGGTGCGAGAAGGGACGGCGGCTGCATGGCTCTCCCAGACCTCTCGAGCTCAGGAAGGGGGCGGCCGCGCAGGGCGGACCGCCGGATTGACGCAGAGGTAACATCTGGGGTAACAGAAGGCAATCAGAGTTACCCAGCGCGGAGCCGTCGGGATCCGCTCGGAGTTCCCCCGCTTGAGCGAGATCCTCCTCGACCGCAACGGCGCCGGCATCGCGACCCTCACCCTGAACCGACCCCACCGGAAGAACGCCGTGCCGGCGGGCCTGTGGGCGGAGCTCCACCGCCTGCTCCAGGAGGTCGCGGAGAGCGAGAGCGACCGCGTGCTCGTCGTCACGGGCGCCGGCAAGGCGTTCTGCTCGGGCGCGGACTTGAGCGAGCAGGGACGCACCATGCATCCGCTGCGCGCCATGGCGCCCGTGAACGCGGCCGCGCTGGCGCTGCACGCGATGCCGAAGCCCACCATCGCCAAGGTGAACGGCGACGCGGTCGGCGCCGGCATGAACCTGGCGCTCGGCTGCGACCTCGTCGTCGCGGCAGAGAGCGCGCGCTTCTCGGAGATCTTCACGCGTCGCGGGCTCTCGCTCGACTTCGGCGGGAGCTGGCTGTTGCCGCGGCTCATCGGAATGCACAAGGCCAAGGAGCTCGCGTTCTTCGGCGAGATCCTCTCGGCCCGCGAGGCCGAGCGCATCGGGCTCGTGAACCGCGTCGTGCCCGACGACGAGCTCGACGCCTTCGTCGCCGATTGGGCCGAGCGCCTCGCCAGCGGTCCGCCCCTCGCGCTGGAGACCACGAAGCGGATGCTCTCGAACGCCTTCCACGTCGGCCTCTCGGAGGCGCTCGACGCCGAGGCCACCGCGCAGAGCGTGAACCTCGCGAGCGCGGACGTGGTGGAAGGCTTCGCGGCCTTCCTGCAGAAGCGCAAACCCGTGTTCCAGGGACGCTAGGCGCTCCCGCCCAGGAGACGCATGGATCCGGTGCAGCTCACGACCGCACGCGGTGTCATGACCGCGACCCTGGTCGACGTCGAGAACCGCAACGCGCTCGGCGCGGACCTCGTGCGGGGACTCCTCGGCGCGATCTCGACCGTCAACGCCGACCCGAGCCTGCGCGCCCTCGTCGTCACGAACGAGGGCTCGACCTTCTGCGCCGGCGCCAACCTGAAGGAGCGCTCGGGCGCGTCCGGCGGCGCCGGCCGCACCGGCGGCGCCGGGAGCTTCGAGGCGCTGCTGGAGGCGATCCAGACCTCGCCGACCCCGATCGTCGGGCGCATCGCGGGCCACGTGGTGGGCGGCGGCAACGGGCTCGCCGCCGCGCTCGACATCTCGATCGCGGCGGACGACGTCCAGTTCGGCTTCACCGAAGTCCGCCTCGGCGTCGCGCCTGCCATCATCTCGGTCGTGTGCCTGCCGAAGATGCGGCGCGGCGAGGCGCTCGAAGCCTTCCTGCGCGGCCAACGCTTCTCCGCGTCGCACGCCGCGGAGCTGGGTCTGATCAACCGCGCGGTCCCGCGCGACACGCTCGACGCCGCCGTGGACGAAGTGCTGGCCGACCTGCGCCGCGGCGGCCCCAAGGCGCTCGGCGTCGCCAAGAGCCTCGTCTACCACGTGCCCACGCTGGAGCAGAAGGAAGCCTTCCGCTGGACCTCGAAGCTCTCGGCGGATCTCTTCGCGGGCGCGGAGGCCGCCGAAGGCATGAAGGCGTTCCTCCAGAAGCGGAAGCCCTCGTGGGCGGAAGGGAGCGAGTGACCATGGCGCGTCCGACGCTGCGAACCGCATTCTGCGATCGGGTCGGCATCGAGTACCCGGTCGTGCTGGCGGGCATGGGGCCGGTGGCGGGAACCGGGGACCCGGTCGCGACCGCCGAGCTCGCCGCCGCCGTCTCGAACGCCGGCGGGCTCGGTGTGATCGGAGGCGTCGCCTACCCGCCGGACGTGCTGCGCCGGGAGATCCGCAAGGTGCGCTCGCTCACAGACAAGCCGTTCGGTGTAGACCTGCTGCTCTCGCCGAACTTCCTGCACCTGCGCGGCGCCACGCCGCCGCTCGCCGCGCTGAAGGAGCTCCGGCTGCCGAAGGCGCACGTCGATGCGGTCGAGCGGGTCGCGGCTTCGCTCGGCATCGAGCTGAAGAAGGCGCCCCCGGACGTCGAGGTGATGGGATCCTGGGTCGAGCCGGGCAAGAGCTGGGCCGGCTCGCAGATCGAGGTGCTGCTCGACGAGGAGGTGCCCGTGTTCGCGTCGGGGCTCGGCACGCCGGGTCCCTTCGTCGACGCGCTTCGCGCGAACGGCACCACCATCCTGTCGCTCGTCGGGAACGTGCGGGCCGCTCGCCAGGTCGCCGCGGACGGCGCGGACTACGTGGTGGCGCAGGGGACCGAGGCAGGTGGACATACCGGCCGCATCGGAACGCTCGCACTTCTGCCGCAGGTGATCGAAGCCGTCGCGCCCACGCCGGTGATCGCCGCCGGTGGCATCGCCGGCGGCCGCGCGCTGGCGGGCGTGCTCGCGATCGGAGCGGAAGCCGCCTGGTGTGGAACCGCCTTCCTCGTCGCCGACGAGGCGAACCAGCCCGACCTCCAGAAGCAGCGCATCCTCGACGCCGCCGCGGAGGACACGGTCGTGACGCGCCTCTACAGCGGAAAGACGATGCGCAACATCACGAACCCGCTGATCGAGGCGTGGGAGAAGGAGGGGCTCCACTCCCTTCCGATGGGCGCGCAGGGCCTGTTGATCCGCGACCTCGAGTACTCGATCCGCGAGGCGGGTCGCCACGAGCTGCTGATGAACGCCGCCGGCCAGACCGCGGGAATGCTCACCCGGAAGCGCCCGGCGGCGGAGATCCTGCAGGAGATGGTGGCCGAGGCCGCCGAGATCCTGGGCGCGGGCCTCGCGCGCCGCGTCCGCGCGTCCGTCTGAACGCATCGAGGAGCGCCCCATGCTGCAAGAGAGCGTCGATCTTCTCGCCGAGGCCGACGAGCTGCACGGCTTCCTGGGCACCCTGGCCGAAGTGGACTGGAGCCGCGAGACCGGCTTCATGGGCTGGACGCCGTGGGACGTCGTCGCGCACCTGCACTTCTTCGATCTCGTGTCGCTGCTGTCGCTCGAAGGCCGCGATGCCTTCGACGCGCGCCGCGACGAGCTCGTCGGCCGGATGACGAAGGGCGAGACCTCGAGCCAGATCGCGCGCCGCGAGCTCGGCGCCCTCTCTCCCGCGGAGCTCGTCGCTCGCTGGCACGGGACCTGTCGCGACATGGCGAGGCAGCTCGGCGAGTCGGACCCGGACCGGCGCCTTCCCTGGTTCGGCCCCGACATGGGCGTGCGCATGTTCACCACCGCGCGCCTGATGGAGACCTGGGCTCACGGCCAGGAGATCTACGACCTGAGGCGGGTGGTGCGGGCGCCCACCGAGCGGCTCCGACACATCTGCATGATCGGCGTCAAGACCTTCGGCTGGACCTTCGTGAACCGCGGCCTCGAGCCCCCCGGACCGCCGCCCCACGTGCGGCTCAGAGCGCCGTCGGGCGCGATCTGGGAGTGGAACCCGCAGAGCGACAGCGGGCGCATCGAGGGTGACGCCCTCGACTTCTGCCAGGTGGTGACCCAGGTCCGCAACGTCGCGGACACGAACCTCCGCGTGACGGGAGAGTTCGCGACGCGCTGGATGTCGATCGCCCAGTGCTTCGCCGGGGGTCCCGTGGACCCGCCGAAGCCCGGGGAGCGCAGCTGGTGACGAGCGCGCGGTCCGCTGTCGGGAATCGAGCCCGCGTCGGGCTGCCCCGCGTCGGACTGCCCCGCGTCGAGCATGGCCGCGCGGCGTAGCGACGAGGAGCGCGAAGCCCTCGCGCGCGCGCTCGCCGGCGTGAAGCCTCTCGCCGGCGGCGTTCCGCGCGTGCGCCCACGACCGGCGAAGCCCGCGCCGGGCGCGCGCCCGCCCGAGGCCCACGACGACGAGGCGACGCTTCCCGGCGACGCCCCCGGCTTCGCGGTCGAGTCGAGCGGCGAGCACGTCGAAGGCCTCGCGCAGGGAATCGACCGCGCCTGGCTGCGGCGCCTGCGCGCCGGCGAGATCGCGCCCGAGGCACGCGTCGACCTCCATGGCCAGCGCGCCCGCGACGCGAGCCGCAGCGTGCGCCGCGCGCTCGACGCAGCCTACGCGGCCGGACACCGCTGCGTGCTGGTCGTCCACGGCCGCGGCACACGCTCGGCGGAGGGCGCCGTGCTGCGCGCGGAGCTGCCGCGCTGGCTCGCCGACCCGCGCACGGCGCCCCTCGTCATGGCCTTCGCCACGGCGCGCCCGGCGGACGGCGGGACGGGAGCGACCTACGTGCTTCTGCGGCGGAAGCGCTGACGCGAGTGCGGCCCCGAGGCCGGCCGCTGTTATGGTTGGGCCATGGGCTCGACCTTCGGCCAGACATTCCGGATCTCGACCTTCGGCGAGTCCCACGGCGGCGCCGTGGGCGTGGTGATCGACGGCTGCCCGCCGCGCCTCGCCCTGGACGTGGCCGAGGTCCAGCGCGACCTCGACCGGCGTCGGCCCGGCCAGAGCCGCCTCACGACCCCGCGCCAGGAAGCGGACCGCGCGGAGATCCTCTCGGGCGTCTTCGACGGACGCACGATCGGGACTCCGATCGCGATCCTCGTGCGCAACGAGGACGCCCGCTCGTCCGCCTACGAGCACCTGCGCGATGTCTACCGGCCCTCCCACGCCGACTACACCTACGAGGCGAAGTACGGCATCCGGAACTGGCAGGGCGGCGGGCGCGCGAGCGCGCGTGAGACGATCGGACGCGTCGCGGCCGGCGCGGTCGCGCGCAAGCTCCTGCGCGAGCTCGCGAACGTCGAGGTGCTGGCGTGGGTCTCGCGCGTGCACGAGGTCGAGGCCAAGCTCGACGCTGCGAGCGTGACGCTCGCGCAGGTCGAGGCCAACGACGTGCGCTGCCCCGACGCCGCCGCGGCCGACGAGATGGCCGCGCGCATCGACGCCGCGCGCCGGCGCGGCGACTCGCTCGGCGGCGTCGTCGAGTGCGTGGCGCGCAACGTCCCGCCGGGCCTCGGCGAGCCCGTCTTCGACAAGCTCGAGGCCGATCTCGCCCGCGCGCTGATGTCGCTCCCCGCCTCGAAGGGCTTCGAGATCGGGAGCGGCTTCGCAGGCACGCGCATGACCGGCCTCGAGCACAACGACCCCTTCGTGCCCGGCGCCGATGGACGGCCGCACACGGCGTCGAACCGCTCGGGCGGCGTGCAGGGCGGGATCTCGAACGGCGAGCCGATCGTGCTGCGCGTCGCCTTCAAGCCGACGGCGACGATCTCGTCGGCGCAGCAGACCGTCGATCGCACGGGCCACGCGGTGACGCTCGAGGCCCAGGGCCGCCACGATCCCTGCGTGCTGCCGCGCGCGGTGCCGATGGTCGAGGCCATGGTCTGCCTCGTCCTCGCCGACCACTGGCTGCGCCAGCGGGGACAAGACGTCCTGCCACGCTGACGGCAAGCCCGACACCAGAAGGAGACGCCATGCGCCACGACGCCCTCGCCCTCGGCCTCGTGCTGAGCCTGGCCTTCGCCGCCGCGTGTACCAAGCGCCCCGTGCTGTATCCGAACGAGCGTCTCGCGCAGGTGGGCGAGGCCACGGCCAAGGCCGACATCGACCACTGCGTCGAGCTCGCCGAGGCGGGGGGTGCGGAGTCGTCGTCGAGCGGCAGTGAGACCGCGGGACGCACCGTCGGCGGCGCGGCCCTCGGCGCGGCGACCGGCGCCGCGATCGGTGCCGTGGTCGGCAGCGCGGGCCGCGGCGCCGCGATGGGCGCGGCCGGCGGCGGAGTGAGCGGCCTGCTCGCAGGCGTGTTCGGACCCCACGACCCCGACCCCGTCCACCGCAACTACGTCGAGCGCTGTCTGAAGGACCTCGGCTACGAGCCGATCGGCTGGAAGTAGGCCGGAGGGAGCTAGTCGCGCTCGCGCGCCACCACGGCGCCCTGCACGACCGCGCCGACGAGCTCCGTCGCGACGAAGAGCCAGAGCGCCGCGGGCGCCCCGTGCTGGAGCGCGCGCACGAGGAGCACCGCCACGGCGCAGCGCCCGATCGCGTCGAGGGCGGCCAGGAAGCGGGTCGGCGTGGCGAGCCGCGCCAGCGCCCAGAGCACCCCGAGCACGCCCGCGAGATGCACGAAGAACCACGAGAGCTCCGAGAACGCGAAGCGTACGCCCACCGGGCCGACGAGCTCGGTCGCCCGGTAGAGCAGGTCGAAGAACACGTTCGCCCAGCCGGGCAGCGCGAGCGGGAACGTCACCACCAGGTCGAGAGCCGCGAAGCCGCGCACGACCCCGATCGCGCGGGCGTCCTTCAACGCGGATCCTCGAAGAAGACGTAGTTCTCGAACGCGCTGATCTCGAAGTAGACCTTCTTCTCGCCGGGGCCGACCTCGAAGTCGAGGTTCGTGTCGTAGACCCCGTAGCCGAAGCGGTAGGGGCGACTCACGTCGTCGCCCGTGCCGTAGGCCGTCGAGAGCTTGTCGACCTGGAGGAAGCGCTTCACGAGCTTCTCGCCGGCGTAGACCTCGAGGACGCCGTTCGTCCCCGTCCAGTTCTGGATCGAGCGGCCGAGCTGGTTCTGGCTCTCCTGGGTGCAGCCGGCGGCGAGCGTCGCGGCGACGACCAGTGTGGCGGCGAGGCACGCGCGGATCATTTCTCTCCTCCTTCGATGGTGCGCGCGCGGAGCCTAGCGAGCGTCCGTGCCTCGGGGCGCACGGCATTTTCACGGATTCGTCGGACCATCGTCGTCGGCGGGGAGTAGTCTGTGAACGCCTCCCGGATCCGCGCTCCTCCTCTTCCTCCTCCGTCCCGCGCGCCGCCCAGCGCACCTGGCCGCTGCCGCCCCCGAATCCGGGCTCTGCGCAATGGCATCGAAGGCCCGTTCCGCGATCGGCCCGGCGTTGCGCGGGTTGGTTCGGATCTTGCTGAGGAGTCCGTGTGGAGATCCCGCGCATGCAGTTCCACGTCCTGAGCTTCGAGGGACCGGACGGCTATGCCCGCGCCGGAGGCATCGCGAGCCGCATCGAAGGGCTCGCGGAGTCGATCGAGGCACTCGGCTACGAGACCCACCTCTGGTTCGTCGGCGACCCTGAGGCGCCCGGTCACGAGGTGCGTGGCGATCTGCACCTCCATCGCTGGTGCCAGTGGATCAGCCGCTTCCATCCGGGCGGGGTCTACGAGGGGGAGGAGGGCAAGGAGCGCGACTTCGCGTCGTCGCTCCCGCCCCATCTGGTCGACGACGTCCTGCTCCCGCACCTGCGCGCCGGCGGCCACGCCGTCGTGCTGGCGGAGGAGTGGCACACCGCGAACGGCGTGCTGCACCTCGACTGGCTCCTCCGTCGTGCGGGCGTGCGCGAGCGCGCGAGCCTGCTCTGGAACGCCAACAACGTCTTCGGCTTCGACCGCATCGACTGGCCGCGGCTCGACGCCGCCTCGGTCATCACCACGGTCTCGCGCTACATGCGCCACTCGATGCGCGACCTCGGCGCCGACCCGATCGTGGTGCCGAACGGGCTCCCCGCCCACGCCTACCTGCCGCCCGACGCCGACGCCGTGGCCTCGCTGCGCGAGCGGCTCGGCGGCCGCGTCGTGCTCTCGAAGATGGCGCGCTTCGATCCCGACAAGCGCTGGCTGACCGCGATCGAGATCGTGCGGGCGCTGAAGCAGCAGGGGCTGCGTCCGCTGCTGGTGGCGCGCGGCGGCGCCGAGGCCCACGGCCACGACGTGCTGCGCGCCGCCCACGCGGCGGGCCTGCGCATCGCCGACCGCAACGGCAGCGAGCTCGGCGTCGCGGGACTGGTCGAACGCCTGAGGGGCGTCGAGGACGCCGACATCGTGAACCTGCGCGTGCCGGTCGATCCCGAGAGCCGCCGCGTGCTCTTCGCGAGCGCCGACGCCGTGCTCGCGAACAGCGGCCACGAGCCCTTCGGCCTGGTGGGCCTCGAGACCATGGCCGCCGGCGGCCTCGCCGTGACCGGGATCTCCGGCGAGGACTACGCGCTCCCCGGTCGCAATGCCCTGGTGATGCAGACCGACGACCCGCGCGAGTTCGTCGGCCTGTTCCGCCGGCTGCGCGCGCATCCCGACGAGGAGCGCGCGCTACGCCGGGCCGGGCGCGAGACGGCGCAGCACTTCGCCTGGCCCGAGGTGATCCGTCGCAACTTCCTGCCGCGCCTTCCGCTCTTCTTCGCCGACGGCGCGGCGCCGCGGGGCTTCTAGCGCGGCGCCGCGGTCTCGCCGCGCACGAGCTGGCCGGGCAGCGCGCCCGTCGGCTCTCCGTCCCGCCAGGTGACGACGCCGCGCTTCACGGTCGCGTCGTAGCCGTCCACGCGCTGGATCAGCCGGCGGCTCGAGGCCGGCAGGTCGAAGGCCATCTCGGGCGCGTGGAGCCGCAGCCGGTCGAGGTCGATCACGTTCACGTCGGCCAGGTAGCCGGGCGCCAGCACGCCGCGGTCGCGGTAGCCGTAGAGCGCGGCCGTGCGCCGCGTCTGCGCCTCGACGATCGCCTCGAGCGCGAGCCGCGGGCCGCGCTTGCGGTCGCGAACCCAGTGCGTGAGCAGGAAGGTCGGCATCGAGGCATCGCAGATGATCCCGCAGTGGGCGCCGCCGTCGCTCAGGCCGAACACCGCCTGCGGATGCTCGAGCATGCTGCGGATCGCGTCGAAGTTGCCGTGGCTGTAGTTCAGCAGCGGGAAGTAGAGCAGCGCCCTGCCGTCGCGCTCGAGCATCAGGTCGTACGCCACCTCCTGCGGCGTGCGGCCCGTGCGCTCGGCCACGGCCTTCACGCTCGTCTCGGGCGCGGGCTCGTAGTCCGGCGGATCGCCCAGCGGGAAGAGCTTGTGGAAGCTCGCGGAGATGAACATCGCGACCGGGCTCGTGTGCGCGGGCTGCTCGGCGAGGATGCGCGCGCGGAAGGCCGGGTCGCGCATCGCGGCCACGCGCTCGGGAAGCGGCAGGCGCTCGATCTCGCGATAGCTCGCATGGGACTGGAACGGATGGAACGTGCTCTGGAGCCCGAGCAGGAGCCCGGTCGGTCGTGCCGCCACCTGCGGCGTCACGCGACCGCCCTCCGCCGCGGAGCGCTCGCTCGCGGCGAGGAGGCGCTTCCACTGCTCGGGGTTCATGTCGTTCTGCAGGCACGCAAACGTCACGGGCAGGCGCGTGCGGCGCGAGAGCTCGGCCATCCAGTCGAGCTCTGCGTCCTCGGGCGTGAAGTCGCTCGCGAGCTCGACCACGCCGCGTCCGACCTCTCCCATCGCGAGACCGATGCCGAGCAGCTCGTCGGCGCTCGCGAAGGTCCCGGGCACGGGCTCGCCGTCGACGGCGCGGTGGAGCAGCGTGCGCGAGGTCGAGAAGCCCGCCGCGCCCGCCGCCACCGCCTCGCGCACGATCGCGGCCATGCGCGCGATGTCGTCGTCCGTCGCCTTCTCGTTCTTCGCGCCGCGCTCGCCCATCACGTACGCGCGCACGGCGCCGTGGGGCACCTGGGCCGCGACGTCGAGGCTGCGCGGCATGCGCTCCAGCGCGTCGAGGTACTCGGGGAAGCTCTCCCACTCCCAGCGGATGCCCTCCGCCAGGGCCGTGCCCGGGATGTCCTCGACGCCTTCCATCAGGCCGATCAGCCAGTCCCGCCGGGCGGGCGCGGCGGGCGCGAAGCCGACGCCGCAGTTGCCCATCACCACCGTGGTGACGCCGTGCCAGCCCGAGGGCGTGAGATGCGGATCCCAGGTCGCCTGGCCGTCGTAGTGGGTGTGGATGTCGACCCAGCCGGGTGTCACGAGGCGGCCGCGGGCGTCGAGCTCGCGGGCGCCACGCGCGAGGTTCGGGCCGACGGCGACGACGCGGTCGCCTTCGATCGCGACGTCGGCCTCGCGGGCGGGCGCGCCGCTGCCGTCCACGACGCAGCCGTTCCGGATCACGAGATCGTGCATGGGAGCCTCCGCGGCGGGCCGTCGAGCGCGCCGGCCCGACGCTACGCCGGGGCGGCGCGCGCCTCAACGCTGCGTTTCGTCACCCCGCCTCGGAGGCGCCCGGCCCGGCTCAAGTCTCCGCGCCGGTCGCCCGACCCGAGGCGCGGAGGACGAATCCATGCGGCAGGTCTTCTACGCCCACTCCGGCGCGGTCCCGATCGCCGGGCTGCTCGCCATGGCGGGCGCCGGCGCGGTCGGCGCGGTCGTCCTCGGCGCCGCCTACGGCTACGGGATCTACTGGATCCCGTTCGTCTACCTGAACCTGCTGATGACCGCCGGCTTCGGCTTCGGCGTCGGCTTCTCGGTCGGGCTCGGGGCGCGTGCGGGTCGGGTGCGCAGCCCCTTCATCGCAGGCGGCGTGGCGCTGCTCGCAGGCATCGCCGCGACCTACGTACAGTGGGTGGTGTGGCTGCGCGCGATGGGCCTGCCGGTCGACCCCCAGAGCCCCGAGATGGTTCTGTCCGCGGCGAGCATCGTGAACGAGCTCGGCGCCTGGAGCCTCGGAAGCTTCACTCCGACGGGCGCGGTGCTCTGGGTCTTCTGGGGCCTCGAGGCCGTGATCACGATCGGGCTCGCAGCGTTCACCGCCCATTCCGTGCTCGCCGACGCCCCGTTCTGCGAAGACTGCAGCCGCTGGCTCGATGCCGGGCCGAAGGTCGAGCCGCTGGTCGGCATCACCGCGGGCGACCACCTGATGGCCCGCATCACGCGCGGCGACCTGTCGCCGATCCACGCCCTCGAGCGCGCGCCCCTGGGGCGAACCGACTTCGTGTCGGCCCAGGTGCATCGCTGCCCGGCCTGCCGCCAGCTCGCGACGCTGGTGCTGACGGCGGTTCAGCTGGACGCCAAGGACAAGCGCGACGAGAAGCGCCTGCTCTCGCACCTCCTGATCGACCACGCGACCGCCGACCGGCTCCAGAAGCTCGACGGGGCCAGCGCGCAGGCCGCGGAGACGCCTGCGCTGCCCTAGCTCCGCGGCCGCCCCGGCGTGAAGCGGCACTGCATGTGCTTGATGCCGTGGATGAAGAAGGACGCGAGGCGGTCGGGCTCGCCCACGATCTCGAGATCGGGCAGGCGCGAGAAGATCTCACGGAACATCAGGGTGATCTCGCGCCGTGCCAGGTGCGCCCCGAGGCAGTGATGGGGCCCCGGCCCGCCGAAGCCCACGTGGGGGTTCGGATCGCGCCCGACGTCGAAGCGCTGGGGCGCCTCGAAGACCTCCTCGTCGCGATTCGCCGCCGCGTACCACATCACGACCTTCTCGCCCTCGCGGATGCGCTGGCCGCGCAGCACGGTGTCGCGGGTCGCGGTGCGGCGGAAGTGGATCACCGGCGTCGCCCAGCGCACGATCTCCTCGACGGCGGTCGGCGCCATGCCCTCGAAGTCCTTCGCCCAGCGCGCGCGCTCGGCCGGATAGTCGCAGAGCGCCTTCATGCCGTGGCTGATCGCGTTGCGCGTGGTCTCGTTGCCGGCGACCACGAGCAGCACGAAGAACGAGGCGAGCTCGGCGTCGGTGAGCGTCTCGCCGTCGACCTCGGCGTGGAGCAGCGCCGAGGTCAGGTCGTCCTTCGGAGACTTCCTGCGCAGGGCCCCGAGCTCGTTCATCAGGCCCGCGAGCTCCGAGCCGGCCTTCAGCAGCGCGGGAACGATCTCGCTCGGATCGCTCACGTACTCCGGATCGCCGGCGCCGAGGATCGTGTTCGTGCGGTCGAACACGAAGCGGTACTGGCTCTCGGGGATGCCCATCATCTCGCAGATGATCTGGAGCGGCAGCGCCGCCGCGACGTCGGTCACGAAGTCGCATTCGCCGCGTTCGATCACGGCGTCCACGATGCGGGTCGCCGCGCGCGTGACGCTCGCCTCGGCCACGGACACCTTCCGCGGCGTGAAGCCGCGCGAGACGATGCGGCGCAGCCGCGCGTGGCGCGGGTCGTCCATGTTGATCATGGAGCCGAAGAACTCGGCGAAGGGCTGTGGCAGGTCGCCGATGTTGCTGCCGCCCCGGCCGGAGGAGAAGAGGTCGGCCTGGCGCGAGACCTCGAGCACGTCGGCGTGCTTCACCACCGACCAGTAGCCGGCGCCCTTCGGGATCGCCTCGATGAACTGGATCTCCTCGTGGAACGAGATCGGGCGCTCGGCGCGCAAGGTCGCGAAGGCGCCCTCGCGCTCGTCCTCGGGGCGCAGCCAGAAGGTGGGATCGGAGAACCAGATCTGGTCGGCGGCGAGGACGGGACGCGGCGTGAAGACGGAATCGGACATCGCTCGAAACTCCTTCCGGACGTGTCGGGTCAGTCCTGGAACGTGACGAGCACCGGGGCGTGATCGCTCGGCTGCTTCCCCTTGCGCTCGTTGCGGTCGATCTCTGCGGCGGCCGTGCGCGCTGCGAGCGGCGCGGTCGCGTAGACGTGGTCGATGCGCAGCCCGTCGTTCTTCGGGAAGCCGAGCATCCGGTAGTCCCACCACGAGTACAAGCCCGGCTCGGGGCGGACGCGGCGGAACGCGTCCTCGAAGCCCGACGCCGCGATGCGCGCGAGGGCCGCGCGGGCGTCCGGGTGGCACAGCACCGTGTCCTTCCAGCTCTCGGGGTTCGCGACGTCCCGGTCCTCGGGGGCGACGTTGAAGTCGCCGCAGAGCGCGAACGGCTCGCCCGGGACGGCCGTGGCGGCGAGGTGGGCGCGCAGGCGCTCCATCCAGGCGAGCTTGTAGGCCCACTTCTCGGAGCCGACCTCGCCGCCGTTCGGGAAGTAGGCCGAGATCACGCGCACGCCCCGCACCCGGGCCTCGATCAGGCGCGCCTGCGGGTCGGCGTCGCCGTCGCCCATCCCGCGCTTCACGTCCGCCGGCGCTTCGCGCGCGAGGATCGCGACGCCGTTGTAGGTCTTCTGGCCGTACACGGCGGCGTGGTAGCCGAGCCTCGTCACGGCCTCGAGGGGGAAGGCCGCGTCCTCGGTCTTCAGCTCCTGCAGGCAGAGCACGTCGGGGCGCGAGCGCTCGAGGAAGGCGAGCAGGCGCGCTTCGCGCGCGCGAACCGAGTTCACGTTCCAGGTGGCGACCACGAGGGGCACGGCGATAGCTTCGCGGCGCGCCCGCATCCTGCAAGGCGGCGCCCGGAGGTCCCTTGACGCAGCAGGTGCTCGACGCGCTGACCGAGATCCTCGACCTCGAAGAGCTCGAGGTGAACATCTTCCGCGGGCGCAGCCCCCAGGAGGACCGCCAGCGCGTCTTCGGCGGCCAGGTCGCGGGCCAGGCCCTGGTCGCGGCCTGCCGCACCGTCGAGGAACGCGTCGTCCACTCCCTGCACGCCTACTTCCTGCGGCCGGGCGATCCCAAGATCCCGATCCTCTACGAGGTCGACCGCATCCGCGACGGCAAGAGCTTCACCACGCGGCGCGTGGTCGCGATCCAGCACGGCGAGCCGATCTTCCATCTCCAGGCGTCGTTCCAGATCGAGGAGCCGGGCCTCGAGCATCAGGACCCGATGCCCGACGCGCCCGACCCCGACGAGATCGCCCAGTCGAAGGGCCGCCTCGCGAAGGTGCTCGAGGGGATGCCGGAGGAGATGCGGAAGTGGGTCACGCGGCCGCGGCCGATCGACATCCGGCCCGTCGAGCCCATGAACTTCATGAAGCCGGAGAAGCGCGAGCCGCGTCAGCTGGTCTGGGTGCGCGCCGACGGCCGCCTGCCCGACGACCCGCTGCTGCACCAGTGCGTCCTCACCTACGCCTCGGACATGACGCTGCTCGACACCGCGACGCTCCCCCACGCCGTCTCCTGGTTCGACCCGCGCTTCCAGATGGCGAGCCTCGACCACGCCATGTGGTTCCACCGCCCCTTCCGCGCCGACGAATGGCTGCTCTACGCCCAGCAGAGCCCGTCCGCCTCGGGCGCCCGCGGCCTCGCGATCGGGAACTTCTTCACCCGCGACGGTCGCCTGGTGGTGACGGTGGTGCAGGAGGGGCTGATCCGCCTGCGCGCGGCGCGAGCGAAGGGCGCCGCTAGCTGACGCGCGCCGCGGCGCGCGTCACCTCCGCCAGCAGCTCCCGCACCGCGTCCGCCGAGGGGTCGCGCGGCGCGAGGGCGAGGAAGCGCTCGAGGTCGGCGCGTGCGGCGCCGAAGCACTCGAGGCGCTGGTACACGAGGCCGCGGTCGCGCAGCTCGCCCGGCGCGTCCGGGAACAGGAACAGGATCCGATCGCAGCAGGCGAGCGCCGCCTCGAGCTCCTCGCGCTCGACGTGGATCTGTTTCAGGTTGCCGAGCAGGCGCGCGAGGATCTCGCGCGCGGTGGCGCCGCGGAGCCAGCGGCGGTCGAAGACGACCTGCGGCCCGAGCGCCTGCTCGAAGAGCGCGCGGCAGGCGGCCTCGTCGAGCACGCGCGCCGAGAACGGGTCGAGCACGACCTCGCGCGGCGCGCCCGGCCCGGCGCCCTCGATCGGGTGCTTCACCAGGAAATGCCCTGGGAAGCTCACGCCCTGGACCGGCCAGGCGAGCTTCCGCGCCACCTCGAGGTAGAGGATCGCGAGCGTGATCGGGATCCCAGTCCGCCGCGCGAGCACCTCGTGCAGGTAGCTGTTGCGCGGATCGTAGTAGTCGTCGCGGTTGCCCCGAAAGCCCGAGGCCTCGAAGAAGTCGGCCAGCGCCGCGATCCGCTCGCGGGGTGTGGCTGCGCCGCCGCAGCTCGCGGCGGCCTCGCCGGCCAGCGCGTCGATACGCAACAGGGTGTCCTCGACCTGCAGGCCGGGATCCGATTCGGCCGCGATCCAGAGCGCGCCCTCGGCGAGACGAAGGGAATCGCCCCGGCTGCGGACCAGCTCTTCGAACTGCACACGCGCTGCCGTACGATCCGTCACCCCGGCGGCCATCGCGCGAGTCTAGAATGAGGGTCGTCGGTCCGGGAGGCTCGATGCGGCGCGCCTTGCGGTGGTTCTTCTTCGTGGTGGGTGCGTTGTCGCTCGGGGTCGGCTTCACGGGCTACCTCGCGCGCTGGACGGGCGGGCCGATCGGCCCGGTTCCGGCCGGGCGGCTGCGCGGCTCCTTCGGCTCCGTCGCGCTCCCCGACCTCGCGGACCTCGGCTCGCGGCGCGAGCTCCAGCTCCAGGTGAACCCCGAGCAGCCGCGCTCGATGAACGTCTGGCTGCTCGTCGTCGATGGCGAGCTCTACGTCCCGTCGGGCTTCCCGCGCTGGAAGATCTGGCCCGAGGTGCTCGCGCACGAGCCCCGGGCCGTCCTGCGCGTAGACGGCTCGCTCTTCGACGTGAAGGCCGAGCGCGTGGAGGATCCGGCGCTGATTGCGCGGCTCGAGGCGGCGCTGCAGGAGAAGTACGGCACGCCGGGCGGCGCGGAGACCTGGTTCTTCCGGATCCTGCCGCGAAGCGGCCGGTAGCTCGGGCGACGTCGCTCAGGCCACGTCGCGGCCGGCCGCTGCGTCGCCCCGCGGCGCGGCGCCGTTCCGGCGCAGCCGCGAGGCCGCCGCACCGGCATGGGCCTTCACCGCGTGCAGCCAGCGCTTCGCCCACGCGAACTCGATCGACAGGATGGCAAGGCCCAGGGGGATCACGACGAAGGCGGGCCCGGGCAGCACCAGCATCGCGACGCCGATGGCGACCACGGTGCCCCCGATCACCGCGACGACGATGCGTCGCGCGGTGCGGTAGGTGACCTCGAGCGTCTTGCGGACCATGGCCCGAGCTTAGAACTGCGCGAACTCTTCTGCGAAGAGGGCAGGCGCACCGCCCGTATGCCAGAACACGACGCGCCCCGTGACGCGGCCCTCGCGGATCGCCGCCGCCAGGCCCGCGAGCGCCTTGCCGGTATAGACGGGGTCGAGCAGCAGCCCCTCGGTGCGGGCGGCGAGCCGCACGGCCTCACGACATTCGTCGGTGATGGCCGCGTAGTGCGGCCCCGTGTGGTCGACCACGATCACCTCGCCCTGGGGGCCCGGCCGGCCCGCGAGCGCCGCGGCCTCGGCCGCGAGCTGCGGGATGCGGTCCACGTGAGGCTGCGGCGGCCGCGCCACGTCGACGCCGAGGATGCGCACCTGCGGCGGGAGGCCGACCAGGAGGCCGGCGTGCGTGCCGCCGCTGCCGTCCGCCACCACCACCCAGTCGGGCGGTGCGTCGCATTGGCCCATCAGCTCCTCGCCCGCCTCGACGTAGGCGAGCGCGCCGACCGGGCTCGCGCCGCCGATCGGCATCGGGTACGCGCGAGGCCCGAGCTTCTGCGCGATCTCCGCCACCTGCGCCTCGAGCATGCGCCAGTCGTGGGCGCCCGCGAAGTGGAGCGTCGCGCCGAAGAGCGCGTCGAGGACGAGGTTCCCGGTGGCGCGGCCCGGCGCGTCGCCCGCCAGCACGAGCTCGCAGCCGAGGCCCGTGCGCGCCGCCGCGGCCGCCGTCATGCGACAGAAGTTCGACTGCGCCCCGCCTGCGGTAACGAGCGTGTCGCAGCCGCGCGCGAGCGCGTCGGCGAGCAGCCACTCGAGCTTGCGCGCCTTGTTCCCGCCGAGCGCGAGCCCGGTGCAGTCGTCGCGCTTCACCTGGATCTCGGCGCCGAGCGCCTCGGAGAGACGCGGCGCGGGCTCGAGGGGCGTCGGCAGGTGCGCGAGCGGGAGGCGCTGCATCGCGCGGACTCTAACCCGAGGCCCCGGCCTCCGCCGCGAACCGATGCGCAGTGGGCGATCCCGACGGCCACGTCCTACGTTTCGTCGAGCGATCGCTCGCAGAGGAGGCCCGCTGATGGCCGCGTCCCGATCGCCCCGCCCCTCGGCCGCGAAGGCCGCACACGAAGCGCGCCGCGAGCCCGGCCACACCGTCGAGCACCGCCGTCTCGCCGAGGACGCCTCGCGCGAGCGCAACTGGAAGCGCTGGGGGCCCTACCTCTCCGAGCGTCAGTGGGCGACGGTGCGCGAGGACTACTCGGCCGCCGGCGACTCCTGGACGTACTTCCCCCACGACCACGCGCGCAGCCGCGCCTATCGCTGGGGCGAGGACGGTCTCCTCGGCTTCACCGACCGCGAGTGCCGCCTCGCGCTCGCGATCGGGCTCTGGAACGAGCGCGACCCGATCCTGAAGGAGCGCCTGTTCGGGCTCACGGGGCCCGAGGGCAACCACGGCGAGGACGTGAAGGAGGCGTACTTCTACCTCGACTCGACGCCCACTCACTCCTACACGAAGGCGCTCTACAAGTACCCGCAGGCCGCCTTCCCCTACGACCGCCTGGTCGAGGAGAACCGGCGGCGCGGCCGTGGCGAGCCCGAGTACGAGCTCGTGGACACCGGCGTCTTCGACGAGGATCGCTACTTCGACGTGCTCGCCGAGCACGCGAAGGCCGGCCCGAACGACCTGCTGCTGCGCCTCACGATCGCGAACCACGGGCCCGACGCGGCGCGCCTGCACGTGCTGCCGCAGCTCTGGTTCCGCAACACCTGGGCGTGGGGGCGGTCCGACGAGGGACCCGGAGAGCGGCCCCGCATCGCCCTCGTCGAGCCGGGCGTGCTGATCGCCGAGCACGAGACCCTCGGCCGCTTCCGCCTCGCCTACGAGCCTGGCCCGGGCGGCACGATGCCCGCGGTGCTCTTCACCGAGAACGACACCAACGAGGAGCGTCTCTTCCGTGCGCCGAGCCCGACGCCCTTCGTGAAGGACGCCTTCGACCGCTACGTCGTGCACGGCGAGCGCGGCGCCGTGAACCCGGCGCGCCACGGCACGAAGGCCGCGCCGCACTACGTCCTCGACGTGCCGGCGCAGAGCTCGGTGGTGCTGCGCGTGCGGCTCTTCTCCGAGGAGGAGGCGCCGCGCGAGCCCTTCGGCGCCGCCTTCGAGCGCGTCTTCGCCGAGCGCATCTCGGAGACCGAGGCCTTCTACGACGAGATCATGGGCCCGCACATGAACGCCGCGGAGCGCGGAGTCGCCCGACAGGCCGCCGCCGGCCTGCTGTTCTCGAAGCAGTTCTACCACTACGTGGTGCGCTACTGGCTCGAGGGCGATCCGCTCCAGCCAGCGCCGCCGCCGGAGCGCCTGACCGGACGCAACGCCGGATGGCGACACCTCTACAACCGCGACCTGATCTCGATGCCCGACAAGTGGGAGTACCCCTGGTACGCGGCCTGGGATCTCGCGTTCCACATGGTGGGCATGGCGCGCCTCGACGTCACGTTCGCGAAGGAGCAGATCCTGCTGCTGCTGCGCGAGTGGTACATGCACCCGAACGGACAGCTCCCGGCCTACGAGTTCCAGCTCGGCGACGTGAACCCGCCGGTGCATGCGTGGGCGGCCTGGCGTGTGTACAAGCTCTCGGGCCCGCGAGGCAAGCGCGACCGCACCTTCCTGCGGCGCGCCTTCGACAAGCTCGTGATCAACTTCACCTGGTGGGTGAACCGCAAGGACGCCGAGGGGAAGCACGTCTTCGGCGGCGGCTTCCTGGGCCTCGACAACATCGGCGTGTTCGACCGCTCGCAGCCGCTGCCGACCGGCGGCCACCTCGAGCAGGCCGACGGCACCGCGTGGATGGCCTTCTACTGCAGCACCATGCTCGCGATGGCGATCGAGCTGGCCCAGGAGGATCCGGTCTACGAGGACATCGCGTCGAAGTTCTTCGAGCACTTCACCGCGATCGCCGACGCCATGAACACGCTCGGCGGCACCGGGCTCTGGGACGAGCTCGACGGCTTCTACTACGACGAGATCCACGCGAACGGGATGCAGATCCCGCTGCGCGTGCGCTCGCTGGTCGGGCTGGTGCCGCTCTTCGCCGTCTGGCCGCTCTCGGACGCGGAGATCAACCGGCTGCCGGGCTTCGAGAAGCGCATGCGCTGGTTCCTCGAGCACCGGGCCGACCTGGCGCAGCACGTCTCGTACCTGTGCAAGATCGAGGGCGACACCGGGCCGGAGTGCCACCGCATGCTCGCGATCCCGTCGGAGGAGCGGCTGCGGCGCGTGCTGCCGCGCCTGCTCGACGAGAGCGAGTTCCTCTCGCCCTACGGCGTGCGCTCGGTCTCGCGCTTCCACGAGCGCCACCCGTTCGTGTTCCACGCCCAGGGCCAGGAGTTCCGGGTGGACTACGTGCCCGGCGAGGGCACGTCGGGCCTCTTCGGCGGCAACTCGAACTGGCGTGGGCCGATCTGGATGCCGATGAACTTCCTGCTGCTCGAGGCGCTCGAGCGCTACCACCACTTCTACGGCGACTCGTTCGAGGTCGAGATCCCGACCGGATCGGGCAAGCAGGGCACGCTGCGCGACGCGAGCCTCGAGATCTCGCGCCGGCTCACGCGCCTCTTCCTCCCGGGCGCGAGCGGCGAACGTCCGTGCCACGCCGGCGACCGCCGCCACGCCAGCGACCGGCACTGGCGCGACCACCTGATCTTCCCCGAGTACTTCCACGCTGACACCGGCGCGGGTCTCGGTGCGCGCTTCCAGGGTTGGACCTTCCTGGTGGCGTTCCTGATGGCCGACGTCGCGCGCGAGCGCGCGCGCGGCGACGCGGGCACGTTCACCGACTGAGGCCGCGCCCGCCGGCTACGGCAACAGCACGAATCCAGCGATCGCGGTGGCGGCGGCGGAGAGGATCGAGGCGAGGGCGATCGCGCCGTGGGCGTCGTACTCCTGGCTCTTCCCCTTCTCGAGACGATGGCCCGTGAAAGCGGTCGCGCCGAAGAGGGCGAGGCTGAGCCCGCCGAAGAGCGCGTGCACCGTGCGGAAGGGCGGCCGATCGAGCAGCAGCCAGAGGGCGAGCGGACCGCCGACGGCGCCGATCGCGAGCATCACCACCGCGAGCTTCGCGCGTCGCAGGTGCCGGCGGCGGAGCGCGCCGCGCGAGAGGTCGGCCTCGCTCGCAGCCGCACGCCGGAGGCGCGTGCGCCGCAGCTTGAGGCCGAGCCGGAACGCCGTGAAGGCGAGCGTGATCGCGAGGATCATCCAGGCCGGGTGCGCGTAGACCAGGATGCGCGGAAAGCTCAGCGGGCCGGCGGGCTCCAGCTACTCGACCTTCAGCACGGCGTCCGCAGGGAGCCGCGCGAGCAGGGAGCCGAGCGCGCGCATCAGGTAGTCGCCGTCCCTCGACTCGAGCGTCACGAGCACGCTCCAGTTGCCGTCGCCCGTGCGCGGGTACGAGCCCATGAGCACGTCCGGGAACTCGCGCAGCGTCGCGTTCAGATGCTCCGCGATGTCGCTCTCGCGCTGCATCAGATAGATGCGCTTCAGCTCGAAGGGGATGCCACGGAAGCGCTCGCGCACGGACAGGAACTTGCGCTTCAGGAGCTCGGGGATGCCGGGCAGGATGTGGACGTTCTCGACCACGATCACCGGGAACCAGAGATCGCCCGCGTCGATCAGCTGCGCGCCGGCCGGGATCGTCGCCATCTTGAGCAGACTCTCGTTCGGCGGCTTCCCCTGTGCGCGCTCGATCCGCTCCGCCATGGTCTGGCTCACCGCGAGGGGAATGCCGAAGGCCTGCGCGACCCCGTCCATGGTCAGGTCGTCGTGGGTCGGGCCGACGCCGCCCGAGGTGAAGACGAAGTCGTAGGCGTCGCTCATGGCGCGCACCTCCCGCGCGATCGTGTCGATCACGTCGGGGATCACGAGAATGCGCTCGAGGTCGACGCCGAGCGCGCGCAGCTCCTGCGCGAGGAAGGGCGAGTTGGTGTCGACGACCTTGCCGGAGAGGATCTCGTTCCCGATCACGAGGATTCCGGCGGAGGGCATGACGGCAGGGTATCCGAGGGTCCCGGGGCGCGTCCATCGGGAAGCGCGTAGAATGGCGCCGATGGCCCCCCGCGTGCGCTTCCTGCCCTCCGGTCGCAGCGTCGAGATCGCGCCCGGCGCGACCCTCCTCGATCTCGTGCGTCAAGCCGGGCTCCCGATCGCCGGGGCGTGCAGCGCCGACGGCCTGTGCGGGCGCTGCGGCGTCGCGATCCTGGCCGGCGCCGAGACGCTGCCGCCCGAGTCCGAGCGCGAGCAGCGGGCCAAACGACGCAATCGTGTGGAGGACGGGCTGAGGCTCGGCTGCTGCATCGTCCCGACGGCGGCCCTGGACGTCACGGCCCGCTACTGGTGACCCCTCGACGGCGCGCTCCGGCGCAGCCGCCCCAAGGAGACGCGACATGAAGGGCATCCGGATCGGCGTAGGCCTCGGCGAGCTCGCTCCCGGCGGCGCGGGCGACCTCGCGAGCACCCTCCAGCAGTTCGTACGCGCGGAGCAGGCCGGCTTCCAGACCGCCTGGGTTGCGAACATCTTCGGCATGGACGCGATGACGCTCGTCGCCCTCGCCGCCCGCGACACGAAGACGCTCGAGCTCGGCACCGCCGTCGTGCCGACCTTCTCGCGCCATCCGTTCTACATGGCGCAGCAGGCCCTGACCACGCAGCTCGCCTGCAACGGGCGCTTCGTGCTGGGCATCGGGCCCTCCCACAAGATCGTGATCGAGAACATGCTCGGGCTCTCGTACACCGGCGTCGCGAAGCACGTCGAGGAGTACGTGCAGGTGGTGCGCGCGCTCGCCGACACCGGGAAGGTCTCGCACCAGGGCACGGTCTACCGCGTGAACGGCTCGCTGCAGAACGCGGCGCGGCTCCCGATCCTGATCGGCGGCCTCGGCCCGCGCATGCGCCGCATCGCCGGCGCGATCGCCGACGGCACCATCACCTGGATGACGGGCGCGCGCGCGATCGGCGAGCAGCTCGCGCCGGACATCACGAAGGCCGCCCGCGAGGCCGGACGCAAGGATCCCGTGCGCATCGTGTGCGGGCTCCCGACCGTGGTCACGAACGACGCCGCCGGCGCGCGCGAGGCGGCGTCGAAGGCGTTCGCGCTCTACGGCACGCTGCCCTCGTACCGCGCGATGCTCGACCTCGAGCGGCCCGGCGCCGCGCCGGGCGAGGTCGCGATCGCCGGCGACGAGCGCGCGGTCGAGGAGCAGATCGGCCGCCTGCGCGACGCCGGCGTCACCGACTTCCACGCGGCGATCATGCCCTTCGGCGCCGACGCGAAGGCGTCTGCCGAGCGCACCTGGAACGTGCTGGCGGAGCTCGCGAAGAAGTGAGCGACCGGAAGGGCGACGAGTCGAGCGCAGAGCGCGCGCAGCGAGCCGAAGGCGAGCGAGGTCACGGGCTCGCGTTCGAGACGCTCGCAATCCATGCCGGCCAGGAGCCGGATCCCGCCACGGGCGCGACCGTCACGCCGGTCTACCAGACCGTGACCTACACCCACGACGCCGTGGACCGGAACCGCGGCTTCGCCTACTCGCGCAGCGGCAACCCGACCCGCACGGCCCTCGAGAGCTGCCTCGCCGCCCTCGAGGGCGGACGCTTCTGCCTCGCCTACGGCTCGGGCATGGCCGCGATCGCGGGCACCATGCAGGCGGTGTCGGCGGGCGACCACGTGGTCGTGGCCGACGATCTCTACGGCGGGAGCTACCGCCTCTTCACCCAGGTGCTGCCGCGCTACGGACTGCGCTTCGACTTCGTGGACGCGACGCAGCCGGAAGAGGTCGCGAAGGCCGTCACGCCCGAGACGAAGATGGTCTGGATCGAGTCGCCGACGAATCCGATGCTGCGAATCGTCGACGTCGCGGCCTGCGCCGAGATCGCGCGCCGCGCGGGCGCGCTGCTCGTGGTCGACAACACCTTTGCGACGCCGTATCTGCAGAACCCGCTCGCCCTCGGCGCCCACGTCTCCGTGCACTCCACCACGAAGTACATCGGCGGACACTCGGACGTGATCGGCGGCGCCGTCGTGCTCGACGACGCCGAGCTGCATGCGCGCCTGAAATTCGCGCAGAACGCGACCGGCGGCGTGCCCGGGCCCTGGGATGCCTGGCTCACCTTGCGCGGCGTGAAGACCCTCGGCGTGCGCATGCGCCAGCACGAGGCCGGTGCCGCGCGCATCGCGGAGCTGCTGCGCGGGCGCGCGGGCGTCGCGCGCGTGCACTGGCCGGGCTTCGCGGACCATCCCGGCCACGACATCGCGAAGCGTCAGGCCCGCGGCTTCGGCGGCATCGTGACGGTCGACCTCGACGGAGGCGCGCCGGCAACGCGCGCGTTCTGCGAGAGCCTCCGCCTCTTCGCCCTCGGCGAGAGCCTCGGCGGCGTCGAGTCCCTCGTCGGCTACCCCTGGCTCATGAGCCACGCGGCGTTCCCGGCGGAGGAGAAGCGGCGCAAGGGCATCACCGAGGCGACCGTGCGCCTCTCCGTCGGCCTCGAGGATCCCGCCGACCTCTGCGACGACGTGCTCCAGGCGCTCGCGGTCGCAGCGAAGGCGACCGCGTAGTGAGCGACCCCGCAGAACGGTCCGCAAGCGCGGCGCGCGCGCAGCGAGCCGAAGGCGAGCGAAGATCTGTCGGGGCAAGCGCGGCGCGCGCGCAGCGAGCCGGAGGCGAGCGAAGAGCAGTACTGCTGGTGGACCACGGCAGCCGGCGCCCCGAGGCGGCGGCCCAGCTCGACGCCCTCGCGCGCCTCGTCGCCGCGCGCCTTCCGGGCTGGATCGTCGAGACCGCGCACCTCGAGCTCCAGCCGCCGACCCTCGTGGACGGCATCGGCGCCTGCCTCGCCGCCGGCGCGCGCGACGTGGTGGTGCACCCGTTCCTGCTCGCGCCCGGCCGCCATGTGCTCGAGGACGTCCCGCGCCTCGCCGCCGAGGCCGGCTCGCGCTACCCGGGCGTGCAGATCCGGGTGAGCGAGGCGCTCGGCCTGAGCGAGAAGCTCGTGGACCTCGTGATCGAGCGCATCGCCGCGGTCGCCGGCGACTGACCCGCCGCAGCGTCGTCGCGCCACGGCGTCACGGCAGGTCCGCCAGCTCGGGGTAGAGCCGCTTCTCGCAGTCCTCGCAGATGCTGTGGGTGAGCTCGGCCATCGAGTGCTGGTGCAGGTAGCCCTCGAGGGGCTCCCAGCGGTCGAACTGCCGCACCTTCTTGCAGCTGGCGCAGATCGGGATGTAGCCCTCGAGGATGCGGAGCTGACGCCGGAGCCGCGCCAGGAACGCGAGCTCCACGCCGACGACGGTCGATGCCAGCATGAGCTCGACCACCAGCTCGCTGCGGCGGAACGGCGTCGGCGGATCGCCGAAGAGGACGTGCGGAAGGTCCACGACGTCGTTCGCGAGCGTCAGGGCCACGAACGCGAAGAGGATGGCGAGCTGCTGCCAGACCCAGCCCCAGGCGCGGGGACCGGAACGGGAACGATCGCGAGATGTCACCAGGGAAGAAGCTCCAGATCGACGTTGCCGCCCGAGAGGATCACGCCGACGCGCTCGATCCCCTCGAGGGCGCGGAACGAGCTCGACAGGACGGCCGCAAGCGGCACCGCGCCGCTCGGCTCGACCACGAGCTTCGCGCGCTCGAAGAGCAGGCGCATCGCCATGACGATCTCTTCATCCGGCACCACGACCACCTGCTCCACGAGGTCGCGCAGCAGCGGCCAGGTGAGGGCGCCGAGGCTCGTGCGCAGGCCGTCGGCGACGGTCTTCGGATCGGTCTGCGGAATCAGACGGCCGGCGGCCTTCGAGCGCGCGGCGTCGTCGGCGCCCGCGGGCTCGGCCGCGAGGACGCGCACGCGTGGCGCCGCGCCGCGCGCCGCGATCGCCGTGCCGCCGACGAGGCCCCCGCCGCCCACGGGTGCCACGATCGCGTCGAGGTCGGGCACCTGCTCGAGCAGCTCGAGGGCGGCGGTGCCCTGCCCTGCGATCACGTCCGCGTCGTCGTACGGGTGCACGAAGGTCGCGCCGGTCTCCGCCATCACCGCCGCCGCCGTGCGCTCGCGCGCCTCGAGCGTGGGCTCGCAGTCGATCACGCGCGCGCCGTAGCCCTCGACCGCGCGCCGCTTCACCGCCGGTGCGCTGGAAGGCATCACGATGTGGGCGGAGATGCCGCGGCGCCGGGCCGCGAGCGCGAGCGCCTGCGCGTGGTTGCCCGAGCTGTGCGTCACCACGCCGCGACGCGCCTCGGAGTCGCCGAGCCTCGCGACCGCGTTCGACGCGCCGCGCAGCTTGAACGCGCCGACGCGCTGCAGGTTCTCGCACTTGAAGAAGACGCGGCGGCCGGCGAGGCCGTCGATCGTGGCGCAGGTGGCGATCGGCGTACGATGCACGAGGCCCGCGATGCGCGCCGCCGCCGCGCGCACGTCGTCGAAGCCGGGCGGCACCGCGCTCACGATCCGGTCCGCACGACCTCCGGCACCGCGCGCGGATCGAGCCGGAACACGACCCCGCTCTCGCCCACGGCCTCGAGCTCGGTCGGGTCGGTGACCTGCACCGCCGTCACGTCGTAGACTTCGGCCGCGAGGTAGATGCGCGCGTCGGGGTGGTTCACGAGGCGGCGCACCCAGTAGGCCCAGGAGCGGCCCGAGACGTAGATGCGCCCCTCACGCTCCACGAACCCGACCTCCACCGAGTACGGGCTCTCGGGTCGGATCTCGAGATCGAGCGTGTCGAGGTAGCGGGCGAAGAGGAAGTCGTTCACCGGCTGCATGGCCGGGGGGCCGTCGAGGCTGAAGCCCGGCACCGGCCCGACCGGGCCGCCGCAGCCCGCGAGCGGCGCGGAGAGGAGGACGACGAGACCGAGGGTCGCGGTGGGGACGGTGGGGCGCTTCATGCCGGGGCATGTTACCCGTCCAGCGATCGGCTCCAAGCCGCCTTTCCGTCCCGCCTTCGTGTGCCGGTGGAGACCCCATGAAGACCGTCGACCCGGAGCTCGTCCGCAAGCTCGCCAGCGAGCACGGGACCCCCTGCTACGTCTACGACGCGGGCGTGATCCGCGACCGCGTGCGCCGTCTGCGCTCCTTCGACGTCGTGCGCTACGCGCAGAAGGCCTGCTCGAACACCCACATCCTGCGCCTGCTCCGGGGCGAGGGCGCCCGGATCGACGCGGTGTCGCTGGGCGAGATCGAGCGCGCGCTCCGCGCGGGCTACCAGCCCGGCTTCCGGGGCGACGGCCACGACGCCGAGCTCGTCTTCACCGCCGACGTCGCCGACGCCAAGACCATCGCCCGCGTGATCGAGCTCCAGATCCCCGTGAACGCAGGCTCGATCGACATGCTGCCGGCCCTGGGGGAGCGCCTGCCCGCGGGCCGTCGCCATCCGGTGTGGCTGCGCGTGAACCCGGGCTTCGGCCACGGGCACAGCCGCAAGACCAACACCGGCGGCGAGTCGAGCAAGCACGGCATCTGGCACGAGGACGTCCCCGCCGCGCTCGCGGCCCTCGACCGCCACGGCCTCGATCTCGTCGGCCTCCACATGCACATCGGGTCGGGCGCCGACGTCGAGCACCTGGCCCGCGTCGCCGACGCCATGACGAAGGCGGTGCTCGCCCTCGGCCGCCCGGTCGCCGCGATCTCCGCCGGTGGCGGCCTCTCCGTCCCCTATCGCCCCGGCGACCGCGAGATCGACGTCGACGCCTACTTCCGGATCTGGGACGCCGCGCGCAAGACTCTCGAGAGCCGCCTCGGCCGCCGGGTCGCCCTCGAGATCGAGCCCGGGCGCTTCCTCGTGGCGGAGTCCGGCATCCTCCTCGCCGAGGTGCTCGCCGTGAAGCGCGAGGGCACGAACCGCTTCGCGCTGCTCGACGCGGGCTTCAACGATCTCATGCGCCCCGCCATGTACGGCAGCCACCACGAGATCACCGTCGTGCGTCGCGACGGCGGCGTCGCGACCGGCCCCACGGCGCCCTACCTGGTCGCCGGGCCGCTCTGCGAGTCGGGCGACGTCTTCACCCAGGGCGAAGGCGGCGTGGTGGTCCCCCGCGAGCTTCCGGAGCCGCGCGTCGGCGACCTGGTCGTCTTCCACGACACGGGCGCCTACGGCGCAGCGATGGCGAGCAACTACAACACGCGGCCGCTCGCGCCGGAGGTGCTGGTCGAAGGCGGTGTCGGCAGGCTGATCCGTCGGCGGCAGCGGGTCGAGGAGCTGCTGCGGCTGGAAGAGGTGTAGCCAGGCCTTCCCTCGCCGACTGCTACTTGCCTTGCTTGACCGGCTTGGCCGGCGGCGGAGTCGCCTTGACGATCGCCGCCGCCTTCTTCTGATCCTTGTCCGCCGCGTCCTGCTTCTTCTGCCGCTCTTTGGATTTCGGAGATTTGTCGCCCATGGGGCACCACCTCGGGTTCGAGTGCGCAAGCAGAAGGTCGCCTGGGTTCGACAGTATCACCTTCGGCGACCGAGCGGTTCGAGAGGACGACTTCTCCGGCAGCGTTCTCCGCCTCGAACGAGCGACGACGCGATCGACGTCGCGGCCCGGCGCAGGGTGGATCAGCTCCCTCGCCAGGAGGCTCCCGCCGAGCCCCCAGAAGTAGAGAAGGCCCCGGTGATCACCGAAGCGGTCGGCGACGGGAGCGAGCGACGCGGGCGCGCGAAGCCCGAGCAACGCGCCGAGGCTGCGCTCGGCGCCGACGTCGCCCGGCGGAAACGCGTCGAGGCGCCCGAGACCGCGCAGCAGCACCAGATCGGCGCTCCATGGACCGATGCCCGGAAGCGTGAGCAGCGCATGCCGTGCCTCGCTCGAGGTCATGCGCGAGAGCTCGTCCTCGTCGAGCTCCACCGCCTCGATTGCCCGCGCGATGGAGCGGAGCGCCTCGGCCTTGCGCAGGCTCAGCCCGCACGCACGCAGCGCGTCGAGGCGTGCGGTCGCAACGGCACGCGACGTCGGAAACGCGTAGAAGCGGCGGGACTCGTGCACGAGCGGCGCGCCGAAACGCTCGACCAGGCGACCCACGATCGCGACACCGGCATCGAGGCTCAGCTGTTGGAAGGGCACGACGCTCGAAAACGTCTCGAACAGGCCGGCGAAGCGCGGCGGCCGCAGGCCCCGGAGCGCCAGGGCCGTCGGACGCAGCGCGCGCTCGCCGCGAGCGAGACGCTCCAGCGGCTCGGGATCCACGTCCAGACCGAGCATCTTGCGAACGGTCTGAGCCAGCTGTGCGCGGCTTCCCGCGGAGTCCGCGCCGTCGAGCAGCAGGAGCCGCAGGTCGGGCTCGTCGATCGTTCCGCGGTTCTCCACCGCGACGAGCGCGAGACCGTCCGGCGTCGCGAGCACGCGCTGATAGCGCTCCTGCTCCCACAGGTCGACTCGGTTCGCCGGCCGGCGTTGCAGCACGCGCACCGTCGCTTCGAGGTGGAAGGGAGCACGGGTGTCCAGGCGTACGTCTGCGGTGTCGTCTCCGGGATAGGTGACGCGGGGGCCTTCGATCCGGGCGAAGGAAGTCATGTGGTGCGGGCTCGGGCGCGCGCTGCCGGTGAGGTGCTCGACGCAGGCGCCGCGGGCCGTGAGCGCGTCCGCGACGAGGGAGCGGTGGCAGCGCCAGGGCACGGCTTCCGCACACATCAACGCGACGCGGCCCTGGACCGTGAGCGAGCGAAGCTCCGCCAGGCCCGCCTCGAACTCCTCGGTCTGCATGTGGTCCGCGAAGCCGCGGAAGCTCGCATTGCGCCAGGCGGCGTTCTGCGTGCCATCCCGGCGTGCTTTGCGCAAGCCGCCGAGCCGGGGGAGGTGCACGTAACGAATTCCGTGCGGGGCGAGCGCTTCGGGAAGTGCGTCGCCGTTGAACTGTGGATTGTGACGGGAGCGTGGGATGGTTCGGATGTCGGCGAGGATCGATATGCGGAACGCCTCGAGCAGCGCGACCAGCTCGTCGAGCGAGCGGGTCGAATGCCCGACGGTGTAGATCCGGACGTCCTTCCAGCTCGTCGACCGGCTCATCGGTCGGCTGCTCGCCCGCGCGCTGCGTAGCGCGGCCACGCTCCGTTCCAACGAGCCCCTGCTCGGCGTGTCGGCACCGAGAGATCCTCCTCTCGAGTTGCAGTCGCTGCGCGGGCGCTGCGTCAGTAGCCGCTGAACTCCTCGCTCCGGACGTCGTCCGGGTCGACCCCGCCCTGGATCAGCATCCTGCGGAGCCCGGCGACCATCGATGGCGGACCCGCGATCGAGTAGATCGGCCCCGCCCCGTGGCGCGCCGCTGCGGCGTCATGGCCCAGGTGTCGCGCGATCGTGGCGAGATCCAGGCGGCCGGTCTCCCCCATCCATGGCCGGTGCGATCGGTCGGGCTGCGTCATCGTCGGCACGAAGGTCAAGTTCGGATTCGCGCGCTCCAACGCTCGCAGCTCGTCCAGGAACGGGGCGTCCTCCGGCCGTCGGTTGGCGTAGAACAGCAGGATCCGATGCGGCGCCTTCGCGTGCGCGGCGGAGCGGGCGATGCTGCGGAAGGGCGTGATGCCGATCCCACCGGCTAGCAGGACCGCAGCTCGGCTGGCATCCCCGGGGAGCGTCAGGCTCCCGAAGGGCCCGTCGGCCTTCACCACGCTCCCGAGCGGCAGCTTCTCGAGCACGCGCTTGAATGCGGTGTTACGTAGCCGCGTGACGAACCACAGCTCCGGATCGTCGGGCGCGCTAGCGATCGAGAACGCGCGCGTGTCTCCCTCCGCGTCCGTTTCCGGGGGATCGACCAAGCTGAGATCCATCCACTGGCCGGCCTCGAATGCGAGCGTCGGCGGTCTATCGAAGCGAAGCTCCAAGGTCCGCTCGGCGACCTCGGACCTTGCCGTCAGGCGGAACCGATGGCTCGGTGCTCCGGCGGACATCTCCCCTCCTCCGCTGCAGCGCGATCGAGGACGCGCCGACAAAACTATATCTAATATGAATCTTATTTCACAGCCGCCGATCGCAGCGGGTGTCGGAGCGCGCTCGGGACGGACTCTTCGATCACGAGGCGCCGTCGATCGGAGCTCGCCGCCGGGCTCGCGGGTCGACGACGTAGGCGAAGCGCCTGGATCTAGCGCTTCACCTCGATCACGCCACAGGCGACGCGCGCGCCGGCGTTGCCGCTTGGCTGGCTCGTGTAGTCGTCGGCCTTCTCGTGCACGATCACGGCACGGCCCACGATGTCGTTGGCACCGCCACCCCCGAGCGTCGCACCCGACAGATGGAAATCGACCGTGGCCACGCCGGCGTCGGACTCGATGTTGTCCATGTCGCCCGCGTGGTGGGGGCCCGTGCCCGCTCGTCCGTGGGGACTTCCGTGCGGATCGAAGTGACCGCCGGCGCTGCTCGCATCGGGGGCGCTGCAGTCTCCCTTCTCGTGCACGTGGAAGCCGAACTCGCCCTTCTCCGGCAGACCCCGCACGGTTCCGTTCAGGTGGACGCCGTCGCCCATCGGCACGATCGTGATTTCGCCGCTGACTTTGCTGCCGGAAGCGGGCGCGAGCACCACGATCGCCTTCTCGGCGGCATCGGTTTCGACTCCCGAAGGTCCCGCGGCGACACCCGACGCCGACTTTCGCTCGGGACCGCAGGCAGCGAGCGAAAGCACGGAGACGAAGGCGGCCGCGATGGCGATGCTCTGCATGGCACTCCTCCCTCGTTGCGTCATGGTCACCCTAGCGGCGGGTGAGCCGGGCGCAATCGAAGATCGGATCCGTCACGGCGGCCCGCGACGCTACGTCTGCGGTGCCTCGCGGCCGTCTCCGCTCACGGCTCCCGCTCCAGCGCCTCCACCCGCACCTGCTCCTCGTCGCTGAAGCGTTGGCTCCGCGTGGCCTCGATCGCCGCGGCCTTCTCCTCCGGCGAGAGCGACGCGTCGCTCTCGATCGCCGCGAGCTCGCCGCGCCAGGCTTCGAGGCGCGCCTTCCACTCCGCGCGCTCCACGTCGAGGGCGGCGAGACGCTCGGCGGCGTCGGCGCCGAAGGCGCGCTCGCGCACGGCGAAGACCTCGGCGTCGCTTCCGCCGCGCGCCCGCACGGCCTCCACCTGCTTCGCGACGCGCGCCGGCGCGGTGGCGCTCTCGCGGGCTTCGCGCACGGCGTCGGGCAGGCGCGCCTCGATCGCGGCGAGCTTCGCGTCGCGCTGCTCCGGCGTGAGGGTCGGGTCGAGCACGACGGCGCGGCGCTCGAGGTCGAGCATCGCCACCTGCTCCTCCTCGCCGAAGAGCGTCTCGGCGAGCGCGGCGCCGAAGTGCGCGCGGCGGGTCTCGCGGATCCACTGGAGGCGGCGCTCGAGGTCGGCGGGGACGGCGCCGCCCTCGGTGAGACCGCGCATGGCGTCGCGGTAGGCGAGCACCTGGTCGAGGAAGGCCTCGGCATCCGCTGCCGCGCCGGGCGGCAGCGACTCGCGCAGGTGTCGCACGATGCGCGCACGCAGCGCCTCGGGCGGCTCCTCGCCGGTCGCCGAGAGGAACCACTCGAAGCGCGCGAAGGCATCGCGGCCGGGGACGAGGCGGCCGTTCGCGTCGAGCGTGAAGCCGCCGTCGGGGTCGGCGCCGCGCAGTGATTCCGGCAGATCGTCGAGCCACCCGGCGGGCGCGGTAGCCTGGGCCTTCGGCGGTGCATCCGGCGGCAGTGGCGCTTCGGCCGGCTGCCCGGGGGACCCGGGAGCGCGTGGAGCCGGCGACCAGGCCCACAGCCCGAGCGCGGCCGAGATCAGCGCCGCGCCCGCGAGCCCCAAGGCAGCCCGGCCTCGCGTCACGCCGCCCCCACGATCGCGCGGTGCAGCAGGTACGAGACCACGAGCAGCGCACACCCCCCGGCGTAGGCCTGCCAGAAGCCGAGCCCGAGCCGCTCCGCCAGCAGGAAAGGCAGGAAGAAGGTGAGCGAGAGCGGGATCGCGAAGAAGATGCCGCGCGCGAAGCGGAACGAGACGGCCGGGTCCGCGTACTCGGCGTGCGAGAAGGGCAGCACGAGCATCGAGGTCACGGGCAGCGCCACCAGGAAGCCGGCCAGGCCGGGCGAGCGGCCCGAGAGCCAGGACGTGAAGGCGACCACCGCCGCCGTCACGAGCATCTTCACCACGAGCATCGCGCCCTCCTGTCTTGCACCGAGGCCAGTCTACCGGGACGCCCGGATCCTGCGCCGAGCCCCGCGCGGAAAGGCCTCGTTTCGTGCCAGTGGGCCGCCGATACGCCGCTGGGGAGCCCGCATGGAACAGCGCCCGAGCGACGCCGGAGTCGAGGCCCTGCTGCGCGAGCGCGATGAGCTCCGCCGGATCGTGGACCTGCACCGGCGCACGGAGTCGCTCGCGAAGCTCGGGAGCTACGAGATCGCCTTCGACTCCGCGGGCACTTCGATCTGGAGCGACCAGGTCTTCCACATCATCGGCCTCGATCCGGCCCGGGGCCCCCATTCGATCTTCGGCTACATCGCGGAGTGCGTGCATCCCGACGACCGCGGGCGCGCGGGCAAGGCCTTCCGCCGCTCGATGCGCGAGACCAAGAAGGGCGGCTCGATCGAGTACCGCATCGTCCGGCCCGACGGCTCCGTGCGTCGCGTGCGCTCGATCATCGAAGTCGTGACCGACTCCGCGGGCAACGTGCTGAAGGCGGTCGGGACGATCCAGGACCTGACCGAGCAGCGGCTGCTCGAGGAGTCGCTGCTCCAGGCCCAGAAGATGGACGCCGTCGGGCGCCTCGCGGGCGGCATCGCCCACGACTTCAACAACCTGCTGACGGCGATCCTCGGCTACGGCACGACGCTGCTCGAGCAGATCCCGCCGCCCGACCCGCTGCGCGAAGAGGTGGAGCAGATCCGCGCCGCGGCGGAGCGCGCGGCAGCGCTGACGCGCCAGCTCCTCTCCTTCAGCCGGCGCCAGGCGAGCGACCCGCGCGTGCTCGACGTGAACGAGGTCGTCACCGACACGGAGCGCATGCTGCGGCGGCTGATCGGCGAGCGCGTCGCGCTCCGCACCGAGCTCGCGCCGACGCCCGGTGCGGTGCGGATGGACCGCGGGCAGCTCCAGCAGCTGCTGGTGAACCTGGTGCTGAACGCGCGCGACGCGATCTCGGACGCAGGCGCGATCCGCATCGCCACGTCCTACGTCGAGTCCACCGACCCGCGTCGCGGCGAGACGCAACGCTTCGTCGAGCTCGACGTCTCGGACGACGGCTGCGGGATGGACGAGGCGACCCTCGACTGCATCTTCGAGCCCTTCTTCACCACGAAGGGGCCGGGCCAGGGCACGGGGCTCGGACTCTCGATGGTGTACGGCATCGTGCAGGCGGCGGGCGGACGCATCGTGGTCGAGAGCAAGCCCGCCAACGGGACGATCTTCCGCATCCTGCTGCCGCGCGCCGAGGCGGCCGTCGAGACCGCGCCGCCGCGGGCCTCCGAGAAGACGAGCCTCCCGCGCGGCACCGAGCGCGTGCTGCTGGTCGAGGACGAAGACGCAGTGCGGCGCCTCGTGCACCGGAGCCTCGCGCGGGCGGGCTACGACGTGATCGTCGCGCGGGACGGCGTCGAGGCGTTGTCGCTCGTCGAGGGCCGCGAGCGCGAGCTCGACCTGCTCGTGAGCGATCTCGTGATGCCGCGCCTCGGCGGCGCCGACCTGCTGACGCGCCTGCGCGTCGAGAACCCGCGCCTGCGCGCGCTCCTGATGTCGGGCTACAGCCACGACGGCGAGGCGGCGGCCGGGTCGACGCCGGGCACCGCCCACCTCGGCAAGCCCTTCACGCTCGACGGCATGGCCGACGCCGTCCGCCGGCTGCTCGACGGGCCGCCTCCCGCCGAGGACTGAACCCCGGCGCTTTACGCCATCCCCCGCCGCCACGCCGTCGCCGGCCGGCGACCCGCCGCGACCTGCGCCGATTCCAGCCCACTCACCTCGCCCCCCGCCCGCCGCGTGTGCGCACGCTGCCGCGCGTTCGAGCACGTCGAGGCCACCCGGCCCGCCGCGACCGCGGAGGCGCGGCCGCGGCGAGGGCACGGACCTTGCTCCCCTCGATTCCACGGAAAGCCCAGAAGGAGCCCCGCATGCTGACCGGCGTCGCGCGCTCGCCGAGCCTGGGCGAGGTCGCGTACCACGAGTTCTACCGCGACGACTTCGAGCCGCGGGATCACTACCAGCTGCTCTGGGACCAGATCCGGCGCGCCGGCCAGAGCCTGCTCGCGGACAAGAGCCGCGAGGCCGAGCTCGCGCTCCACACCGAGGGCGTGACCTTCACGGTGTACGAGCAGGCCGGCGAGGGAATCGAGCGCGTCTGGCCCTTCGACCTGCTGCCGCGGATCATCCCCGCAGCCGAGTGGGCGCCGCTGGAAGCGGGGCTCAAGCAGCGCGTCCGCGCCCTGAACCTCTTCGTCGGCGATCTCTACGGCGAGCAGCGGGTCCTGAAGGACGGCGTGATCCCCGCCGAGCTCGTCTACGGCGGGAAGGATTTCCGGCGCGAGATCATGGGCATCTCGCCGCCCCACGGCATCTACACCCACATCTCCGGCATCGACCTGATCCGCGACGAGAACGGTCGCTGCCTCGTGCTCGAAGACAACGTGCGCACGCCCTCGGGCGTGTCGTACATGATCGAGAACCGGCGGCTCGAGCGACGCACGCTGCCCGAGTTCTTCTCGAAGTACCGCGTGCGGCGCGTCGAGCACTACCCGTCGCTGCTGCTCCAGGCGCTGCGGCAGCTCTCGCCGCGCGGTCCGGGCGAGGCCGCGATCGTGCTGCTGACGCCGGGCATCTACAACTCGGCGTACTACGAGCACACGTTCCTCGCGCGCGAGATGGGCATCGAGCTCGCCGAGGGCCAGGACCTCGTGGTCCGAAACCAGATCGTGTACCTGAAGACGACCCACGGGCTGCAGCGCGTGGACGTGGTCTACCGGCGGATCGACGACGACTTCCTCGACCCGCTGGTGTTCCGGCCCGACTCGGCGCTCGGCGTACCGGGCATCGTGAACGCCTGGCGCGCGGGCAACGTCGCGCTCGTGAACGCGCCGGGCACCGGCATCGCCGACGACAAGGCGGTCTACCCGCACGTGCCCGACCTGATCCGCTACTACCTCCACGAGGAGCCGCGCCTCGAGAACGTTCCCACCTACCAGCTCACGAACCCCGAGCACCGCGAGCTCGTGCTCGACTCGCTCGAGCGCATGGTGGTGAAGGCCGTGAGCGAGTCGGGCGGCAAGGGCATGTTGATGGGGCCGGCCTCGACGCCCGGGCAGCGCGCCGAGTTCGCGCGCGCGATCGTCGAGAACCCGCGCGGCTACATCGCGCAGCCCGTGATCCCGCTCTCGCGACACGTCTGCTACCTCGACGGCGAGCTCGAGTCGCGCCACATCGACCTTCGCCCCTTCGTGATCTACGGCGACGAGATCCACGTCGTGCCCGGCGGGCTCACGCGCGTCGCGCTGCGCAAGGGCTCGCTGGTCGTGAACTCCTCGCAGGGCGGGGGCAGCAAGGACACCTGGGTCCTGGCCGATGCTGAGTCGAATCGCTGACTCCATCTACTGGATGTCCCGCTACGTCGAGCGGGCCGACGCCACGGCGCGTCTGCTCGAGAACCATCTCGCGAACGTGCTCGAGGCCGAGAGCCCGCTGCCCGAGGCCGCGGAGTGGAAGCCGCTGCTCGCGATCGCGGGGCTCGAGGGCGCCTACCACGAAGCCTTCGGCAACGAGGAGATCCGCGCCCAGCGCGTGCTCGAGCTCCTGACCTCGGGGCGCGAGCGCGTGAGCTCGGTGCGCGAATGCCTGCGCCTCGCGCGCGAGAACGCCCGCGTGGTGCGAGACCGGATCTCCGGCGAGATGTGGGAGTGCCTGAACGAGGTCTGGCTCCACACCGCCGAGCGTCTGCGCTCCCAGATCACGCTCGAGCGCGCGCCCGGCCTCTACCGCACGATCAAGCGCGAGATCGCGCGCTACCACGGCGTCGCCTCGGCCACGATGATGCGCGGCGAGCACTTCGGCTTCTACCTCCTCGGCTTCTTCATGGAGCGCGCCGACATGACGGCGCGCATCCTCGACGTGAAGTACCACCTGCTGCTGCCCGACCTCGGCCTCGTCGGCTCGGCCCTCGACTACTACCAGTGGGCGGGCCTGCTGAAGACGCTCTCGGGCTTCGAGTCGTTCCGGCGCACCTACCACGGCGGCCTGCGACCGATCGACGTGGCGCAGTTCGCGCTGTTCGAGGCCGACTTCCCGCGCTCGCTCCGCTTCGCGGTCGACCGCATCTCCCAGGCGCTGGCCTCCATCGGCGGCGTCACGGGCGGGAGCTCGGCGGAGGCCCTCGCGCTGCTCCACGCGCAGCTCGCGTCCTACGACGCCGAAAAGGTGTTCGCGCGCGGCCTGCACGAGTTCCTCGAGGAGTTCCTCGCGCGCGTCGCCGCGCTGCACGAGGCGGTGCAGGACGACTACTTCGAAGCGCATCTCGGGGCCCCCGCGTGCGCTACCTGATCCGACACGAGACGCGCCTCGTCTTCCCGCGCCCGGTCCGCGAGCATCAATGCGAGCTGCGGCTGACGCCGCGGGAGGACGAGCATCAGCGTCTGATCTCCTCGAGCGTTCGCGTCGAGCCAGAGACCGAGCTCTGCAGCTACGTCGACTGCTTCGGGAACCGCGTGCTCTCGCTCTCGATCCTCGAGCCCCACGACTCGCTCGTGACGACGCTCGAGGCCGAGGTCGAGACCGTGCTCTCGAACCCGTTCGACTACGAGCCGATCCCGCCCGACGCCGAGCGCGCGTGGATGGCGCGCGCGCTGCGGGACGAGCCGCGGCTCCTCGATTTCGTCCTGCACCGCAGCGAGTGCGTGCCCGAGCTTTCGCGCATCGCAGTGCCGATCGCCCTGCCGCGCTACGAGGCGCGGCTCGACCTGCTCGCGAACGTGCGGGCGGCGAGCGACTGGGCGGCGGACGAGCTCAGCTACGAGAGCGGCGTCACCGACGTCCACCACCCGCTCTCTCTCGTGCTCGAGAAGCGCGCCGGCGTGTGTCAGGACTTCGCGCACCTGCTCGTGGCGCTCGTCCGGAGCTGGGGCTTCGCGTCCCGCTACGTGATGGGCTTCCTCGACCCGGTCCACGCCTCCGACGACGACGAGGCCGCCGACGTTCCCGCGACCGCGACCCACGCCTGGGCCGAGGTGCTCCTGCCCGGCGGCGGATGGCGCGGCTTCGACGCGACCCAGCGTCTGGTCGCCAACGACACCTACATCGCCGTCGCCGTCGGCCGCGAGTCGCGCGACGCCGCGCCGCTGCGCGGCAGCTTCAAGGGCGACGACGGCGGCGAGATTCCGCGCGTCCAGGTGCGGGTGCAACGTCAGGACTAGCCGGATGCGCATCTACCGCGAGACCGTGCTCGAGGTCGAGCTTCCCTACCGCGAGCGGCTGGTGCTGACCCGCACCGTGTACGAGGGTGGGCGAGGCCCGCGCGTGGCCGTGGTCGCGGGCGTCCACGGCGACGAGCTCGAAGGTCTCTACCTCTGCCACCGGATCGCGGACTGGCTCGAGGAGCTCGCGAAGACCCGGCCGGACGCGCTGCACGGACGCGTCGAGCTCTGGCCCGCGCTGAACGGCCTCGGCCTCGACACGCTCGAGCGCTCGGTGCCCGTCTTCGACGTCGACCTGAACCGCTGCTTCCCGGGCCACCGCGAGGGCATGCTCCCGCAGCGCGTCGCCGACGCCGCGATGCACGGGCTCACGGGCTGCGCGCTCGCGATCGACGTCCACGCGAGCAACGTCTTCCTGCGCGAGATCCCCCAGGTGCGGATCAACGAGCAGTTCGCGGGCACGCTGGTGCCGATGGCCGAGCGCATGAACCTCGACGTGATCTGGGTGCATGGCGCCTCGACCGTGCTCGAGAACACGATCGCCCACAGCCTGAACGCGCGCGGCACGCCGTGCCTCGTGGTCGAGATGGGCGTCGGCATGCGCGTCACGCCGACATTCGCCGAGCAGGTGCAGATCGGCATCCTGCGCACCTGGCGCGAGCTCGGCGTGCTGGCGCCGGACCTCGCGCTGGCGGAGCCGACGCACCGGCCGCTCCTCGCCGACGATCGCAACGTCCATTACCTGAACGCCGACACCTCGGGCGTGTTCGTGCCGGCCCTCGAGCACTGGCGCCGCGTCGAGGCGGGCGGGCTCCTCGGCCGCATCGTCTCGCCCCACGCCGGCGGCGTGCTCGCCGAGGTGCGCTCGCCCGTGGACGGCGTGCTCTTCACGCTTCGCGAGTACCCGCTCGTCTACGAAGGCTCGCTGATGGCGCGGATCGTGGAGACGGCGCCGTGAGCGGGACGCCGCGCGTCCTGCTGCGCATGACGGCGCCCGCGCGCGACGTCTTCGACGTCCCGTACCACGACTTCGGTCCCGAGGCCGAGCCGCCCGCGGCCGCCCTGGTCGCGGGGATCCACGGCAACGAGCTGAACGGGATCTTCGTGCTGGCGCGCCTGGCCTCGTTCCTGAAGCGCATCGCCGCGGGCGAGCGCGCCGGCGCGCGGCTCGCGGCGCGCGTGCTCCTGATCCCCGCGGTGAACGTCCTCGGCGTGAACCTGCGCCGGCGGCGCTGGCCCTTCGACGGCACCGACATCAACCGCATGTTCCCGGGCTACGCCGCCGGCGAGACCACCCAGCGCATCGCCTCCGCGCTGCTCGAGCGCACGAGCGACGCGGCGCACCGGATCGACCTCCACTCCTCGAATCTCGACTTCGAGGAGCTGCCCCAGGCGCGGCTCTACGACGCGACCGACGACGCCCGCCGCGCCGCGCGCTGGCTCGGGCTCCCGGCGATCGTCGAGCTCCGCGGCAATCCGACCTTCACCACCACGCTCGGCCACGCCTGGCGACAGCTCCCGGGTGTCTCGATCGTGGTCCAGGCGGGCCAGGCCGGCGCGCTCCAGAGCCCCCACTGCGAGCGGCTCTTCCGCGCGCTGCTCGGCTACCTGGTGCGCATCGGCGCCATCACGGGCCTCGCGCTCCCGCCGCAGCCGGACGAGGAGCGCCACGTCTTCGGCCCGCGCCAGGCCTTCCCGCTGTTCTCGGATCACGCGGGCTGGTTCGTGCCGCGCATGGAGGTCGGCCGCTGGCTTCGCGGCGGCGAGACCCTGGGCTTCGTCTACGACGGCTTCGACGGCGAGCTGCGGGCGGAGGTGCGCGCGCCGGTGGCCGGCCTGCTGACCGGCATCCGCCGCTCGCCGCTGCTCTACCAGGGCGATCTGCTGGCGCGGCTCCACACCGCGACGGAGCACGGCGAGGTGGCGGACACGTTCCTCCACGGTCACGGGCAGTAGTAGAGTGCGAGGCGATGAACGCCTCCGACCTGCGCCGGCTCGACGCGGCCCACCACGTCCATCCCTTCACGGATCCGAAGGCGCTCGCGCAGGCGGGCGGCGCGCGCGTGATCGTGCGCGGCGAAGGCGTCTGGATCGAGGACGCCGACGGCAACCGCCTGCTCGACGGGCTCGCGGGGCTCTGGTGCGTGGCGCTCGGCTACGGACGGCGCGAGCTCGTCGACGCGGCGGCGCGTCAGATGCGAGCGATCCCCTACTACAACTCTTTCTTCCACACCGCGACGGCGCCGACGATCGAGCTCGGCCACGCGCTCGCAGCGCTCACGCCACCGGGCCTCGACCACTTCTTCTTCGCGAGCTCGGGCAGCGAGGCGAACGACACCGCCGTGCGCATGATCCGCTGGTACTGGCAGCTCGAGGGGAAGCCCGAGAAGCGCGTGATGATCTCGCGCGAGCACGCCTACCACGGCTCGACCGGCGTCGCGACGAGCCTCGGCGGCATGGCCGCGATGCACGCCCAGGGCGGCCTGCTCCCCGACTTC
>Ga0209706_10000107_pt1 | contig 39214 bp, 64 predicted proteins | sample PPLLaktember2015_6_FD_187263 | JGI IMG/M metagenome (GOLD analysis project Ga0209706, IMG submission 187263) | Freshwater sediment microbial communities from Prairie Pothole Lake near Jamestown, North Dakota, USA - PPLs Lake P8 Core (1) Depth... | ecosystem: Environmental > Aquatic > Freshwater...
AAGAAGTATGTCGGCTTTCATCTTTTCGAGTTCATCTCGTTTTATGGCGTCTGCCTGTACAATACCCCCAGCCGGCTCTTTTTCTTTAGCCAGCTTTTCAAGTAACCCATGCAAGTCAGTTACTTGTTTCTGTAATTCTTCTAATTTAACGTCCATCAGTCCCCCCTATTTTTTCACCAAGCCGGTAATTCCGGCATGGAGTTCTTTTATTTTTTTCTGTAATTCATTGATTGCTTTATCGTTTTCAATCTCTAATTCAAGTCCTTTAATCTGTTCGTCAATCTCTGATTCAACCCGCCGCAATTCTTTCGCGCGCTGCAGTTCGTCAAGCCGTCCATATTTTTCTTTTAACTCACTGCTGAAATCATAATCCGCCTGCCCAGGCCCTGGTCTTTCAGCCCTTCTCATCTGCCCGCCACATTCAGGACATTTTAAATCTTTGCAATGAGATTCTGATTCCATTTTATGCCCGCAATCAATACACTCGCATTGATAAGTCGTTTTCTGGACAATAAATCCGGGAAATAACTTTGCGTATGAAATAACATAACTTTTCTGCACAAGGTCAAGCATATCCGGCGATTTTAACGCTTCGGCATTTGCCGGTATGTTCACCGCTGATATTTCAAGCAATTCCATAGACTTGTATTCAATCCCGCGCCGCACAACCGTTGTTGTATCGCTTTTACCTGTATCCTCTGGATTTTGTTCTGGTTCAATTTCTTTCCATTCGATAGGGTCAAACCGCACAGAAAATGCCCGTAAAAACCCGCCCTTGAACATCCTGAATACCTGCTCCGCGAATGGATTCTCTTCCGCCGTCGCAAACTGCGGTCGGAATATCATCTTGCCTTCGGTTATATTTATTTCTTTTGCCTTCGCTATCGGCAACGCAAATGCGTCGTGTCCCCATAATACTACGGGATTCTTACGGTAATTCTTTAATTTCCAGCCATTTGCCCGCAGTATATCCCCGTCCCTATCCTTGCTTTCTGTTGAAGCAACCGCCGTGAATGCCCGCTCTTTTTCAGAAAAATCTTTTAACTCGCAATCGTATAGTTTATGTACCGCTTGCATTTTGTTCTCCCTCCCTGTTGATAAATTTATTTCCCTGTTTCCGTCTGGCAATAATATCTGCGCCCAATTTTCATCCCTGTATGTATTCATAAAATAAAAAAACCCCAGCGCGTAAATGCCGATGAAAGCGTTTACGCATCTGGGGCTAAAGTTCTTTTATACCCGTTATTTAGCTGTTTAAATGCTCAATTTTCAAACTTTTCTCCTCGATAATATGCACAACCTGCCCTTCATTAAACACAATTATTACTTTCCCGAAATACTGCGCGTCAAGTTTTTTCATTAGGTACATAACCAGCGCGCGTTTCATTTCGTCAAGTGTCATGTCTCATCAACCGTTTTCCCGGGGATATGTATTACTATTCCGGGTTTTTTCTCAATATTAAAATTCATATCCAGCATAATACAATTTTTCTGGTCGCTTCTATGGTCGGGATATTCCCATCGTTTGTCAGAATATACAAAAAATGGATTATTTACTATTATGTCAATCAATGTCATTACCTGTTCTTTAGTGTATAATTTTTCGTGCATTATTCACCTCCGCCCTCGTCGACTACCGCTATAATCGAACATCTGCAATTCACAACCTGTGCGGGGTCTGAACCACCGCCAGGGGCAAGCATACTGTCCCCGCCAACAATAAACATCTCATCAAGTCCGATAGCGTGCTTTTCATCATATTCGTTGCCCGCCTGTAAATGCTCATCCCGCACCCTGTCATCATGCGTAGCAAGCCACGCCTTCTTTTCAGCGCCAACCTGCCTGTATGCTTCAAGCGCGCCCCTGTTGCACGTGCCGATGACTTCTGTGCGTGCAATACGCTCCGCTTTGTACCCTGCATCTGTATACGGCTGAAATGTTTCCTTCACCCGTTTTGTTAATTCAGGGATACCTTCGCCTGCATTAATGCCCTCAATAAGCGTATTCTTAACAGCTTCCCGCGCGCTCCCGATAACCTCTTTTGATTTTTCAAGTCCGTATTTTGCAAGGTATTCCTGTACTCGCGGATTCTGTAAATCAAATGCTATGCCCATGCCGAGATTGCTCAATTCCCTATCCCCGTTCGCTTTCATTGCGTATTCATGCACCCGCCGCGATTGTTTTAGCCACCGCTCAATCTCTTCATCCTCGTCGAAAATAAATGTTTCAACTCTTATATCTTTATCAATGGATTTCGGCGAATTCATCCGCCTTAATATCCCCAACTCTAACCCAAGAAAATACGTGCTTATTATTTGCATATACCGCCGCTCAATCATCGCCGCCAGCCGGTCAAACTGTTTCCATAGCTCTTTTTTAATCTCTTTCGTATAAATTATGGATTTCAGTTTTTTCATTTTCCCTTCTTCTTCTTCCTCGTCCTCGTTTGACTGCACTTCCGGCGATTCTGGCGTTATACTGTTCTCGGCAACCATATCCACCGGCTGCAAACTGAATGGCAGGTAACCAATGTCCCCGCCTTCTATTTCAGGGAATCCGAGATTCAACCGCTGATTCACAATATTAAACGGTATCCCCATGTTAAAATATATCTGTGCTGTCTGCGCCTTTTGTGTCTCGTTTTCCTTCAATGCTTCTTCATTTGATACATCAAATTCAAAGTACATATTTTTGTCATATAATTGCGCCAATGACGTGATATACGCATTGATACGTTGTAATTTCGGGATGATATTAAAAAAGAAAAATACTTTTAACGCCGTCTCATAATTGCTGTAGCTTGAATTATCAAGTATGCCTACCAGCACCGGCGGGACACCATGCACGGCGCATATATCTTCACGGCTTAATTTTATCCCGTTGATATACTCCAAGTCCTGCATATTCCCCGCAATGAGATGATATTTTAACCCTTTCTCAAGTATCGGCGTGGTATGCGCATTATCAGCACCCGCGTACCGCTGATTAAATTGTTTTTTTACCCGCTCAAAAACCCGCTCGCTTAATTCCTGCTCACTCTCAAGATATGCGTCAATTTTCGCACCGTTCTTGAACATATTCAGATTTGTTTTCTGCGCTTCTTTTATCACGTCAATCGAATATAATGCAGGATTCAATGAGGATGCGCCGTAAAAATAATTGTCTGGCGACATATATTGAAAATGAAGTATCTCTTCTGGCGTGTATTCAATATCCTTGCCGCTGCCTGCCCGAAATTTATACCCGCTTACCATGCCAGCGCTCTCGCCGGGGATAACACGCATTTGCGCGGTCATTAGATTCATTAATCCGCGCGGACGTTTCGGAGTTCCATATAATTCATCTTTTAACCAATACGCATTGCCCAGCAATTCAAGATTAGCGCACGTCCATTCCATCAGATTATAAAACGTAGAAACCTGCGCGTCTCTATTCGGTTTCTCAATCAATGTTTCAAAATCGTTATTTGTAACAACCTCTTTTTCTTGTTTACCCTTTTTAATTTTCCATTTGAACAGCCGCCACGGTAACCCAGCAATCGTATTCGATATGAGATACACGCACGCATATATCCAAACTTCATTTGCATACGCCGTAACATTTTTTGAGTAATTTTCCGGAGTAGATGCGCCATAGGTAGGAATAAATATTTTATTAGCTATCGCCTGCGCCAGCTCTACCATGCGTGATGATTTCTCATATCCTGCAAACTTCATTATTTTGTCAATTATTTTCATGTATTATCCCCTACACAAACCTAATTTCGATTTCTCCCTGCCCCAGCGAGTGCGTATAGACTGCATACCGTATCGCGTCCATAGCGTGATCGTTAAATTTAACAGGGGTATCGAGCACAACACCGTTTTTGTTTTCTTTCCATTTGTAACATTGACGCTCTTTGTTAACATTGATATTTTCCGCTCTCGTATGGAATACTTTTCTTTTGCAATAATCAATCCCGTCATTCACCGATTTGTCAGATGGTGCGATATTAAACCCCGCGCCGCTTATCTCTTCAATCCTTGCTGGCTCTGCTGTATCCCCGTATATATTCCGGTCCCTGTGCTTTTCAGGGATTATATCTTTCATTAACTCAATTAACTGCTGATTCGTTAAATGTGTTTGATATATTTTTTCTGTCAACCATATTTCCTGATCCTTGTAGGCAATTTCTATCAACGCCGTCGGATTATTAAAGCCAAAATCAAGCCCGTATATTACTTCATCAAACTCTTTCGGATATTCTGTATCAACAATATACGGCTGGTAAATAATGTTCTGTAATGAACCCCATAATCCAAGCCCGTATATCCGCCAGTAATTCGGGTCTTCTGCTTCCAGCCCTTCAAGGATATTAACATATTCTTTGTCAAGGAACGGATTGTCTTTATACGATGAATATATAACCGTTAAACTCTTTGCTTCCGCGTATCTTTGATTTAAAATTATTTTTTGGTTTATCCACGTCAATTCATCGTTCGGGTTTAAACTAAAAAATATCTGATTCGGCTGCCCTTTAATCGTTTTTCCCGATAACCTTGTTTCAAGTATGATAAACTCATTCCAGTTAAATTCGTTCGATTCTTCAAGCCAGATATAATTCCATTCGGATGATTTTATCTTTTCAGGGTCGTCTATGCTAATAAATAACATAAAATTTCCCTGATACTTGATTGTGTTCTCTGATTTGTTATGCTCAACCTTGTTATATATCCCGTACTCTTTCAACAAATCAATAATCAGTTTATACGCTGTCAGTCGTAAAGAAGGCATTGTTTTCCGAGTAATAAGAAACTTTTTGCCTCGTTCGTTGACTAACTTTTCAATGAGCAGTTGCGCTATACTATGGCTTTTTGAGCTTCTCGCCCCGCCGACGTTAATAACATACCGGCTTTTACTTTCCCGTGTCTTCCGGTATATTTCTGTTGTTTCTATTTGTCTTATGCGAGACATATTCAATTCTTAACGGTTCATCCATTGAATGCTCAATGCTTACTTTTGGTTTGCCAAAAATATATTCTATGTACGGCTGGATATATGAAAAATTGCCTGATTTTAACCATTCAAGTATTGCCTTTGCTATGCCTAAATCTTTAATACAAGTTTGCGGATTCTGTATTAATTCTTGCAACTGCGGTTTTATCATTCGCAACATTTTCGAAAATTCAAGAGTTAATTCGGTGCGCTCAATCTCTCTTATTTGTTTTATTATCGGGTCAAGTTTGGGCGCACCCCTTCTATTTATTCTTTTATCGCCTTTTTTAAAATCACCTTTTGTATTGCTCATAATGCTGTTATTCTGCTGTTATTTCGATTTTGAAAATCCCGAATAATCTTTACAATCTAAAAGCTCAAGCCCTTTCCTGCTTACCCAGAGCGCAACCTGCCCCAGCCGATTCCGTTTGATTTCGCCATTGCCAATACGTTTCAATTCTTTTTCAAGCCAAACCTTAAACCAGACTGCGCCGTATTCGGTGTTAATAGTTCTACGGGGATTTTCAAAAAGTGTGCATTGGATCATACTACTTGCCTTCTTTTTCAATAGTAATATTTAGGTTGCACTTTTGATATTCATCAAGTCCAAGTCTGATTAATTTAAGATATTCAGGATTCGAAAATTGAAAAGTAATTTTTCCGCCGCCGTCAACCTGCGGGAATTTTCCGAGAATGGGATTCTGCGCTATGAAGCGTATTGTATCAGCCATTAATCAACATATACAATACTTTCTTTTAAATGTCAAGAAAAAAATCACTCAATCAGATTTTTTCAATAATAACATTTTCAAACTTACATTTCGGGCAGCCCTTATAACGTGAACCCAGCCGCCACATACTGTAAATTAATCCCGGGACTAAAAAGCAGCACCATAGCGCAAGCTCAACAAGCGTTGACCCCTTCGTGTAAGTCTTTGTTTCTGCGCCTTCGTAATGACATAACGGACACGTTACTTTTCTCATACAACCCCCTTTATTTTTTTCTTTTTCCTTAATTCCGCGAACTGTGGTTCGCTTTCCTTTTCGATGTATTCAAGTTCAAGATATTCTAAAATCAATTTAATAACATTGTTTATCTTATCTATTCTTTCAGAATACAATACTTTTGTTGAGAACAGACCGCCGTGATAAGGTATTTCATAAGAATCGCATTCTAAATATTTTCTCAATTCCTTGTCTTTCATGGTTTCCCCCATCCTTTCTCGTTTTAAATTCATGAGTAGTTTTTAATACTCCAACGGTTATCCTGTAATGTCAAGTTTTTTCTTGGAATATTTTATAGAATTCATCCAATGACATTGCTTTTTGTGTTATTGGTTCATCTATTGATTTATTTAATTTTTTAAGACTTCTGCCATCAATATGCACTCTTGTTTTATTGCCATTTGGGAATACAAAACATAACGGATATTTTTTATCTTTCATTTTTCACCTCCCCTGATAACGTCGGCATTCCAGCACCCTTTATCCCGTTTCGAATCATATCAGATTCTCTCTGTTTCGGTGTATATTCTTTTGCTCTTTTTTCTAATGATTTTAATTTTTCCTCTTCTGTTTGCGGCGATTCCTTTTTTGCTTTCTTTGATTTTTCCTGCTCCGCCGCCTGTTGCTGCGCATACTGAATCAATGCTTCCAACTGCAACAACCGGTATTTATTATTTAAGATGACCTGCTCGTATTGGTTCAACCGCTCAATGATTTCATCTTTCTCTTTTTGGAATTGCGCCAGGTCAGCTTTGAAATCGCCTGCACGAATATGTATCCGAAAAGCAATCAAAGCCAAAATACCTAAAATCATTACAAACATTAACAGCTGAAATAACGTCATTCCTTCTTTGTTCATACATCCCCCCTCTGATAATTTATTTTTCTGCTTTTCCTCGCAATCCGATTTCTGATATTCCGTTTGTTCCTTAACTTCGCTTTGTAATACTCAAACCGCAACTCTACGGGGTCACGCTTGACGGGCAAAGGTTTCGGTAGTTCAATAGTCTTCTGTATCGGACTTGCTTTATCGGGCTTAAAAAACTTTTTTATGAAATCAAACATTATTTCATTCCTTTTTCTATTCTCATTTTCATCAGCTGGTTTATGATGTGCATTTCCCCGTTAGCAAAATCAAGCTGCCGCTGTGCCGAATTTTCAATATTTCTTACTTTCACTCCCCATACATTCATGAACAAAAATGCAAGAGCAGCACCAAATAACATCCCGACAAATAAATCTTTCATTTCCCGTTCACCACCCTTTCATAAACAATTAATTTCACAATATCAATATTCTTGCTCAACCGCTCGCCTGCGATTTCCGTCATATACCCCCGCCGGATAAAGTCTGCACGCTTTAAGATTAAATCATCTAAAGACTCGGGAAGCGGATTGATAATCCTGATACAATCAACAACTTTTTTATCCGGTTTTTCTTCTAACAAATCTTGGTTTATTGACATGAATTAAGAGACTCCAATTCTTTAAGTCTTTCCTGCATTTCTTCAATTGACCATTTTTTGTGTTTATTTGATTTTAGAATCAATGCCGCAAATCGTTCATCACCCAGCGTCTTTTGCACCCAGCTCGCAAATTCAAGCGGATTTCGGTGCGCCCAGAAGAAGTGGCATCCTACGCACATACAAAAGGCATTATCATCATACCACCGTATAGACATTTTTGCACGAGAATAAGCATGAGCGCAATTAAGATGTTCTGCTTTTCCGCAACGCTGGCAGACTCCCGCGCGCTTGATATGTTTTGCGAAAGCTATATCAAGTTTTTTAATCAAATAACTTTTTGTCGGTTTTTTCATACCCACCCCCTCATTTTTTGTCTATTCGTTTATACTCATATAATAAATTCGGCTTAGGAAGACAACCCTCATAAAGTATTTCTGGTTTTATATTTTTTGATTTCATAATTTCATACAATTTATCAGCCGCTTTTTTTAAATTATCTAAGTAATCATCAGCATCGACTTGAAAATATATTGCCCTTCTTTTAATTCTATTGTATTTACTTTTTAACCCGATAGTTGACATAGTCGCCTTTGTGTTACCTGATAGATTTTCAAGCATATTATTATAATCGCGTAATTTAATAAACCACAAATAACAATGATATTTTTTATTCACATACGCATAAAGCTTTTTAGTATTTTTCTCAATTCTATCATCCATGCTTCCCCTCACAATTTCTCGACTGCCTGTTTTAAAACTTCACGATAATATTCTAAAGAATATACTCTGCCACTCTTTGGGGTTTCATCAATCGTCTTGATGAAAAGGGATCTGAAATCCATTTTTAATTGATCCATAGCATATTGTCGTTCATTACCGCCGATAGCACATCCAAAATATGTTTCATTATAATTTTTAATAACTGTATCAAGCCTCGACTCTTTCCCTGGTTCTGGCTTTAGTTCTTCTGCCTGTTTAACCCATTGTTCAATCGTCTTTACCATTACCTGCCCACCAACTTCCATGCGAACCACATGACCGTCAAGAACCTCTAACTTCGGTGAATAATAATCATGACCGAAACGGAATAAAACTGTTTTTCCTGTTTTAGCTTCTGTACCCTCATTTTCAATTTTCATTCTCCCTCCCTCAATAATTTCATATATTGCTTTTTACTCCCTTTTAGTTTAACAGCGTTTTGTTCTAAAATCGTTGTTTTTCTCCCGTTGAGTTGAATTATTTTAAAGCTCTTTGAGTCTTTCCATTTACCAAAACCATAAACGATACCAGTACACGGGATACCGGACACACGGTCACCTTTGGTTGTTGTGATAACATCATGTAGTTTTATTTCTTTCATTCTCCCGCTCCTTTCTCCATCCATTCGTGTTTATGACAAAATAAACATTCTCTTTGGACGGCACCACAATATTTTAATTTTGGGTCATGAATGTATATTGTGTCTGTTAGCCGTTTATATCCCCATAAATGCAACCCCAAAAAACATAGTATTCTGCTTAATAACATATTCATCTTTCTTTCCCCCACCCCTCTATTTTTGCGTTAAGTTCGTCTATAACAGAATTTCTACCATTTAGGATAGATTAAAATAAACGTCTGATTAACAAAACCATTAGGTATTACAACTACCTTAGATAAACGTGCAGAATTAAAATTCAGATTAGTCATATAAATACAAAGTTCATCTATTGTTGGAAACGATTTCGCTAACCAAACTATCAAAATAGTCAAAAATACTCTAAATATTTTCATAATAGTTCTCCCTAAAATACGCCTCGCAGAGGAATATGATAAAACGAGCCACATCCCTTAAATCTTTATCTGCTTTATTATTTATTGTTCTGGATATTGTTATTTATAAATTCCCCCTACCGTTCTGTGTGTTATTTGGGGTCATGTAAATTTACCTCCTCTGAATGGCGATGGGTTAATACCCACCCCCTTTTTATTTTCACGCCTTCATCAAACATTTATACGCCGCCGGTCTTGCCCATGTTCTTTGGAAATCCCGCCATTCTTTTGAATATTGTTTTTTAGATTCATCTTTATAAAGCATGGCGAATGGCAACAATCCTAATTCATAAACTAATCTTAATCGATATTCTTCTTGCTGTTTATCCTTTCCGATCAAAACATAACATCGCATTTTGTTTCTATTAAAATATTTCCCTAATTTTTGCATAGCTTTTTTAAGCGGAATAATAGCGCTTCCCGTATCGCACGCAAGCCAGATGTCTTTTATGCTCGGCAATGACCGCAACCGCTCAACGAATTTATCTGTTATCCGTCGGGCTTCAAGCCCTTGATTAAAAGACACTTGTTTTTGTTTTTTAAGCATCTCAAACACTTTGTCAAGATGCGATTCGGAGCAAGCCGTCAAATTATTATCAAGCACAATGTTTCCTTCCTTCACTTCTAATTCTCTCAGTTTCCCTTCACGCTTCGGCACGAAACAAAACCAGCAGTTATTCGGGCATCCCCTTGATGTTATCGTAACACCTTTCTTGACATACATTCCGGGGATAAACTCGCCGCCGGGATCGCCATACGCACAACCGCCGAGCTTAACTTTGCCTTTATGCTCCCATTGAAACGCCAACTCTTCGGCTTTCTGCTTATCCCACGTAAACACGGTCGATATGTGTATCTCATCATAATCCGGCGTAAACATATCCGGCGTATCGTAATAGGCATCAGCGTCTATCGGCGTCATGCTTGTTCTGCTTGGAAATACTCTTGCTATTCTCACGCCTTCATCCTCGCATATTGTTTCCCGATAGACATAAACAATTCTTCTGTCCCCTTCTTTACTTCTTCACTTTCATCTTTAAATGCGTCTTTTCTTAATGCGTAGAGTAATAGTCCGACTTCACTATACGGAATTTCGATTTGCATTGTTTTTCCTCCTCTTCTTTTTTCTTGCGTTCCGATATTTCATTAAACGTCATTTCTCTAAGCATATTGTTTTCAAGTATTAACTCAATATGGTCAAGATTCCCCGTTCTTCTATTAGCGAGTAAATAAATCCCCGCTGTATTGTCAAATTCAACAATACCCTCAGCTATTATACCGTGTCGTTTAATCATCATTACTGCGTCAGCTTCCTGCGCAATAAACGAACTGTCGCGTAGATCAGCCAGGTCAGGCACGTTTTCAATCCGTATTTTCTGCGTATGTGCCAGTAGAAATATAACAATTTTCCTGTCAATAGCGATGGTCTTTAACTCTCTCATAATAGCTCCGATAAGCAATGACGTATTAATCGACTGCCCCAAGCTAATAAGATAATGCAAATGGTCTATAAATACTATCCTTGTACCGTACTTAACTTGAGATTCAATAATCCGCTCTTCAATCCAATCAATTCCATGATTCTTTACCCTGCGCGGAATATGGAAATGCGGCAACTTAGGAAACTTTTTAAGAAAATTATGCGTTGATACTTCAAAAGAAAACCATAGCGGGAAATTGCCGTTACCGCACATATTCTGCGTAAATGATTGCGCCAATGTAGTCTTGCCGTTCTTTTGAGCGCCGGATATAACTATCAGCTCACCTTCCTCAAAATTTTCCATTAAAGCGTCAATCTTCGGGAATCCGCACCTATACGTAAAAACTGTATCTCCCTTTTCTTTAATCTCATTAATTGCGTCCTCAGTAGAAATAACCCTGTCTTCGCCAGCATATTCTTTAAACTTTAAATCCTCAATAAAATCTTTATTTTGCTCATTCTCTTTTTCAATAACCCTTTCCACTTCTGCCGCTAAATCGGTGACTGTCTCATCTGGCATAATGCCTCCAATAATTTATCAATCCGATCATTGCACGCTTTTTCGTATCTATCAATCACATTCTTTGTAATAACAAAATCAGAATACGCCCGATTCCATTCCTGTTCGTTTAGAATAGGTTTGATATTATTTTTTGCGCAATTCGATAAATAACGCTTAAAACTTAAATGATTTTGGTTCATTTGTATAATTCACCCAATCCCGCCAATTATTAAACCACGTTGCACCATTTTGTATCATACCTTTTTTTACTTCTTCGCTTGCTTTATATTTTTCAAGAGCTTTATTTATATCAATCCAATCCTGCTCTGTTTTAACAGAAGCAATAAAATGACGTAATGCGGCTTTCTTTCCAATAGGTCTTGGATACTTTGCCCAGATTTCTTCAAAAGCGTCTCCCCCCTTAACAATCCCCAAGACTTTATCCTTATCCTTATCCTTATCCTTATCCTTATCCTTGAGACCTGATTCAGGTCTCTTTGAGACCTCTTTCAGACCTCTTTTATGGATGAAAGAAATATGGCTCTCTAATTTGTATTGAATTAGCAGGTTGATTACAGAGCGGTGTGCATCAAGGTGTTTTGATAAGCCGCGCGGATACTGAAAACAAATAAACTTCGGAATGAACCATTTTTCATCATCTATCCTTATTATCCTCCCATTGAACTCTGTTTCTACTTTTTGCCAATCTATTACGCCGATATGATACTCTACAAGTTTTTTATTAACCTTCCATATTCCCGCATGATTGCAGTTATCGCAAAGGAATAGCCAGAATAATTTTAATTCATTCGGAAGGTTATCAAACCAGCTGTCATTCCATTTTTCAGAGTCAGTGAATCGTTTCGCCATAAATTAAAAGCCCCCTCGGTCTCTGTAGGGATTGGCTACAGAAACTCTGGGGGTTTATTATTTTCTCTTAAAATAAAAAACGCCCTGCCAATCCCAAGACGATATTAAATTCCTTTTTTCCTTCTCAAGATAAAGCATATCATAATTCCTGTAACCTTGTCAAGAAAAAAAATATACCATTAAACAACCAAATCAAACAAGTCTTTTTTATTAGCACAAGCAACGTCAAGATTCTTAATTGCCGTATTATAATATTCTTGTTTCAATTCAATCCCTATAAATTTACGATCAAGATTAATAGCTTCATAACCTTCGCTTCCAATACCCATAAACGGGGAAAATACAACCTCTTTTTTATTGCTCCAAAGCCGGATACATCGATTAATAACGTCCAACTGAAGCGGACACATATGCTTTTCGTCTTTATCTGTCCTCGCTTCTCGAAAATTAAGAGTATTTGTTTCCCGAATATCAGTCCATATCGGATGAGCAAGTTTTATCCATTCTTCATTGTTTAAGTCAGTATTGATTCTAACTTCGTTATCACCACGTTTGCGGAATACACAAATATAATCGGGGATTCCTTGCCTTGAATCACTACTGTCTTTATGTAATTGCTTAAACATCAAACCCTTTGCATGAGTTCTGATAGCTGCCGCTTGTGGGTTTTTCTGTATGCAGATTTCCGAATGATATATAAAACCTTCCTTCTGAAATGCTCGTATAATATCACCTCTAAAATCTAATAACCCGATATAACCATGATTAACAAGTTTTGTCGGTAGATTCATACAGTGAACAGCAATCAATCTGCCTTGTTTTATAACTCTCAATAATTCTTTAATGATGTATTTAAAATGCTCAAAGAACTCATCATTGTTTTGGCAGTTTCCTAAGTCGCGTTCAGACGGTGAATAAGTATATAGCGATGCAAACGGCGGCGAGAACACACTAAAATCAATAGAGTTTTCTTTCAAGTCTTTCATTACTTCGCATGAGTCGCCCAGATAAACTTCATAGTTTAGCGTTTTTGCTTTTTCCATTTTGTAAATCTCCTTTACGTGTGATGTAGGATTCAATTCATCTTTTTCAAAATCTTTTACATACTTAATGACATTATTAAAAGTATCCTGTGATGTTTTTTCTTTTCTCTTTACATTATCAAGTATTGCTGATTCCTCGCCTGCAAGCCATATTTTTACATTAACAGGGTTTTTTTGACCGAATCTATAACAGCGCCGGATACATTGATAATAAGATTCATAACTATCCGACATTCCGAAAAAGTGCATATTATGGCAATTCTGAAAATTTAATCCGAACCCTGCTATTTTGCTTTTGGTTAATAAGACTCTTATTTTCCCTCTTTTAAATTCTTTTATCTTTCGTATCTTTTCTTCTTCGGTATCACTGCCTTGCAGGTTTTCTGAATCAGGTATGAGTTTATGCAATACCGTTGATTCTTCGTTTAATCCGCACCATACTATTGCCTGTTCATTGCTTTGGTTTATCTCATTTGCAATACGTTCTATTTTTGTTGATATGCTTTGCTTTCGTATGTTTAACCTATCCGTTATACCTTTTAATCCAGAACTAAAAAGCTCATCATCTTTCTTATACTCAAAATCAAAATATTCTCCGGTAATATTTAATTCGGGGAGAATAAACCCATCATCTTTAAAACCTAAATCAGATGGATACTTTATAAACATAGCCCACGTTGACATCCACTTATAAAATGCTGTTATCGCATGACCTTTGATTTCCCAGCCAGTGCCTTTATTCTCACGATTAACAAAATACTTTGATAGCATTTCTTCACGTTTCATGATTCCTAAAAACTCTGTATGATTGGCTATTTCTGATATGTCATTAGGTGCCGGCGTTGCGGTGCAGGCAAGCTTAAATTTTAAACCTTGCGATAATTCAATTAATTTTTTTCTTGTTTTACCGCTTACTGACTTGAGTATACTTGACTCATCGAGGACAATCCCGACATAATCATTGAAGTTAATATTATCAAGATTCTCATAATTACAGATTTTAATCTTAACATCGTCGTCAATGTCGTATCTGGATACTTTAATATCAATCTTTTTTCCTTCGTCTATCGTCTGTTCATTTACCGATAATGGAGCGAAGATAATAATCTTCCCTTTGATTTCATTCACTATATTATTAGCCCATACAAGCTGTAAAAATGTTTTTCCCAAACCCGTATCAGCAAATATCGCACACCGTCCTTTTTTGCAAGCCCATCTGGTTATTGCTTTTTGAAAGTCAAATAGTTTGTCGGGAATAGTAATATTTTCAATTCCAACTGATGACCCATAATTTAATTTTGTGCTTAAAAAATCCTTGTAATTTCTCATAAAATCCTCATTTTTAATGAATAAATAAAGTAGAAAAAGTTATAAATCCTGCTGACAACCAATATCCCGCCCTCGCATAATCTCGCTGCCAAAAATAAACAACGCTGGCGCTGAGATCCAAAATAATCAAGATGACAGGAAATACGTGTTTCATAACATCACCATCTGATCGCCTTCCCACTTCTGCAATTTCCACCGCTTAAACCGCTTACCTTCCGGGAAGAAACTCACGAGCTTCCCTTCCCGCTCAAGGTCATTCATCCGGGTTGCTATATTGTTCTGGCTATACCCTTCAATACAAATCTCATGCACTGCCGAACCCTGCGGCATCCAGCGGAGTTTCTCGAGTATCAGCTCTTTGCAGGTCATAACATCCCCCTCATAAACACATATACTTACCCATTGCTACCACCCAATAGATAATAACCCCGATAAGAAATAATATCATCGTAAACGCCAGACAAACAGCTAATACTAATAAAGTAACGTATGCTGAGGCGATGTAACGATCAATGTATGCGATATACTTATTTTCGTTTAAATCAGCGCTCATACTTTTTCCCCATGAAACCCCTGAAAACGCAACCTAAGCCCTGTTTAACGCCTTCCCGTTGATTTTAACGGGAGTGCCAGAACCCAGAACCATTATTAAACCTCAACACAATAAAATCGTATGCCGGGAATGGGAATACTATCATGCGTCGCTGTCGCCTGCTTGCGCAATTTCTCATCACTCGGCATAAGATACGCGCGCGGAATAAGCGATTCATCCAAGATTTCATACTTCCATAGCGTGCGGGATACAAACCCTTTCGGACGCTCAAAGGTCGGCGCAACTACAGGGACCGGCACGTTTTCTGCCTTTGCCTCGTATTTTTCAGCTATATTCTCTTTACCGGCAGCGCGTGCCTCTTCCGCCTTCCGCATTGCTTCAATCCTTTTCTTTTCCGCTTCTGCCTGCAATTTTGCTTCTGCTTCCCTGCGCTTCCGTTCCTGCTCATTCTCGTATTGCAATAACAATACCCGCGCTTTCTTGTATGCGCTTTCGTAGTTTTCAAGCGCAGGTCGGAATAAATTCATCACGTTTTTTTTTGCTTCATCAATCGGCATGGTTATCTTTTTTCTTTCAATATCAATTTCTTTGTATCGTTCCTTCGCCATTTTTTCAAACTGTATAACCTGCTCATAATCAGATTGATTCCTGATAATAATAGCGTTTGCTCTGGTCAATATTAATGCCGAATCATGTCCTTCCTTCTCTGCTGATGTTACGTCAATATCATTAATTTTTATTTTTGTCATAAACAATCCCCCTTTTTTTTAACAAACGATAAAACTGAATTATACAAATACAATCATTTTTTATCTCGGCAAACCTCCTTTTTTCTACCGCAACTACCTTATAATTATCAGGCAGAAGATGCACGGTCATCATGCCGTTGATTTTTAGTTCAGGATGATTTTCTTCCCAGAGCATTTTATAAAACATTAATTTCAAATCGTCGTTCTTTGCCGGCGATATGTTCGTCTTGATGTCTATTAGCCAACGTACCGGCATAAATTTTCTGGTTGATTCGCCTATTCTATCATGCCTGCCGGCAAAACCGTATCTTTTGGAATATTCTTTCCCTTCTATCGATATAAACTTAATATCAAATTCATTTATGAATTTTATCCAGCCCCGAAGATAACCTTGTGTTAATTCGTCGATTGATTTAATTTCAAGCGTACCCTTGTCATGATATTCGCAAGTTTTATGCACCACATCCCCAAAATGAAAAGCGGATTCCCGACGGTCTTCGGGGATACCGGAAAAATCATTTATCCCGACGGCTGATAACATTTCATTAACGCCGGGTATCCGCTTATCATTCCAAAAATATTGATGTCCTTCGTCAATATAGGTTAACATTACTTTTGCGCGTTCCCTTCCCACATTGCATCGGTCTCAACGATAACTTCCCTTTTATGCTCTTTTTCTTGCGGCATTGATACGTCAGATTTCGCCGACAAACCAAATGCTTCTTTTATGGTCGTATCACCGTCCTTGATAGCGGTATAAACACCGATAAGCAATTCAACGTCCGTCAAATCAATATCCTCAACGGAAGGTTTCTTGACAAGCTTCAAAACCATCTCTTCGGTAACCTTCATATCCCCGAACTTCGCCATCATCGAGAATACCCGCTCTTTTAGGGTCTTGAGCGTGCCCACCGCTGCTTTCTTTGCCTGTTCATAGATTATCTGGGTATACACTTTCGGCACAACCTTAAAAATAGCATTTCGTAAAGCAATAGAACACGCGGCATTCTTTGTAACCTGAATCATATCATCGCTGAACTTGAGTCCGTTCTTATTCGTTATCCGCCGGCTTACCTCAATCGTCGTTGATACGTTCTTTTCAAGGTCATGTGTTACGCCCTGCGCAACGACTTCTTTTTCGTTCTCGGAAACAATCCGCGCCCCGAATCTTACGTTACCCCACGCGCTCGCTATGATTTCAGCCAGCCGCACACTGGGACCCTCAATCCGCTTATCAGCTCTCGGCAGCACATAGAAACATTGCCCTGCAATCGTCTTGTCAGCAGTTGCCATTGTCAACGCTTCCTGCCGGAATCGCTTGATACTTCTTGGATACTTTTTTGCGGTTGCCACAGCACAATCAATTTCTGCTCTGGTTATCTCTTCAAGCGCGGTAGGTTCTTGTATGGCAGGCAACATCGGTTCATCAGAATGAATCGAATCAACTAACCCCTTCTCTGATTCCTCAACATATTCTTTTTTGCGTCTTCCCATTTTATTCACCTCATCCTATTAGATTTTTTCTATTTCAGATTTTCCCTCTATCCTTCAAAAACACCTCCAGCATATCCCGCATGATGATACTGTAGGGACACGCTCTCTCTCGTGCAGCTTCTCTCAATTTTTCCCGCCATATTCTCGGACAGTAAAAATTGAGCATTACTCGCTTGTCGGTTTTTCCTATTACCTGCGCCTCTTTCATTTTTATCACCTCCCCTCTTCAATAGGAATACTATATATAAATTATAATTACTTTGTCAAGAAATATTCTTTATTCTTTTTCTTCCCATTCGCCTTCACCATTACAATCAGGGCATATATCATTTTCAAACCATTCATCCCGTGCATAAGAGATTATGCCCGTCCCGTCGCAATTCTCACATTTAACCATTTCATATCGTATCGGATACGCCTGCGCTGATTGCAAATCTGTTGTTTTTATTATCATATATTCCTTTCTTTAAAGATGCGCAAAATAAAAATCGTTTTCATCTTCAATATCCGGCTTCTGCTTGCATTTCTCGATGAACGATACACGGTCAAAAATCGTCGGATATTTTTCATCAAGACTATCTGCCATCAGTTCAATCGTGTCATCATCTACATCAGCGGAATTTTGAAACATCTCAATTAGTTTCTGCTCTTTACGCGCAAGTTCAGCTTCTATGCCCCACAAAGGTTTCGCCATTTTAATCACCTCATTTCATAAAGAATAACGCCGTTAAAATCCCGATTGCAACAATAACATCAAAAACGCTTAATTTCATGCCGCCTCCTTTCTTACTACAATTATACCATACCTTATTTACAATGTCAAGAGATATTATTTAATTATTTTATTTTTATTTTACCCCCATTTACCGTCGATAAATAAAAAAAGCGTGAAATTATTATTTTCACGCTTCCTTATTTATGCAGATTTCATTAATTCAAAATAATTTATCTGCAAGCAATTATTAATTATATTTAAGAATATTTATTTTTATGTGTTCTGCGATTGCTTGCATAAATTTTGGCATTACTGAATTTCCTATTCTTGCCCACTGCTCTTCAAAGTTCCCTTTTAATTTAAAATTATCAGGATAAGAACTTAATCTTTTAATTTCCGTAATTGTTAATTTTCTATTTTCAGAATAATGTATTAATCCATCTGAACTCGAACAATGATTAATTGTTTTTGTTATTGTCCATGAAGGTCTTAAATTATTTATTCTTCTTAAAGTAAATCCTGATCCATGCGGACTATATTTATCATAACATTCATCTTTTTTCATTTTACATATTCTCGGATAAATTACAGAATCTTTAATATGATTCACCCATTTTAATTCCCAATCTTGATTCTTAATATTTTTTAATGCTTTTCCTGATGTAATTAAATTCTTATTCGGTATAGGAAATGAAGGTATAATATTTAAATCTTTTCTTACTCCAATAAATATTAATCTTTGACGTGATTGAGGGACATTATAATATTTCGCATTCATTAATTTACATTTTACATTATAATTAATACTTTTTAATTTTATTAAAATTTCATTAAATTTTCCCTTATATGTTCCTTTTATCATTCCTGACACATTTTCCATAACAAATACTTTCGGTTTTAATTCGTTAATTAATCGGACAAATTCCATAAATAAATCATTTCTTGAATCATTAAGATTTCTTTTTCCCGCTGTTGAAAATCCTTGACATGGCGGACTACCATCAAGTAAATCAAGTTTATTTTCTTTTATATTACAAAAGTTCATTATTTCTTTCCCCGTTATTTTTATTATGTCTTTCTGCCAGCAAGGAATATCAGGAAAATTTAATTTAAAAGTTTCAACTGCATTTTCATCAAAATCAATAGCAAGTAATTCTTTATATCCTGCCCATTTATACCCTAATGAACTACCGCCGCAACCGCAGAATAAAGATATTATTGTGGGGTTACCATTTATATCCGCATTTCGGACATTCATTTTTTGTTTCAAGTAAATCAATTTCTTTTTCATTCGGTTCTTCAATTCCTGTTATTATAGTCATTTCTGATAAATCAAACCCAATATCTTTCAATAAATCCTCGTCGATATTCGCCAGCATATTAAAATCAAACTCGCCAGAATTTTTATTTAATCTGATGTTTAACTCCTGCTCTTTTTTAATATCAGGAATATTAACATAGACAACAGGCAATTCTTTCAATCCTAATTCAGAAGCAACCTTATGCCTCATGTGTCCGCCGATGATAATATTTTTTCTTTTTGATGCTGAATTTACGATGATAGGGTCGGGAAATCCGAATCTCTTGATAGATTCTTTTAAATCGTCGAGTTGTTTTTGAGATGCTTTGCGGGGATTGTAGTCGCTTGGAATTAATTTCTCTATCGGCACATATACAATTTTATGGATTTTATCAATCATCTAATTATACGTTAAACCTATAAAGAATGACGGAAAAGAATAGTAACTATCGTAACTATCGAAACGTGCGCCGAACCGCAAATATATCAACCGCACCCCGTCATACCCTCGCGCAAGCTCTTCTGTTGTCGCTTCCTTGTACTTCCATAACTTTATGGTCATGTGAAATCCCAGCGGATATGAAATGTGAAAACTGATTCGCCAGGTCCCCTGTATCTTCTGGATAGCGTTGGGACCGTAAACGTGCCCCATGACCGGCTTTTTCCAGAATATCCAGCCCTTCCCGCAGGCGTATTCCCAGATATTCCAATCGCCGCGCTCTGCCGTATCCCAGCGCATTACGTTGTATCCTATCAAGCACCGGGGCGGCATTGACCATTTAAACGCTGTCCAGCCCCTCGGAATAAAACAGAAAGGGAAAATCCAATCATCATGATACTTGTCTCTTAAATGTTCTGGTAAAGCACTTTCCGGCATATTATTTTTTTGCAACTTTCGCTATTGCTGCCCGTCCAGTTATCAATGCCAATGCTTCAAGTATTTTCTGGATTAAAGCGGCATTATCATTATCGCCAGCCCATTGAATAAGCGCACCGATTATCATGCCTATTGCAACCAGATAAAGCTTTTTCCCAGATAAAAACAATCTTATTTTTTCAAACATAGGTTTCCCTCCTTTCCAATAATCAAATATATAAGTCAAAACAATTTTAATCAAAATCTTTTTAATCCATTTCATTTTATTATATCCCAGATTTCAAACCAACCGCCTAAATCATCAGTCCCTTTTACAATACTGTTTGTTTCAGCCCGTCTATTTTCTGCCCATGCTTCTTCGTTGTAATCCAGCAGTAAGGGACGGCATTCGCCATAAGAAATAGTCTTAATTCTTGATGAGGAAATGCCGCACGATTCAAAAACTTCTTTAACCGCCTGCGCTCTTTTTTCACCAAGTATCTGATTATATTCTTCCGTTCCCCGTTCGTCGCAATGCCCTTCAATCCTGATGTTAAGCTGCGGATATTTTTTGAGCAGATAAACATTGTGCTCAATAGCTTGCTGCATATCAGGACGGATTTCATAGCGGTCAAAATCAAAGTTAACGGTAAGAAATCCAAAAATTTCCTTATCCGTATCAATCTCTTTGATTACAACTGGTTCAATCGGGATATGTTTTTCCGGCACGATGACCGCCCGTTTTGCACATCCTGCAAATAATGCCGCAAGAAATAAAACAAATAAAATCTTTTTCATCTTCTCTGCCCCCCCCCCCTCTTTTTTTTATTATCATCCTTCAAAATGTCCATAATCTTTAGTTCCGTCTGCAAATATAATCAATGCTTTCCCGCCAAGCTGCTGCCACCGTTCATGCCATTTGATTGATTTTTGTTCATTCCAAACAAACTGTATTGTACCGTTGATGTCACTCAAATAAATATCAACCGCACATCCTGATTGATGTTTTGATAATTTATTAATTCCGTCGCATTGTGTTTTTTTTCTCAAGTATAAATAAACCTGATCCATTGTTCCGCGCAATGCGTAATCAATAACAGGATTCTCGCCAGCTGTAATCATTTCAGAAAGTAACTGCGTTATGTTTTTAGTAAACTCTTGTCGTGTCATTTATTTTTTCTTTTTCCTTTTTATCGGGAATGCAATGCGAACAGATATGCGCCACCGCCTGCCCGTGAAAGTACACCAATCCACAATCTTTTTCAAGATTTTCGTAATCAAACCAATATCCGCAAAGTTTACACTGCTTCCATTCGGGCATTAACCACCCTCGTTACTGTGCCCCGACTTTCTGCCAGCTTCTAAAATCAACCGCCGCCGTTGCTGTATGTACCACATATTGAGCGGTACGCCCCCACAATCCCGCGCGGGATGGTGTTGTTCCTGTATCAACGTATGGCACAAGGAAATCGCCGGTTACAAATAGATTGACCGCTTCAACTGTTCCTGTTGAATATATCCGCACGAATGAAGTGCAATCAGCGATTAGCGGATCAGTGGATGTGCTGTTATAAACAAAGAACATATTACCCCGATAATTCCACTGTACTTTATGGGTTGTTGTGTCTGCGTCGACAGAATACCACTGAACACTATAAAAATCAGCATGAGCAAATGATGCAAGAAATAACAATAACGGCAATAATAATTTTTTCATGTTTCCTCTTTTTTCGGTTCTTCTTCCTTTAATAATTTTTCAAGAACTTCAATAGCTCCAATCGTCGCATTGATTGTCGCAATACACTGCTCCCGTGCTTGTGTCAACTGCTGTAGGTTCTTTTCGTGCTTCTCTTTGTTTGCTTTCAACTCTTCCAACTCTTTCAAGATTTTTTCTTTCATGCAGGTAGTCTCCTTTCGAGTTCTGATATTCTTGCTTCCGCTTCTTCCGCCCAGTGAGCAACACCGATTGATATTTTGCATATATCTTTGCCGTAAATTTCCTCTTCCTCTTTAGTTCCTCTGATACCTTGATAAGGTTTCAAAGGTTTCTTTGCATCTTTTAATGCCCATTTAAGGAAATCATTCCCGTTTATTTTTTCTTTGTCTTTAAAGTCATTGTCTTTTTTTATATCGGGGGAGAATGTACTCCATGCTTGATCGGCATATGCAGTACCATTTTTATTAAAATAATAACGAAGAGTTGCATTGTAATATAACTGTAAAGATGTCCCAGATGTTTCAGGTATTATTGTCCAAGCATATCCGGCATCGTAACTATGAGTTAAAATTAAACCCTTTGGAGTAGCGCCGACATAATTAATATTTACATCACCATAAAAAGTAGCTTTTTGAGATGCGTCCAATCGCATGGCAATCGTCCCGCCGGTATAAAAATCCATTACATCTCCTGATGATTCGACTATAAAAGTATTACCGGAATCATCAAGATATATTTTCTTTGTTGGATATGTAGAAAATCCTAACGGCGCACCTAATCCCTGCGTTGCTGAAACCCATGCCGCCACACTGCCGCCCGCATACCATTCACAATAATTCGCACTCGCTTCTCTTATGTATGTATCATCTCCGCCATCAAGATATAACTTTTTTGTTGTTTCAATTATCACATTAACAGCAGGGTTAAAATATGTATTGTGCATTTGGCATACAAGCGTGTCGCCGCAAACAACATATATTTGATTAGCATCGTTTTCTTTTATATAGGTATCTCCGCCACCGTCAAGATATAATAATTTTGTCGTCGCAATCTTCAACCCTTCACTGAGTACCGGAGCTGATGAAAAAGTTTTTATTCCAGCAATCGTTACGTCGCCTGTTAATAAATCGGTGCGTAGATTGTTGTATTGCGATGCGAGAGCAGTCGTACCTGCACTAACATCTGAACTTAAAATTGCCATGATAATTCACCTCTTTAAAATTATATTTCCTCAATAGATATTTCCGAATCAATCGTCATTTCTTCGCTTGCTGTTTTTGTGTACGTCCCGTCAAAATTAAGATATGCAAACATCGTGCCGGTATCAGCAACCCCCGTTGCCTCTTCTCCGAATAACGCATACTGTGTCAATGCGTCGTTAGCTTCTGCGTCAGTAAAATATGATGTTATCGATAATACGTTGTCCGTGCGGGAAAACGTAGAAATTGCTTTTCTGAATACCTCGTCATTCATAATCGTATCACCAGCAACCGGCGTTGATGCACCTATTCCTACCGCTCCGTAAGTTATAATACCTTCGTCTGTATGCACCTGTTCATCTGCCAGCCGGTCAAGGATAGCGTATATCCCTACGTTCGGGATTATGTTTTTAATCCATTTCGAGCGTCGTTTTATCCGCCCTGTTTTTTTATCCGTTAATGTTATTCTGTGTCTGCCGACAATACTAATGTTCATATTTTATCCCCATTTAAAAAGATTCCAGCGTCCCCGATTCGGCGTTGTCTCTTCGTCATTACTCCATACTGCCGCCGCTCCCGTATCCATCCACACATTTGTTATTTCTGCGGTCATTCCCAGCGCTGGACGGTATACCTTGAACACATTCAATATTTCATCTTCCCGTTCGATAATCTTCCGCCCGCTGTCGTATAATAATTTTAAGAAATCGTTCAATCCTTTTAATAACGTCGCGAATGTTATCTCATACTCAAACCTGCCGCTTCCCAGCGATGTCATGGACACTTCTTGAATCAAATATTGAGCATTAACCCCGCGCGAAGGAATATTCACCGTCAATAACTGCCCGCTTCTATACCCGTGCTGATTCGTCATGAATGAACCTTCAACAAGCGGATTTGAGTATTGGTCTAATTCACCTTGCGCCCGCGCGCGCGCCTGTGCTTTCGTTGCTATTGTTTCATCAACTATTAACGGCGATTCGTATATGCCGTTGCCGCCCTCATACAGTTTCATCATATCAATACTGTCTTGGTCATCAACCTGTGATATTATCGGGACCCTGTATTTATACGTTATCTTGATTTTATGCCCTGCTGTCAATACCGCATGGTCAAGATTCTTGATAAGTTTTTCTGATACATTAACAACAAAATCTTTGCCTGTAGTATCAATATTATCTATGCCAAGAGTCTTTTCTGCATATCCCCCGCCAGAGTCAACGTAAATCTTTATCGTGTCATACGGCGTATAATCGCATTGAAACGAATCCTGTGTCCCGTCCGCCGATCTTACCTGTGTATATAATTCAGATAACGCATACCCGCCCCGCACCGTTACCCTATTTTTTAATTCTGATTTGTCAACGGAAATCTCAAGTCCGCTATATAACCCGCTTCCTGCGCTTTCTGTCAATTCATACGGCGCGGTATTCGTTCCCGGCGGGAAAAAATGGATGTTCTTATCATAGTCAACGTACCAATCATAACCAATCAGTCCCGCCAGCTCTTCAATACATTCAAACGGGTATTTGTAATTGAATGAAATATAATCTACTGTTGCGCCGTCCTCAACGTATGCACACCCTAATTCAGGACACCAATTTTCAACAATATCTTTTATAATCGCGCCCGCCGTATCATCCTCGTAGGTCTCTGTAACCATTCGTTTATTAAGGCATTGCGTGTAATCGGAGCAGGCAACCTCGTATTGATATTTGCCTTGTGCGTATTGTATCTGCGGAGTCTCATCAATCTTGCCGCCGAATATTAATGATGGCGTTGCGCCGGCTGATGTTTTCATAAATACTAATACTTCCTGCCCCACAACCGGCTTATTACTACCGCTGTCATCGTTTATAATGAATCCGCACGAATCAACCTCTTTGGTTAATATATTTGTTATCGACAATGACCCTAATTCTATCAAATCTGTTTTATCAACCCCGTTTATCAGTATTGTTATTAATCCATAATCAATCGCTGTTCCCACACTTGCCAACGGAAGCCATGAATTACCAAGTCGTATATATGCACTCCCGTTACTCGGTTTTATCCATAAGCGCCCTGTAAATATATTCGTCGGCTCTGTTTCGCTGTATAATCTCCAATCCATGCCCTATGCCCCTGCAATAAGTATGTACTGCCCGAATAAGTATAAATACGCCTGTTTAACGCTTTCCTTGCACCATATCCAGCCGGTTTGTATAGCATCGTCTGGCAGTTCTTCCTGCACAATAACATTAAGATAATGCTTATCCGGCGTTGTCTCCGCCACATATACCCCGCCGCCAACTAATACAACCCACTCATCAAGCCAAATATATGCGATGTATTCACTTGTCCCTATCGGATTAATCCATATCTCGCCATACCCTTGCTCAGTCGGCTCTGTTATGCTCACGGTAATTTCTCGATAATATATCGCCATTACAGTTTTCTGCCCCGCTTAAATTCCCTGTATATCTCATTCCCGATAATTTCCGCCTGCGCGTGCGCCTCCCTGCGGGAATGCACCTGATTGACGTTGATAATAATGCTTGACGCGATATTATTCGGCGGGATAATCGTCTCCCCGCCGTGTACTATTGCAAGCTGTGGCTGTCCTAATAACCCTGGTACAATCCCGCCTTTATCAAAATTCATTAATGATTTTAACCCTATCATCGCCGCTGTTGATGCCGCTATAACAGTGCCTATTTGATACGCCGCCGCTCCCCAAGTAACTGTACTATTCATAATTGCAATAGCAACAGATTTTATTTTTTCAGCCGCTAACTGCTGTATCAAATAACTAATCATGTTTTTAATAGCTTGCCCGTATGCCGCAGCAACTGATCTCCATGTCGTAGTTTCGGCGTTTAGAATAATACCCAGCGCATCAGACACAACCATTGCAAACTTATTCGCCCACATTTCACGATTCCGCGCAAGGTCTTCTTCCCGTTTTGATTTTGATTCAAGTAATTCTGCAAGTAATTCTTCGACTTCTATTTCTCTTTTTTTATCAGCTTCACTTTCTATATTTTTAATCTCCGTCCGTGCTTCTGAATTGACCCGCATTATCTCTGTCAATGCTGTTTCTGTCTCGGCTGTTTTTTCAACTTTTAGATTTTCTAACTCGGTGAATTGTTTGCCGTATTCTGATATTTTATTCCCCATTTTCTTGAATCCGGCAACCGATTCTTTTATTAAATCCTTATTAAGAGTTATTATACCAACTATAATGCCGGCATAATTAGCTAATGCGTCAGTCATTAAATCAATCGCTGACTTTACGCCCAAACCTATTTTTATAAACCATGTAAAAACATTCCCCAGCGTCTCCGTGATTTTCGCCTGATTCTTTGTGTCACTAAAAAATTTCTCCATAACCGGCAAGATAGCACTATTAACTAAATTAAAAAAATCGTTTAATACCGGCAATAATGCCATACCTACGGTCTCATACAAATCACCAATGCGATTCGTTAGCGCTTCTGTTTGCCCGATAAACGTGCCGCGCTCCGCTTTTGCCATTTCAAACCCTTTAGCCATTGCGTCATTAGCGATAGCGGCTTTTTCTGTCTCGGTCTTTGCTGTTCTTAATGCGGGGATATATCGTCCCAGCATACTGTATTCGCCTTCCGTAGCCAGCGCGACAAGTTTCATACTGGTATTCAAATCAACACCGAACGCCTTGCTCAACCCTATTGCTGACATCGTAGAGTTTTCTATCTGGTCACCTGCTATTCCCATTTGCAGCCCTAACTGCATCAAATTCATAGTCGCTTCATCACCAACGGTAGTAACTTTTTGAATGTTTGTCGCAAATAATGATAACTTATCTATTGATGTTTTTGTTTCATTGCCGGTTAATTTTATGGCATTAGAAAGCAACATCTGCGCTTTTTCCTGTTCACCAGCCGCCATAATGATTTTCTTGCCCCAATCAACGACGGTCTTTGCCGCATTAACAACATCGCCAAGCGTAACAACAAAACCCTTGAACATCGAATCAGCTTTTTTTATGCCGCTATCATCAAATTGTATACCAAGTTTTACAAAAAAATCAGCGATTTCACTCATTATCGCACCACCCTCGTTTTATTCGTTTTATTTTTCCGCCGTATATGCCCGCCTAAATGCCGTAATATAGCCAGCTCATTTTTCTCTATACGCTTTTTCTCATCATCGGTCATACGATGCGCTTCGAATTTATTCCGCAACTTCTCAATATCTTCTTTACTTACTCCATGTAATGACAACTGAAACATATTATTTTCAAACTCAATTTTGCTTACTTCTTCTGCCATAATCTTAATCCACGAAAGAGGATGATCCAGCACTTCTTCTATCTTGTAGTTTAAATAATGCGCGATAATAATACATATTTGTATCAGCTCTTTTTCACTGCCGGATTGATTGCGCCCATTATCCGGCTGATGTTTTTTTTTAGAATATCAATGTCATTATGTTCGCATAATAATGCAATGATATTTGTCGTCTGAATTATCCCGCAATTCTTTTCAAGAAAATCAAAATCATCCTCGTTTAATATGCAGCCGATAAACCGGTATAAATCCTTATCATCAAGCAATTCAAGCATGGTTATAATATCCGCCGTGTTTGTTTCATTTCCTGCGCTGCGTTCTTTTAATTCTTTGAGTTTTTTTTGACTTGATATGATTGTCCGGGCAAGCAGTTTGCCTATTATTAAGAATTGTTTTAACGATAATTCACCGATATAATATTTCCTATCGGCAATAATAACCTGTTCTTTTTCCTGTATCAGTATTTCTTTCCCTGCGTTTTCTACGTTTTCCATAGGATTATTTCCTTTCATAAGAAGGCTGGGGGAGTTTGGGGAGAACCGCAATTCATCATTACGGTTAACTCCCCCATGTCCTTAGTCCCCTGATATTAAGCCGTTACGCTGAACTGCTCGATTTTCACTGCCGCTAAATTATTACCGGCAATATCCTGTAATCCCGTAGTAATAATTGCCTGCAACGAATCGCTTGCTGTCCAGTTATCCGTCGGCGTAAATACTATTGTTTTTGCCGCCTTATTGTAAACAATAGTGCCTGCCACAAGCGTCGCTGTCGCCGGTACAGTGATATTCATTATCAATACCGTCTCGCCGTAAACAACCGAATTCTCGTCTATCTCTCCTGCTTCCGTGATTGTCCACGTTACCGTGCCCTTTGTAGCTTTTGTTACCGTCCCGCCGTCAACAGGCGTCGAAAGCGCAACAACCGGCGCGGTCGTATCAACCCCGCTGTCAGTAACCTCAAACATCTGTTCGTTTGCCGCCAGCGACGTGTCCTGCAATATCAAAAATTCAAACTCTATCAAGGTTTTATCATTTTTCTTGTACGCATGACCTGCGCCGCTGATATTGATAACCTTATAAAATTCGTATTTTCTGGTATTGCCGCCGACACTGTTGCAGTTAATAAACAACGTCAATTCTGTTGCTGTCGGATTGCCGCCAACAGTTAATACCGACGCAACAAGCGCCCCCGCAGGATAATCCATAGCCAGCCGCAAATTATCCAGCGTCGCTTCCGCAACAGAGAACTTTACGGTCGGACGTTCTTTGATTTTATCAACGCCAAGAATCCCGATATATTGGTCTGCCGTGCGCTCATAATACTCGCGGGGATTGGTTATTTCAATACCCCCCTCCGTCAATCCTAACTCTGTGCAAGCTCCTTCTGCCGTCCCGTAAACCCCTACTTTTACCGTGTTATTGGTCTGTAAACCTACCACGATATTGTCTGCTGTCGGTCCCATGGTTAATTACCCCCTTTTATATTTTCTTTTTTTACGTCTATGATTATCCCCTGCTCAATCAATGATTCTTTTATATTTGTAATTGCATGAGATTCACCGTTAATGAACCCATTAGTAAACCCCCTGCGATATTCGAATCTGCCGCCTATCATATAAAACCCAAACATCCCGATTATAAACACGATTGTAATTATTATCACTTCTTTTAATTTCATTATTATTTATTCCCTGTTTTTAAAAATACTATTATGGTTATAATCCCGCCGACAATAGCTATCAAATGAGGCAGCGTCGCTAACAATGAAATGTAAACGGTATTCCTAAATGACGATTGACGGATAGTGTCCATTTCATCACGGTTCGCTTTTGATTCAAGCAGGATACGGTTTTCCATAGTGTCTTTTGAATGAGCTTCACATTTCATGTCAATACCTTTCCGCCATTCGTTCATGGTAATTCTTAATTCAGCGACATCATTCCGAATACCGTCCATTTTATCCATGACAAACGACATCTGCACGTCTTGCAGTCTGTGCGCAGGTGTTTTTTCTAATTGATCTTGTGTGCTCATAAATATCCTTTTACTCAAGAATTAATATTTGTGACGCGCCTTTTGATGCGGCTGGCGGCGCTGCCGCCGCATATTCATCTGCGCTTATATCCCAAGTCGCTCCCTCTGCATCTCCATCAATATCTACATCGTACGGGCTTCCCGCATCTGTTCCATGATCAATACAATCCGCTCCAACTTTTAAATGAAAATTTTCACTGCCTCCGGTTAAACTTGTAAATTGACTTGAAGATGTTTTTTCAACTTGGTTGTTGCTTCCCGGAGCAGCTGCGCTGTCTGTCGCGTTATACCCCGAACCAGCACCCCATGATTCAGTATCGCTGCCGAAATTGTATGGACAATCGAATACTGCATTATTAATCACACGCGATTCACTTCCCGTACCGCTTCTGTCTCTAATCCCGTATGAGTAATCTGCGCCATAACCGACAATAGTATTGTTTACAATATAAGTATTAGCATCCCCGCTGAACATAAGAATCCCGCCAGCCCAATCCCTCGCGCAATGCCATATTATATTTCGGTAAATCAATTCACCCGAACTAACACGGGATATGCCGCAGGTATATGCGCTTCCATGCCCGTCAATCAGATTGTACCGATATGTATTATGGTCGCTTGAGTTTGAGTGCCCAATCCCGTTACTCTCGGCAGATGTTCCTTTCGGGTATATTTGCAAATACTCTATAACCGTGTAATGGTCATCAACCGTAATCACTGTCCCGTCTGAAGTAGGCACAATCCGTGATTTTGAATCACTCCATACACCCGCGTGCCGGTCAGATGCCGGCACGGTGATTTTCATGTATTTATCGGATGCTGTCGTTGAACCGTCAATCACAACCCGGTCATCAAGCGCGCCGTCCTCGACATACAATTCAGCGGTTTCTACCTCTCCTAATACGCCGTCTTTGGCATCTTCCCATAGAGTTAGAGTATTATAATTCTCTCCTGTTTTATTCACCGTTGAAACAGCGGCAAATATCGCATTATTTATCAGTATAAAAACTGATAGGAGAATCAGTAATCTTGTCCTTAATATCCTCTGCAATCTCATCTTTAGTAAACTCTCCTTTTTTAGATTCTTCTTTTAATGCGTCTTTTTCGTCTATGCTTATTAAGTCAATACCGTGTCTTCTGTATTTCAGTATGGGCTGCTTGCCATAAATATTTACTTCGCCTCTTATTGTGTCTTTTAACTGCAGTCTGTCGAGTTCACTCATCCCGCTGATTTTTATAATCTTGTACAGTTTTTTTTCATCTTTAGTCGGCACATATTGCGGGGTGCAAGGCACGATTTCTACTATATCACCCGTATCAGACATCCCCGCGACTTGCTCTGCGTTTTTATAATCCTTGATTTTAGTTTCTTTCCGGATATAAACCCAGTAATCCTGCGCTGATAATGAACTGCTAAATAACAAAATAAGAAATAATAATTTTTTCATTTTCTTTTTTCCTTGTTTAAATCGAAATAAGGTCTAAGAATTTTTCTTATATCAATTTTTAATAAATCAACAATATCATTTATTAATTCATCGTCAATTTTCTTACTTGTTTCTTTTGCTATTCCTTCAAATCTATTATTTTCTAATCTTTTTATTTTTTCCTTTATAATCGCCATTTCGTATCGGTTGCATTTTATATCAGCATTCATCAAATTGTGTTCAATATCATTCATAGCATTATAATGAGCAATTCGTTGTCTTGTCGAAACACACGCAGGTAATAAAAATATACATAGTAATAGTTTTTTCAATCTACTGCCTCAATTTTGTACCCGACTGTCTTTTCATCGATAATTTCTTTAGTAACTTTTTTTGTTATTGGTATTACCTCATACTCCTGCAATTTACTAGTTTTAAAATCGTAACTGTAAATTTTGTCAGGATTAGAAAATTCCCATTGCTTACCCATCGTTAAATCTATTTTCTTATTGATAAATTTTGTTAATTCTTTTTCTGAATTAAAAATCTCAATATGTTCAACAACCCCTTTAGGATTAAAATTATTTATATTAGTATCAAAAGTCATTATTGGTAAATAACCCGAAACCCAAATACAAATAAAAATTATTTTCATTAATCCCTCGTATAACTCCCATAAATCATCAATGATGTAATATTTCCCGTCCATGACGTTGGCACTAAAAATAATCCATAATTTGCGGGTACTGTTGCATCTGCGAAAGTACCGCCGCGCCATTCTGTTGCGGGAACAGTAATGTCACCGCTCCAAATATCTGTACCAGCGGCATTGGGAGATGCTTTTGCTCGTTGCTCGAGCATACATACAAATGTCGTGCCGTCATTGCATATCGCAGTCATTGTCGTCCAGGTCACGGCATACGATAAAAATTTTGATATTTGATACCCTTCACCAGCAGTTAAATGGTTCGGCGATGAAATACAAACGCCGAAATCTTCTACACCAAGTGCATCATAAATATCATCTTTTTCTGGCACACCGGTATCACTATTCCAGCCCGAACCAAAAGTCTCATTTACTCCAACCAATATTTTGTTTGATAAATTATCGTAGTTAGTTAGATAACCCGATGTCGCCGCCGCTAAGTCTGCGAGAGCAATCGTTCCATCAGTAATCTCGCCTGTAACAACTGCTTTATTACTTATATTCGCCCAATTTGTGAACCAGCCTGTTGTTGCGGCAGTCATATCCCCCGCAACTATTGTCCCGTCTTTTATGTCAGCGCTTACAATCACTGAATCAGCAAGACTGCCTTCTGTTACCTTCGGCTCGTATGAAGGCACTTCTGTCAAATTAGCCCATGCTGTAAGCCACCCTGTCGTTGCCGCTGCTAAGTCAGCCAGCGCGATAGTTGCGTCTTTAATATCTGCACTCACGATAACAGAATCAGCAAGTGAACCTTCCGTAACAGTCGCTTGTTTCCCGTTAATCTGGTCTTGAGCATTACTCGATAATGTCGCGATATATTTTAATTCTGCATCTGATACAGAAGCGTTAGAAGCATAAGTCGCCCCAGCAACATTCCCTGTTGCGCTAAAATTGCCTGCACTATAAAATTTGAAAGTCTCTACATCTGCAGTACCTAAAGTAAACAGAGTGCCAGACGACTTTAACATCCAATACTCTTCCGTATCATCATAATCCTCTGAATTATAAAGTTTTATTGTCGGGCAACCTTTCGCATTATCACCGTATAAAGTTAATCCTCCATCCGTTGTATCGTCAACACCTAATGACATTGTTAACATCCCGCTCGTTGCAAAATCATATACTTGGTCGCAGTTCGGGATATGCGTTACATCCCCGTTTGTCGGTGTCGCTGTTGAAATACAAATTAACGCTGTGCCTTCTGGACTCTCTTCACCATTAAAACCATTTCTTAAATTAATACTAACGGTCGGACTTGTTATCTCAACGCCGTCAATAGCAACCTGTAAGGTCGATGCTCCGCCGCCGCCTACCCCTTCATTATCTATTCCGTCGGCAAATCCTGCTGGGACATTAGCAAAATTCGCCCAATTAACAAACCAACCAGTCGTAGCCGCTGTCATATCTGCGGTCGTTATCGTAGCGTCTTTAATGTCGGCACTTATAATCGTAGAATCAGCGAGTTTGCCTTCTGCGATATTTAAGTCTTGAGCGCCTAAATACAAAGGCACATTAACTGTCATGGATGATGGTGTAATTTCAGCTTGTCTTGTTCCGTAAGTTCCCGCTGCTGAGAAAACTGTATTGTAACTTTTGAGTGTTAAAATGGCGGTCGGGGCACCTAAATTTACAAAAAGTTGGTCTTGGTCACTATCAAATACATTCAAACCCCCGGCTAAGATTCTAACGTAATCAGTTGCTGGAAAAGTATATCCGGTGTTTGTGTCATCTCCATTACTATTGTAATAATTTAAAGCATTTACAGCACCACCAAATTTTGCTGTACTTAGTACCTCCAACTCACCTTCTACTCCCAAATCTCCTACGCCGTCAAGTGTTGCAAATCCTGCTGTTGACGCACCTACGACAACACCAGAACCATCAGTAACTATAAACTCTCCTGTGCTTGTTAAACCAGAAGAAAGAGTCATAGGCACATTAACCGTCATGGATGAACCTGTACTCTCAAACACTTTCGTATTGTTTGAATACCATCTACTTGTTATACCTTCACCTGTGATGTAGTTGTTAGTGCCTGGAATATACAAATTTCCATCTATTTCAGCATCACCAGCCACATACAAATCCCCTGAACCTGTTACATAGGTTGGCGTTCCAGAACCTACATAAACAGCATTGTTTGCCATAACTCTTAACCCCGACCGAGAATTTAACGAACTATTAATATTATAAATGGCTATATCGCCATCAGCAACATAATTCTTTATATTCAAAGATTGATTTTTATCATTAACTCCTACGTTATATAGAGAATTTGTCTGAGCTATTACACCCGAAGTAACACCATTTTCTTGAAAAACAATAGAATTATACTCATTAGTGGGAGTTGCATTCAGGACAAGATATGTAGAAGAATGATCTGAAACTATATCTAAACGCTTTGTAATATAAGATTGATCTCCATGAACTTCTAACATATCTCCAACAAACAAATCACCACTACCATTTATATAAGTTGGCGTTCCTGTTCCTAAATGCAAAGGCACACTAATAATCGCGGATGATTCTGAAATCTCTGCTTGTATATCCCCGTCATTCGCAGGGTCGAAACGGATAAATGTACCGTTTGTGTCTATGTAATCTGAACTAACATAAGTAGTAGCCCCTGCTGATAATTCATTTAAAAAATATGTGCTATCAATACCGTCGAATAAATCCGAGTCAGCCGCCTTGCCTGCAATCCCCAAATATGTAGTGGATAGTGCGCTAATTTCGTTTATTGTGAGGGTCAGAGGGGTATAACTGCTTAATCCAGCAGAAGTCGCAAAATAGGCGGCATTATGCCCCTGTAGCGCGCCTGCATTGGTCGCATAGGTAGCTGTTGATGTCACGGATGTCGCCGATATGTTTCCAGCTCCCGTTATATCAAACCCGCCCATTATTAATGTCGTTGTCGCTATGTGATTGCCGAGATTGTCAGCTCCCCCTGCCGCCGCCGCTGTTAAATCATAAATAGTGCCATCACTATTAATGAATTTGATTTTTTTATCAGTATCAAGATAAGTATATCCTTTGCCTGCCGCCGGAATACCAGGCGGACTCATTGTTGAATAAATAACGCTATACTTAAATGACGGGCTTGATACATTCGTTATATAATCATCTTCATTGATGTTATAAACTATAGCCCATGAAGTTTGAGTTAATAAGATAAGCAGTAATGCTTTACTGATAATGTATCGCAACTGTACCCCCTTCCCCTGCTTCAACGCTTCCCACGGATTTTATTATTATCCCAAAATTCTCAGTCGCCGTATAAATTATATCGGTTATATCTGTAACCTGATTACGCTGTCCAGCAATAAGCGTCGCAACCCGTGATTGTTCAACATTATCTTTCAGTAAATCAATGGTTATGTTCGCGCCTGTCGGTGCGGTATCAAGATGTAACCCTATCTTTTTAATTGTTATCGCCGCAGGGAAATAAAATCCGTTGAATATGATTTTTTCATCAATAAATGTCCCGAATGCCGGTATAGTCAAAACTTTATTTAACACGTCAATATACCCCCTTGATACTTCGATATATTTAAAATCTATTATCGCCACATGATGAAAAACATTGAGAGCAGGGTCTTTGAAACAACTGCCGCCAACACATTTTGACGTTAATACGCGGTAATCTGTTGATGTAATTAAATTCTGCGCTTCATCCTGCCTGTCTAATAAATAAGAAATCCGGTCCCGTATCGTTTTCGATAAACTTACGCTGTCATCAATACAATTAAAAGCTATTGATATTTCGCTGATATTCTCTTCATTCGACCCGAAAGCATTGGTATTAAATATAATGTACGGTGTTACCGCTCCATGCGGCGACTGCTCTGGGTATATCTTGCTATTCGTCGGCACGGCATTAAGCAACGCGGAAAGCGTATCATCATTTTTAAGGTATGCAATCACGTCCGTTTCAATCATGGTTTAATCTTTTTTATCTCGCTTTTGAGTTTTTTAATCATCAAATCTGTCCCTGCTTTTAATCCAGGATATAGATACGGTTTCCCGTGCGCGCCAAATTCCTGATACGGCGCATAGTGTACATTCGTTCCCACAATCCCCGAATGTTCGTTTTTATTATCAATAAATTCATGCGTTATAGAGCTTCTTAATCTTCCCGTATCAACATTGACTTCTTTTTTTGCCGTACCTTCCGCTTTCAATGTCGCATCTCTTACAATATTTTTTACCGTTTCGTCGCATTTCTGCATGAGAGATAACAGTTTTTTCAATACTTCTTTGTCGCCGACAACCTGCGTATAAATTTGCATTATGCTATTTTCTCCGTTATTACTTCCAAATGATGCACGCCTATCGAATCGTATATTTCATCAACCAGCAATATTGCATAGGTATCACTGCCGACAATCAACCTGTGATCTTTGCTATTTAATGTTACCCCCGCTTGTACCTTCATAAAAAATATATGTGTCGCTCTCTCGTAAACCTCACGCGGTGTGCCTACCAATCCACCGCCCGCACCATCAATCCTGCATGACACATCAGTAACTGCATCCGCCCAGCTCTCTATCATTTGCCCATAACTATCCTGTGTCTCCGTTTTTAATTGTATCGTGCAGGTAGATATACTTAAACTATCAAATGACATTAGATATTTCTCCGCCGATGATACGTTAATATTCCCGATATATCAGCAGGTAATGGTATCCCGTTTACTAAAATATCGCTTTTCCCATACGTTACAGAATATTTACCCATGCTTTCAGAGTTAATACCTGCCTTACCTTTTTGTGAATATACAATCCCGCATATCTGCGCGCACGCGTATTTTATATCAGCAGGGATTGCCGCAATAAGATAACCTGCTGTATAGGTTATCCGGTAATTTCTTTTGCCTATAGCAGTTTTCCCGCGCATATAAACATATCCCTCATCAAGATACGGTATGTAATCAGTGTCTACCGTAAATGATTGTAATTGCACATTGTTATAGGTATCCCAGCTTTCAACCAGCGTCAATACGGTAACCGGATAATTTTTCAGCCAGATATGTCTTTCCCCGTCCCCGTCATACGCTTCTTTGGTATATGCTTGAGACAAGAATTTCCTGTTTGTAAATGTCTCGATTATATCCGAAGCTATGGCAATAAGCGTGGTTTTAAGTGCGGCATCCGCTATGGTTATCTGTAGAATTTGCTCCAATTCAGCCGACGTTATTAATGCGTCCGACATATAGTTAACCTCTTACGGTTGTAATTGTTCGTAAAAATCCGCGTATATCCCTATATCCGCCGCTGTTTGAGCTGTAACATTACGGACAGCGATGAGATACAAAGATTCTGCGCCGACATATTCAGCGCCGTCTTTGAATGCCTTGTCAGAATTAAAACTTTGAGCATTAGCGGGTATGAAGATTGTCGGCGATATTTGTGTCCCAACCGTCGTTACCGTCGGTGTATGGTACATTATCGCTGTTGCAGTATCAGCTATTTTTTGATTGAGATTATACGAAGGAACTACTGTCCCGCTTGATGTAATAACAGGGGTCCGGTAGATATTCATAACAACCGGCTGGTCTGATACTATCGTCAATGTCGCATGGATTTCGTCCGCCGTAAATGCCGTTGTTGCTACATCAACCATAAAATACGCTGTTGCACCAGCCTCGACATTATCATATAAATGCCCTGTGCGAAAAATTTGCCCGAGATGCACTTTTGTATGAGCATCCGTTATCATGCCTATTGACCGTGCAGGTTTTGCCGGTACTTGCCCGCCGAATGAATTTACTGCTGATAATCCCGTAATAAAAACAGCTAATACTAAAAACTTTCTGAACATAAATGCACCCCCTCACATTTAAAAAAGCGGGCTATCTGCAAGCTATAAGATAACCATACAAATAACCCGCTTCCTATCTCACACTTTTGCGATCTGCGATCGTTATCGGTAAAATATCGTTACTCTTACCGTACTGCCTGTTGACGATTTCCGCACACACAAATCTTCAAGCTTCAAATAATCCGAGTGTATCGGAAATTGTATCTGCACAATCCCCGGCGAATACGTTAACGTTGAAACATCTACCGCAAATGCTGTCGTAATCGTGGTCGTTGAATCAGCATTCTCGTAAAACGTAACTGTCTGCAATACTTCTGGCAGACTGTTCGAGATAATGATTTTCTCAATCCTCGCCACACCTGATATTTGCGCGCTTGTCGCGCCTACTTCCGTAACTGCGTAAGTCGTCGCCGCCACATAGTACGGTATTACACCATCAGCAAACCCTAACATCGGCAATAAAATTATTGCCATAATACTTATTAATTTACGCATACTTTCTCCTCCCTTTTTTGTATTGTTTATTCGGACTCCTATCAGTAGAATTAACTTCTTTGCTCTCGATAGTCTCGATAGTCTCGATAGTCTCGATAGTCTTAATAGGTTCAATTAAGTGAGCATATCGCCGAGCTTCGGCATCAGTAAATTCCCTGATTTCACCCTTTGCGAAAGTAAGATAGCCGCCGAAAGCTTTTTTAATTTCGCACTTCATTAAGCAACCCCTGTCAACCGGACAAAGTTCTCAGGATTAACAACAATCACTGAACGCCGCATTACGAAACGGTATCCTGTCTGGTCAGTCAGCCAGTAGTTTGCACCCGCTCCGTCAACCGCGCTATTTGATATTTCAACCTGTATCCCAGCGCCTGCGCCAGCCGCTTTATATCCTAACAGCACGTTTTTAAAATTGCCGTATACAATATGTGTTGCCACACATTGACTCGACAAATTAATGGGTATCCCCAGCACAGTATTCTGCATTGCGCCGTTGATGCTGTTCAAATTCCACAACGGTCTGCCATTACCGTCAACCAAACCCATAATCAGATTAAGCACTGCGCGCCGCATATACATCTCTGCGCCAGCTCTCGCTTGCTCCAGCATTCCCGCGTTGTTGATAATCGCAAGTAAATCTGCATAAACAAGATTCAACCCTGTTTGAGCAACAGCATTAACGCCAACCGCATAACTTACGCCGATGAAAGGATCGGTATTCCCCGCAAGGATTGACCGCTCTAATTCAACCGCCATATTCTCGCCCACTAACTCCGAAACCCTGTCTGTCAGGTTAGAAGTATTGTCGGCAAGCAGTTCGTCGGTAAACGTAACTATTGCCGCCATTTTATGCAGTATGGATTGTTTCTGTTGTAGAGTAGGTTTCGTATACAGCTTGCTTCCCTCTTCATCAACCCACGTTACAGTCAGGTCAGTTAACCATTTCGGGATATTTTTAGTAAACCCGTCCATAGCTCCATGCGGATACGGAGTACATTTCGGCACGATAGTCGTTATGTCGTTTAGTTTGCCATAAATGACCGTATCATGCCCCGTAGGTACGGTATACCCGCCTTGCGCTGGCGTACCTTCCGTCATTGACGCTTTCAGCACCTCATGGTCATGGTTCTTAACCGCAAGCAACCATTTCCCTAATGATATGCGCTCCTTTGTCTGCGGTTCAGCATTTCCCGGCGATTTCCTTGTCGCCAGAAGCCTCTCCATTTCAAGAAGTATGTCGGCTTTCATCTTTTCGAGTTCATCTCGTTTTATGGCGTCTGCCTGTACAATACCCCCAGCCGGCTCTTTTTCTTTAGCCAGCTTTTCAAGTAACCCATGCAAGTCAGTTACTTGT